>JABAOC010001162.1_pt5 | contig 10233 bp, 14 predicted proteins | sample 7062161 | NCBI WGS metagenome assembly JABAOC01 (sample SAMN14538625, study PRJNA623070) | marine sediment metagenome | biome: marine biome [ENVO:00000428]; feature: marine pelagic biome [ENVO:01000023]; material: deep marine sediment [ENVO:00002113] | place: India: Gulf of Khambhat ...
TGATCGTATTCATTTTTCTCCATGCGAGGAATTTTTATTGGTTCCATAAATGCACGTCCTCTGTAATTTTTTTTCAATGATGTTATTGAAACTTTTCTGAGAAGAATTTAAATAACTCCATTGATCTGAAAATCCTGTATTTGTTTCTCTGTATATCCTAGACTCTTTAAAATTTCGACGGTGNNCCGGGGTTTTTGAGAATTTAATGGGAAAACCCAGTTGCTTTATGCGTCCTTCTGTTGGGTGTTCCATCTCATGAAGCATGTCACGATGCAGTACTTGTGGATCCTTAAATACTTCATCAATTGTGTAGACGGGACCACACGGTACATCAGCACTGCTTAATAGTCCTATCCACTCTTTCTGATTTTTTGTGCGAAAAACTGTTTGTAAGATGCCTTTAAGTTCCTCACGATGGGAAAGTTCAAAGTAGGGGACCTCTTCAAGATCTTCACGACTGATCACCTTGCAAAGATTCTTCCAAAATTGCTTTTCGAGTATTCCTAGGCTAATCCACTTACCATCTTTTGTTTTGTAGATGTTATATGAGGCAGCGCCCCCAGAAAGAGGCATATCTCCTCGTACTGGAACCTCCTGATCCACGAAATACTTTCCTGTATGAATAGACAACCAAGAGACGACCCCATCTAACATCGCCACATCTATGTACTGTCCCATCCCGGTTCGTTCTCTCGCGAAAAGACCGGCTAGAATTGCAATAGTCGCCAGCATCCCACCTCCAGCTAAATCTGCAATTTGTATACCAGGTATAACCGGTTCTTGGGCAGATCCAGTAATGCCTAGAATCCCTCCAATCCCAATGTAATTGATATCGTGTCCCACCCGATCATGATAAGGACCATCCTGTCCATAGCCTGAGAGTGAACAATAGATAACTTTAGGATTGAATGTTTTGACAGTCACATAATCGACACCAAGTCTTTTAACAACTCTTGGTCGGAATCCTTCTAGAATGACATCCGCCGATTCCACGAGCCTGTAAAAGATTTCCTGTCCTTGAGTCGTCTTTAGATTTAACGTCATGCTTTTTTTATTCCGATTTATGGCAAGAAACAACCCACTTTCTTTTTTCATGTAAGGAGGCATCCATCGAATATAATCCCCGATTCCTGGCTGCTCAATTTTAATGACTTCTGCACCCATATCCCCCAACAGTTGTGTACAGTAGCCACCTGGCAAAAGGCGGGTTAAATCTAAAATTTTTATGCTTTTCAAAGCTGTCATACCATCTTCCTCGGATTATATCATTTTCCTCTTCTGTAAATTCTCCTAAATTTGATTAAGTGGTCAACAGTAGTGTTTCCTTAGCAAACATAAAATCCTTCTCATGAATATATTCCTAACATTCTAGAAATGGGACAAAAAGTTTAAGTAAAATAACAATTGTTCGCTTTGCGGATATAACCGTTCTATATCAGATCAAGGAATATAATTTGAATGGAAAATGAAGATCGAGGTAGAACAATAATGAAAAAAGAAATCATAATATCTGATAAGATGCCAAAGCCATTAGCGCCCTACTCCCCGGGCATCAAGGTGGGAAATTTCATATTTACTGCAGGCCAAGTGGGTATAGACCCTATAACCGGTCAATTGAAAGGTAGTACTGTCAGAGATCAAACAGAACAATGTTTGGAAAATATTGCCNNTTGAACACGTTGTTAAAACAACAGTCTTTCTAGCGGACATGAGTACCTTTAAAGAAATGAATGAAACATATGCGAAATACTTTCCTACCAATCCCCCAGCCCGCAGTACGGTTCAAGCTGCACTTGTTACAAAAGAAATGCTGATTGAGATCGAAGCTGTAGCGATAATCCCATAAGACCATTCAGCTTTGTTATCGATCAAATAAGAAGTGATTGAAGACGATGTACAGGAAGCCTCTAGCATATCAAATGAATCAACTATCTGTACATCGTCATAGATTTTTTTAATTTAATTTATTGCTCTCAGACCTTGTTTCACGCAACAATTAATATACGCCATTATTTGTTTATGATTGTAGGATTAGAACCCTGAGTATACTGAAAATAAGAAGTATGCTTTACAATTTATATAGTCTGAGTTGATAAATTTGAAGTTTAAAGGGAAATCCGTTATTATTACAGGTGCAAGTGGCGGCATTGGAAGCGAAACAGCTCGAATATTTGCAAAAGAGGGAGCAAACATAACCGTGAACTACTTTTCTTCACTTAAAAAGAGCGAAAAAACGGTAAAATCAGTTTATGACTTAGGGACTGAAGCATTTGCTTTCAAAACGGATGTATCTAATCCAAAAGAAGTCGATTCAATGATTAAAGCAACAATGGACAAGTTTGGACGAATAGATGTCTTAGTTAATAATGCTGCTAAGCATCCACCTCCTATGTTTAATTTTGACAACCCGGAATGGGAGCTTTGGAAGCGAATGGCGCACATCAATATCATGGGCATCCTAGTATGTTCTCATTATGCCTCCTCATATCTGAGAACGACCAATGGAAACATAGTGAATGTAGTTATGGATTATGATCCTGGAGGATTAGGATACACGCTTACAAAAGCCGCGGGTACTCCACTGACGCGAGGTCTTGCTAGAAAACTTGCATCCATCAGGGTTAATGCAGTATCTCCCGGTGCAGTCGACACTTGGGGAATGAGTAAAGAAGAAAAAGAGCAATTTATCGCAAAAACCCTTCTTAAAAGGGTTGGACACCCTATAGACATTAGCCGAGCAATTCTATTTCTAGCATCCGAAGAAGCTGCTTATATTACTGGTGAAACGATTCATGTTGATGGCGGAAGTCAATTACTTGAGTAAGCATTTTAACAGCTCATTCGTTCATTATCATTAGCTTTGCTAGACACCCCGTTGTGACGGCGCCACATTATAAATAATCCCATTACGAGGAGAAACACGAGGATATTGAATTTAGTGGGGAACTCTTGCATATGATACTGTGAAGGGAATAGCTCTAGAAGATAGATTCCGAAAAGAGTTATGATTAGAAGACTAAACTGGAACACTCTTTTTTCCGTTTTAATGGAACCCCATACCGCAAGAAGGACTAAACAGAGGAACAAGATCCCGTTTCTTACTGTTAATATTACAACAATGGGCATCCAGAACCCATTCACAATTACATAATTTAGGGGGTAAATTAGTTGTGTCGCCCCCCCACTGATGATGAGGAGTCCATAAATAACTTTTGCTCGCAGTTCTGGCTTTCTACATACTAGAGGGACGAGTGGATACACCCATATTAAAAACTGCGAGGAAAAAACCTTGTAAAATAAGATGAACGTGAAAATGGCCATCACCGACGCTCGGTATAAGTGTAATGATCGAGTTTCTAAGTTTTCAGGTTCTCTGGGGAATCCTTTATTCATTTTGTAAAAGATCAGATACACACTGAGTAATCCTGCTGCGGTGAGCAAGAACGCCAGTTTAGAGAGGAACGGGGAAACGGGGGAGATTAATTCAAACGCTCCATAACGAAACTCCGTGTGCACTTCGGAAATCGCGCCAAGAGTATGAAAGATGTGTATGAAGGACGAATAGATAGTTTCGATCTGTATACCCCGTTCCGCGTGAAATAAGAAAGAGTGAAGAAAATCGTCAAAGCTTATAAGCAGAAATGGGAGGGCAATTACGAAAAGGGTACTAAAAAAGAAGAGAATTCCTTCTAGAAGAACTGGAATAGCTTTTTTGGCATCAGGGAGTTGTGAAATGAGAAAAAGGGGTGCTATGACAATGGTATAAGGTTTAGTCATGACACTAATGGCTAAAACAACCCAAGCCCACTTCTTCTTCCTGATCAAAAACAGGTAGAGTGCCGTAAGTACCAGCGCGCTCACTGTCATGTCATATCTACTATATAGGATTGAGCCGAGGGATGCCAACAACAACATATAACCAAGTACCACAAAAGTGGCTTCATCTCTTTTCGCTTGCATTCTTTGCAGCAAAGCGATGGTGATTAGTAACCCAAATATCTCGAAGACGAATTGTCCGATCGCAAATAAGTATTGGTAAACTCCTAGTTCTGTGGTAACTAACGAAGGAAGTAAAAACAAAAGCATTGCCACTGGTGGATATTCACTTTCAAAATCACGGTAGGGGATTAACCCCTCCCTCATTTTGCTGGCATAGGCGAGCAGATAGCGGTTGAGGTCGCAGCAGACAAAAAATTCAGGATCAGGGATCATAAAGTATTGGAAAAGTGGGAGATGACAAAGAATAAACGTACAAGCCAATAAAGCGAGCCGAACATATGTTTTTCTTAGCAACTCTCGCACTTGCGTAAACATAATAAACAAAGAAGAAGATAAAGGTTGCTTAAATCTTTTTATTGAAGGATTCTCTTCTTATAGATGCTATTAAGTGTAAAATATTAGTGTTTAGGTTATTTATTGAGTATTCGGTCGTGGTGTGCTAAACAAAGGTATCCAGTTGCTTAAAACTATTGAATCAGGGAAAAATTACCAAACAAGGAGTGTAATAAGAGATATGACTAAACCATCATGGGATATAGCACAGATTTACATTGCGGGGAAAGATCGAAAAGCCGCATTAGAAGTTGCTCATTTGTGGAATCACCGAGGGGCTTCCGTGATTCTTAACTTGTTAGGTGAACATCTACGAACGGAATCCACTGTTTTGACCGCATTGAGGGAGTATCTTGCGTTAATTTCTGAGATGCAGAGTTCAGAAATACTGGGATCTGTGGCTATTAAACCTAGCCAACTTGGATTAGAGTTAGAGCCAGAGCAGGAGAACTTTGATCAAAATTTACGGCGGTTACTCGATGTTTCTAGCAACGCTGAAATCTATATTTGGGTCGACATGGAGTTTCCCAGAAGTGTAGAACCAACCCTTGCGGTTTTTCAAGGAGTTTTGAGAGATTTTGGGCCGGAAATTCTTGGTATATGTTTACAGGCGAATTTAAAGAGAACTCCGAAAGATTTGGAAGCTTTAATAAAGCTTAAGGCATGTGTGCGATTAGTTAAGGGCATCTATCAAGGGGAGCCTATCGATATGCTGCCTCCTAGTTTACAAGTAGACGATGCCTTTCGCCAGCTAATGATCCGCTTGTTTAAGGCGAGTCCACGCTTTGTATTGGGAACGCATGATCCTATATTAATTGAAGAGTCGCTTTTGCTCAATAAAAAATATAAACGGATTGTAGAATGGGAGATGCTAATGGGAGTTACTGTGGATCGTCAACTAGACTTACTGGCGCGCGGGGTACCCTTTGGAATTTATGTCCCTTATGGTCAAGAATGGGAGCCCTACGTACGACGTCGGGTGCTTGAACAATATCAAGCTGAAGTTAAATAAAATATATTAAGGTTTACTTACTGGAGATTTCTTAGTTAAAGTTCTAGTTGGCTTAAGGAAAATATCAGACAGGAAAAATAATATACAGATATACTTTGTTGCACGTTAACTCCAGAACGGTTTCTCGCACTCCTTTGGACTAGAATATAGAGTTTTTCCTATAGGTGAAAAATTTAAAACCCGTTTAAAGAGGATAGCGGATTAAATACATATGGTATATATTTACAAGAATGAACACATGAACATAAAGGACACTCTGTAAAGGTGAAAAATCATTGGTATTTTGCAGTAAATGTGGATCGGAGAATCCCGATGGAGCAATCACCTGTTCGAATTGCGGCGCAGGGCTGGAACGGTCCATACGTCCCCGAAGAGCTCGGCGACGTAGCTCTGATGTTTGCTGGGAGGAGGAACGGAAGGGAATCGGACGTGGAGGTATAATTACCATTGGAATTGTCTTAATTTGTACTAGTTTTTTCATCTACATAGCCCTCACATATCCCGAGCAGTTTGAGGCGTTCTGGGAAGACTTTGGAACGAGGATTGGGAACTTCTTCGAATCTGGAACGTGGGCGTTATTATTCTTACCAGTGGGAATCATAATTATTGTCTATGCATTGTTCTTTTATGAACGCAAACGTTCATGAAAGTCAACGTTGTAGTAACGAAGCGGAAGTTGAACCAATTGGTGTGAAAAAAGTTTATATAACTTTTAACAAAAATTAATTTACAATGATCTTATTGCATGAAAATACAGGAAAATTAGAATTGTTTAAATAACATAAACTGAGGTGAAAATATTATGGTTTTTTGTGCTAAATGCGGCCAAGAGAATCCCAATGGAGCTACAACCTGCTCGAAATGTGACGCACGACTTTCCCCGTCCACAAACCCCCGAAGCACCCGACGTAGTTCTGATGTTTGCTGGGAGGAGGAACAGCAGAGGGCCGGCCGCGGAGGTATAATCGTATTAGGAATCGTCTTCATTTTTATAAGTCTTTTAATCTACACGGCCATACGCTCTCCCGAGGATTTTGCTCAGTTCTTTGAAAACCTCGGCCTAAGATTGGAGCAATTCTTTACATCTGCAACGTTTCAAGAAACAATCCCATTAATCGGCGGGGCTGCGTTGATTCTCATTGGATTCGCGATAATCCTAGCGGGGCTGCGAAAAGGAAGATAATCCTAATTTGCTTAATGTATTCCATATAGATGTGAAGAGTACTCTTGGAGGTAAAACACGATGTATTGTACAAAATGTGGACATAAAAACCCGGATGATGCTACCATCTGTCAAAACTGTAGAGAACCTCTCCAAGGACCCAAGGTGCAAAATCCTCGGCCAAATCAACGAAGTAGTGAACTTTGCTATTGGGATAAAGATGCACCTGGAATTCCTCGGTTTATTGTCTATCTCATTGGAGCGGTGTTTATAGTTACTGGTATCTCTATAGTGGCTTCGTTTTGGATTGATATTGATGTCGAACTTGTAGCTGCTGCTGTAATCTTAATTTTAGGGCTTGGCGTCATCTGGTATGGAATTACCCAAGCTCAAGACTAAATCAAACTGTAAATCACTCTTAAATAACTGATAGTGTTACATTCCTTCTCTTTCACCTAGATTATAAAAGAATTCTAATCATATAGCTATTTAATTATTCACTAAAAGAACTGATTAATAACTTCTAAATGCCCAAAGATTTAAAAAACAATATCTACGCAACTTTTAACTAACTTATTGAGGTGAATCTATTGGTTTATTGTGAAAGTTGTGGAGCTAAAAACCCAGATGAGGCGCGTGTATGTATGCAGTGTGGAAAACCGCTCTATTTTGGGGAGAAGACTAGCAGTCGCAAGAGTAAACGCTCGGATGATCTGTGCTGGGAATGGGACGAGGCTACTGGGAAACGGAAGCTTCGCAGACAAGCGATTATAATTATTGGTGGAATCATATTACTTTGGGCGATTAACCAATTAATTTCAAACTTGTTCCCGGAGAGTGAAAGTGCTCTTTGGGCGTTGGTCATAGGTGTACTTGGTATATTATTCATTTTATATGCGATATTCTTCTATGGACGTGAACGCTAGGGTAAGACAGCTAGCAGGGACGAATTAGATTCTATCTCCATATATAATCTAGTGATATCGCTTTTCTAGGAAACAAATGCCCATTGTACGATCTTGTGAGTAGATATTAGGATTCGACTCTGGGAAAATATGCGTTAGAACGGTATTAACGCTAATCCACTCCAAAAAACCTCAGGATAAAGAGTACGATTAGCGAGCCATTGTACGAGTAGTCACTCTTTTTAATGAGTGTAGTTTACTAGTTATATCCGAAGATCCAAAATAGGCAGAGGCTTTTTTCATGAATACCTCTCGGCAGCGCCCCTCCAATTCTATAGTGTTTAACTACACCCTTGTTTCAGTTTTTGGAGCCGTTCTCGTTCTAAGTGTAGCTGTTTTTTTACCATTCTTAAAAATCTCTCCCACCCTAGCCCTAGTTAGGAAACCAATTGTTGGAGCACTATATATTGGAATCTGTTCTCTTGGATTGGTTGCAGCGATCTTCCCAAGAAAATGTATGAGCAAGAGACATACTCCGAAGATTAGTGAAAATAAAGAAGGAGAAGTTGTNNGGAACCTCAAGTTGCATGGGAGTGTCAATTCATCATGGTCATCATCCGGGTTGTGAAACCTTTGATTCCCACGAATTGATCTTAGGTCGCAAAAGTATGTGCGCGGGTTGTTTAGGGCTGGCTATTGGAGCTATAATCTCTATATTTGGTACATTGCTTTATTTCGGAGATCTATTCTCTCTCCTCACATCTCTTGCCCCGTATTTCATTATTATCGGAACTACATGCAATATGGTAATGTTGGGACGGTATTTCTTTCTTCCAAAGAATGGAGGGGCTGTCCGCACCTTTCTTCATGCATCCATGGTAGTGGGTGCGTCATGTGTCCTTGTTGGGATTGACCTCTTGGGACAAAATCTTTTCTTTGACTATGGAACGATCGTGTTGGTCTTATTTTGGCTGAGAACAAAGATGGTCTTAACAAAATGGGAGCATAAGAATGTCTGTGCAGCTTGTAATCATCCATGTGCTGCCGCCTATTGACTTCACTGCAGTTTTTATATTTTATTCTTCACTTCTAATCAGAATGTGGCGGAATAGACTCTTATAAGCAAACAAGCAACCTACAACCGGCTATGCGATTGTTAGCTTTAATAATATCTTATTTTGATATTGTTCTTGGTTGTGTGGCTTAGTGGGCTCACTCCTTACTTACAATTCGACTAATTCTGATAGACTTTTTTTCCTCTCCAAGAATAGATTCGGAATTTTTCAAATATTTTCGAGGAATCCCTGTTGTTTAACATCTGCCATTTGTTTTTGTTCGTCTTTTTCTAGAGTTTCTACCATAATCTTCTTGCACATATGAGTTGACCAAAAATACTTATCCTTTGGATCCCCCCCATATTTTTTGTAATAACCTTCAAGCTGTAACGCTTCGTTCATATGTTCTATAGCTTGAGCCAATTTTTCAGGGGAAGAATCTCTATATTGGTCTGTTTGCCAGATCATTTCTTTCGGAAGCCTTGGGCGAAGTGGAGGTTGTTCCGAGGGAACTCCCAGAGCGAGCCCCACAACCGGTAACACTCCCTTGGGCAGCTTCAAAAGCTCACTCACCTCCTTTATTTTAGTAGTGACACTCCCAATGTAAATGGAGCTATAACCAAGAATTTCCGCGGCAATGACCATGTTCTGAGCAACAAAGCTCGCATCCATGATTCCAAAAATAACTCTACTTAGAGAGCCGTCAATAGAGTACTCTGGATCCTCTGTCGAGTACTGAATGACTTTTTCCAATCGACGGATATCTATACAGACAACGAAAAAGTGAGAGGCTTCATTTATGAATTCTTGATTATGACAGATCTCAGTTATCCTTTTCCTGAGTGTTTTATCCTTTACTTCTATTAGTGTATATAATTGGGAATTCCCACCAGTTGGAGCTCGTTGCCCACAGTCCACAATTGTGTTGACATCCGCTTCAGGGATTTTTTGGGCTTTAAATTTTCTAATCGAGGTTCTTTTTAATATGGCTGCAAGTAAGGAGGGATCTTCACTCATTGAATCACCAATTCCAGATTTCTGCTTCAACAGCTTATATCTGTCTTCTCATCAATAACAATAAGTTTCGCCACTTATTCGCTATTTATAATATTCATTAACCATTTTGGACATCTAAAGTTCTCGACAACTATCCAATGTCCACGTTCCCAGTTGGGATACGGTTTTATGTCTAGAACAGGGGTACCGTCATAAGCATCAAGACCTTTCACCCTTAGAACATTCTTTTCACGTTTTACAAGCTCCACCAATGTTAATCCAATTGGATTCGGACGCATTGGAGCCCTTGTTGCAAATACTCCAATCGATGGCTCCTTGTCTTTTGGAGGAAACATGTAATCTTGAGCTTGAAAAGCTGATTTTTTTGTGTTCGATATTTTTCCCATCCAAAAGATAATATAAATGTGGGAAAAGTCTTCAATACCATTCAAAGCTTTTGATAGATCTTTTTGAAGCACTATCTTTGAAAGTAGGCTTCGATCTTTTTCATCCTCGATGGGTAATGCTCGTTTTACAAAACCTATGGGTTGAATATCAATTTTCTTAAATGATCCCAAAAATATCACACCAAAAATGATTTCTCTTAAATAATGAGATCCTGAGTTTTATTGTTAGAAGAATTTCCGAAGTTTGCTCAAGACTCCTTGGGTGGCTAAATACCGCCACGCTCGTCTTTTCCACTTGTTACTGGAAAATATTCCTCGTAAGCGTTTACCCCAGGTTCCATATTGAGAGTGATAGCATCGATAG
>JABAOC010002591.1_pt1 | contig 10229 bp, 10 predicted proteins | sample 7062161 | NCBI WGS metagenome assembly JABAOC01 (sample SAMN14538625, study PRJNA623070) | marine sediment metagenome | biome: marine biome [ENVO:00000428]; feature: marine pelagic biome [ENVO:01000023]; material: deep marine sediment [ENVO:00002113] | place: India: Gulf of Khambhat ...
CTTTTTAAAAAACCCCTAAGTTTGAGTAAAAGTGTAGAAATGCTCTTATCCATTTATGGACAAAAACCGCTAAGAAAACGCCCAGAAGAATGCATTTAGACGGCCGGAGGTTCAGAACAGCTTTGCAAACCAGGTCCACGGGGGAATGCCCAGCAAGATTAAGATTGGCTGGATACAGAAACCGGCCAGAGCAAAGACCCACATATCTTTGTATTTTTGGTGTGCACCTTCTTCACGGAACCTGCGCCAGGTGGGGATAAAGAGCAGCAGCGGAATGCCGCAATATATACCGCAGAGAAAGACGGCGATGCGCCAATCGAAACTCAGCGGCTCGGCTGCGATGGCCCGGGCCTGTTCTTCACGGGCCTTTTCGCGCTGCTCCAGCTCTTTCTCGAGAGCAGCCAGACGGTCAGAAGTCAGATGCCGGTCAGCCAGCTCAATCTTTGCGAACTCAATGGCTTCCGGAAGGTGCGTGTCGGCTCTTGTGTACTCAAGCAGATCGACATCCGAAAGACTCTGTATATAATCTTCCACTTGCCTTTCCATACTCAGTCTCCTTTGGAAGACAATCCGTATGGCCAGCTCTTGCGGTCGAATCAAAGGTGTCGAACCCGTTTATACCGGCGATATTATAGTCGGAATTGTCTGAAAAAGCAAGAAAAGAATAAAGGTTTTTAGTTAGTGTCCAGTTTGTTCTGCTTACTACCTGTTTAGTTGCACTGCGCCCGGGCCAGTGATTTCGAATTTGATTTTGTCGGTTTTCAGGTCCCACTCGATTGCATCAACATGGACGTCATTGAAGCGGCACGGCTGGAGCTCGTCGCCCTGCACGGTGATTATGGACTTGCCGGCATCGTAGAATAATTTACTGCCGTCGAATTCCTTGTCCCGGTCTTCATAAGTGATACCGCCTGTTGCGTTGAGCATCGAAAGCTTAAGTTCACCTTCGGTGGTTTCAATAAGATCGGCCTGCACGTGAACGGCAGTGACAGTAACCTGCTGGTCATAAAGAACCTGACCGTTGACAATAGGGAAGTAATTAACTGTTAGCGAGTCCTGTGAGGTGGCATCAGCAACAAGCTGATTTTTCTGAAAGAAATACTTGAGCGTCTGGAAGTTCTCTATAATCGCCCAACAAGGTTTGTTCAGGCTGAGTTTATCCGGCTGCGAATTCGGCTCGGAGACATCGGAGTTATATAGTTTTATCACGCCGGGCCCAGCCGCTAAAAATAACTGCTGTGCGGCGTCATATTCGCACTTGAGGCATTTTAGCTCAACACCACCTAACACTTTTTCGTTTGCCATTTTGACATTTGCAAGCTTTACCACGCCGCCGTCAGCAGTGAAATGTTTAATCTGCGAGTCCGAATCCGAGGACCGCTTATCTTTGTCTGGTAATAAATCTACAGTAAACCTCGGTCCTGAAATCTGATACCGCTGTTGACCGTTGGGGGCCTCCCGAATCATTTCGCATACGCAATCACCTTCGAAGATAACCTGATTTAGGGCCGGCATAAACCTGAGTAGTTTCTGAGAGGTCACTTTTACCGGCACCGTAGACTGGTTAGGCTCTGCCTGAATTAAATCATTAGTGTAAAATTTGAGCTCTGATGCGCCAACGGCGACGGTATCGTCGGTAGATGCGCTATAATCAATTTTCCGGGTTACAAATGTAGTTCGGCCATTGGCATCATCCAATTCTTTGAGGCTCTCTGCGCCGGTTATTATCGAGGCATGGGGACTGAACTTTTCGGAATATTCGTTGGCTTTTGCAGAAGCCATCGGCGCAACAACAAATCCGCCGTCACAGGTGATAACAATATCTTCAAGCTTTCCAGATGATTCATTCGGCTCGTTCGGTGACAATTCACTCGGCTCGTCCTGTTTTGAAACAGTAACATTGTTCGTGCTTACGTCGTCCGGACTTTGCAGGCCCTGCTCAGCAGTTCCGGCATCAGCGTCATTTGATTGGTCATTTGAGGCCTTCGCCCAGAAGATGTCGTTGATTGCAATTTTATCGTGAGCAAAAACAAGCTGCTCAGGACTGTCAATGAGCACATTTTTTCCAAAAATACATTTGTAGTATTCGCCCCTTCGGCTGCGCTCAGGGCCGGCTTTTCCCTGCTCAACTGTCTGTTGAGCGGCTGTGGTCTGTGTTTGGCCCTTATCAGAAGCCGCAACAGGTTCGTCCGGCTGCTGCATTTTGGCCGGGCCGCCGGTATCAGCAGGTTTGTCGGTCTGCGTCCCGGCGTCCGAACGGAAGCCGGCCTGTGAGCTTTTTATACGCAGATTTTCCAAATCAATTATTCTCAAATAATCAAGTCGCTCCAGTAAGTCATCATAGATAAGCTCCAGTCCGGTGCCGAGCATTTTGGCATCTTCCGAAACAAATTTGACGGGCCCGGCTGTTGTAAGCTGCGACTTTTCGCTTAGGAACGTTATGTCGTCAAGATAAATATTACTTTTTTTAACGTTACTTGAGCCCTCAGGCAGAATACGGATAACTACATTTCCGGTAAAAGTTGCGTCCTTCGGAGTTGACTTGCCAACTGCAGTTTCAACCTGGACGTTTCCCTTGTCAGCCGTGATGTAAAATTTGACATTTCGCTGATAAATATTCATATACGGCTTTTCAATTTCCCACAGATCTCTTACCTCGTGCAGAAGTTTTTCAAAGCCCCATTCCCGTTCAATTTCTTTATTCTCGTTGAGGGTTATGTATCTGGCCTTTCGAACGGTACTAACCCCGACCTGACCAATCATCCCAACATCATTATCAAGGGGGCTATCGTTGCTGTCGGCGACAGAATCAATAAATTCCGCTCCTGTATCGGCATCTACCGGTACCGTAGGTGTTTTGCCAATTCGGCTATAGAAAAGATATATTACAGAAATAGCCGCCAGCGAAATAAACGCTATCAAGACTTTTCGCATCTCAACAACCTCATTTTATGCTCAAGGCAGGTATCTTGTCATAAGCTGCTGCCATTTGCCGGTATTTTTCAGGATGTATTCTATAACTTCCCGCACAGCACCACTTCCTCCGGGGCGGGTAGTCACATAATCAGCATATTGCTTAACTTCATCAACGGCATTGGCAACAGTTACTCCAAATCCAACGTATCTTATCACCGGCAAATCCGTCAAATCATCTCCGATATAAGCGACCCTTTCCGGCGAAAGACCGAGCTGTCCAAGGAATTTCTCAAGCACAGGCAGCTTATGGTGACAGTCCTGAAATACGTATTCTATCTGCAACTGTTCGGCCCGGCGTTGTGTGGGCTCCGAGGCCCTGCCACTAATTAAGGCAACCTTCAGGCCTGCCCTATGCCACATGCGAATTCCATGACCATCCATTGAATTGAAGAATTTGCTTTCACTGCCGTCGGCATTAATAACCAGCGTTCCATCGGTCAGGACGCCGTCAACATCCATCGCCAACATTTCTATGTCTGCAAGGTTTGTCATAGTAATATCGATTCTCGATGCTCGATTCTCGACATTCACACCGGCTTTTCTACGAGCATCGAGCGTTCCTTTTAACTATCCGACCACTTTTATGGTTACGATGTCTTGCACATCGATTAAACCGACCGGCCTATCATCGGCATCAACGACCGGCAGGTCATCAATCCTATATTTATGGAAAATGGCAGTCGCTTCGGCGGCAAGAGCATCGGCCCTTATTTTTTTGCAATCAGCCGTCATAACATCACCAGCCTTGAACTCAAAAGCTCCGGAGTTTTGTTCTGTCATCAGGCGCCGAAGGTCGGCATCGGTGATTATACCGGCCAATTTTCCATCTTTGCCAACAACCATCACAGCTCCGTGGCGCTTTACATCGCCGGTCTTTTCGAGCAGTTGTTTTATCGTATCAGTAACTTCAGCGATAGGCAATTTTTCGCCCGGCCTGAACATCATTGATTGTTCGACGGTCATCAACTTTGAGCCGAGCGAACCGCCGGGATGGAACCTGACATAATCCTCAACGCTGAAATTTCGTGCCTTCATAACAGTAAAGGCAAGGGCGTCACCGACGGCTAACATACAGGCAGTAGAGACACTCGGAGCCACGCCCAGAGGGCAGGCTTCACTCATTATTCCCATACACAGCGCCACGTCGCTATGCTTACAGAGAGTTGAATCGCTCTCGCCGGTTATGGCAATCAGTTTAATCAGCTGGTGCTTGACGAGATTTATCAGCCGAGTAACTTCATCCGTTTCGCCGCCATAACTTAGAACAATTACAATGTCATTTTTGCGCAGCCTGCCCAGGTCGCCGTGGACGGCTTCAGCAGGATGAAGGAAGTGGCTGGGCGTGCCGGTCGAAGCCAGAGTAGCGCTAATCTTCTGCCCGATTATACCCGCCTTGCCGATACCGCTTACTATGCAAGAACCGCTGCAGTTATAAATCATCCCACAAGCCCGCAGAAAAGATTCATCTACAATCGGCGTTACAGAGCTTATCGCATCCGCTTCGGCTTCAATTACTTTTCGCGCATATTCAAGGTCAAACTCCACGTATCGGCCCTATATCAATCTATTATTGCTTCTTTACTATTTACTATTGGATTGCCGGTTATCAATTATGATTATGATTTTTATAATTTTACCACACTTCCCCGCTGGTTGTAACAGACCAAGTCGTGTTTTTCGCCGGCGTAATTTGACGCAGAATGAATAACTATACGTTTGTCGTTAAGCTGTTCTACCTGTGCAATCGCCGCCCGCTTTGTATTCTGCAGATAATCAGCAACTTCCGGCGAGACAAACATCTCAATGCGCTTTATCTGCTCTTTCGACGCCGACAAGTGCAAGAGGCGAATAATTTCTATAGCCAACGACTCATGGCTCTTAACAAAACCCGTACCGCCGCAATGCGGACATGCCAGATAGGTAGCCGATTGCAGCGAAGGACGCATTCTCTGGCGTGTCATTTCCACTACACCGAACCTGCTTATGCTCAATATTCTCGAACGAGCGCGGTCGGTCTTGACAGCAGCCCGAAAAGCTTTTTCCACAGCTTTGCGATGTTTTGCATTACGCATATCAATAAAATCGCAAATTATAAGTCCCCCAAGGTCTCTCAATCTAAGCTGGCGGGCAATTTCAGTCGCCGCTTCTATGTTGCTCTCGTAAGCAGTTTGCTCTGCGCTTTTCTGCTTGCGGAACCGTCCGCTGTTGACATCTATCGAAACCAAGGCCTCAGTCTGCTCAATCACAATTGAACCGCCGCCTTTAAGCTCAACCCTGCGAGACTGGACCTTTGCAATTTCATCCTCAATTCGATATTTGTGGAACAACGGAATTTTGCTGTCATAAAAGGTTACTTTTCGTTTCAAACGCGGAGCAGCGAGGGAAAAGAATTCCCTGATTTTGCGAACCACGCTTTCCGAATCACATATTATGTTACTTATCTTACTGTTAAAGACATCCCTCATCGCCCTGATAACCAAATCCGATTCCTGATAAAGCTCACCGGGAGTTTTTTCAGCTTCTATCCGTTTTTCAATAGTTCTCCACAAACGGCCCAGATACCTCAAATCGTTGTGGATATCCCTTTTGGAACATCCCTGCCCGGCTGTTCTGATAATAAAGCCTTGCCCTTTGGGGGGCTTGCTGTCATCAAGAATCCGGCGCAGTCTCTTGCGTTCGTCCTCATCCTCAATCTTATGCGAAACACCGTGTTTTCTCATCCATGGCATCATAACCAGATATTTACCCGGCAAAGCAAGATATGTGCTAAGTGTCGCCCCCTTAGTCTTTAAGCCTTCTTTTGTCACCTGGACAACCAGTTCCCTCCCCTTGCGAAGGCAATCCTGAATAGGGGGGCGTTCCCTTAGCGATTTTCTTCGGCCAATGTTCTCGGCATGCTTACCACCCGCTTTTGTAAAATACCGCGGGTGCAGGTCGCTGACGTGAAGAAATCCGTTTTTGCCTATCCCAAAGTCGATAAACGCCGCCTGGATGCCGGATTCAATATTTGCCACTTTCCCTTTATAAATATTACCAACGTGGCTGCCCAGACTCTCTCTTTCGACGTACAGCTCTTCAAGCGAACCATCCTCGATTACCGCCACTCTGCACTCTTCACTCTCGGCAACATTTATGAGCATCTCTCTTGCCATTTTCTCGTACCTCGAATGTTGTATATTGTATGTAGTAAAAAAACCGAATTTCGTATCTTATCTTTCATATTATACTTTTTGCCACTGTACCCTTGTACGTCTAATCGGCGACGCCAGCTTTTCTACATCCAGATTGAGCAGCTTCAAAATTTCATCAACACGTATCGAACCATCCGAACTGATTTTGCATTTAACAATTATACTGTTCCCGACCAATTCAATCGACTTCAAAAAACCTCTGACATCCACATTTTTAAGTCTCGAGTCTTGAGTCTTGCGTCTTGAGTCTCTTGCACCTATCTGCCGCTGGATATCGAGACTTTCACTTGCCAACAAACGCTCAATCGTAGCCTTCAACCCCTCGTTGAGATATTCCTTCCGCACCGCTAATACATACGTTGTTGAACAAGGCTGAAATGATGCACCCGCTTTGGCAACATTCACGGAAAGCAGCGCACAGCCCTCAGGTAGTTGTGCGCTTATGCCCTCATACACTTGCTCGCTTATGCACTTGTGCTCTTGTGCATTTGTGCTTTTATGTACTTTAAGACAGAGCAGCTCGTCGTCAGAGGCAACCCCTACAGGCCTCGGCAGAGGTAATGATAATTTCGGACGGGGATTGAAGCCCCGGCTGTACTGAATTTTCAGGCCTGCTCTAACGCAGGCACGCTGAAAAACCCTGAGCGTCTGGGCGTGCGAAAGAAACCTCAGGCTCCCGCCTATCCTGAATTTCACTACCAGTAAGATAATTTCATGTGAAACTGCTATATGCGCACCTCCTTTAATAGCGTCTGCATATACAACTTAGCATTATGCCCATCCTTGGCCATAAAACAACTATTTTTTCTTTGCAAATGTCGCTGGCCTACTGTAAATATCTGACTGATACGCAAATCCATTTTTGAGTTTTTTGATACACTGGTACGTTATCCACCGCAATGAGTTCAAGATAGGAGACAGAAATGAATCGTAGAGAGTTTTCGAAACATATGCTAATGCTTGGAATCGGGGCTCAGGCCAGCTGCACGGTCGATATGTCAAAGGTTGATATTAACCTCGGTAATTACTACGAAGAGCCGGCAAAAAAACTGCCTGTAAGGAAATTCGACGTCGTCGTAGCAGGCGGCGGCACGGCAGGGGTCGTGGCCGCTCTCGCCGCTGCCCGTCAGGGCGCCAAGACGGCATTGATAGAGGTAAAAGGTTATCCGGGCGGAACAGTAACAGAAGGCGGCACCGCGCTTCACAGCTTCTATAACCTATGGAAGGCCTTTCCCGGCGTTAAAAAACGTCAGGTTGTGCGAGGGATTCCTCAGGAGATTATCGACCGCCTTATGAAGGTTGGCGGCACATCGGGCCACGCCGAGATGTCCAAAGGCTACGATTTCGATTCAATATGCACTGCGATCGATACGGAGCTTTACAAACTGGTCACTATGCAAATGCTCGCTGAAGCGGGCGTTTTCATAGCTGTTAATACCATGTTAACAGGTGCGATTATGGATGGGGCCCGAATTAAAGGAGTGATAGCGGAAAGCCGCTCAGGAAGGGAAGCGTTCTACGCAAAATCATTTGTTGACTGCACTGCCTACGGCGACTTGGCTGCTTTTGCCGGGGCGGACTACAAGGTGCCTAATGATTATGCATGCTGCAACAGCGTCGGTATCGGCAATGTGGACATCGACAAATATCACGACTTCATGAAATCGAACGGCCAGATCGAACAAATCGCCTTTGGCACACGCAGTGGCGAGCCGGACAAGATCGTGCGTGTGCAAGGGCCGCGCGGTCAGGCATTCTCCGCAGAGGCAAATAAGATCGGAATGTCTTCGGTCACAACAACCGTTCACGACAATTACCTAATGTTCATTAAGTGTAATTTCAAAGTACCCGGCACGGTTCTAAGCAGGGATGATATGGCCAAGGCAGAACTGGAAGTCAGAAAGCGCATGGCCAAGGCTGTGGAACTCTTCAGGAAATACGTTCCCGGTTGCGAAAAAGCATTTATGGCCAGAACCAGCCCGACGCTCTGTATCCGCCGCGGCAGGCTAATCACCTGTGATTACGATATAACCCACGAGGATGTAATTGAGGGCAGACACTTTGACGATGACGTTATGGCTTACGGCTTTCACGATAGTGCGCCCCGCTTCCAGGTGAAAAACGGCGGCACATACGGCATTCCGTATAGAGCGCTGCGGGTGGCGAGTATCGAAAACCTGCTCGTGGCCGGAATGATGATAACCTCTGATCATAGAGCTCACATGTCCACGAGAAACACGGTAAGCTGTATGGGGCAAGGGCAGGCGACGGGCACTGCATCGGCCCTTTGCGCAGCTAAGAACTGCGGGACACGCGATCTGCGATATAGCGAACTGAGAAAGGCCCTTGTAAACGGCGGCGTCTATTTTGAAAGTTAAGGCTTGTTCAGATTAGGACACAAATACTGGGTACCGAACCAGCGGCTGCACACAAGCCTGCGAAGCTAACAACGAAGTAGGGGCTGCAGAAGCGCGAATCGATAGGCATCCTTACGGCTTTAGAACATTACGAGTAAAGAGGGACGAGTTTTTAGTAAATGAATAAGAAAGAAAAGAAAGGCCGGAGGTTAGCCTTTGGATTGGGAGCTTTTCAAGTTTTTATTGGCCTTGGCGGCGTCGCCGGAGGTGTGGGACTGGTCTCGGAACCCAGTGGCGCCAACCTTGGGTTTCCTCTGGAGCTGCTTAGTGAATCTCCCTTTTCTGATTACCTCATCCCGGGGATAGTTTTGTTTACGGTCAATGGCCTCGGGAGCCTGGCCGGAGGTGTATTGTCTTTCTTCCGGTACCGGTATGCAGGCCAGATAGCTGCCGCATTAGGCGCTTTCTTGATGATGTGGATAGTTGCCCAGGTCTGGTGGATTGGGCTCTCACACTGGCTCCAACCGTTGTATTTCGGCTTCGGCGCGGTGGAGCTGGCACTGGGATTGCTGCTGTGGAAAGCTTTTCATACGGTTCACTAATAACTTTGGCTTATACGAAGGTCAAGCAGAGATCGCCAAATAAGCAAGCGCTGCGGCTTACGCACACCGTTAGCTGAGATTTGGATTTTTGTGTTCTTTAAAAATATTGTCTCGCCAACTTTAGTAATTATGCAATGAAACAACTATACGTTACCAACAGAAGCCAATGGCGAAACTGGCTATCTCGGCATCATATCGAAGAAGCCGAAGTGTGGTTAATCTTCTACAAGAAACAAACATCCAAGCCAACGATTGGGTATGAGGATGCAGTTGAAGAGGCGTTATGTTTCGGATGGATAGACAGTATAATCAAGAAAATTGATGATGAAAGGTACGCCCGCAAATTCACTCCCAGAAAAGATGACAGCAAGTGGTCGGCGCTTAACAAAAAGCGGGCCAATAAAATGATAAAAGAAGGAAGAATGACTGATTCCGGGCTTGCGAAGATTCAAATAGCCAAGAAAACAGGATTGTGGGACCAGGACGGCAGGCCTCAAATATCACTCGATGTCCCGCCGGAATTCGCCAAGGCGCTGGCTCAAAACAAAAAGGCGAAAAAGAACTTCGATGAACTCGCACCCTCTTACCGCAAGCAGTATATCGGCTGGATTAAAGTTGCAAAAAGGGCAGAAACTAAAAAGCAACGAATAGAAGAATCTCTAATTTTATTAGAAAAAGGGGAACAACTCGGAATGAAATAACGCAGAATCATCGCCGTTCAGACTCTTTAAAGAACTGTATCACCAGTAGTCAGTCTTTATATAAATGAGAGAAAGACAATGAAACCGATAGAGCTTTACGAAGATATAAGAAAATATTGCAAGGCAAATGCCGATGAAGCCATAGTAAGAAAATATTCAAGATATTTTAAGGAAGGCTATGATGCTTACGGGCTAACGAAAGAGAAGATGGAGGACAAGGTCGATTCAATACTGAGCGATAAAAGTGTTAATATGAGACTGGTTTTGAGTGCAAGCAGACACTTAGTTAAAAGCGGAAAATACGAAGAGACAAGTTTTGCGATTCTTTTGTTAAAGCAATTTTCAGAGCAATTTACGGCAGGGACATTCAAGGAAATCGGGAAATGGTTCGAAATTGGTATT
>JABAOC010003019.1_pt7 | contig 10226 bp, 11 predicted proteins | sample 7062161 | NCBI WGS metagenome assembly JABAOC01 (sample SAMN14538625, study PRJNA623070) | marine sediment metagenome | biome: marine biome [ENVO:00000428]; feature: marine pelagic biome [ENVO:01000023]; material: deep marine sediment [ENVO:00002113] | place: India: Gulf of Khambhat ...
TTTGACATAGACGCAGATCACATTCCAACATCATGCGCAAAAATCCACGACACATGGGTCTGCACCAACTGTGGCACCGCCGGGAAAGGCGTTTTGCCAGAAAAGTGTCCGGCGTGCGGAGAGCAAAGGTTCAATGAGAAAACATGGCCTTGCGAAGTTTGTTTGGAATCTGCCAAAGCTGAAACAATCAAACTAATAGACATGTTAACGAGAGACCTCGGCTTCTCCCCCGAAGAGATGAAGGTATCCTTTTCTGGACATCGAGGATATCATCTTCACATAGAAAGCAGGGAGGTTCAAGCGCTCGATTCGATGGCACGCAAGGAGATAGTTGACTACATCTTGGGAATAGGATTGGAGACCAGTTTTCACGGGTTGCGGGAGGAGAAGGGTGCGATGAAATCAAGCGTATTGGTCGGACCCAGCCTAGACGATATAGGATGGAAGGGAAGAATCGCTCGGGGAACTTACGAGTTTCTCCACACCGCAACTCCAGAAGAACTGCAAAAGATAGGATTGAAAAAGAAGGTTGTCAAAACGCTGACTCTGCATAAGGAAACGATTGAGGAAAAGTGGAAAGAAAAGGGACCGTGGGGAGTCGTGAAGAATGTGGGCGTGGAAAACTGGAGAAGGATAGCTCAGCGGGGCGTGCTGATGCAATCAGCAAAAATCGACACGGTGGTCACAACGGACATTCACCGTCTGATAAGGCTTGCCAACACGTTGCACGGAAAAACGGGTCTGAAGAAAATTGAGGTTCCCATTACTGAAATCGAACAATTCGATCCTCTCAAAAGCGCGATAGCCGTTAGGGAGGACACCGTGACGGTTCTAGTGTCTGACGCCCCTGAATTTAGACTGGGAGATCAAACCTACGGTCCATATAAGAATCAGCAGGTTGAGTTGCCTACTGCGACGGCGCTCCTACTCCTGTGTAAAGGAAGGGCGGAAGTGAAGGAGGAGTAGGAGAGATGTACGAGAAACTCTACGAAGCTTGGAAAAGGGAAAGGGGAAGCCTGGATATTCACGTGCTGCCCAACGACTTCTACACCAAACTGGCTGAATATATAAAGAAAACGCGAGAAGAGAGTCGAATGCTGGACAAAAAAACGTTGAGGGCAAGGCTCATGGAACGCGAGTCTAACAACGCGAAGAAACTCGTTGAAAAACTCTTTCGACTTCGCCACAAGAAATTCTTAGATCAAGTTAAATCAGGAAAATCGGTGCCCAAAAATCGTTTGACTGAGGAGGAGGAGCGATTGTATGAAGGAATCTCACCTTTCGCAGAATCATATCAAGCGTTATTTAGAGATGTTTCTAGAGGGCGGCCTCCACGCGCAAAGCCTAAGAAAAAGATGGTGGTGGTTCGGTTTCTCCAAGAGGTCCCAGCCATAGTTGGGGCCGACATGAAAACTTATGGGCCTTTCAAGGCAGAGGACATTGCAGCCCTGCCCGTTGAAAACGCCAAGGCTCTTATTAAGCAAGAGGCAGCCATAGAAGTGGAAACAAGATCATAAAATCTTGCAGATGATCGAAAAAGTATATAATTGAGCGGGCAGTTCTATACCGAAACAGCAGTGAAAATAATGAGAATGCCAAAGAAAATCGCCACGTACTGCCCGAAGTGTAAGTCACATCAGCCTCACACAGTTTCCCTTTACAAAGTGGGCAAGAGAAGAACTATGGCTAAGGGCGAGCGGCACCACAAACGAGAAAAGAGCGGGTATGGCGGACAAAAATTTGCGCTTCAACACAAATTCTCCAAAACCACGAAGAAGCAAACGATGAAGCTAAAGTGTAAAACCTGCGGCCATACGCAACAGAAGAAGGGGATGCGCCTCAAAAAATTGACGGTTGAATAGAGGGAATAAAATGAGTGGGTGGGAAAAACTCATTCCTAGACCTAGAAGTAGGTTCCTCCGAGTGAAGTGCCCAGACTGTGGAAATGAGCAAGTCATTTTCAGCCATGCGACAAACGTTGTCCACTGTAACGTTTGTGGAGCGAAGCTTTCTGAACCTTCAGGAGGAAAAGCTTCAATAAAGGGAGAGGTTATCGCCTCACTGGACTAGAAGATCGAATGAGGAAGCAGGAGATGGCGCTTAGAAAGCCAGAGTGGCCAGACGTAGGCGACCTCGTGATTGGCACAATTAAGAGCATCACGAGTTACGGCGCATACGTGACTTTGGACGAGTACGGTAAAGAGGGATTGTTGCATGTCTCCGAGGTTGCCTCGGGATGGGTTAGAAACATTCGCAGCTTTGTACGTGAAGGCCAAAAAGTAGTGCTGAAGGTCCTAAAGGTCGACGCTGAAAAGGGGCATGTAAATCTTTCGCTTAGGAGAGTTACAAAATGGGACAGAAGACAGAAAATCCTCTCTTGGAAGAGAGACAGAAAAGCGGAGAGTCTGCTGCGGAGCGCCTCCGACAAATCAAAGATGTCTCTTGAAGAGATTTACGAAAAAGCTGGCTCCAAGATTGAAGATTCCTTCGGAGGACTCTATGAAGGTCTAGAAAAGAGTGCGAGGGATGGAATTGATGTTTTGTTGGAGATAGGCGTTCCAAAGGATATTGCAGCCACAATCACAGAAGTTGCCAAGGAAAAAATCAAAATCTCCATGGTGAAGGTGAAAGGAACATTGGAGTTTCAGTGCACCAAGCCCAATGGGGTAGCTCTGGTGCGAGAAAGTCTCTTAAGCGCCCAAAAAATCGAAAAGCCCAGAGGAGCAAAAGTTCGAGTTTACGTCGTAGCACCACCCAAATACCGCATCGAAGTCTCGGCTGAAGGCTACAAAGAAGCGGAGAAAATCTTGGAGAAGGCTACGGAAACAGCTCTAAGCCACATGGAAAAGGTCGGAGGACAAGGCGTTTTCAAGAGGGAAAAATAGTGGTGTGGCTGCTTAGAAAGTGCGAAAAATGTGAGGAGTACACGCTAGATCAGAATCAATGCCCATACTGCGGTGGAAAGGTGCGCATACCTCATCCACCAAAATTTTCCCCCGACGACAAATACGTTAAATACAGGTTGGCGATGAGGAGTTCAGGTTGAAATGGAAAAGACGCTCATAAAAGAAACAACGCAACTAAAATTGAAGGACCCTGTCTTATTAGAGGGGCTCCCGGGACTAGGGATGGTTGGAAGAATAGCTACGCGTTATTTGATAAAACAATTGAAAGCAAAAAAACTTGCGGATTTGTACTCTCCTCATTTCCCATATTATGTTCTTGTCAATAAAAAGGGAAGCGTCAGGCTCCTACGCGCAGAGTTTCACTTCTGGAAAAACGAGACTGGAGAACACGATTTCATACTTCTGACCGGAGATCACCAAGCACAAACCATCGAGGGCCAATACGAGGTAGTCAGTTGCATCCTTGACTTCGCCGAAAAATACGAAGTAAAGACAGCTATCACGATTGGAGGATACCGCAAAGAAGCGGAAAAAACTCCAAAGGTGGTAGCGGTTTCCACCAGCCCCAAACTTCTGAACAGAGCCTTCAAGGCGGAAGCAGTGGCCAGCCCCCCGGGAAACCCAATCGTCGGTACAGCTGGCCTGCTTCTGGGGCTAGCTAGATTCAGAAACATAGACGCACTTTGTCTCCTAGGGGAGACCTGTGGGTATTTGCGGGACCCGAAGGCGGCAGAAAGCGTTCTCCGTGTGCTACAAAAAATATTAGACATCAAAGTGGATTTGACTGGACTGGAAGGAGACATCAGAAAATCAAATGAGATAGTAGCGAAAATGCGAGAAATCGAAGAACGAAGAGAAGCATACACACAGAAAATACGACAAATGGAAGAGGAACGTATTACCTACATCTCATGACCTGCCCTTTCCAGACTTCTCAACTGATTTAACTTCAACCTCTTTCGGCGTGTAAGACAGCTTCCTCCCGCATTTTGGACATTTGCCGTCGTACTCTTGAATAATTTCGTCAGGAGGCCTCAAATCGACACCCTCATACAGGATTGCTCCACATTGTTCGCAAATTACACGTTGAGGCAAGATCCCACATCCTTCGGGCGCAAAGATACAATTGTCGCAAACTATAAATAACTTCCGTGCATCCCTGTGAAGAAAAGGAGTCCCTGAATGGAAAAATACACTTTGATCGTCACTGAAAAGCCAGATGCTGCTCAAAGATTAGCTAAGGCGCTTGATTCTCATGGAGAACCTGAAAAGATAGAAGAGAACGGAGTGCCCTATTTCCGTGCTCATCGAGACCAAACGCTTATTGTGGTTCCAGCTCTCGGGCACTTATACACAGTTGTACACACAAGAGGCAGAAGAAACTATTATCCTGTTTTCAATTTTAAATGGGCACCACGATACTCAGCGGAAAGGAAGGCGAAACAAACCCGTACATGGATCGAAGTCATATCAAAACTGGCAAGCAACGCAAAGAACTTCATCGCTGCCTGCGACTACGACCTAGAAGGAAGCCTCATCGGATATTCAATACTGAAATACGCTTGCGGCAACAAAGAAAGCGTGACAAAAAGAATGAAATTTTCCACACTAACAAAAAACGAGTTGGAAAAAGCCTACGAAAAGCCTCTGCCCAGCCTCAATTTTGCCTTGATAGAAGCTGGAAGAACTAGACATGAGGTGGATTGGCTGTACGGCGTAAATCTTTCCCGCGCATTGACTTTAGCGGCTAAACGTTGGAGCGGAAGATACGCAACACTGAGCACTGGAAGAGTGCAAGGGCCCACACTCAAGTTCTTGGTGAGAAGAGAAAGGGAGATTCGGAGTTTTGTTCCAACCCCGTATTGGAGTATAAGGTCCGAAGTTAAGGTCAAAAACTCTATTTATGAGGCTGAATACGAAAAAACAACTTTTGACCAAAAAGCGCACGCAGATTCTGTGGTGAAGATGTGTAAGGGAAAAACAGGTGAAATAGAAACAATAGAAGTAAGAAAACATCAACAAAAGCCTCCGATTCCATTCGATCTAGGCAAATTACAAACCGAAACATACAGCCTGTTTAGATACACTCCAAGACGAACATCAAACATCGCTCAGCGTTTGTATCTCGAAGCATTAATCTCCTATCCCAGAACCAGCAGTCAGAAATTGCCTCCCACAATCGATTACAGAGCGATACTCAAAAAGTTGAGTAAGAAAACAAGTTATAGAAAATTAGCTGCAAACCTTCTAGGAAGGGATGAGTTAAGACCCGTGGAGGGAAAAAAAGAAGATCCCGCTCATCCAGCAATCTATCCTACAGGCAACCTGCCTGAGAGAGAGCTAAACGATCCTCAGAAGAAAGTTTGGGACTTAATTGTTAGACGATTCATGGCAGTCTTCGGCGAACCGGCGATCAAGCAGAGCATCAAAGCTCGTATGGCCGTAAATGGTCACCGTTTCTACCTCAGAGGAAGGCGTGTGTTGAAAGAAGGATGGATGAGCTTCTACAAACCCTACATCAGAGCTGAAGAGGTGCTGCTTCCTGCCATAAAAGAGGGAGAAAAAGTCTCAATTAAACAGATTATGCGGGAAGACAAGTTCACCAAACCTCCTCCGCGCTTCAACCCTAGCAGTTTACTCCAGAAAATGGAAGGAGAAGGAATTGGAACAAAGGCTACGAGAGCGGACATTATTGAAACTCTTTACGGTAGAGGTTACGTTGCTGAGGAAAGAATCGTGGTTACTGATCTAGGGTTCGACATCACCGATCTCCTCGGCAAATACTGCCCAAGAGTGACCTCTGTGAAGTTTACACGAGAGCTTGAGGAAAAAATGGAAAGCATTCAAACCAATAATGAAAAGAGGTTCAACGTGTTGGTTGAAGCTGTTAATCAGTTGAAGCCAATTCTCGAGGAGCTTAAGGAAAGAGAGCAAATTATAGGCCAAGCTTTGAGCAAGGCCATCAAAAAGGCGAGAATGCAGGAACGAATAATTGGGAACTGCCCTGACTGCAAAACAGGCAAACTAATGATCCTGTACTCGCGGAAAACGCGAAAACGTTTCATCGGTTGCACCAACTACTTCAAAAGCATCTGCACAACCTCGTTTCCGCTCCCGCAGAAAGGAACTGTGAAGCCAGCGCAAAAGAACTGTAAGGGTTGTGAATGGCCGCTAGTGTTTGTGCGGCTGAAAGGTAGAAGACCGTGGATGCTTTGCTTCAATCCAGTTTGCCCCTTGAAGGAAGAGAGGAAGAAACGCGATGAAATGCAAGGTTTGCGAGAGGGAAGCTGAAAACACGTACTGCGAGCTGCATAATAAGGCTTACAGAAATATCTTGAGAGAATACGATGTGTGGAAAAGGGCTTCAAGTGTTTCATGGAAGGAATATTTAAGTGAGATAGTGAAGAACCAGTATACGGGTGTCTGGGCGAAGGACGTGGCAGAGCACCTCGTGAAAGATGAGGAGAAATAATGTGGTGAGTGGAATTAGAAGAAAGGTTTCATCTCTCGCCTATTTCGCACGGAAGACTTACTGGAGAATGGTAACTGCTAAGCCTTCGCTGCTTGTTATCGCCCTTGCGACAGTTGGGTTCTCCATTTTCCTCCTTGGAGGAGGAGTGTACAACCTTATTGTACCTTTTGTACCCATTGGATTTCCTTTGGGTAGAAGAGTACTCTTTTTTTATCCTCGAAGTGTGCATGAGCAGGCGCTTCTGGAAAGCTTAACCGTTATGATAGTTTACAGCATCGGAGTTACTGGTTTCCTTTTGACGTATCAGAGTACAAAGTATGCCTATAGACCTCGTCAGGCGTTCATCCTGCTGTTAGTTGGTTGCGCCCTCATTTTTATTGGGTATTTATACATAGAAAGCATTATATGGCTAAAGTTGGCTGCACCTCTCTAAACTACCTAGTAAAGGAGTAGGAAGCGGCTCTAACTTTAGGTTAATGAGCCACGAAACGCTATTTGTTACCATGGCGCGTTTTTGACGCCCAGAAGGAATGCTAGGAAATTTGTTGCAAGGTGTATAGGAGGCGTTAGGACTAGAACGATCAAGATTCTTTGCAGGTCAGGCAACGCGGTAATCATCAAGGAAAAGAGAAGAGCCCCGACAACGAAATCAAGTTGGTCCGCAATTGGAAAAGAAGATCCAGGAGCCAAGCCCAGCCGCCGCTTGATGAAAGAGTCAAACAAGTCGCCCACTAAGGCTCCCAACGATAACAAAAATCCGAGAGATACATCGTAATGAAAAAGGACGCTTTGAAGTGGAGACACTATCTGGAGAATGAAACCCACCAACGTTCCAACAATCAAACCGGCAAAAAAGCCTCGAACCGTTTTGTGAGAACCCAGTATCGGCTTTCCATCTATGAAGGTTCTACCGGCATCAATGGGGCGACCCCCTCCAAAGATTACAGGTGCCGCGTTGGCGCAGTAAGCTGGAAAAATGAAGTACAACGCTTGGGCAACGTCAACAAGTGTGCCAGACATCGTGATTCGATCTATTAGTGGATTGTAGAGAAAATAAAGGCTAGCGTTGGTTCGACCGTGAACCTCCTGTGCGCGGGACGACTACAGCGTTTATCCTCAGCTTTTGCGATCATAGTCAAAGATGCCATTATTTTCGATGAGGAGATAGCAACTCGCTGGACTTTTGTGGTCAAGACGTTTTTCGAGGAGAGCCTTTATCACGCGAGGTGAACCCGCGTTTTTCAGGTTGACCACAACGTTTGACCAGAACTTCAGCACTCGTGTGGCTACAGGCTCTATGCTGACGTGGGTCTCGGCGAAAACGCTTCTGACCTGGCTGAGGATTAGAGCAGCCACTTTGTGGGTTTTAGCAGTCTCAGCCAAGCAGGCAACCTGTCGGTTAAGCTCTCGATTTAAAGCAAACGTTTTCTCTGAACCTCCTAGCTCAGCACGGTATAGGGACGTAATGGTGTCGACCACCACCAAACCAACTTTTTCGGTTATGTATGTTCCAAGATGGTCTATCGCGAGGGTTTGCTCCTCGAAATTAGTTGGCCTCACCAAGGTTATAAGGGGAGAAATCTTCTCTGAATCGTGGTATGCTATCTGTGACAGCCGCTTCGGAGAGAAGGTGTAGTCTGAATCTATGAAGAGAGTTTTACAACTCATCCTAGCTGTATTCACGGCGCATTGAATAGCCAGCGAGCTTTTACCCGTCTCAGCCTCCCCGTAAACAAGGGAAACGCCTTCGCAAGGAAAACCGCCATTTAACAATCGATCGAGCGAACTACAACCCGTTGGAATAACGCGTTGCAAAGGTTCCACATCAAAATCGAATAGAAAGCCAACGTTAATAATTTTGTCTCATGCAAATCTTTGCGTGCACGCACGAAATCAAATCCTGTAGCTAGCACAACAAGGCAATCCGCACAAGAAGCGAATATAAGCTGAAGTTTATTAACTATCACAATCCATGCGCGAAAGGACAACAAAATGAAAGCCAAAATCGCGGTTGCAACTGTTTCAGGGAAAGCCTACTACAAGTTGGTGAACGAACTCAAAGGGAGACAAATGCCCTTCTTAAGTCTAACGCCCGGAGATCCAATCCCTCCAAGCATCAAGGTCATCATCACAACAGGGAAAGAGCGACATTTGATAATGCACATGAACGTGCTAGTTTTTGATGAAGAAACAGACCCCAAAAAGATTGTTAACGAAGGCCTTCGACTGGTTGAGGGAAAGAAAAGCTACGAAAAAATTGTCTTCGGGGTAGATCCTGGCAAAACCTTTGGGTTGGCAGTTTTGGGTGACGGAAACATTTTGGAAACCGTCACCTGTTCCAACCTGGAAGAAACCGTCAACACAATCATGAAAGTCTTGATAGGAACACCAGCTGCAACTGACTTGGTGAAAATAGGAAACGGCGCTCCTCCTTACACTCAACAGCTATTGAAACTTTTGGATGAGACTCTCCCGAAAGAGACAGCGATAGAAGTCGTCAGCGAAGCCGGAACTAGCCACTTCGAGAAGGAAGACCTCCATAAACGAGTGGGAAAAGACGTCATGTCCGCCATAAAGATCGCGGAGAGAAGAGGCACCATTTTTCGCAGGAAAAGAAAACAATGAGACAAGTTGTGAGAAAAGGCAACACTTTGCTGGTAGACGGTCCAGCATCAGTGAACCTTCTCTCGGGAGAAACCGAGATTCTGGGAGCAAAGTTCAGGGAAGGCGAGAAAATTGTGATACGAGACGGAAAGCGCTTACCTTTTGAAGTGATCGAAAAAGCTACCTTTCATATGATTTTGGGTGAGAAAGCCTCTTTCAACGAGATGGAAGGAACCACCATTCCAATTTCTTGGGAAAAAGCGTTCAAGGAGATGGTTGCTCAGGAGAGGCCAGTGACAGTTATGGTAATAGGGGGGATTGACTCTGGGAAAACAAGCTTTTGCGTTTACGTCGCAAACAGAGCGTTGAGAAACGGGTGGAAGCCCGGGGTTATCGACGGCGATTTGGGACAATCGGATATAGGTCCGCCTGCAACCATAGGTTTCAGTCGCGTCACGAAACCGATTAGAGATCTTTTTGAAATGCAAGCGGAAAACGTTCTTTTCGTGGGAGTGACCACCCCCAGCCTAGCCATCAAAAAGGTCGTGGAAGGATTGACCGCGACAAAAATCAATGCCTTACAGTCAGACCTGAATTTACTAATCATCAACACAGACGGATGGGTTGAAGGCGAAGAAGCCGCAAGGTACAAGGTTCAGTTGGCGGAGAAAGTCGCCCCCCATCAGGTGGTTGGAATACAGCAGACAAACGAGTTGACGCCCATAATGGCATTGCTAATGAAAAAAATGAGAGCTATTGCCGTAGAATCTCCGAAGGTGATACTGAAGAGAAGCAGAGAGAAGAGGAAAACCCTGCGCGAATTGGGTTACAAGAAGTACTTGAAAGAAGCTAGGTTGCGAGCGTTTTCTCTGAGCCAGATTAGAGTCGAAGAGACACTCCGTGAGACTTGCAGGGTTTTATCCACCGAGCAGATGGAAGAGATGGAGAAAGGCTTGCTCGTGGCACTACAAGACGCTGAAGGAAACTTCTTAGGAATAGGTGTCTTGTGCGGAGTCCACCCAAGGAGAGGAATACTGCAAATTTACACGCCAGTTGATCGGAACGTGTCCAATATCTGTGTAGGTCAAGTGAAACTGGACAAGGAAGGCAAGGAAACCAGTTTAAGCCCATTTTTTGAGCAATCCACTGAAGTTATCTCAAACCAAAACTTAAGAAACAAGGATTGAAACGGAATCTGATTCGCCCAACTTGATAAAGCCTCTAGTAGTCTTGTCGAGAATTGT
>JABAOC010020295.1_pt2 | contig 10226 bp, 5 predicted proteins | sample 7062161 | NCBI WGS metagenome assembly JABAOC01 (sample SAMN14538625, study PRJNA623070) | marine sediment metagenome | biome: marine biome [ENVO:00000428]; feature: marine pelagic biome [ENVO:01000023]; material: deep marine sediment [ENVO:00002113] | place: India: Gulf of Khambhat ...
ATTAGAGAATCAGCACCGAATGTCTTGAATCCTGCATCAGTAACAATGTGTTTCGAGTGGGATGTACTTATGATGCTAGTTAATACAGTAAGTGCGCATGAGTCTTTTGTATTGCTTTGTTTTATGACATGCGAGATATCACCGATTGCTAACGCTCCGGGGTGAACCTCGTTTATTTCAGGAAACGCTCCGCTTTTTAACAATTCACATGTTGCGCGAAATGTGGGCGAGGCACCCACTCCAACTATCTCCAGAGGCAGTCCATGCTTTGTGAAAAGGTTGGTCGTCTCCTTCATCGCTTGTGCAACTTCGAAAGCACCCTGCTTAACTCCTTTTGAGATGTTGGTTCCTGATTCATGAGCATAGATACCTATAATTCTTATTCCTGGAAGATTTTTTATTTTCCTCGCGAAATCTAATGTTGGTTTACCAGGTAAAATTCCAAAACGGTCAACACCTGTATCAATCTTTATTAGAACAGGAATTTCGCAATTAATTTCCTGGGCAACCCTTGAAATACTATTAGCTTGATCAACCATATCTAACATAACCATAATTGTCGCGATCTGTTTTTTTAGAAGTCTTGTTAGTATTTTCATTTTATGTTCACCGAATAAAGGGTGAGCAACGATAATATTATTTATGCCACCATCAACCATAGGTTCTACTTGTTCAATTGGACCAACCACAATACCACATGCTCCGGCTTCAATCTGCATTTTAGCGATCTCTAAAGACTCGTGTATCTTAGTATGTGGCCTAAGCCTGACTCCCGCCTCAGTTGCTAGTTTTGACATTTCTCTGATGTTGTCTTCGAGAATGTCCAAATCCAATAAGATAGCTGGTGTGTTTAAAGACGGATATAATATAGTGCCTTTCATCTTATTACCCCATAATAAAAGAGTGTATTTTGATGATTATTACATTAGCTAACTGAAATGTTCATAATAATAGTAAAAAATGAACAAAAAGTCAACAAAAATGCATTAATATATTGACATATGTTCATTCCGAATGTACAATGCTCCCGAAATTATATATAATAATGATTCATTGGGATGGTTTCATCACTTGCTGTTAGATTAAGAAGATAACGGAAAATATGGCTCTCATTGCATAGACTCTGCATAATTGCATCCAGTATTACACTGAAAACATGACAGCTTAGTAATAAGAGGGAGCTGTAATTGGATAAGAAGATAAATCATTTTAAAGAATCTAAACCTAGTCTGAAGTGTACACATTATTGGATCATTAACACTGCTAGTGGATCAAAAAGTGTTGGTATCTGTAAGAAGTGTGGATCAAAGAAGCAGTTTAATAATTTTTTATCAAAGTCCAGTTATTTCGGCAAGATGAGTAATATATTTTTACACCATAAAGTAGATCATAAATTATAACTTGTGACGGTGACCTGCCCCCATTAATTAGTCCACTTCTTAAGTTAGAGTTACCTGCATAATAGCCTCAGGTGGTCTGATTCAGAGGGTTAAAGAGCTCAAAACCTGTTCCTGCGTTATTCACAATGGTAGGCAATAGGACCTGCTAAATACTAGCAGCTGGAATATGAGAACGAGTATGATTTGATAATCTAAAGCGTCCTCTCATAAGTAGTTCAGGTATCTTGACATCCAGCGAACAGCGGCCTATTATTATTAGGCTTGTGCATTATTTTATCCTGTGCCGGTAGAGTAACTTAGAAACTAGTGCCGAGACAAAGCGAAAGTAAAGCTAAAAGGGGGACTTTAGAATGTAAGATTTCTTTGCATATATGAAATCACCATTGAGACCTCACATTATATATTTTGTTTTGACCGAGAGTAGGAATAAGTGGTTAGCGGTTCTAGCAAGTATTGGCAAGATACTATTAACCTGCTGAAACTGGTACAGAGAGACTACGCAACAGCCAGACAGCAGATAGATATCGTTAGTCGAGCCCTTGCTGAAAGACAAATCCTAACCAATCAAAGACTTCAATATGCTTTATTAACATCGGCGGGTTATGAGACTTTATGTCTGATGCCTTATCAATCTGGCATTACCGCAAACCAAATTGGTAAAACCATCTTGGGATCATCAAATCAAATAATTACCCTGCCCAAAACATTACATCTCGAAGTGCAATTTTTCGATAGATTTGAGATACGCTCTGAACAAAAGAATGTCAAGGAATGGCATAGTAGTAAAGCGAAGTCAATTATCCAATATCTCATGTCCAGACCTAGAGAACCAATTAGCAGAGATTCAATTATGGAAGCTCTCTGGCCTGAACGTGACCCAAAAACAGCCAGAAACAACCTAAAAGTAGCCATCTATAGCCTTAAAAAGATATTAAATAGCCTCCTGGATCAGAGGAAAGACTTCCCTTGTATTCTTTTTCTACAAGATAGCTACCTTATTAATCCTGAAATCGACTTGTGGCTGGATGTCGAACAGTTCGAGAAGCATTGGACAAGGGGTCATTACTTAGAGCGAGAGGGGAATCTAACTGCTGCCATAAAAGAATTTGAGTCGGCCGAAGCTCTTTATCAGGGTAATTACCTTGAAGATGAACCCTATGAAGAATGGACATTGGTGCGTCGAGAAACACTCAAAGATATTTATCTTATTATTCTAGGCAAACTTGCTGACCACGCCATGGAAACTAATGATTATGAAAGCTGCATATCATTCTGTCAAAAAATTCTGCAAAAAGACCCCAGCTGTGAAGATGCATATCGTCGTCTAATTCGTTGCTGCAGCCGGCTTGGAAACAGAAATCGTTCACTGCGCTGGTATGAGATATGCTGCAAGACTATGCTTGCTGAACTCGACATCGCACCTGATCGGGAAACAGTTGCTTTATATGAGCAACTGCTACGAAACGAATATATTTAACATCTATACCGTCTAATCATTACAGGTTACAAGTCATGTGTTGAAAGAAGGGTAAAGATGGCACTTGATGATATCGTTAAATTTCAATTAAAAAGGGTCAACCCATTTCAAGGTTTAGTGATAGATGCTGATATCTGGCGTGATGCACATGAGTATCACCGTGACCAGCAAAGGCTTCACATACTCGCGTTCCACAATGTTGGGATAATCGTTGGCCTTGAGGTAGTAGCCAACAAGCCGCCTAACCTATCAGTGAACATTCAACCAGGTATGGCTGTTGACCCGGAAGGGAATATTATTATTGTTGCCACAACCCAACGCTACCGCATTCAAACTCGTGAGAAGAGAACTATATATCTTATCATCCAGTTTCGAGAGGTGCCCTCGGAACCACACCAACCTCCAGATAGTGGCCAGCCTACGCGTATTCTGGAAGCGTACCGAATTCAGGAAAGGGAGACGTTGCCTGGCGAACCTCATCTTGAACTAGCTCGTATCAACTTCGATCCTGCCGATGAAGCAATCAGAGATGCCAAGTATCCGTCTCAAGCCGCAAAGAACGAGTTAGACCTTAATTTCCGACAAGAAGCTGCCTCAATGTCATCGCCACGGATAAAAGAAAAAGCTGACCAAGACAAAGTTAGTAATCAAGCTCAAGAAACTATCAGGCATCCGACTGCATTTATTACCGTTGGGCATACGGTGCTCGGAGAAGCGAGCAAAAACCTGCACGTTTCCGGGTTCCGGAACTTAATTAGGGAAAACAATCGGCTAGGTAGTTTGGAGGCTAAGCTGGAAGAGAATATTTCAATCGATACGAAGATTAACCGATGCGATATGATATATTTAACCGGCAATGGTCACTTCGAGCTAGCTAACGAACAGCAAACAGCTCTTAGTAATTTCCTGAAATCGGGCAGATTCATTTTTGGCGAAGCATGCGCTGAAGTTCAAGCAGATGCAGCATCAAAGGGAGCCAAAAAGTTTGGTATAGCTTTTAGTCAACTCGCCAATAAACTCGGTTGCAAACTAGAGGTCGTCCAGCGTGGTCATCCTTTACTCTCAGCTTTTCATGTTTTTTCCGAAGTTCCTCAAGGAGCAGAACCAGCTATGTTACTTGAAGGGGGACATATGGTCTATAGTGCCAGTGATTATGGTTGTGCATGGCAGGGGGGGCATCAGGCGAAGCCATTACTCAGGGATATTATCCGCGGTTCCTTTGAAATTGGAGCCAATATCATTACTTATGCTCACTTGCTCCTATTAGCCAGAAAATAGGCAATTTTGTATATGCCGAGAATACTAGAGAAAATAGAAAAAATGTCACATAAAATTAAGGTGAATTTACCATCTGAATTTTATACAATTGTGACTGCAAAAACACCAAAAACTAATGTCAAGCTGCAATATCTCGGCTAGACTACAGACCAGTGTACCGTCAATATTGAAGAACCTCACACTGGCTAGTAAACACTTCCTGCTTCAAACGTTGCCTTGTCCCCCAATAATAAAGACTGTCCCTGATTGCACTGGGTGTTAACCGATGCTCTCTGGCGATGAAGATCTTATTCGGACTACATACAGGTTATTGACGTATTTCAACAATCGACTGAATCATATTATAATCGGTTTCTGAACTGAAGGATTGCCCCGCTGTTTTGTTTATTGATAGTAAAGATATACTTTTAGCAGCACGTCTTTAGATGAAAATTCTGAAAATCTGTTACTTATTACGAGATGATAGCTACCAGAGTCTTCAATCTGTGCGTTTATCTGAGCTTTAGTTACCTTATCGGATTGATAAATACCCTTGATGTCATGAAAGTTTTTCCAGTTTGTGAAGTCAATATCATTGAGAACGAGTATCTTGACGTCATTGAATGCACCGCCGGATGCCATCATCCAGCCGACTATCCTCACATCGTTCATAAAACTTCCGTCAACGTAGAAATCAGTCTGCCATAGCGTTTGCGGTTCTATTGTTATCTTGGTGTTTATGATTTCAATAACCCTTTCGTTTCTCTCAGCTTTGAAAGAATCAGGGTCCGGTCGATCACCGCGTAGTTTGTCGAGTTCTATTGTTTGTTCCAAAATACCCTTTTTTTCGAGATATTCGCGTGCGACGTCGCTCGGTAATTTACCCTCTAAATAGCCAGCCTCAAGATTCAATGTGTTCAGAGTTGTTTCATCAAGTTCGCTAAATATTGGATTAAGGATATCTCCGATTTCCGGGTACCTTTTTAATATCCTAGAACGAATGACGGGTGCGGGATTAAGCCACGGTTGAGCATTGTACACGTCATCCAGGACTACCAAGTTAAGCTCCCTTAAATATCTGTCTGTGCTATAAGCCATAGCGGCATATAAAATATCTTTGTTGATGAGTTCGGGAGCAGCTGTGAGCTGCTCCGCATAGCCACTGCTACTGACTATTATCTTACGGTCTCCTTTTTCCTCATTTAATGAAAACCCGTATTTCCACTCGAACAGGGGATAAGCCACCGGACTGGTAAAGAATTCCTCGGACCCAACAATCCAGATGGTTTTATCACGGTTTTGATCATCCACATAGTCCGCAAAATGTTGCATGTTCTGTATATTGTATTTATTGGCCACCTGCCGATTGAGAGCAATCGCCCATGGATTGGCTGCTGGCGCCGGGTATAGCCACTCAACTCCGGTTCTATTTGCTTCTTCTAGCCTGTTTACTTCAGTGTAACTGCTACCTTTCTCCCACCATTCTTTTCTCCAAGTATTTGGCTCTTGTAGGTTTTGTTCAAAGAACTTAGCACCATTACCGGTGTATTCAGGATATATATCGATATCTCCATTGATGAGAGCGCTGCGGAGTTCATCTGTTGAGTTCATCCATGTTTTATCTTTTACCTCGAAACCCTTTGCACGAAGCACCTGTATTATTATTTGCGAAAGTATAGCTCCCTCGGTATCCAGTTTTGAAGCTACCGTGATTTTTGGCTGACCACATCCCACCAGTGGCATTATCAGAAGAAGCAAGATAGGAGCTATATAAATAAAGATGCGCTTCATTCTTATCTCATACTTCCTAGGTACTGGATTATGCTAAGAGAACCATCCCCTAACATGACGAATAGCCACATAAAGCCATCTTCCGGGGTCTTCAATTAATTCACTCCAGCCACCACCTAGTCCAGCAACATAATGCGCCATTAAAAATATCACAACAAGAACTATAAAGATTTTAACTGGTCGCCAAGAGCCCATTAAAGGTCTGTTATTCATCTCAGAGCGCACTGATTGGAAGTTACCATCAGGAGTTCTTGCGGTAATGGTTATATCAAAGCGCTTTGTCTGCCCCACTATTGAGCCCCTTTTGGGCTTGGCAACAACTGGAACTTCAATAGTCTCCCAAGCAGCTACTAAAGGACCCTTGTTCCTAATATTAAAACGCAAACCTTCCTCATAATCGGAGGCCTCCAGAGCTAGTTCTAAATCACTGACGCCCCTATTGGCAACGATAATCCGAAACTTACCCTTTCTGCGGCAAGAGACACGAGATGGTGCCACATTCATGATAAATTCTGTCGATGGTAATACCTTTAAGCGGCCTGTGACAATGGTGTTTTCTTCCGGTGCCACCTGAGAGCCCACAGCTATTGCGAAGATATAAACTCCGGATTTTACTCCTTTTATTTTGGGTGGATGAAACGTAATCTGCACCCGGTTGCTAGCTTGTGGCATTAGCGCTATTGTTGATGCCGAACGACTATACCAGGATTCTGCTAGCCCGAATATTTCCACAGAAAAACGATCGACAATTTTCCCTAAGTTCTCAACTTCTAAGGTAGTCATAACCGGTATTCCTCCTGCTATTACCTCGAGTTCAACCGGCGATATCGAAGCCCGTATTAAATCGGATGTCTTTTCTGTCACAGCCGGAATTGGATGAACATCAACTGTTCGGCTCACACTTCCATGCTCATTTATAGCCGTAAGGACATAGCTTCTTGCCTCAGTTGGGTTCACTTCTCGCTCCCCACGTGGGTCAATGTCTTTATCATCCAACTTTACTTCACGGGCGTGCTCTACCGACCACGTGAGTCCAAATTTCCTCTCATCCTCAGAGGTTGCTGTGAAGCTGATAATAGTTGGCTTTCGCTTGCGCCAGGGCAGTTTTATATGAGGTAACCTTAATCTTTGTAAGAACCTGTACCAAGGAATTATCACCAGTTGCCCGCTAATATTTTTAACTACATCGGTACCATTCAGCGTCGCGAGTATCTGAAAGTTACAAACCCTCTCTCCAATGAAAAAATCAATCCAGGATAGCTTCGCCTTCAAAGTGAACTCCAAACTGCTCCCTCCAGGGATGGGCAAACTTTTTGGCTGTAAATTGTAGCGCAATAACGCTTCATCATCCACCGCATCTAGCTCAAATACGACAGTCTCTTCTCCCGGATTACTCGCTAGGATTTTATATTCACCTTTCCTGCCGATGATTCGTTGCGGAGTGATTTCGAGCTTCGGTTCAGGAACAGACTTCACTTCAAGAGCAAGCTCTACAGTTACCTTCTCGTCTGGATTCTCCTGAGAGGCTACAATGAGCTGGAACGGATAGGATCCTGCTGCAGATTCAGCGGCCTTTATTGGGTGGATAAGAAGTTTCAAAACCTCCTCGTCATTTGGGAACAACGCAACACTAGAGACAGTAAGGTCACACCAGTCAGGATTCAGGCCTTCAATGCTTATTAAAAACTGCTCGATGGTTTGTCCCAGATTCCGAATCTTTGCTGTAGCTTCAGAAAAATCACCTGCAGCCATGGCAAAGACTGTGGGCTCGACCAATACCTGAGCTTTGTCTGCTATATTCGAACCCTCTTTCATTGCACTATCGTAGTTTCTTGCGATTGTTGCCTAATCAACTTCCTCCCAGGGCCTATGACCAAAAACGCCAAGCTACTGCAAGCAAATAGAGGATAAGCAACAAAGGAAAAAACCAGCGGGAATGATAGTTTAATCTCACTGCGATAGCTTCATTTCCCATCATTTTAAAAAGGTGCGTGGCCAGAATTTCAAGCACAGTCAGGGTCATTAATATGTATATTCCAATGATAAACATATCCATGAATGTCAAGTATGATATCCTCGGGAGGTTATCGCTAACGAAAAACCCGAATGCAATAGCTGTCAAAAAGCCGATTGAAGCCACACTCAAGCGATTGCTTACTCCTTCGGCTCCTATCCAAAAAACTGACCAAGAGATGCATATAATCAGTAGTAAGGGAAAGAATATCTTCCAGATGTAGAATTCGATTTTTCTTTGCATATCCATTCCTATGGAAACATATGAGTAGGTTCTGCCGCTCATCGGAGACGTGTACTGGTCAACCCTATAGGTTGGCCTATCCAAAACCAAGTGCCATTCTTCTAACTTCAATCCTTGTTCTTCTCCGGACGCGTTTGGTGTCCTGTAGTAAACTACATTACCATCAGAAACGTCGAACTTAATATCCTTCACGTGACGAGTGAATGATTCAATATTTATAAATAGTATCTGGTGGTCAAAAGGGAATCTTCTAAGCTCAAGAGGTGCATGGAAAGTTGCCGCGAATCGCTCATCGTACATCACATCTCCGTTCGGTTCGATATGCAGAGCCGAATTCAATACCTCACGTTTACTGACCTGATTGGTGAACTCAATTATATTTGATCCTCCAATATCCTCTAATGCCTGGAGGGCAAATTCCGTCGACATAGATTGGTATGTATCACCATATTCCAGGCCATTCCTGTCTCTAACAGATTCATATGCCTCTGGGTCATTCCACTCAAGAGTCAGGTAAGCAATTACATCAAATGTTTCTGTAAGCTCATCAACCTGTGGAATATCTATGATGCCCACGTAGATAGTGACTATGGTTGGCTGGTCTTCCTCTGACTCTTCGGATTGGGCTACGGCAGCTTCTGGAAACAAAAACAAACACGAAAGTAGAAGAGATATCAGCAAGAGCAGCCGACAAAACATATTTATTAATGTGAAGAATCTTCGAGAATAACTTGAGGTAAAATACAGCATATTCAAAGCAAAATCTCTCGCCTGGTGGTTGTAAATCTTTTACCACACTGCTGATTATGTGTCAAGGTGTTGCAGTTGATTATTATAAACCTGTTGGCACTATTGTGACCCTCCCCACAATATACATGGGGGCCACTACAGATGTGAGCTCAACCACAGCGGTGTGTGCCTGCAACAAACAAAGGTGCCTGTCCGTTTGATTTTAGGTAACTCGTTTAAACAATGAATTTAAAAAGAGACCCTGAAGTAAATCTATTTTGTTTATTTACCAAGTGCTATAATGCCTAGTAAAGAGCAATAAATCCTTAGCAATGACTAGCGAAAAGAAACCCTCTGAAAAAAATGGATTCTAAGAATAAACAAAACGGGTTAAGAAACATGTCATGGTATACCTCGATAGCCCGATTGTGGTGTACAATCCTGTTTCTTTTCATAATGATTGCTTTGTGCTTGTCCGTACTGGCGCAACCTGTCCATTCAAACGCAGAAGAGGAAGAAGAAAACGCGATAATTTATCCGCAAAATGAAGGCAATCCAGTGCAGATTGAGATCCTTATTGAGATCATTGATATAACAGAAATAGATGGCCCTACGGAGACTTTTAAACTTGATTCTTACATGATATTAAAGTGGAAAGATGATACAGGTACGGCTACTCCACAGGTTTACTGGAATGAAGCAGCTCAAGAGAAACTCAGCGAAGTGCTGCCTTATTTAGAACTCAATCATCGCTATCAGTCAAGGGAAATCATGACCTCAAGACTGGAGGTATTTGCAACAGGGGACGTTATGTATAGTGAACGTTTCCATGCCACGCTGTATTCTCCATTTGATTTGCGTAGCTTTCCATTTGACTCTCAGGAGTTCCTAATCCAAGTAGAGGCTTTCCACAAGCCAATTCAAGAACTGCAATTTACCTTGAGGGAGGACATACCGAATAACGAATATGGTGCACCAGGTTTATTATACTACACTGATTCCCGCGAACCACCAAAATCGAAGGAATGGAAGATTGAAAAGACATCGAGCGCCATTGAGATTTTCAAATCACCAGGTACGGGGAACCAATATTGCCATGCTGTTTTTCTGATTTCAGCTGAGCGCTTATCAGGTTTTTATGTCTGGAAGGTTTTCCTGCCACTGATTATTATTCTAGCAATTTCATGGTCAGTGTTTTGGATGCACGGAGAGTCAACGGTAATACCGCGTGTGAGTATATCTATGCTCGGTTTTCTGACAACAGTCTCCTTCGGATTCTTTGTGGGAAGCAATTTGCCTAGGGTATCATATCTAA
>JABAOC010003388.1_pt2 | contig 10225 bp, 9 predicted proteins | sample 7062161 | NCBI WGS metagenome assembly JABAOC01 (sample SAMN14538625, study PRJNA623070) | marine sediment metagenome | biome: marine biome [ENVO:00000428]; feature: marine pelagic biome [ENVO:01000023]; material: deep marine sediment [ENVO:00002113] | place: India: Gulf of Khambhat ...
ACGGAGATCGACGACAAGAACGCCGGCCAGATCGAGAAGGTCCTGAGGGATTACAACCTCCAGATGGTGCAGCTTTGCGGCCATACCTGGACCGAGAGGCAGTACAAGTTCGGGGCGCTGGGCGACACCGATCCCAAGGTGCGGGCGGCGGCGGTCGAGCGGGTCAAATGGGCGCTGGACATGGGTGCGCGGTTCAACGTGCCCATCAGCGTGCTCTGGCCCGCCACCGACGGCAATGACTTCCCCCTGCAAACCAATTACGTGGGGCTTTATAACCACTATGTGAATTCCATCCGTCAGATCCTCAAGTACCTGCATAAGAACAAATACCGGACCAAAGTCTGCATCGAGCCCAAGCCTTTCGAGCCGCGCTCCTGGATCATGATGGGAACGACCGCCGCGGCCCTGAGCATCGTGCAGGAGGTGAACGACCCGAACTTTGGCATGAANNACGTCGAGGACATGTTCTCTCTGGTCCTGCGGGCGAAGAAGCTCTTCCACACGCACTTCGACGACAACGACCAGCAGGCCGACTGTGATATCCCGCCGGGCTGCGCGAACTTCATCCGGCTGGTGAGCATCCTCTACGTGCTCGACCAGCAGGATTACGACGGCTGGTTCGGCCTGGACCTGTTCCCGTACCGCGACAATCCTATCGAGTACATCAAGCTGTCGGTCGAGAACCTGCGTTTCGGCCAGGCCGTGGTCGACCTGATGAACAAGAGGGGCGCCCGTCAGTTGCGGGCCAAGGGTACGGACGGGCCGGCAATGTCACGGCTGATTCGTGACTGCATCCGGGAGGCCAGGTAGCAAGGGCGCGAGCGCCCATGGGTTCAGGGTCACGGGCAAGAGGGGGACCCCAAACGCGATATATCTTGTTTGGGAACCCATGTCCGTGCTACGTAGAAAGGGAAGAACCATGAGGACGATGAAGGGACCGGGTATCTTCCTCGCCCAGTTTCTGCGGGAGGAACCCCCTTATGACAACCTCGAGAATATCGCCGGATGGGTAGCCGACCTTGGCTATAGAGGGGTCCAGATTCCGACGTGGGACCCGCGCGTGATCGACCTGGACAAAGCCGCCCGGTCGAAGGGCTACTGCGACGACCTGAAAGGCAGGTTGCACCGCATCGGCCTGGAGATTACCGAATTGGCCGCCCATCTGCAGGGTCAGGTGCTCGCGATGCATCCGGCGTATGAAGTCGCCTTTCAGGCGTTCTACCCCCGGGGGCTAAGCGACAAGCAGCGGGCCGGGTGGGCCACCGACCGGTTGAAGAAGACCATAGCCGCCTCGGCCAACCTCGGGCTCGACAGTGTGCCGGTGCTCTCGGGCGGCTTCGCGTGGCACATGGTGTATCCGTGGCCGCAGCGGCCGCCGGGATTGGTCGATCAGGCCTTCGACGAGCTTCACAGGAGATGGAAGCCGGTTCTCGATTACGGCCGGGACAAAGGCGTCGCGGTTTCTTATGAGTTGCATCCCGGGTCCGACCTCTTCGACGGGGCCACGTTCGAGAAGTTCCTCGACGTCTCCCACGGCCATCCGGCGGCCTGCATCAACTACGACCCCAGCCACTTCCTCCTGCAGCAACTGGACTACTGTGAGTTCATCCGCCTGTACGGCGACCGCATCAAGTCGTTTCACGTCAAGGACGCGGAGTTCCAACCATCGGGTCGCGTCGGCGTGTACGGCGGTTACGAACCCTGGGCCAAACGCGCCGGGCGGTTCCGGTCGCTCGGCGACGGGCAGGTCGATTTCAAACGGGTCTTCACCCTGCTCACTGAAGCGGGCTACGAGGGCTGGGCGGTTCTCGAATGGGAGTGCTGCGTCAAGAGTCCCGAGCAGGGCGCTCTCGAAGGGGCGGTATTCATCGCCCAGCACATCATCGAGGCCACGGCCGTCGCCTTCGACGACTTCGCCGGCGGCAAGACCGACATCAAGACGAACAGGAAGATTCTCGGCTTGGCCTGATCTCGATTCTCTTTGCGTGAAGGAGTGAGAAGATGAAACGGAAAAGTATTTACGCCGTGAGCATCATCGGCGCTTTTGCTATTGAGCTTGCGGCTGCTGCCGAGATATCGTTTAAGCATGTGGCCATAGATGACAGCGTCAAAGACCCGTGGGCAAAGATCATCGCCGACATCGATAACGATGGATTCGCCGATATCGCCATTGGCGGGCGTGCCGGGCCGCTGGTCTGGTACCGATATCCGGATTGGGCCAAAGCCGTTATCGTTGAAAGGGGCTACAGGACAGTGGACGGCGAGGCGGGCGACGTCGACGGCGACGGGGATTTGGATATCGTCATGGGCGGGTTGTTCTGGTATGAGAATCCGCTCCCGAAGGCCGCGCCGGCCCAGGCACGCTGGACGGCCCACCAGGTGGCCGACCATCGCACGCATGACGTTGAATTGGCCGACTTGGATAAGGACGGCGACCTCGACATCGTTACGCGCGACCAATCGGACTTCGGCACGAAGGCCGGCGATAAGGTGTACTTGTGGCGGCAGGATGAAGGCGACAAATGGTTGCACAGAGTCCTTGAGTGCCCGCACGGCGAAGGACTCGCTCTTGGCGACATCGACCATGATGGCGACCAGGACGTGGTCATCGGCGGCCTCTGGTTCGAGAATCCGGGAAGCATTCTGGGCCGCACCTGGCAGGGATATAAATTCGCCGACTGGCATTCGAGCGCGAGCGTCGAGGTAGCCGACATCAACGGCGACGCTCGTGTGGACATTGTACTGTCGCCGTCGGAGCTGAGAGGCAACTGGTATCGGCTCTCGTGGTTCGAGGCCCCGGCTGACCCGAGACAGACCGGCTGGACCGAGCACGTGATTGTCGATCGGATCGAGTGTGTGATTCACGGCCTGGCGACCGCCGATTTCAACGGCGACGGCGCGGTGGATATCGCGGCGTCGGAGATGCATCAGGGCGACGACCCTGATGAGGTGATCGTCTTTGTCAATCGAAACGGCGGCCGTGCGTGGGCCAGGCAGGTCCTCTCCACGAAAGGCTCCCACTGCATCCAGGCCGGCGATATCGGTTCCGACGGCGACATCGACCTCATGGGCGCCAACTGGAGCGGTCCCTATCAGCCCGTCGAGGTCTGGGACAACCGAGAGCGGCTTTCATCCGGGGAGCGAGAACCGTAACAGCCAACTCATACCGATTACGCTTGAGAATTTCGTATCTCCGGGTGGCAGCGTCAAGCGCAGCTTGGCGATGGTTTTCCTTGAGGCAAAGGAGCCATCCCCAAGGTCTTCGACCTTGAGGCTGCCACCCGGTGCTCATGCCACACTGCGAAAAATTCATTCGTAATCGGTATCACGCAAGCGCTTCCTGGGCTCTGGGTATGGTTTCCTCCGGCTTGATGCTGTAATTGGCCTGGGCGATGTTGCCGTGCTCGTCGATCAGGAACGACGAACGAATGATGCCCTCGTACGTCCGGCCGTGCCTGGATTTCTCGCCCCAGACCCCGTAGGCTTCCGCGACCCTGTGGTCCCGGTCGGAAAGCAGGGTAAAGCCCAGGTGGTGCCTCTCATCGAATCTCTTCTGTCGCCGGGGTGTATCCGGGCTGATCCCGACCGTGGCGACGCCGGCTTCGTGCAATTCTTCGGTGGCATCGCGGATGCTCTCGGCCTGCTTTATGCATCCCGGCGTTTCCGCCTTCGGATAGAAGTACAAGAGCAGCTTCTGCCCTTCGAAATCCGACAGCGAAACCTCCCGGTCGTTCTGGTCTTTCAAAGTGAACGATGGCGCCTCATCCCCCACCTGCAGCTTTGCCATGGCAATCTCCTTTCGTCGTTCGTGAAGCGTCGTGCGTGTTTCCACGCGTTATGCCTCATGCTTCACTCTGGTACGTTCACACCGAACACGGGTTCTAAGAGGGTGTGTGAGAAGCCCATTTTCTGGGTGGCATGGACAAACTTGTTTGTCCGTGTTTGCCGGGACAGACCTCTTTCACATCGCAAGACACGCTCAAACGAGTAGGGTTCGTCCCACATTCTTGAGATTTGGGTGGCAGCGGCAAGGGTTCTCAAATGCGATGTATCGCGTTTGGGGTTCCCACGTGCAGTTTGCCGATGGTTTGTCCATTCGCCATCGGCAGAGCCTTCGGCCTTGCCGCTGCCACCCGTCTGAGTAGCCTGTACCAAGCCCATCTCAAGGATTTGGGACGTTGCCAGCGAGTTTGAGTGTGCCACCGCCGACGCGCCGCAGCGCCGGGGGCCGTCGATTCCCGCGACTCTCCGCTGCTTCAGTTTGCGAACAAGCTCCGACAATATCCCGCGTCAGGAAGTGTGTACAACCGGTCCTCACATATATGAGTCCAAGGCAAAACTTCTTCTCATCCGGTCGCGTGATGCCTGTCTCGCAGTGCTGCCAGCGTGCGGTAGTCGTTCCGCACGTGCTCGTACAGGCTCTTGTAGAGGTTGAAGTATTCCATATAGATCTGGTGCTTCTTCGGGTCCGGCTCCATCGGCTCGATGTACTCGGTCCATTGCTTCGCGACGGAGAAGTCCTTGAGCAGTCCGGTCGCTTTCGCCGCCGCCGGCCGGACTTCCCCCACGATCTCCTCGCAGTGATACAACTCCGGCAGCAGGCTTCGTTTGATGCCGATGGCATCGAGAATCTCCTGGTTGAACCTGCAGCCGAGAAGGTCGTACGCGACGCCGTAGAAGGCCGCGCCCGAATAGTGGCACGCCGCCCGGCCCGTCAGCCGCAGAGTGATGAAGCCGTCGATGGTGAGGGCCTTGCGGATTCTCTTGAAGCCCTCCGGCCGGTGGTTCTTCTCCCACAGGAGGTTGACGAGGGCCGGGTGATCGTCCAGACGATTCTTCGAGACCTCGAAAATGCGGTCCTCGCCGATATTCTCCTTGAGCCATTGGACCTCGACCGTGGCGCGCCTGTCCATCAGATTGTAGGCATTGCCGATGGGATAGCGGTCCTTGTCCACCATGACCAGCGAGGGCAGGGCCGAAGAGATAGCCACGCCCTTGATCTCCCGGGAGTCGATCCGGGCCTCATGGATTGCCTTCTGGATGATGCGGCACGCGATCTCCCAGTACAGGTGCGGATTGTGTTCCGACCAGCCCGGGTAAGGCGTGAGGATCGGGTACTCCTCGAAGGCGTAGCCCAGGACATTGCCCTCGGTGTCGATGATCGTGGTCTTCGCGCCCCCGTTCCATAATCCAATCCGAGCAGGAACACGTTTCCTCCCTTGCCTGATTGACCCCGGCGGTTATTCTCCGCCCGGGCACGATTTCTTCTTAGCTGTTTTGCTCCAGGAGTCGTGCGGCGGTCCAGTCATCCGTCACGAGGACGTTGATCAAGCCGCCTTGCAGAGCCGCTCGAATGGGCGTTGCCTTCTCTCTTCCGCCGGCGACCCCGATGACCCGCTGAATGCCTCTAATCGCTTCGAGGTCCGTTCCGACGATCCGCTCGTTGATGGTATGCTCGATTCTCCGGCCATCGTCACCGAAGAACTGCAGGGCGATGTCGCCCACGACACCGTGCGCTTTCAAATCCCGGACCTCCTCGGGTGTCAGTGTGTTGCTGCCGGCAAGCAGCGTGGAGCCCGACTCGAAAACGCCAATGCCGACGAGGGCGACGTCCGCCCGGCGCGCCAGCTCCAGCGTGTCGGCCACCTGTGCGTCCATCACCAGGGCATCGCGCACCATCTTGTCTTTGACTATTCCGGGTGCATGAATCAGTCGAGGCTTGGCGCCGAGGGCCTGGGCCGTCCGCCGGGCCAGCTCGGCCCCGTGCGTCTGGGCCTCCAGGTGGCCCAGACCGCCGAGAAGCTGGACGACCCGCACCTCCGGCAAGTCCATCGCGGGCAAGGAGTTAACGACGGACAGCACGGCAGTGCCCCAGCTTAGCGCCACGACTTCGCCGCCCTGCAGACAGCGAACCAGGCAGGCCGCCGCCACCGGTCCCAATTCGCTCACGATGGTGGCAGTATCCTGGCTGGAGCAGGTGACAACCAGAGCCTCCTTGAGCCCGTATTGCGTTTCCAGTCGGCGTTCAAGCTCGGCGTTTGTCTCCTGCAGGGGGGCGATGGTGATCTGCACGACCCTCTCGTCGCGTGCGGCACGCAGCAGCCGGGAGACCTTGATCCGCGAGATGCCGAATCGCGCGCCGATCTCCTGCTGCGTCAGGCCGTCATCGTAGTACGCCTTGGCAATCTTATACAGCAGTTTTCTGGGCTCCGAGTCGTTTGACATAGGTGACCTGAACATCTGTTCACCACCGTTCATCTTTTCGCATTCTCGCGAGAACGGTCACGGCTGTCAAGCCGGAAAACCCGGTTGCGACGCTCCCAGAGATCACGAGTGACATAAGGGCTTGCCCTCCAATATTTACAGAAGATGGGAAACTGCCGCCTGGGTGGGGGTGAATCATCACTCGCCCCTGCGGCCTGCGTGACAGTCTCACGGAACGGCTAAGGGGCACGGGGATTGCCAGTCCGGCCGGATTCCGGTTGACACAAAGGCATCAGGCCCGTAGAAAGTGTTCATACGTTCAGAAGTGAACATGTGTTATGCGTGTCTGGCCTTGTGAAAGGACGATCATGGGCACTGTGAGACGGGCTCTGGTGTTGTTGATAATTGTCCCCGTCGTGCTCACCGGCACGTCCTGTTCCCGTCCGCCGGACCAGGGAGACCAGGTCGCGATTTGCTTCGGATTCCAGGATCTTGAGACGGAGTTCTGGGTCGCGGCTCACAAAGCCATTACCGAGACGCTCAGAAGCAAAGGGATTCAGGTCGTCGAGCGCAACGCCAATGAGGACGCGAACAAGCAACTCGAGCAGATTCGCGCGACGATTGCCCGGGGCGTGAGCGGCATCATCATCATTCCCCAGGATGGGGAGAGCGCGGTGACGATTGTCGGCGAGGCGAACCGGGCGGGCGTGCCGATCGGTGTGTTCAACCGGCCGCCGGCCAACGACAGCAACCCTGCGGTGGTGATCGTGGCCGATAACGAGAAGATCTCGGAAGACGCCGTGTCTTACATGGCTGAGCAGGCCGGAAAGCTCGGCCGCAAGGTCACGCCGCTCATTCTCGTCGGCGACCTGGGCGACAGCAACGCCGTGGCCCGCCGTAAGGGATTTCTGAACGTCATCGAGAAGAACCCGGACCTGTTCCATCCCGTGGTCGAGGTACCTACGAAGTGGGATGCGGCCACGGCCCAGGCGAATCTCGAAGCCGCGCTGCAGAGGAATCCCGATGTGGATTTCATCTTCACGTCGTCGGATTTCATGTACCCGCAGATTCGGGCCGTGCTGGAGCCGCTGGGCAAATGGAAGAAGATCGGAGTGGCCGGGCACGTTATCCTTGGCGGCGTCGATGGGGATACGCGGGCCGCCCAGTGGATGAAGGATGGCTACGTGGACGCGACCGGAGTGCAGGACCTGTTCTATGAGGCCGACGTGTTGCTGGCCGCGCTGCTCGACGCGATAGAAGCCGGCGAAAAGACACCGAAGAAGTGGATGGACGACCCGGGCTTTGCGCTGACCCAGGCGAATATGACCGAGCGGGCGATGGACATGTGGGGCTTCAAACTGCTCGCCGAGCGCGAGCCGACGGTCACCGGCGCGAAGTAGGTGCCCGCACCAGCGGGTATCATGCGGACTATGAAGAATCCTTGCACGACACGATGTTGTCATCCTGAGCCGAAGGCGAAGAATCTGGCCTGCGAAGGGGAGATCTCTTCCTTGCACGGCCCAGATCCTTCACTACGCTGCGCTCCGTTCAGGATGACATACCAGGTACGGGCCAGTCATAGACCGTATGAGACCCGCGCTGCGTGACCATATGCCCGGCGGCCTTGCGGGACATGCTTACGCAAGCGTAAGCACGGCACCCGATGATAACGACGTAACCAGGTATCTGCTCTTGGCATCCGTGACCAGACAGAGAAATGAATCGGGCGAATCGAAGATGAAAGGCGGGGCCTCGGCCGTAGTCCGGCACGTCCTGCTGTCGGAGAACTTTGTTCTATACCTGAGTGTTCTCTACTTCGTCGTTCTATCCTTTTTCCTGCCCTACATCGCGAGCCCCGGCAATCTGGCGAATATCTCGTCCGACATGTGGCCCTTGTTGGCTCTGGTGCTGGGCCAGATGTTCGTTCTGATCCTCGGCGGCATCGACCTGTCCCAGACCTCGATCATGGCGCTGACCAGCGTTATCGGTGCCATGCTCATCACAACCAGGCTGGATCCGGCGCTGTTCGAGAAGAGCCCTCTGTGGGGCATTTTTCTTTCCGCGAGCGGCAGCCCGGTCGGCGGCACGGCTGCGGCCGTCCCGCTGGGGATTCTTGCCATGCTGGCGGTCGGGTCCCTCGTCGGCTTGCTGAATGGATGGGCCGTGGCGAAGTTCCGCATGCCGGCTTTCATGGTGACGCTCGTCTCCATGATGTTCTTCAGCGGACTGGCGATCTACCTCACCAAATCCGAGAATATCATGTACCTGCCCGAAAGCTACAAGGTTGTCGGTGCCGGCTGGGTGGGTCCGGTCCCGTATTCGTTCTTTATCGTGCTCGGGCTGGCTGTCGCGTCACACGTGGTGCTCAAGCATAGCGTGCTCGGGCGGTGGTTTTTCGCCGTCGGCAAGAGTATCAGGACTTCGGTAGTCTCGGGCGTGCCCACCGACCGGGTCATCATCATCGGTTATGTCCTGAGCGGTTTTTGTGCCGCGGTGGCGTCCGTGCTGTATACCGCCCGCCTGGCCTGCGGCCGGCCCACCCTGGGGCGAAACCTTCTGCTCGATGTCATCGGGGCGGCCGTCATCGGCGGCATCAGCCTCTTCGGTGGCAAAGGCAAGGTGCTCTGGGCGCTGTTCGGCGTGCTGTTTTTCGTCCTGCTCTCGAATTCGCTGAATATGCTGGCCGTGCCTTTTTATGTCGAGCCCGTGATCAAGGGGGCGGTGATTCTGCTGGCGGCGCTGCTGGATGTGACACGAACGCGGTTCCTGGCAAGGGAGACTATCGCATGATTGAGAAACCTGATGCCTGAGAACATCCTCCACTTTGACGGCATATCCCGGAGCTTCTTCGGCGTGGAGGCGCTGCGGAATGTCACGTTTGCGCTGCCGCAAGGGCATCTGCTGGGTCTGATTGGTGAGAATGGGGCGGGCAAGACGACGCTCATGAACATCCTCGGCGGCGTGCTCAGGCCGGAGAGCGGTACGATGAGACTGTGGGGAACAAACTACGCCCCGCGCAATCCGGCAGAGGCGACCAAGGCCGGCGTGGCCTTCATTCACCAGGAGCTTAATCTTTTCACCAACCTGAGCATCACGGACAATATCTTCATCGACCGTTTCCCCAGGCTCGGAAAATCTCCATTCATCGATAAGCGCACGGCTAAGAGGCGAGCGAGGCAATTACTGGACTCTGTGAACCTGGCGCTGTCGCCGGAGACATTGGTGGACAGGCTCACGCCGGGCGAGCGGCAATTGGTCGAGATCGCCAAGGCCCTGAGCACCGGGGCCGAAATCATTATCTTCGACGAGCCGACGACCTCGTTGACCGCCGGTGAGACCGAGCGGCTCTTCGGCATCATCGGCGACCTGCGCGGGCGGGGCAAGTCGATGATTTACATCTCACACAACCTCGGCAACGTGCTCGAACTCTCGGACGATATCATCGTGCTGCGTGACGGCCAGGTCGTGGATGCAGGCCCGCGGCAGGATTTCACCATCGACAGAATGATCTCCCGCATGGTCGGGCGCGATATCAGTCAGATCTTCCCGACGCGCGAGTTGAAGCCCTCGGAGGAAGTGCTGTTGGAGGTCAGAGACCTGTCTCAGTCGGGCATTGTCCGCGACATCAACCTCGTGCTGCACAAGGCCGAGGTGTTGGGCCTGTTCGGGCTGATGGGCTCGGGGCGAACCGAGCTGGCTCGCATCCTCTTCGGGCTGGAGCCGTTCGAGCAGGGGCGGATTCGTATCGAAGGCGTGGGGACCCCCAACGCGGAATTATGCGTTGGGGAACCCGTCCTGCCTTCGAATCGCGGGCAGGATGCCCGCGACGCGCGGCGGTTCGCGCTGCGCCGCGCTTGCCCGTCGCCTGTGGACAGCATCCGCCGGGGCATGGCCTTTGTGACGGAGAACCGCCGGGAGGAGGGCCTGCTCATGGACGCAACCATCGTGGACAACATTGGCCTCGCGGCCCTGCCGGCTTTTGCGATAGCGTGGTTCCCCCGCCTGCTGCGACAGGGTCGCT
>JABAOC010009529.1_pt2 | contig 10225 bp, 9 predicted proteins | sample 7062161 | NCBI WGS metagenome assembly JABAOC01 (sample SAMN14538625, study PRJNA623070) | marine sediment metagenome | biome: marine biome [ENVO:00000428]; feature: marine pelagic biome [ENVO:01000023]; material: deep marine sediment [ENVO:00002113] | place: India: Gulf of Khambhat ...
CCTCCGGTCGGTCGTGGTGGGGCTCAAGAGCTGGACCACGGAGCCGTTCCCCCTGGCGCAGGGCGAGGTGCTGGAGTACCGCATCGAGATGCCCACCCTGCCGGTGCAGCTTCCCGCCGTTGTTGTGGAAGCAGACCGCAACTGCCGCGTCCGCCCCGAGGCGGGGGTAGCCGCGGGAGAGCTGTGGCAGGAGGCTCGCAAGGTGCTGGAGGCCGTCGTGTGGGCGGAGCGACAAGGCGTGCTCCAGCATCGGGTGGTGCGCTACGAGCGAGAACTCGATGCCTGGACGCTGGCCGTGAGAAGTCAGCGCACCTGGAGTAGAGAGGGCTACTATCGTGGCAGTCCGTTCGTCACGTCCTCACCCGAGGAGTTGGCAGAGCACGGTTACGTCCGGCCGAGTGCCGGCGGCGGATGGGTGTACGACGCGCCCGATGCCCAGGTGCTGCTGTCCGAGCGGTTCGCAGATCAGCACTGCTTTGCCCTCCAGGAGCCGGGGCTTGGCGAGGTCGGACTCATTGGGCTCGTATTCGAGCCGATCCGGGGGAGAGACGTCTCGGACATCGAGGGTGTGCTCTGGTTGGACGCGGTCACCGCCGAGCTCCGCTACCTCGAGTATGGCTACACGCGCCTCCCCTGGGGCGTCTCATCCCGGAACCTTGGCGGCCGTGTCGAGTTCGAGCGCCTACCTTCTGGGCCGTGGATCGTGAGCCGCTGGTGGATCCGGATGCCCGAGATCGGGCTGCGGCCGCGGGCACATAGGGGGACGGTGCTGGGGATCAAGCAGGATGGCGGCTGGGTCGACGAAGTCCGGACGCTGGACGGGCAGGTTGTACACCAGGTGGCGACGTCACAGCTCCTGGGTACTGTGACCGACAGTACCGGTGAGCGAGTGCTGGCGGGGGCGACGGTACGCCTCCTGGGTACGAACCGAATCAGCCGAGCCGATCGCCGGGGTCGCTTCCGATTCGACAGCCTCACTGCCGGTCATTACTTGCTGACCTTCGCACACGACGACATCGAGGGAGCGCGGCTAGTGCAGCCGCCGATGTCGGTGACATTGGACGGTGGTGATACTGCGACGGTCGCGCTCACGCTCCGTACCATCGACAATCTGTGGTCGTTGCTCTGTCCTGATACGGATCGCAGAGAAGATGTCGGCATCCTCGCTGGGCTGGTCCGTGACGCGAGTTCAGGTGGTCTCCTTCCCGGCGCCCGCGTCGCGGTGAGCTGGAAACGGTACGTCGCGGACGTTGAGCTGAAGGAGAGGACCCGGCAGCTCGAGGGAGCGGCGGATGCAGGGGGGTACTACCACCTGTGTGGTGTCCCGCTGGGAGTTTCCCTCACAGCGGTGGCGACGGGGGAGGGATGGTCGGGTGTGGCGGTGGAGCTGAGGATCCAAGAGGGTCGGGTGTTGCGGCATGACTTTGCGTTGCGCCGAGAGGGCGCGCGGCAGTAGCGCCACGGGCCGTCAGGACTTCGGCGCCCCCGGACCCCAATCCGGCAGCTCTTGGTCAGCCTCCTCGGGCGTGGTGGATGCGTCTAGCTCCCCGATCTCCGCTTCCGCGTCTTCGAGGATTTCCTGATCCACGTCCTCGTCACTTACGATCTGGCGTGGGTTGCGCCACCGCGCATGGCCCGGTCGGGCGAAGAACCACGCCAACGCGGCAGAGAAGAGCACTAGGAGAATGACCAGGGAGACCGATGACGTCATGCCGGCTCCTCGTGCTCGCGCCAGAAATCCTGCAGACGTTGCTTGATGGTGTCGCGAACGGTTCGGAACGCCTCCCGCTGTTCGTCTTCAGAGCCCCTCGGTGCGGCCGGGTCGGGTATAGCCCAATTCAGCCGTCGTGCGCCGGTGTAGGCTACCGGACAGTCTTCTTCGGCGCACAGCGTTATCACCACGTCCGCTTCGGCGAGGGGGACCGCATCCAGGCCCTTGGAGTAGTGGTGGCTGAGGTCGATGCCCACTTCGTTCATCGTCTCGACGGCAAGGGGATGGAGTCTGCCCGGCCGGGAGCCAGCGCTGTAGACCTGCCACCCGGCAGGTGCCTGAGCGCGGCCCAGACCTTCAGCCATCTGGCTCCGTGCGGAATTGGCTACACAGAGAAAGATCAATGCCGGCATCGATGTTCGGAGGTGTGCGGTCCTCGGCGTGAGGTGCCAGGGATGTAGCTCCCTAGGAGCGAGCGCCCCAACCCCTGCGCCCTCTTCTTTACAGATTTTCGAATGGATCTTCCGAACGCACCAGTACCAGGATCGCAGCTTGCGGCACCACAAGGTACTGCTTCCCCTCGAAGGTGATCTCTACCGCAGCTTTCCTGAAGAATAGGGCGAAGTCCCCGACCTGGGCCTGCATCGGGACGTAGCGTGGTTCGGCGCCCGTCGTCTTCCACGGCTCGTCGTCCAACTCGGTCGGTGCCGAGAGGGGAGTCCCCGGTCCCGTCGCGAGGATTCGACCACTTTGCACCGCCTGCCGATCTACGGCCGTCGGAGGGAGGTACAATCCCACATTGGTGCGCTCTTCTCCCTCCTCGGGCGCGATCAGCACTCGGTCGCCCACGACGACGAGTTTCTTGTGCGGATCGGGCATCATGTGAAATCAACAGGAATCGGAACCGCCGCGCTAGTCGTGGTAGAGACCGCGGGGCTCGGTGCCGGGCACCCGGGGTTCGGGGACTGGTGGATGATCCCGCGCCGTGCGGGACTCCAGTCCGGAATCCCGAGTCCCTGACTCCGAGTCTATTGACGCCTCCCGTACCAGACTCGAACTTAAAATATCACCATACACTGCACGGATATCATCATGGCGCCCTTGTTCAAGAGATCATCTAGGCCAGAGGCCAAACCTGAGCAGCTGCCAGCGGTACTCAAGGAGCTGTTGGAAGCGGTTGCCGTGAAGCGGACCGCGCTGGAAGAGCTCGTGAAGCGCGCGGAGAGTGCTGGTGAGACGTTGGCGCCGATTCAGGAGCATTTAGGCACCGCGCTGGAGCGCCAGCAGGGGCTCCTCCAGCGGTTGGAGCAGGCTCAGCAGCAGTTCGCGGCGCTTCCCGATTTCTCCGCCGAGCTGGATCGAGCTCGGGGAGAGGTTACTGCTGAATTGGAGAGGGCCCGGGCAGAGCTCACCGCCGAGCTGGACAGGGTCCGGGGAGAGGTCACCGCTGAACTCAGTGAGGCCCGGGAAGAGACCACCGCACGGGTGGATTGGGCCCGCGGACAGATCACTGCGGAGCTGGACGGGGCCCGGCGCGAGGCCAGCGCCGAACTGGAGAGGGTCCGAGGCGAAACCACTACTCACTTGGCCGGGATCCGCGGCGAGATCGATGCCGAGCTGGAACGGCTCCGCAGTGAGATCAGCGGCCTCGGCCAGACGCAGGCGACGGCCGGGGAGCAGGTGCAGGCCATCTCCCGCAAGCTCACTGAGGTCTCGCACGACCTGGGTGATGTGTCGGCAGTGGCGTCGGGTCTGCGCGCGAGCCTTGACGAGGCGACGCAACTCCGAATGGAGCTGGCGGAGCTGAGCGGTCCCTCGGGTATGATCGCGGAGCTCAAGGCGAAGGCCGACGAGATCCACGAGCAGTACCTGAACTACACACATGACGTGACGGCGGCCCGTGATAGGCAGGAGGCGATCCTTCGGGAGCAGGAGGGTGNNAAGAAGGAGATCGAGGAGGCCTCCACCGGTCTGGCGACGTTAGAGGCGCGGATTGCGGATGTCGCCAGGGTCGAGCAGCGTACCGTCAGGACCGAGGAGCAGCTCCACTCCCTGAACGCGCTCTCGGATCACGTGTTGCAGAAAACCAAGGAGCTGGAGGGCCAGCGGGAGGTAGTGGATCGGGCGGCGGCGCAGGCAGCTCGGCTGGACGACTTGGTGTGGGATCTCGACGCCCGCCTCAACAAGCTCCAGCAGAACAGCAAGCTCATCAAGAGGACGCAGGACAAGCTGGCCGATCTGGAGCAGCTGTATCGCCAGACCCACGCGGGCGTTGCGGCCGCCAAGGCGGATCAGGCCGCCGCCAGGGACGAAGCGGAGACAATGGCACGCCGCCTCCGGGAACTGCAGGAGAATGTCCGGAGGAGCCTCGACCGGTTCGACCTCGAGCGGCAGGGCATGGACGCCGTAACGCGGCAGGTGGCTGACCTACGAACGACGCTGACCGACTTTGAGGCGCGGCTGCATGACATGGAGCGGATGGGCCAGGCGGTGTCGCAGGCGCAGGCCCGCGCTGACGATCTCAATGCGAGGCTCACCACCCTCGCGTCGGAGGTCGGTCGGGTAGATGAGCACGGGGAGCGCTCCCGGGCGGTCCAGAGCACTCTCGAACGCGTGGAAGGAACGGCGCAACAGCTTGCGGACCGGGTGGCCCGGCTCGACGCGTCGCAGCCGGTGCTAGCTGAGCTGCGAAGTGATGTCGATGAGCTCAAGGGCTCTATCGAGGCGGTTCGGGATGCGACGCAGCGTTTGGAAGCGGCGCGCGGGGAGTTGGAGCGGGGCCATGCGCTGCAGGTTGAGACCAAGGTGTTCCTCCGGGAGACGGAGTCGAAGGTGGAGGAGATCAGGCGCAAGGCGGCTGAGCTAGAGGAGACCCACTACGAGCTGGGGCGGGTGAGGGAGACGGCGGAGAGTGCGTTAGCGTCGGCGGAGCAGGTGGCTGCCCGGGAGCAGTTCGTGACGAGGCTCGAGGAACGATTCGATCGCCTCGGTGCTCTGAGCGCCGAGTTGGATAGTCGCATGAAGGTGCTGGAGGAGCGGCGCAGCGCTTTCGCCGATCTGGAGACTCGCAGCGATGCTCTACGCCAGCGCCTCGACGATGTCGATCAGCGGTTCGAGGCCGTCGCCCGCCGGGACGAGTATGTGGCGAGAATCGAGGGTCGGATCGGCCAGGTGGTGAGNNNNACCGAGCTCCACGCCCTGGCCCAGCAGCTAGAGGCTCTAGGTCGGCAGATCCGTGAGCGGGAGAAGGCCCTGCAGCAGGCGACGGCTCAGTTGGAGCAAGCCTCCGATCTGCGGCAGGAGGCGGCCAAGAGCGTACACGACCTCGAGGAGCAGAGCCGGAAATTGACGGCCTCTCTGGTGGCGGCCCAGACCCAGGCGGAAAGGGTGAGCGAGCTCGCCGAGCAGCTCGAATCGCGGGCGGGGAGCCTGCGGTTCGCCGACAAGCGGGTGACGCAATTCGAGGAGAAGATCGCGCAGCTCGACCGCATGCAGCGGAACGTGGAGGAGGCCATCGCCGGCGTGACCGCGCGGCAGGAGAGCGTAGAGGCCGTCCGGCGCGAGCTCGGTCAGATCTTCGAGACGGCGGAGCAGACCGTCGAGCACATTCGCTCGATCACGGAAGCCCGCCAGGAGGTACAGGACAGCCGCACCGCCCTCGACGCGGTCCTCGAGCACGCCCAGCAGACGGATGAGCTCGCCGAGTCGGTGGACAAGCGCTGGGGGCGGATCACCGAGGCGGAGCAGCGCTTGGCCCGGCTCGACGCGCTCCTGGCCGATGTCCGGTCCAGCCTGGAGACGCTACGGGGACAGAAGACGGTGGTTGATCACGCCATCGAGAAAAGCGGTCAGCTCACCTACCAGCTGAAAGAGGCGGAGGCGGTGATAGCGGCGTTACGGGAAGAGCGGGAGCTGGCGAGTCGGATTCACGAAGCGGTCAAGGAGTTGCGGGAGGAACGGGCGTCGTAAGACGGGGGAGCTGGGGAGTTGGGGGGAGAAGCGGACGCTCATGCTCTCCCCCCTTCTCCCCCTTGTGTTCCACCTTCCCCTGTCCCTGCCATGACAGTAGCCGACCTGCGGGATCAGCTCCAATACAACCGGTGGGCCAACCACTGCATTCTCGACTGTGCCGCGCAGCTCGACGCCGAGCAGCTAAGCCGGGACCTGAGTGGCAGTTTTCCCTCGATTCGCGACACGCTAGTGCACATCGCCTGGGCGGAGTGGCTCTGGCTCGAGCGTTGGCAGGGCGGATCACCGCAGGAAACCTGGGATCCCGCCGAGTTTCCCACGCTGAAGCTGCTGCGGGAGCGGCTGGCCGCGGTCGAGGAGGCGCAGCAGCGGTTTGTTCAGGGGTTGGAGGAAGGAGCGGGCGACGAGCGCATCCGCTACCGAAACCTGCAGGGTGAGGAGTGGGGGTACCGCCTGCGGGAGATGATCTTGCACATGGTGGTTCACTCTGCCTATCACCGGGGTCAGGCAACCACGATGCTGCGCCAGCTGGGGATGGTGCCGCCAGTGACGGACTATCTGGTGTACCGCGATGCTGTGGCTGGGTACCACGAGAGCGAATGACGAGCCCAGCACAAGTGCCTGATCCCTACGAGGACTTTGCTGAGCGGTACGATCTATTCTTCGGCGAGTTCGGCAAGCACGATCCGGTTCAAGCCGCGTTCTTTCGCGTCCTGCTAGCGGAGGCTGGCGCCCGTCGGATCCTGGACTGCGCCTGCGGGACGGGGAGTGACGTGGATCTGCTGCACGGTATGGGCCACGAGGTGTGGGGCTGCGACATCTCCAAGGCCATGCTGTGCCAAGCCCGGCGGAACCTCGGCGGGCAGGGCGTCACGGTGCCCCTCGTGAGGGCAGACTTTCGTTGTCTGCCGTACCGAGGAGGTCAGTTCGATGCCGTCCTCTGTCTCACCACGTCGCTGCCGCATCTCCTGAATGAGCGGGACGTCGTAACGGCGCTGTGCAGCATGCGGGTGGTGTTACGGGAGGAGGGAATCCTGGTCTTGAGCCAGGGTCTCACCGACAAGCTGATGAAGCAGCGGCCGCGGTTCATACCGGAGGTCAACCGTCCAGCCTTCTCCCGGGTAATGGTGCTGGACTACTTCGACACCACGGTGCGGATCAGCGTCCTGGATCTGTTTCACGAGGCGGACCGTGAGGAATTCAAGGTCGACAGCTTTGAATACCTGGTGCTCATGCCAGGCGATTACGAGCGCCTGCTCACAGAGGCCGGCTACAGCCGGATCGAGTGCTACGGCAGCTATTCCAGCGAGCCGTACGACAAAGAGCACAGCGATCAGCTGATCGTCGTCGCACACAAATGAGCCCCAACTGAGTCCCCGCATTCGAGAGTCACAGTGCGAACTAGACGAAGTCCCATCCTGAAGGCCGGCATCAAGAAGGATGACGTCCCGGCCCTCTACCGGAAGCTCGCGCCCAAGTACGACACGTGGGCCGGTCTCACCGAAGCCAAGGCTCGGAGGCGCTGTCTCGAGCTGGCCGACATCCGCAACGGCGAGAACGTGCTGGAGGTGGCCGTCGGGACCGGGATCCTCTTTGCCGAGATTCTGCGGGCGAACCCCGAAGGCAAGAACGAAGGTATCGACCTGACTGAAGAGATGCTGGCCCTAGCCAGACGGCGAGTGGAGCAGCTGGGGGTGGGCAGCTACCGGCTCGCGGTGGGGGACGCCTGCGCGCTAGAATATCCCGACAGCGAGTTCGACGTGCTGATCAACAACTACATGTTCGACCTGCTGCCCGAGGACGACTTCCCGGCTATCCTCGCCGAATTCAAGCGCGTGCTGCGTCCAGGGGGGCGGCTGATCCTTGTCAGTATGACCAAGGCCGAGCACTGGTACAGCGGCGTGTGGGAAATGCTCTATCGGATCAATCCCGCTCTGATGGGGGGCTGTCGGGGTGTGCTCCTGCTGCCGCATCTACAGGCTGCGGGATTCCGAGACACTCGGCGCGAGTACGTCAGTCAGCTCACGTTTGCGTCCGAGGTGGTGTACGGAGTGAGGTGAGGTTCGAGGTACGAGGTGTGAGATGCGAATGGCATTGCATCCCTCAGACCTCAAACCTCGAACCTCACACCTCCCACCTAGCGCCCGGAGGCCCCTCCAGCCTTGGGTCGCTCGTCCTTGGTCATGTACCTCTCGAACCAACTCCTCAGATACAGCATCGACCGCATCAAGTTGGACGGCCGGCTCGACGTCCCGTGCCACTCGTCGTTGAATCGAATCATGGCCGTGGGGACCTTCAGGAACCTGAGGGCCTGGTAGAACTCCTCCGTCTGGGAGATCGGCGTTCGTAGATCCTTGATGCCGGTCATGAGCATCGTCGGGGTCTTTACGTTGTCCACGTACATTAATGGTGAGCGCCGCAAATGCTCCGAGGGGTCTTCCCAGGGGAGCTTCTGGAAGTTGCGGTACCAGTAGGTGCCGTCCGTGGTCCCCACGAAAGAGAGCCAATCTATGACTGGGTAGTTGGACGATGCAGCGGCGAACCGGTCGGTGTGGCCCACGATCCACGCGGTCAGCACGCCGCCGCCGGAGCCACCGTAGACGAACAAGTTCCGCTCGTCGATGTATCCCCGAGCGATCACTTCGTCCACGCCGGCCATCAGGTCGTTGAAGTCCTTGTCGGGGTAGGCGTTCTTGATGGCGTTCCCGAAGGCGCTGCCGTAGCCCGAGCTTCCCCGAGGATTGGTATAGAGCACCACGTAGCCTTTGGCGGCGTGGTTCTGCCAGGAGAAGTTGAAGCCCACGCTGTACATGGCGTGGGGTCCGCCGTGGATGGCCAGGATCAGCGGGTACTTCTCATTGGGATCGAAGTCCGGCGGCTTGATGATCCAGCCCTGGATGTCGAAATCATCGACGGACTTGTACCAGATCTCCTCCACCTCGCCCAACGTGACTCCGTGCAGAACGTCACCGTTCACATCAGTGAGCTTGCGTGGCTCCGGGTTGCGCAGGTTGAACCCCACCACGTCACCGGGCTCGTGGAAGCTGGTCATGGTGCCCACGGCCTCGCCGTCGTCGGAGACGCTGGAGAGGAACAGCCGGTAGTCGCCGTCGGTGAGCTTGCGCGTTTCGCCGCGGAGGGGCGCGTAGTACAAGTGGGTTGTACCGCGATCGTTGGCGGTGAAGTATACACCACGGTTGTTGGAGGCCCAGGTGATGTTTCCGGGTGAGCGGTCCAGGTCCGTCGCGATCTCTCGCGGGTTCGAACCGTCGATGTTCATCACATAGAGCTTGCGCTCGATAAAGGTGTCGTCGGTCCAGTCATAGCCGCTGTAGGCCACGAGCTGACCGTTGGGGGAGACCACCGGGTTGTAATCGGGGCCGTGCCGGGTGGTGATCTGCCGGATGTCACCACTGGCGAAGTTCACCGCGTAGATCTCCGATTCCCGGAACTGGTATTCTGCCTCTTCGATCCGCAAACTGGAGAACAGGATCTCCGATCCGTCCGGCGTCCATTCCGGTCCGCTGTGGCTCCAGTCGCCGCTGGTGAGCTGGCGTGGTGTGCCGCCGGTGGCGGGGACCAGGAAGATGTGGCGAAACCCCTCGTCGGTGAACCCGATGCGGTCCCGGCGGTAGTTGAGCCAGGTCACGACCTTGGGTGCCGCGGTCCACTTGGCGCCCTCGGGCCGTCCCGGCAGCTTGATTGGCCACGGCTCCTTGTGGGGCACCAGCATGGTGAAGGCGATGCTCTCCCCGTCGGGTGACCATCTGACGTCGCCGGGCGACTTTTCCACCCGGGTGATCTGGCTGGTTGCACCCTCGGCGTCCATCCAGCGGACGAAGATCTGGGATCCCGTGGGATCACCCTGACGCACGAATGCGATACGGCTGCCGTCGGGTGACCAGCGAGGTGAGGAGCCCTCGGTAAGGAACCGGTTCCGGCTGCCGTCGGCGTTCATAATCCAGAGGGACGACTTCCGCCGGTCGTTCATCTTGTCTACCCATCGCCGGGTGTAGACGATCTGTCTCCCGTCCGGCGAGATCTGGGGCGAGCTCACGCTTTCGAACTCGAGGTAGAGGTCGAGGGTGAGGCGGTCGGTAGGCTCCTGGGCTTGCGGGGTCGCAAGTAGCGCGCCAAGGGGGACCACGATGATGAGGATTGCAAGAGCGCGGCGCAGCATGGGATCCTCCGGGTGCTGCAGAGTAGGGACTGGGTCTTGGATATTTGCGTAATAGTGGTGTTCCGGGCCGACCGTGGATAGGGGGCGCTGCACCTGAGGCCTAACGCCTCACTTCCGAGGCGGTCAANNGGAGTCTCATGCAGCATGGGCCGGCAGCGTATTGGGATATATTGGCCGGAATTGTACTCGTTATTCAGTCAACTGCCTGCTCGGCTTCTTCAGGATGGCGCAGGAGCGCCTGCCAGGCGCATGATGCACTCGGGTGCTTGCGTGATGGCCAAGGTCGTTGTTCTGTGATGGTGGACGGATCGCGGAGCGAACCGATGTCTCGCGGATGGGCCATTGTTCTCACCCAGGTGCTGCTA
>JABAOC010042103.1_pt1 | contig 10223 bp, 8 predicted proteins | sample 7062161 | NCBI WGS metagenome assembly JABAOC01 (sample SAMN14538625, study PRJNA623070) | marine sediment metagenome | biome: marine biome [ENVO:00000428]; feature: marine pelagic biome [ENVO:01000023]; material: deep marine sediment [ENVO:00002113] | place: India: Gulf of Khambhat ...
CGAACCTCCGAGGCCCGCAGGCGGTGGGAAATCCGTTTTTCCACGCCTCAAAAGTTCCAGGAATCCGTCAAGGGATACTACCGTTTGATCTTCGGCGTCGATGTCGTCATCGGCAAGATTCGAGAGCAGTTGAAACAGCTCGATTTTGATGATAACACGATTCTGATACTGACCGGCGACAACGGTTTCTATCTCGGCGAGTACGGCCTGGCGGGCAAATGGTTCCCGCACGAAGAATCGATTCGCGTGCCGCTGGTAGTATACGATCCAAGGGTGGGAAATAAACTGCGTGGCCGAACTTTAGATCAGGTGGCGCTCAATGTCGATATTGCGCCGACGATTCTGGAGATGGCCGGCATAAAACCGCCCGAACAAATGCAGGGCCGCAGTCTTATGCCGCTGCTCAAGGGTAAAAAGCCCAAATGGCGGACCGAATTCTTCTACGAACATCCTTTCGAGCACAAAACAATCGCCAAAACCATAGCTGTCCGTACACAGGATTACAAGTATGCTCGCTATACCGATTATGATTACGAAGAGCTGTACGATCTGAAACTCGACCCGGCCGAGAGCATTAACCTGGCTAAAGACGAAAAATATCAAAAAACATTAGAATCCCTGCGAAAACGCTGCAATGACCTTGCCAAAAAAGCCAAAGGCACGTAATATTAACAAGAAGAAAAAAGCAGGGTGGGTTTTACTGCTCCAGCGTAGCCTTCGCTGGAACAAGCAGCCCGCCGGTTCTTTCTATGTATCGCTATTATCAGGATAGATAGAAATGACTTTCACACGACACTTGAGAAAAAGTCTAACTCACGGATTCCTGAAGTGGGGGCAAGATCTGGCTCAAAAATCGGACCACGCCGGAGTAGAGCGTTTGCGTAAAATCCTGATTGGACTAACCAAAACCACCATTCCGTTGCGTAAACGCCTGGAACGTAACATGAAACTGGCAGGAGTATATCAACCACACTTAATCAATGCTCATTTCGAAAGAGCCGTAGATCAAATCATTATGCTTGCTCACGTCTTTCGAGCGGGATTCCCCGAGAGCGGCTGTCCTGAAAAATTCGCCTTCGATGACTCATTTAAATTGCTGGAACAGGCGTACGCGAAAGGCAAGGGTCTTGTCTGTATTGCCCCGCATATATGCGGATATCCGGTTTATCCCCCCATCGTGACTCCACGGATTCCCTGTGCAATTTATTTAAGGCAAAATAAAGACCCTCATAAAATGCAAGTCACTCAAGCTCTCGGAGATGCCGGTGACGGCGAGCTAATATATCCACCCGAGGGAGCGACCAGGGCCCAAAGGCTTCAGATAGCACTCGATGTTCTTAAAGAAGGCAGAATGCTATTCATATGCGCCGACACTCCGCGAAAACCGCATCAAGGCGTTCCCGTTACCATATTCGATCGGACGGCTTACTTCCCGACAGGTGTATTTATCATGTCGTTGCGAACAGGTGCACCCGTCGTACCGGTAACTTGGCACTGGCAAGCGGGCCAATATCACATTCACTACGATGAGCCGATTGAATTATCGCGGGGTGGCAACCTAAAAACAAAAGCCATGGCCGCGGTACAAAAATGGGCCGAAAGCGTTGATTCTTATCTGCACCAATACCCGGAAATGTGGTGGAACTGGTTAGACAAACGATGGACACGAATTATTAGGAATGATAAACATCCAAAAACGAAACAATTGCCGACAGCGAGTAATTTACCATAATGCTTATCTGTAAAAAAATTACGAAGAACCTGACGAAAAAACCAAAAGCAGCTAATGATGAAAACTAAAACCACATTCCTTAGATAAAGCAGCGAAGAAAAAAATGAGCTCTGTTAGAAATATAAAAATGGACAAGAAAATAGAACAACCCCGATCCGAAGTGAATCATCAATTCCCAAAAGAACGTGGAGTAAAATTTCCTAATGGTGTAAATCGACGCGAATTTTTATTTTTGGCAGCCGGCGGTTCTGTAGCGGCGTTGTCTTTGACCGGGTGTAAAAGAGGATTGGCCGGAAGCTCAAAACCCGCAAAACGGCCAAATATCATCTTCATCATGGCTGATGATTTAGGGTACGGCGATTTGGGCTGCTACGGACAGAAGGAAATTAAAACGCCGAATATCGATAAGCTCGCCAAAGAGGGCATGCGCTTTACGGATTGCTACGCTGGCTCTACCGTCTGCGCGCCGTCGCGAAGCGTCCTGATGACCGGCCAGCATACGGGCCATACGCGTGTGCGAAACAATATGGGCAAGGTGGGAGGTACACTCGTCGTGGATAACGGCTCACCTCAACGGCGTGTCCCGCTCGAAGCTGAAGATATCACCGTAGCCGAAGTGCTCAAGCAGGCCGGTTATGTCACCGGCATTACCGGCAAGTGGGGTCTGGGTGAGCCGAACACGGACGGCGTGCCAACCCGGCAGGGCTTCGACGAATGGCTCGGATACCTGAACCAGAGACGCGCTCACACGTACTATCCGCCGTATCTGTGGCGCAATGAAGAAAAAATGATGCTAAAAGCAAACGCCGACGGCCGGCGAGGGAAATACTCCCACGACATGTTTACCGAGTTCGCCCTGGATTTCATCAAACGGCATAAAGCTGGACCTTTCTTTCTTTATCTGCCCTACACAATACCACACGCTAAGTACGAGATACCAAGCACCAAACCCTACACGGATAAGCCCTGGCCCGACGATGCGAAGGTTCATGCGGCGATGATTACGCGAATGGACGGCGATATCGAGCGCATCATGAAGCTATTGAAAGAGCTGGCCATTGACGAGAAAACTCTGGTCTTTTTCTGCTCGGACAATGGTGCGGCAAAACGCTGGGACGGGATTTTCGACAGCTCCGGCCCATTGCGGGGACAGAAAACCAACCTGTACGAGGGCGGCATCCGAACGCCGATGATTGTCCGCTGGCCCGGCAAGGTTCCGGCGGGAAAGACAAGCAACGCGCCCTGGTACTTTGCCGATGTTATGCCTACATTGGCCGAGGCGGCCGGCACGACTTGCCCTTCGAATATTGACGGTGTCAGCATTCTACCGACTCTGCTGGGCAAGCCGCAGAAAACGGACGATCGGTTTTTGTACTGGGAATTTCCTGCCGGCAAGTTCCAGCAGGCGGTTCGATGGCGAAACTACAAAGCCGTTCGGTCTTCTCCGGGTAAACCGTTGGAGCTTTACGATTTGAGTCGCGACATTGCGGAGAAAAACGACATCGCCGAAGAGAATCCGGACGTGATTGCAAAGATGGAAGCGTATCTAAAAACAGCCCGAACCGAATCGCCGAACTGGCCAATCTCATCGGAGAAAAAATGAGCAAGGTTAACCGTACACGACGGGAATTTTTACAAACCATCGGCCTGGGAGCCGCGGCAATAACCACAACGGGATGTTTGCACACATCGAAAGAACCGGGACGTTCCAGCAAGCGTAAGCCCAATCTGCTGTTCATCTGGACGGATGAGCAGCGGGCCGATACGATGGCCGTCTATGGCAATACGAAAATCCACGCCCCGAACCTAAACAGACTGGCGGCAGAAAGCGTGGTTTTCAAGAGGGCTTATGTTACCCAGCCGGTTTGTACGCCCAACCGCGCGGCGATTATGACGGGCTTGTGGCCTCACATGTCCGGCTGCACTAAAAACAACATCCCGCTGCCGGCCGAGATTCCGTGTCTGCCGGAGATGCTCAACGAGCCCGATTATCGCACGGCCTATATGGGCAAGTGGCACCTGGGCGATGAAATCTTCGCCCAGCATGGATTCCAGGAATGGGTCTCTATGGAGGACGGCTACAGCTCACATTACAGCGCGGGCCGCGACCGAAACAAACGAAGCGATTATCATCATTTCCTCATCGAGCACGGCTATCAGTCCGACAGAAACGGTAAGTTCAGCCGGGCGTTCGCCGCACGACGACCGATTGAACATTGCAAGCCGAAGTTCCTTGAACTAAAAGCCTGCGACTTTCTGCATCGGCATCGCAATGAACCGTTTATGCTGTACATAAATTTCCTCGAACCTCACATGCCCTTCTTCGGCCCGCTTGACAATGAGCACGATCCGGAGCAGGTCGATTTACCCGCAAATTTCAGCGATCCTTTGGAGGAGAACGAACCGCTGCGCTATCGTGTTAAGCGAGAAAGCTGCCGGGAGAAGTATGGCAAGGATGAAAAATCGATCCGAAGTCTTATTGCCAGGTACTGGGGACTGATCACACAGGTGGATCGCAGCGTCGGTGCTATTCTGGATACGCTGGAGAATCTTGGGTTGGCGGAGAACACGATTGTGGTCTATACCAGCGATCACGGCGACATGATGGGCTCGCACAACCTGGTGACAAAAAGCGTGATGTACGAGGAGGCGGTCAGAATCCCCTGGCTTATGCGCATCCCGCAGTTGGGCACGAAACAGCGAGTGATTGCCAATCCGGTCAGTCAGATCGACATGGTGCCGACCCTACTGGAGCTGCTGGGCCGCGGTCAGGACGAAAGCCTTCCCGGCCGGAGCCTGGTTCCGCTGGTAAAAACCGGCCGAACTGACCGGGATCATGTCTATATCCAGTGGAATCCCAACAGCGGCGCCATCTCAGTCAAAAAAGGCGGTACGAAACTTGCCGGCAAAGAGCATCTCAAGCGCGTGGAGAATGAAAGCAGCCGGACCGTGATATCGCCGGACGGCTGGAAACTGTGCCTTAGTGACGTGGATAAATGCCAGCTCTTCAATCTGAAGGTGGACCCTGGTGAGACCACGAATCTTTTCGACTCCGGCCGCCACAAAGACGTCATTGCTCGCCTGACGAAAAAAATCCACCATTGGCAGGAAACGGTAGCAGATAAAGCCAACGTGTAAAGGGGCAGCAACAAACTTACGACTGCTAAATTTTTGAAGTTCTCTTTTGTCGCCCGTGCTGCCTTAGTAAAACCATGCCGCCCAGGCCTAACAGGATAATAGTATTAGGCTCGGGAACAAATACCATCGCCACATCATCAAACCTTGCTATGAATGTCGTCTGGTCTGCTGAAATCCTGACCCTGGTTATGGGTGTATCACTCCAGTAACCAATGAAGTTGTCATCGGTCGAATAGTCCGGGAAACGCACGCCGTCCGCAAAGTCGAATTCGGTGCTGTTGCCTTCAGGATCATAAAACGAAATTGAGGCTCCGCCAGAATTCCAGCCTGAATTGGCCAGCACCATGCCGAAGCCCTGAAGCCAGTAATCTTCCGGTGTTTGAAACTCCAACATCCACTCACTGGGGCCGCTTCGGTCCAAATGGGAGATCAATCGCGTGCCGGATGTCGAGCCTGCGGCAGTTGGATCCGGCGGCGGCAGCTCCCATTCGATGACTTTGATGGAATTCAAATTGGTTGTGCTCAAAACACTGGCCTCAAACGGTAAGCCGACGATGTCCAAGTCAATTCCCTGTCTGTTTGCCACTTCCGTCCCGAGGGGCAGGGAGTCCCAGCCGATACCGCCCGCGTACCGGCCCGGTTGTACCATTTCTTCTCTGAAGGCAGCCAAGTCCCGTTGTCCCGGGTCTTTAAAAGCAGCATTTGCCCAGCTATGTTCGATCCCACCATCATTGTAGAGGTTCGGAGGTCCCAGTAGGTAACTCGGATCGGCAGCTAAAGTCGCCCATTCGATTTCCAGAGCCGGACACGGGCAGGCAAATACAAAAACTACGAACAAAACGGGGCAATAAACATGCATCATAAGTCTCATCTCTCTTCTCCTCTGGCTACAACCTCTTGCTATCGACTACCGAATTAAGTAAAGCAGACCTTTCCTGAGTGGCATAAGTATTTCATGGGTACTCCTAAAGCGCCCGAAAACTCGGCCGCCATTAAACAATACTATCCTATCAAAATTGGAACTGAAATGCAATAAACTGCGACTTTTTTCAAGTTTTTTGCCACGAAAGCCTCAAAAAAATGTAATTCTTGCCCCTCAAAATCAGCCTTTTTTGCCCTTCAGAGCGATTTTATATCGTGTTAACGATATATTGTTAAGTTATTTTAGAAATTTTATATCTTCTTTATTGACAACAACATGGAGTATATGGTAAAAATAGGTAAATAGAGATGGAGTTTTCTGAGATTATAGCTTCGTGCGTATTACGTATCCACGGTTCCTGGGCAAATGCCTGATGCGTGATCAGGTAAGGAATAGAGTTGGAGTGAGGTAATACGGCATGATACGGAGGAGCGATGTTAGGTGGGATATTCGTTTTCCATCTGCATCCCTTGTAGCCACGCAGTTGGTGGCCCACCAAATCTTGCCTTATTGGCAATCTTCACTATTTTCAACATAGAGGATCAGTGCGCAAGATCCTTCGGATTGAACATCGGTCTGACTTTTGTCAAAAACAGTTTGTTTGTATGGACACAACTAAATATTTGAGGAGAAACACGATGAAAAGATTTCTTACAATTTGCGTAATGATCGGTCTTCTCCTAATCACGAGCGGCAGCGCGTTAGGCTACATTACAGGAGCAGGCTATACATGGGATATCAGCACTCCGGGATATAATCCTGCGGCGACGCTCTACCCGGGTACCATTAACACCAGTCTTATAGCATTTGGTGACTTTATAGGCATAGGCCCAACAGGGGGCAATCCCAATGCCAGTTTTTTCGGCGACAGTGGTGTGAGTGTAAACTGGGATGACACTTGGGTAGGCGGTGTCGGCAATCCAAATACCAACGGCGATGCCCTTGATGGACTGTGGGTCCAGATTTTCAGAGACGGCGGTTGGTGGGACCTGGGACGATCCTATCGTAATATCGTTGTTTCCAGCTCTCAGGACCACGGCCCATATCTGGGCGAAGGCCTTGAGTACAGGGTCTTCGCCAGCAATAGCCTGGGCGGCCCTTTGAGTCCCCAAGTTCTGGTGAGCGAAGTGTATCTGGACGGCTGGAGGCCACATAACCCCATCGAAGACTTGAATGGAAACGGCTGGAGCAGTGACGATATTTCCGGCGTCTATAATCTTGGCGCTCCTTATCGTTATATCTATTTGACCGCTTGGGGTGCTGCTCCCTACGATGAGCCTGAAATTGATGCTGTTGGTGGTGTTATCCCCGCCCCCGGTGCCATTTTATTGAGCAGCATCGGTTTAGGTCTTGTAAATTGGCTGAGAAGACGCAGAACATTGTAAAAGAATAAAATCCTGTACCTGGAGAGGTACAGGGAAAAATTAAACAAAACAAGAGCTGTGAGCTTGGTACTTGTGCAGCCCTTTAGAGCCCCCGCTTTTTATTCACTTTCCCCTCCGAAAAGCAGGGGCTTCTTTTATCAACACGGTACAAACCTTGAAAAACTATTTTCCCAAGCTCCCCTGTGAAGATTAGGAAACAGATTTATTCACGAAATAATCATGCCGCCCAGGAAAGGCCTGCTCTACTTAATTTGATAGTCGATAGCAAGTAGCTGTAGCCAAAGGAGAAGGAAGATGAGGACTACGATGCATATTTATTGCCCCGTTTTATTCGCAATTTTTGTACTTGCATGCCCGTGTCCGGCCCTGAAAACAGAATGGGCTTTTTTACTCCAGCTACCCTATCAAAATTGCAACTGAAACGCAATAAACTGAGACTTGTTCCACAATTTATGCCGCCAGAACTTCCTATAAATGAAAGTCTTGCCCCTCAAAATCAGCCTTTTTTGCCCTTCGGAGCGGTTTTTAAATTATAGCGGTTATATTTTAAAATTTTTTGGAAATTTTAAGAATTTTTTCTTGACACCAACATAGAGTATATGGTAAAAATAGGTAAGTAGAAATGGAGTTTTATAAGAGTATAGCTTCGTGCGTATTACGTATCCACGGTTCCTGGGCAAATGCCTGATGCGTGATCAGGTAAGGAATAGAGTTGGAGTGAGGTAATACGGCATGATACGGAGGAGCGATGTCAGGCGGAATATTCGTTTTCCATCTGCATCCCTTGTAGCCACACAGTTGGTGGCCCACCAAATCTTGCCTTATTGGCAATCTTCACTATTTTCAACATAGAGGATCAGTGGCCAAGATTCTCTGAATTGAAGACAAGTGAAAATTGGAATGTAATGACGACTTAAATTGGACGTAGGAGAAGTATTATGAAAAAGAAGGTATTTCTACTCTTCTGTGTTACCGCCTTCTTACTTGGTGCAGTTGATATTGCTCAATCTGCTCCCGTTTTCAACCCGGCCAATCATCATTGGTACGCCTTAGTCCCATCAGGAGATAATGGATCATGGCTCAATGCGGAGAACAATGCTATCGCATTGGGCGGCCACCTGGTGACGATCAATGACGCTGCAGAAGAAACATGGCTCAGGTCGGTTTTCGGAGAACGGACGCGCTATTGGATTGGTTTTAACCAGTTGCCTGGTTTTCCTGAACCTGCCGATGGTTGGGTATGGGCGAGTAGTGAGCCTGTTACCTATACCAACTGGGACNNACGGGTGGCTGGAATGATTGGGATCACTTAAGGCCGGATTACTATTACATTGATGGTATTGCCGAAGTTATTCCGGCACCGGGTGCTATTTTGTTGAGCAGCATCGGTTTAGGCCTTGTGAACTGGCTAAGAAGACGCAGAACACTGTAAAAGAATAAAACCCTGTACCAAGGAGCGGTGCAGGGGAAATTAAACCCAAGACTAGGGCCGCGAGTTCGAGACTTGCAGTCCTGTGGGGCCCCTGCTTTGTATAAACACTTTCCCTCCGTAAAGCGGGGGCTCTATTATTTCCATGTTTAATTACTAATCCTGAGATTATCTGAAGTCTTTACTTAAACTGAGCTGTAAAGGTTGTTATTCTGCAATGGATTATCAGTAGAGATATAAGATTCTCATTCGATGAGTTCCCACCATAATCGAGGATAGTCTTGCCCCTCGAGAATCCACCAGATATCTTCCGTGCCGTTGGCCGTCTCGCCCACGAAGTCCCATCCGGCATTAGTAAATGTGCTCATTGTTTGCATCTGGGCTGTTGTCTTGCCCGTGCCGCCGTCACTGGTTAGCTGCCCGCTGGTCTGAGTATCCCAGAAAGAACCAATAATCTCTCCCCAATTCTCTCCGACCAGTCCGCCAACGATGTCATTGGCCGCAACGCTGCCTGCCGAATAGCAGTTTGTGATTGTCCCAACATTACATCCGGCCAGTCCACCGACCCACTCGTTGCCCGAAATGCTCCCTGCTGAATAGCAGTTGGTGATTTCACCGATCCAATTTATTCCCACCAGTCCACCACCACTATTGCAATCAACGACGCTATTCGCATAGCAGTTGGCTATTATGTCCTGATTGGATCCCACCAGTCCGCCGATATCTTCATTGCCCGAAACGCTGCCGCCTTCAACATAGCAGTTTGTTATGGTTCCTTCTTCCAGCCAGCCGGCCAGCGCACCAACCCCCCAGCTCCAACCATCTGTACCCGTGTGAACTTTCGGTTCAATTAATCCCAGATTTTTGATTTGGGCACTTGCTCCATTGACGTATCCAAAAAGCCCCGCCAGTATTACCTTCGTAGAAGTATAGGTAAAGTTTGAGATTTTCCTGCCGTTACCGTTAAATACACCACTGAAGGCATTATCAGTACCAATTCCAATGAAATTGTAATCCGTTCCTGTCAAGCCTGCCAGGTCGATATCCGCCATCAGCTTAAAGTGTTTGTCCCAGTCGTTTGGAAATAAACCAATCGTATTAAGCTGCTCGGCTGTATAAATCAGGTACGGATCATTTTCCGTTCCGGCCCCTGTTAAGAAATCGGACAACCGTTGTGGCTCGGGTGCTTCGCCCGGTCCTTCCTCCCACCACAGCCTGGGATAATCTTTCCCCTCATCAATCGTCCAGACAGAACCAATCGACCATCCAAAAAAGGTGCTGGCCATTTGCATCTCGGCTGTTGTCCTGCCTTTGCCGCCGAAACTGGTTAGCTGCCCGCTGGTTTCGATATCCCAGTAAGAAGCTATGACTCCCGCTCCAAATCCTACGAGGCCGCCGACCTCTATATTACCCTCAACATGACCTGCTGAATAGCAAGTGTTTATTATCCCCATATTTAATCCCGCCAGTCCACCGACATTTTCATTGCCCGATACGCTGACTTTCGAATAGCAGTTGGTGATTGTGCCGTACCAATGATTTCCCACGAGTCCGCCGACCTGACCATTTCCCGAAACGCTGCCGCCTTCAACATAGCAGCCTGTAATGGTTCCTTCT
>JABAOC010010740.1_pt3 | contig 10222 bp, 11 predicted proteins | sample 7062161 | NCBI WGS metagenome assembly JABAOC01 (sample SAMN14538625, study PRJNA623070) | marine sediment metagenome | biome: marine biome [ENVO:00000428]; feature: marine pelagic biome [ENVO:01000023]; material: deep marine sediment [ENVO:00002113] | place: India: Gulf of Khambhat ...
ACCCCTTACGCTTAATAAATGATATAAGGGATTTTTTCCCACGAAATGCCCTTTGTGTCATCGATGGAGGGAATACGGCGGTCTGGGAAAAATATCTAATCAGAATTTATGAACCTCGAACATATATCACCACCGGAACCGATTCTGGCCATCTTGGAACAGTTACTGGGTATGTGCTTGGTGCAAAATTAGCGGCTCCTGACCGACTTGTTTATGGAATAGCTGGTGATGGCGCATTTCTGTTTAACATTCAAGAATTAGAAACGTTAAGACGGCTAAATTTACCGGTTGTAATCGTCATTGCAAATGATAGAGCATACGGAATGATTAAACAAGGCCAGAAAATTATGTATGGGTCTCGTTTTATTGGTGTTGATTTCTTTGATGTCCGTTATGATAAAATTGCTCAAGGATTTGATTGTCATGGTGAACGCGTCACAAGACCTGAAGATATTAAACCCGCATTAGAGAGAGCGGTGAATTCAGGGAAACCTGCAATTATAGATGTGATCATTGATGCACGAATAAATTTAGAAGTCCCACATTTTGAAGCTGTAGCCGAGATGTGGTTGGAAGGATGTAATCTACCTACTGATTAAGCAGGGATTTATGATGAGAGCCGCGGTGTTTCAGGGAATTGAAGACGTTCAAATCGAAGAAGTTCCTGATCCGGTTCCGGGGGAGGGGGAAGTGCTTGTCCGTCCAAAATATTGTGGGGTTTGTGGAACGGATCTTGGGGCTTGGAAATATGATTTTTTCGGTTCCGGGGTTGTTCTAGGGCACGAATTTGTTGGGGAAGTCATTGAACTTGGATCCGGAGTAGATACTTGGACCGTTGGAGACCGAGTCGTCCCGAATTCTCTGATTCCATGTAAGAGATGCAATTTTTGCCTTGAAGGAAAATTCACTGTGTGCGAGGGGGTCGAGATGCTTGGTGTTACCATTAATGGAGGAATGGCGGACCTAGTGGTTTTACCAGCGGATTCTTTGTACGCAATTCCTGATTCCATGAGTTGGCAAGAAGCAGCTTTAATTGAGCCACTTGCGATAGTCTTGCATGGGTTTAACAGGATTGATTTTAAAGCTGGACAATCAATTTTGATCTTGGGTGTTGGTACTATAGGTTTATTCGCGGTCAAGGTGGCCCAGATCAGTGGTGCTGGCTCCATAACAATTTCAGAGCCTAATAAGTTTCGTCGCAATCTAGCCGCCAAGTTTGGTCCTATCAAGATCAATAACCCCCAGCAAACTCCTCCTACCTTTGCATTTGAAAACCCGTTTGATCATGTAATCGAATGCTCAGGCGTAGCGAGTGTTGCGGCAGAGGCGTTTTCTCTGCTGAAAAGGGGGGGAACTCTTCTAATCCTAGGACTCCATGCGGATCCGGTTGAAGCGGATTTTTTTAGTGCGGTTCTCAATGAATACACCATCCAATTCAGTTATTTTGGGTTTTCTGAATTCCAAGCCGCCATTAAACTGATTTCTAACCGGATTATTGAGGTGAATGACCTCATCACGAAATGCATAAAACTCGAAGATGTAGTTCATGAGGGATTTCAAGAACTAATGAAGCCAAATACGGAAAATGTGAAAATCTTAGTAGAAATATAAAGAAGTGATTCTATGTTTTTAGGAACCGAAGAATATGTAGACGAAGCGGAAAAACGAATTAATGCAGATGTCAAATATCAAGAACTTGCACAAAAGGTGAATGATTCTTATTCCTTAATTTTTCTGCCAGAACCGAATAAAGGTGTTGAGAAGAAATTAGTTCTAGGTTTTACTATTATTAATGGGAAAATGACTGAGAAATGGATTGGTGAGAAACCAACAAGTTTCATAATGTCTGCACCTTATGGAGTTTATGTGGATATTCTGATTGGAAAGCTTAATGTGAACCGGGCCTTTATTTCTCGAAAATTAAAAGTAAAAGGACCCTTACCACGCCTATTAAAAACAGCAAGAGCGACAGAACGCTTGGTTCAAGTTTTAGGAACTATCCCAACTGAGTTTGCGGGGGATTATAAAGATAAGAATATCACAGCTAAATCTTGATTATCACATAAAACCTTCAATGACTTCATATTTTGAGAAAAGAGCTAAAAATGTGTAGGTAGCTTCGAAAGCCTTAATTGAGAAGTGCTGAAGGGGAGAGCAGATTAAGAGACTAATAAGACTCATGAGGGAACTCAAGTGGAAATAGCACGAGATACACTTTTGCATATGCTTAGGAAACTGTTAGAAGTCAGACTCTTCGAGGAAAAAGCTTTCGAACTTTTCGGACAGGATCTAGTTCCTGGAACCCTTCATCTGTATTTAGGCCAAGAAGCAGTTGCTGTAGGAGTCTGTGAAAACCTGCGTAAAGAGGATCTAATCCAAAGTACCCATCGGGGTCATGGCCATTGCATCGCCAAAGGAGCACAATTAGACAAAATGCTTGCTGAGATCTTCGGGAAAGCAACTGGATACTGCAAAGGCAAAGGCGGAAGCATGCATATCACCGATTGTAGTATCGGTATCTTGGGCGCCTGTGGTGTGGTGGGAGGTGGACTTCCAATTGCCGTAGGGGCAGCGCTCTCTGCCAAACTGAGAAAGACAAATCAAGTTGTAGCTTGCTTTTTTGGGGATGGAGCTTCAAATCAAGGAACATTCCACGAATCCCTAAACATGGCCGCGCTCTGGAAGCTTCCTGTAATTTTTATTTGTGAAAACAATCTTTACGCAATGGGAACCCGAATATCAAAAGCCACACCTATTAACAATATCGCAATCCGAGCTAGTGGCTACGGTATGCCAGGAGTGACCGTAGATGGCAACGATGTGATCGATGTTTATGAAGCTGCTCGAGAAGCGGTCGTTAAAGCACGTACAGGGGAAGGTCCAACATTAATTGAAGCCAAAACCTATCGACATAAAGGGCATTCCCGTTTCGATCCCGCAAAGTACCGCCCAGAAGGCGAACTTAATGAATGGTTAGAAAAGGATCCCATAGAACGAATGAAACGCATCCTTTTTGAAGAAAAAATCCTTTCAGAATCCGAATACAAACAATTGCAGGAGGAAATTACCGAAGCTGTAGAAGCAGCGGCTAAGTTCGCGATAGAAAGTCCATTTCCAGCCCCCGAAGAAACTCTAACGGATGTATTTGCCAAATAATGGAGGGGTTAATAGATGCGAAAAATAACCTATCGAGAAGCGTTGAATGAGGCCTTAAGGGAAGAATTAAAGCGTGATGATCGCGTGTTCCTGCTAGGCGAAGATATCGGGAGGGATTGGGAAGGGGCATTCAAGGTCACAAAAAACCTAGCTGCCGAATTTGGAGATGAGCGGGTACGTGACACTCCTATCTCAGAAAACGCTATAGCTGGAGTAGCGGTAGGTGCAGCTATGACGGGAATGCGACCTGTAGCAGAGATCATGTTTGGGGACTTAATTGCGCTAGCAATGGATCAAATTGTCAATCAAGCCGGAAAAATCCATTATATGTTTGGGGGACAGGTAAATGTTCCAATGGTGCTTCGAACTCCTTTTGGGGCTGGAAAAAATATCGCAGCACATCACTCCAGCTCCTTTGAAGCTTGGTTCATGCATTCTCCTGGGCTCAAAGTAGCAGTCCCATCTTCCCCCTATGATGCAAAAGGACTTCTGAAGACTGCGATAAGAGAGGAAAATAATCCAGTTTTATTCTTTGAACACAAACTGTGTTATCCATTGGATGGTGAAGTTCCTGAGGAAGAATATCTGCTTCCCTTCGGAGAAGCAGATATAAAACGCGAAGGAGATGATGTAACAATCATTGCTACCCTTTACATGGTTCACAAGGCACTTGCAGCAGCGGAAACCCTTAGTAAAGATGAAATAAGCGCTGAAATTATTGATCCACGAACCCTTGTGCCTTTTGATAAGGCAACAGTTTTTAATTCAGTTAAGAAGACTGGCCGAGTTGTGATTGTATCAGAGGATTGCAAAACCGGTGGAGTAGGTGCAGAAATCACCGCAATGATCGTTGAGGATGAGGATACATTTGGATATTTAGATGCCCCAATCAAGCGGGTTGCGGCACCAGACACCCCCGTCCCGTTTAGCCCCTCTCTTGAGCAGTTCTATTTGCCTTCGGAGCAAACAATAATTGAGACAGTCAAGAAACTTATTTGAAAAAAGGAGGCGAGGAACTAAAAATGGTCACAGACATCTTAATGCCAAGATTGAGTCTTACGATGACTGAGGGTACGGTTCTTAAATGGTTAAAGGAGGAAGGAGAACACGTAGAGAAAGGGGACCCAATTGTATTGGTATTTGGTGAAAAAACGGAGTATGAGGTGGAAGCACCTATCTCTGGAGTCTTATTAAAGAGATTAGCAAAAAAAGATGAAGAAGTGTCTGTCAGGGCGATATTGGGCTTTATAGGAGAACCCGGTGAGGAGATTCCCTCAATTGCGGCTGCAGCTTTGGAACTACCTAAAAAGGAGGAAGAATTAAAACTCAAACTAGAAGAACTGGAATCCAAGGTGGTGGTTGCTAAACCCAGCATTCTTGAGAAACCCAGAGTCAGCGCCTCCCCCGTCGCCAAACGCCTCGCGAAAGAGCACGGTATCAACCTTGCAATTGTCCCTGCAACTGGACCGCGAGGCAGAATTACAAAGTATGATGTCGAAAAATACTTAGCGCAGAGAGAAATGGCAAAACGAATTAAACAAACAAAAGCAATGTCACCCATGAGACGAACCATTGCGAAACGGATGACCCTGAGTGCGCAGACAGCGCCACATATTTGGATTCAAATGGAAGTGGACATGAGTGATGTTGTGGCTCTTCGCGAAACTCTTTTGCAGCAAATGGATCCAAACGTAGATCTGCGTGTCTCCTACACTGACATCCTGATCAAAGCGGTTGCTGACGCTATAAAGGTCCATCCTTATATAAATTCCACCCTAGAAAGGGATCAAATCCAGATTTTTGAGGATATTAATATAGGCCTCGCTGTTCAAGCAGAACACGGGCTGATTGTTCCTGTTATCCGCCAAACCAGCCGTAAATCCATAACCGAAATCGCTATTGCTAGGAAACAACTTCTTAAAAAAATACAAGAAGGAACCTTATCTGCTGAAGAGCTTAGTGGAGGTACCTTTACTTTAACGAATCTTGGTCCTTTTGGTGTTGACTCGTTTTTTCCAGTAATTAATCCCCCTGAAACGGGAATACTGGCCGTTGGACGTATTATCGATAAGCAAGTGGTTGTAGGCGGTAAGATAGAAATTCGTCCAATGATGGGATTGACTCTTGCTGTTGATCATAGAGTGATTGATGGCGCTCCTGCGGCTCAATTCCTCTCTGATATCAAAAAGAACTTAGAGAACCCGTACATGTTAAAAATCTGATCTTGGTACATACTAAGTTACACGGAGTTCATCAATCAATGCAGGAATTAGTTACGTCGTCTTCAGCTGCGTTAGTATCGTTCGATACTTCATTAATAAATAATAGCAAGAAAAGAATCCTAACACGCTTCTTTGATGCTTATGGTGACATGTGGCAGATAATTGATTTAGAATATAATGATCCTAAAGTAAATTTGATCACAGAGGAAGAGCTTCTAAAAGCAATCGGGAGGGAACAAATCCCACATACAGTACGGTTGTGGCGCAATCGTACCAAAACAGTAGTTATTGGACGATTCCAGTGTTCCGAACTGGAAGTTAACATAGATGCCTGTAAAAAATTTGGGATTACAATTCATACTCGATTCACAGGAGGAGGAACAGTTTATCAAGATCAAGGCAATCTGAATTGGACCATCGTTCTTCGCCGAAAATCACCCCTTGTTCCAAGAGAAGTCCCTCTAATCTACGAACATTTCAGCAAGAGTGTCGTTCATGGAATTAGAGCGTTGGGTCTTCATGCTGAATACGAGCCAAGAGGGACTTATATTCATATAAATCAGAAAAAGGTAAGTGGTATGGCTGCCGCGATAAAATATGGTGTAATCTTACTTCATGGTACCTTGCTTGTGAGGACTAATTTACAAATTCTCAAAGAAGTCTTACAATCACCCCCAAGACCATTGCAGGGAAGTTCGGGAAAAATAGGTGTAAAATGGGTACGTAGCAATAAGCAAAAAGTGACGACACTCGAAAAAGAACTTGGGAGGAAGATGACAACTGCGGAAATCAAAACACAGCTGTGTTGCAGCTTTCAACGGCACCTCCAAGGATATCAAGCTTATGATATATAATTTTAGATTACTAAATTGATGATCTGTATTTGAAAAAGTATGTGAAAACCAAGGACTATTTGATAATGTGCCAAAATTATTGATGATTAACCTTAAAATGCTTCAGGAGGTCAATTAAATGGCTAAAAATGTTAAAGAAATCTTGAAAGACTATCAAACCCATTTTGCTCGGATGAGCAAGGATATTCCAGCCACAAGAAATGCTTTTGTCGAGCTCTTGCATAGTGTGCATCAAGATGGTGCCCTCTCTGCAAAAGTTAAGGAACTTATTTGTATAGCTATAAGCTTGTACTCTCATTGTGAAGGTTGCATGGTCTACCACACAAAGCGCGCACTAGAGGCAAATGCGACACGAGCAGAAATCATGGAAGCCTGTTCCTGTGCAATTCTTATGGGAGGAGGCCCCGTAACCGCTTATATTTCAACAATCATGCAATCAATAGAAGAATTTTCAAAATAAACTACCAAGACCTGTTTATGACAAGAATTGCCTATTTAAAGACCAAATTTCAACAATAGAACCATTTTTTTTGCTTGGTGCACTCTCCAATAGAGTCACAGGGGAACATCGATTCGAGGGGTGTCCGAAAATATATTAGAGGTGAACTTCCCATAATTTTCTGTAAGGGATGAGGAACAGGTGATTATTTGAAAGCAGCGGTGATTCACGAGAAAGAGAATATCTCTGTTGAAAAAGTGGAAACTCCCCAAATCGAACCCGGAAAAGTGTTAGTGAAGGTTAAAGCAGTTAGAATTTCCCCTAGCGATATAGACATTCTCAAAGGAACACATCCCTTTACTTCACAAAAAGAGCTATATCCAGTGATTCCGGGTAACCAATGGAGTGGCATAGTTGCGCAAGTGGGAGAGGGGGTCCTTGGAGTTGAAAAAGGCGAGCGGGTAGTCGGAGATACAGCCATAGGTTGTGGTAAATGCACACATTGCCGAACTGGTAATTATCACCTATGTTTCAGTGCGGAAAAACCGGGATTAACCCTCAATGGTGGTATGGCAGAGTATATCTTGGTTCCAGCTTCTATGTTGCACCTATTCACGTGGATAACCTATGATGAAGCAGCCCTTCTTGCTCCCATTGCCACGGTACTTCATGCTATAAGACGTGCAGACATCCCACGGGGTTTGGATGTGCTAATTTGGGGCTCTAACCCTATTTCACTTGCTGCTATCCAGCTTACTAAAGCCTTTGGAGCCTCAAGAGTTTTTGTTGGTGACTTATGGTCGAAAGCTCGCTTACAGGTAGCCAAAAAGGTTGGAGCCGATATTATTGTTTCAGTGGATCCGGATCGTGACCACTTAGCACAAATTCGGACTAAAATCAAGAAAAGATTCGTTAATGTAGTATTTGAGACCTCAGGGTTACCTGAAGGGATTCCATTGAGTCTTAACATGACAAAACGGGGAGGTCGTCTACTATTCCTTACCAAATTCGGAGAGAAATCGAGCGACTTTGATCTTGATGCAATAATTTTAAAAGAACTGACCATTTTTGGGATTGCTGAAGGACCAGGCGCGTGGGATGAGGCCATTACCCTAGTTAATGAGGAAAAAGTTAAGCTTTCACCGTTGATAACCCATAAATTCAAATTGAAAGATGTAAAAGAGGCCTTTGATCTTGTTCGATACCAGATGGATAATGTTATTGCCGCGCTTATTACTTTCTAGGTGTGGACAACCAATCTTTGGAATGCACAAACAGAATGGTGCAGTTAGCAAGTGACCTTTTCCAACAGGTGGTTTTAAGTCTTTGATGCGTCCGACAAGCCAATACCTCGATATGTGACCTCCCCATCATATGAAGAAGGATCGTAGCACCGCCGCCCATCTAAAAGGAGTCGCGGTTCAACCATCAATGACTGAAACGTTTTTGGAGGGATGTTTGTATATTCAGGCCAATCCGTAACTAGAATGCAAGCTGCAGCTTGGTTTAAGCATTCTTCTACAGATCCAAAATTCACGATGTTGTGTAAGATTCGCATCGCTTCCTTTTCAGCCTTAGGATCTGTTACAAATACCTTGTTAGCCCCTTTATCGCGAAGTTGTTTTATAAGTTTGATACTAGGAGCTTCTCGTATATCATCTGTATTTTTTTTAAACGCAAGCCCCAATATAGCGATTTTTTTGTCCTTTAGCCCTCCTAGAGCAGTTTTAACAATTTTAACAACGTGATGGGGTTGATGGCTATTCACTTGGAGAATTCCTTGCAAAAGTGAAGCCGAATAACCATGCTTTTTGGCAAAATTTAGGAGTGCAGAGACATCCTTAGGAAGACAAGATCCTCCAAAGCCTACGCCAGCGCCAAAAAAGTAGGGATTTATTCTGAAATCGGTAGTTACTCCCTTCATGACCTCGCAAACATCCACCCCGGGAATTTTTTCACAGATATTTGCAATTTCATTTGCATACGAAATTTTTAAGGCAAGAAACGAATTGGCGACATATTTAACCATCTCTGCAGTCTCTAGGTTGTAGCGGAGAATTTTTGTTTGTCCTTGGTAAATTGTTTCATAGAAAGCCTCAAGCATCCGTCCGGATTTGTCATCATTCTCCCCGATTACTACTCGATCGGGATTCATTGAATCCTTTAAAGCACTACCTTCTCTTAAAAATTCGGGATTCACACACAAGCCAAAGTCGCATCCCACTGTCTTTCCGCTTTCCTTTGTAATGATTTTCCCAACGACTTTTCGAGTAGTACCAGGGATGACAGTGCTTTTTATTACAACAAGATGCCAATTTTCTTTTCGTTTAAGGGATTGGCCTATAGAATGAGCTGCGGCTACGACATACCTCAAATCAATTTGGCCCTGAGCATCGCTGGGGGTACCAACCGCTATCATTGACATATTTGTTTTAGTTATTGCTGGTTCGTAGGCAGTAGTCAGCCGTAAAAGTCCCTTTTGGAGAATTGTTTGAAGTAATGGCTCTAAGTTTTCTTCATAGAAAGGGAGAGTAGCCTTTCTGATCTTTTGGATCTTTTCATTATCGATATCAATACCTATGACGGAAACTCCTCGAGATGCAAAGAACGCCGCCGTAGTAAGCCCTACAAAGCCCATCCCAACAATAGAAACTTTTTTTATCACTTCAGTCATGATTTCGCACCTAATTCGGGTTCAATATCAATAAAACATGAAAAATTCCTCGAAAAAAGGGGAACTTAGATGGACCTTTGAATAAAGCCCATTGCTCTAAATTTGATGCGTTTATCTTGGGAAAATACTTCTGAATCGAAGATTCGACGTCCATCGATCACCAACGGCGTTTTCATATGTTGGCTGAAGTCCGCTGGTTGAAGCTTTTTGAAGTGGTCCCAAGGTGTCACAATAATCGCACAATCTGACCCATTTAGAGCTTCGGGAATATTCTGAGCATATTCAATAGAATCCTTAAACACGACTTGTGCTGTGTTCTTCGCAATAGGGTCATATCCAATGATATGGGCTCCTTTCTCATTTAGATAATGAATGATTCTGATTGAGGGAGCTTCTCTCATATCATCTGTATTTTCCTTAAACGAAAGACCAAGTAATGTGACACGCTTTCCACTCAGATTTCCAAGTTCTTCTTCGGCAATGCGCACAACATGCTTTGCTTGATCTTCATTAACTGTTAGAACGGCTTCAAAAAGGTGGGGGATATACCCATGCGATTTAGCAAACGCAATAATTGCATTCACGTCTTTTGGGAAACAACTTCCTCCAAACCCAACCCCAGAACGTGTATGTGCTGGATTAATTCGATAATCTAATCCCACCCCTTTCATCACTTGATTGATATCAACGCCTGGGACAAGTTCGGCGATCCTGCTAAGTTCATTGGCATAGGAGATCTTTGTGGATAAGAGCAAATTGTTACCATACTTCACAAGTTCTGCACTTTCAAGATTCATTCGGAGAATTGGGCACTTCTCGAGATGATCCCCATAGAATTCCACGTACAACTCCTGTAATATATCGCCACTTCTCTTAT
>JABAOC010019368.1_pt2 | contig 10222 bp, 11 predicted proteins | sample 7062161 | NCBI WGS metagenome assembly JABAOC01 (sample SAMN14538625, study PRJNA623070) | marine sediment metagenome | biome: marine biome [ENVO:00000428]; feature: marine pelagic biome [ENVO:01000023]; material: deep marine sediment [ENVO:00002113] | place: India: Gulf of Khambhat ...
ATTTCGGTTACAATACGCAGTATCCCCTTGAATTGATTTTGTCGCCCATTTGAAGGGGCGACAACAGGCCCTTAGTCCACTATGCCACCTGTACATCTCTTATCGCTCAATTCTCAGAAAGACTTAACACCGCATCCGGAAGTTCGCTCAGCTGATGTATCCGAGCATCCGGGGTTATCGAAGCGGAGTAGTCTCTGTTCTCGTGATGTCTCAGTATTCCCAGCATCCCCACCCTCTGTGCACCTCCCACATCCTCCACCAATCTATCTCCCACGAAAACTGCGTGTGATGCCTTCACGTCGAGTTCGCGGAGTGTCTTGCGAAAAATGTCGGGATGGGGCTTTCTTACCCCCACCTCGGAGGAGAAGTGATGAGCCTCCAGATAAGGATAAAGCCCGAATCTCTTGAGCTCCTCCAGGTGATATTCCGCCGGAAAAATGGTGTTGGACACCAGCCCGATTCTCAAGCCTTTCTCCCTGAAATACTTCAGCACATCCAGGGCCCCCTCCATCAGGGTCAACTGTTCGGTGATGGGCTGATAGAAGGAATCCAAAAAGCCCCAGCAGAGTCCATCGGATGTGGTGATGTTTAGAACACCGAGCAAACCTCGGGCCACCTTTTCCACCCGGAACTCGTTCAAGCTTTCCTTTACCTCACTTCGAGCCTTCAAAAACTGCTCATCCAGCGTCCTGGAGAACTCCTCGAACCGAGGCAGGTCGTGATCCTTCCGCTTTAGGAAATCATATCCTCCCTGGGCGCATCTTTTACCCAAGACGTCCCAGGTGTAGTTCTCGAACTCGATGAGAGTGCTTCCCATGTCAAACAGAACAGCCTTAAGCTTCGTGCTCATCTTACTTTCCTCTGGCAGTGCGAATCCGGGGTGGTTTTTGACCCAACGCCTCGAATTGAGAATTACTTAAGATACGACTGGTGCGGGGATTTGTTTACGCTTTTCCAGAAGCGGCAAGACACGGTGGGCTCATCATATTGAATACGTTGAGCCAATATTCGAGCGGAACTAGCCGGGAACGACCGGTCGAGTAAGGAAACGGGGAGGGACGCGCACGCACTCTGGTGTCCGGCTAAGCGACTCTGCATCGAGCAACCCTCACGCCATCATCCGGCGGCGCCATCAGGAAGATTCCAGCGTCAATTTCCTTCGTAGGCGCCGCCGGGCATCAGCTTCACTCTTCCGGTGCTGCCCAACACGTGAACCGAGAAATAGCCGTAGTACTCCTCGCCATAGGAGTAGATTCCCACGTGACCGCTGCTTGAAGCCGACCCGTTTGGCTTGAAAACGACGGAGAATCCGGGGAAGCTGATGTATCCGATGTGGACGATCTCGGGCAGCTCCCCGGTCGCCACGACGGAGTCCTGGCCGTAATCATAGATGAACGACGAAGGATTGGCCAGATCGTGAAAAACCACATACTGGTCCGACTCGTAGTCAAAGTATACTCCGTATTGGTCTTTTTGAGAGACGGCAGTGGATCTGGCCAGTCTCATGGCTGAGACCACGTCTCTCCCGGCAGTTTTCATCTTCAGCCTTTCCATCACGCGCCCGAACCGGGGCACGGCCAGCGATGCGATTATTCCCACCGCCACGGCCACTATTGTGAGCTCCAGGACGGTGATGCCTCTGTTGTTGAGTGATCTGATCATTTCCTTCTCCTTTTCATCACAGTTCGCGCCAGGTCCCGCTGACTACCTTATAGGTGTACACGTTGATGGTCAGACCTCCCGGCATGCCCGGAGGCAGGTTGTCGATCAGCGACGGGACATGGAACAGATCGGGCACGTTGTCGATCATGAAGTAATTGGATACCATGGCCCCCGCAAGCTGATTTTGCTTGTTGTTATTCACCATGTCTCTGGCAAAGAAGGCTCCCATTATGTTCAGCTGCGCATCACCCGGGCCTGAGCCTATGTTCACGTCGTCGTAGGCTATGAACCCGAGTACGTCGTCGGTAGGAAAGGTGCCAGCAGACAGCAGGTGGGTGCTGACGTTGACTGACTGCTGCGAGACCAGCGTCCCCCTGGCGTCGAAAATCACCGGGATATGCCTGTCGTTTCCCTGCCCGGCATCGATGTTGATGCTGCCCGTGACATAGACTATTCCGCTGACCTGCAGATTTCCGCTGGCATCCATGGAGATACTGCCGAACTCATTGGAGACCGCCGGATAGGTTTGACCCGGCTTCAGGGTCACGTCACCGCTTATCACCAGCGCGTTGTTCTGCAAATAGTTCATGTAGGTGGGGTATGTGACGCCGGTATTGGGATCGGTATAAGGGCCATCCAGGTCGGGCATGTGGATCCCATCCCCTACGTCGTAGCCTTCTCCGGCGCCATTGTCTGAATAGACGCTACGATCACCCTGGTTGCCTCCGTAGCCATCGGTGACATAGGCGCCGTCCAAGGTCTCTTTTATAGGAGGGGAGCCTCCCGTCACGTCGGGAAAGCCCGCGTTGGAGGTACCTGAAATGTCGACTCGTCCCTTCTTTACCCTCAACTCAGCATTCAAGGTGCTGATCACCTCTCCGTTGAAGGTGGTTGTATCCAACGAAGGCAGGCGGGAAGAGAGGGCAGCAGTTATGCCCGTATAGTTATTCCATATGTTGCCGCCTCCGGTCATTTCCATGGCCATATCGCCGTCATTCAGATCATCTCCCAGGATGTGCACCGAGCCGTGCAGATTTACGTTTCCCGCGATGGCGCCCCCCATCTGGCCGGTTCCGGCAAAAACGATGTTGTCCCATATGTTGATCGGGTGTCTTCTTCTTCTTACCGTCACCTGGACGGCAGATTCGCCGTCCCGATTGACCCCGGTGGAAGTCAGCGTCTTGAAGGGCCACGTTCCGGTGACTCCCACGCTGAAGCTCCCTTCGCCGAGAGTGGGGTTGTTGTTTATCATGGCCTCCAGGGTATCGTTATCCAATTCGTTGAAGTTAGTTCTCAAGACCCCTATGGCCAGCTGCAGCCCCGCCTCGGCCGTATAAAACGCCAGTGTCCTCTCCTTCTGGTTCTTTGCGATGTCTACGTCCGTGACCGAGGTGGTGACTGCCGCGGCAAAGATCAATGTCAGCATCAGCATGATTATGAGCGCCACGAGCAAGGCTGTCCCGTTTTGGTTTTTCAGTCTCTTCATCACTTTTCAACCTCCTTGGGGGGCTTAGGTTCCGTTTCTCAATTCCACATCAGCTACCAGAGTTCTCCTCCGATAGCCGTCTCCCGGAAGCTCAGGATCTCTGCGGCCTTCACGCGCCACCAAAGAGACGCGAACCAGGCTGCCTGACTTCAGGAAGCGGACCGATTCGATATTCTCTGCAAAAACCTCGGGGCTGTTCAGGTTGATCTGCTTAACCAGGTTTGGATGCAGGCTGTCCACAGTACAGACGTAATATCGTGTGGTGTCGATCTTGGTCGAGTTTTTCCGAAATATCATCAGCGTATCCGGAAACACCCAGATCCTGGGGTGAGTGCTCATTATCCCGTAGCCTGCGGATCTAATGTTCCTGCTCAATTCGTCCAGGAGGGCTCTGACATTCTGCTGCATGTCCGAGATGTCAGTTTGCGCCAACCAGGTATTGTGCTGCGAGCTGTAGAATTCCAAAGCCGCAGCACCCAGGATGAACGTCAGCAGACAGGCGATGAGAACCTCTACCAAAGTCATGCCCTTTTGATTTCTGATTCTTTTCATGGTACTCTCCGGTTAATATTCTTTGGCCTTATAAGAAAAGTAGGTCACGGATCTGGGCACTTGTTCCTGATCCGTCCAGCTCACCGTTACCTGAATCTTGTACACTCCGGCGGGAATTGTCACGTCGGTGGTGGCGTCGCCCACCTGAGTCTGCCGGGTGAAGATGCCTTGAACTCCGCATGCCGTTTGAGAGTATGGCAAGGGCGTGATGCGGTACCAGGATTTGATTTCCTCAAGCCAATCCAGGGCTATGGCATCCGCAACGGTGACCTGATTTGAGTACGAGTTGCTGAACATGGAGACGACGATCATGGGAGCCAAGCCCAGGACTCCGAACGCCAGGATGAGCATAGCCATCATAACTTCCAGCAGAGTTATGCCTTTCCGGTTTCGAAACAGTCTCTTCAAGTTCTTTTTCATCTTCTTAGCCTCCGCTTGAGTAATTCTGCCAAGCCCTGTAATAGCAACGGCTGTGCCGAAGCCCAGGCTTTTTCGAGGTGTCGCCGGCTTTAGCAAGGCCTTGACCGGCATTATGTTGAAGTGTCCCTGGAATCGTGGCCAGAGCGGGCAAAACGAGGTCTGCTCCTTTTACAGTCTATTCATCGACCGAACGCAACAGAGTATGGGTCATTCCCCATACCCTGCGCCGGGCATCTCGGATTCGAATCTGCCTTTCTGTTGGATTCTGTCGAGGGGTCCCTGAGCCGAGCTGCAGAGGGCAAAAACCGGTCACAACCATTGGCGACCGCGGGTTCTGGATATCCCCTTTTCAACACGCTATCGCCACGGCCTTACTGAGCATTGAAGAGTAGACCAAACGGGGCAGCAAAAAAGAGGATAGCTTGGCTGAAGCAAAGGAGGTGAGAACCGAAGGTTCCCTTGGCTTGCCTAGCTATCCTCCCGAGAAGTCTTCGAATCTACAATTTCCCTTATCGGCAAATCTCCAATCTCCTTAACCGGGTGAGCTTGAGCACCAAGGGGGACGGCGAACTCGGGCGTGCTCCCAGAGAATTTGGGAAATTGGAATCCAGGTCCCGCTGTGGGGAAACTTTATTGATGTTTTTCTAAAGATCGCAATTTGCGAAGTCGATACCTCTGTCCGGTGAGCCGAAAGGAGGTGAGAACCGAATATGAGGAAGTTCCGCTTTCTCATGCTGGCCCTGTGCCTGGCCGTCTTCTTCCCCACCACTGCCGAGCCGGCGGAGGTTTGCGAGATTTCCACTGACACCCTGGAGGTAGCCGGAGAGGTCTCCTTTACCTCTTCCTTCTGCGACTGCATGGACGGGGAGACAATCACCATCGACATCATGCCTGCAGATCCTACCGTGGTGATTGACAGCGTGGTCTTCACCAAGGCGACGCCGCACTGGCAGTTCAACCAGAGCTGGGCAGAGCAGGCTGGATTGACTTCCTACACGGCAGATGTGACACTCCACAAGTGGACCGAGATGACACATACCGTCCACCTATGGGTATACCTCTCTACCGGGGAGCACATCGGGGTAAACGCCCACTTCTAAGGGAGCCCCCTTTCTGCCAGAGGCTGTTGTGGGCAAGATGTCAAACCGCCGGAATTCTGATTAGCTCGAGGTTCCGGCGGTCTTTTTATGATGGGAACAACGGATTTGGCAAAACAATCTCACAAGGAGGTAGGGCGGGCAATGGTGCCCACCATGCGAGCCTTCCTTGTTTGGACGGTGTTCAAGGCCATTATCGCTTCTTTTTCAGAGCCAACCCGGCAATCTTGTCTACTAGTTCAGGGAACTCTATGCCGAGGGCCTTGGCGGCCATGGGCACCAGGCTGAGGGAGGTCATGCCGGGAAGCGTATTTACCTCCAGGCAGTAAAACTGATCGTCCTCTCCATATCTGAAATCCACCCTGGCGTAACCTTCGCACCCCAACGCCTGGAAAGCCTTCAAACCTATCGCCTGAATCTCCTTTGCTTTCTCTTCCGGAATCTCCGCCGGACATACATACCTGCTTTTGCCGTGGGTATACTTGCACTCGTAATCATAAATCCCATGCTCCGGGATTATCTCCACCACGGGTAAAGGCGTGTCTCCGAGCACGCCGACCGTCAGTTCTCTGCCCGCGATGTAGGTCTCGATCAGAATGTGATTGGAGTATTCTCTCGCAGAGTCTAATGCCTCTGCCAAAGCTTGCTTCTTTTCGACCACCGTCAGTCCCACGGTGGAGCCCTGATTGTTGGGCTTGACTACACAAGGAAAACCAAAGCTCTTTTCTATTATCTTCTCGACGGTCGAAACAGCGACAGGGTCAGACTCGTCTACCGAAAACCATTCGGGGGTCAGTATACCCTCACACTCGAATATCTTCTTAGACATGGCCTTGTCCATAGCCAGCGCGCTGGCCAGCACACCTGACCCGGTATAAGGCTTTCCGGTCAGATCTAGAAGAGCCTGAATGGTCCCATCCTCGCCCTGCCCCCCGTGAAGGGCCAGGAACACAACGTCCACCTGTGAGAAATCAAAGGAATGGATGGCCTCCAGAGCCTGCTGCTTGCTGACCATCTCCAGTTCCCTCAGATCAGGCGGCTTATCCTTCACTCCGTCGGGAATGTACTTACCATCGTCCGAAAGGAGCTTCTGTCCCTGCGCAGTATCCAGGGCCAACACCTGATGCCCGGCTTGTTTTAATGCCTTAACAATCGCCTCACCCGACGCCAGAGAAACATCCCGCTCGGCTGAGGTTCCTCCCATCAGAACAAGTATCTTCAATCTTCCTCCTCCTGAAGTCTTGTCGTTTAACCGCGGGTCGGATAAATCCGACCCCTACAGTTCAATCTGTTGACCGATTCTCCGTCCGCCGTCCACCGTCGGCCGTCCGCCGCACAAGCCAACATCTGTTTAATCCGTCCATACGGACGCCTGTCTGGGCGTTGCATCCGTTGACCGATCGTTCGTCCACCGTCCGCCGTCGGCCGTCCACCGCAAAAGCCAACATCCGCTCAATCCGTCCATACGGACGCCCGTCTGGGCGTTCGATCCGTTGACAGCCCCGTCCGAGACAAGCTCGGACGCTACATCCGGGACGGGTCCGATAAATCGGACCCCTACATTTGAATTGGCGTAGGGGCGCCATTCATGGCGCCCGNNCGTCCATACGGACGCCCGTCTGGGCGTTTCGTCTGTTGACCGATCTGCTCAATCCGTCGACCCCTTCCTTGTGAAGATCCTCACCAACCATACGATAGCCGCCACGGCCACTATGGCCAATACGACCTTGTTGTAAATCTGAATCATCTGCAAGATCTCCCGCCAGTTCCGCTGAATCTTGAAGGCGGAGAACAGGATTATGCCATTCCATAGAACGATGCTTATGGAAGTATAAATCGTCATCTTCCTCAGGCTGACGTTACCCACCCCTGCTGCCAGTGCCACCACGGATCTTACGCCGGTGAGAAACCGGCTGATGATCAGGACCTTCTCCCCGTACCTTCTGAACCATTTCTCCACCTTTTCCAGGTGCGCCCGATCGAAAATCGCCTTTCCGTTTTTCAAGAACACCTTCCTGCCTTTGTTCTTCCCCAGAAAGTAGAGAAGCATCGCGCCAGCCAGGCATCCGGTGCCGGCGGAGAGGAATACCAGAGGAAACGCAAGATTGCCTGTCCCGGCAAGGTATCCTCCGGCAAACGTCACGGTATCTCCCGGATAAGGAGGGAAGATGTTCTCGAAAAAGCTGCTTAAGAATAGGAACAGGTAGAACCAGAAGGCACCGTAAGTGATGGCCAGATTCAGAATATTCTCAACCTTGACCCAGAAAAGTTCGCTCATGTCGTTTTACAGTCTGTTCCGATTGTTGTCCTGAAGCCCCGCTGATCGGCCAAGCACAATCATTCTTTTTCCAGGAGAACTACCGCATAAGCGGCGATCCCTTCCTTTTTTCCCGCGAATCCCATACCTTCGGTGGTGGTGGCTTTGACCGACACCTGATCTATGTTAACGCTCAAAGTACTCGTGATGTTTTGTCTCATTTCAAGGACGTAGTCAGACAGCTTCGGCTCCTCTGCCACAATGGTCGAATCAACGTTCACGATCCTCGCGTTCGCTTTCACCGCCATATCCCTGATCGCGGCCAGGATTTTCAGACTGGAGATGTCTTTGTACTTCGGGTCTGTATCAGGGAAGTGCTTCCCCAGATCGCCCAGGGAGAGTGCACCCAAGATCGCTTCACCGATAGCGTGGGATAGAACGTCTGCGTCAGAGTGCCCCAAAAGCCCCTTGCCATGTGGGATCTTCACGCCCCCCAGAATCAAGTCCCTGTGATCAGCAAGCCTATGTGCATCGTAACCGAAGCCAATTCTGATCATCTTACCCTCTCCCGGCCAGGAGGAGAGTCGTTTCCTCTTCTTGAATCTATAAGCCGCTCCGCCATGGCCAGATCCTGCACTGTAGTAATCTTTATGTTTTCGTGATCTCCTNNGCCCTGCCCGACGATTTCATCCGTTCGATCCGTCCATACGGACGCCCATCTGGGCGCTTAATCCGTTGACCGAATCGGCCTCCTATCTGAGCAGAACCATCTTCTTAGTCTCCGAGAAGGTTCCCGCCAGCATACGGTAGAAGTAAACCCCGCTCGACACCGGGTCCCCCTTTTCGTTCCTTCCATCCCAGTCTGCCACGTATGCTCCGGGTCTTAAATCCTCGTCCACCACAATCCTCACGCTTTGTCCGGATATGTTGAAAATCTCGATTTTGACCTGGGCCGATTTGGCCAGGCTGAATTCAAAATATGTGACAGGGTTGAAGGGATTGGGGTAGTTCTGCGAGAGCGAGAACCCAGAAGGTCTGCTGTCCTCAGCAGTGCTGATTTCTCTGACCTCCGAAGTACCGAAGCATCCTCCGTAAACGTCTGTTCCCGTGCCGGACCTGGGGATTTTGCTCCAGCCAACGGTATCGTCCCTCCTGATTCCCCAAGCCAGATGACTGGAAGGCGGCCATAAGCAGCTGTCCAGACAGATCTCCAGATGATCTTCCACCTTGAAGGTCATGGTGGCGAGCAGTACTCTGCTACCCTCCCACCATGACTGATCCGCAGTCCCCAGGGGGATCATGTTCAGCCAGAAGTAGCTGATTCCGTCCAGGTCGAGTATCACGCTGTCCCACTCTTTTCCGGATAACTCGGCGGCCATGTCCGCCATGCGATTGCGGGCCGTGTCTGTCGCACCTTCGATGTGCCTGAATATGCTTCGGTTGAAATCAGGATAAGACCACACCATAGAGGTCTTATTCCAGAAAACACTTAGGCTGCAGTACTTGCCTGGATCGTCAGTGTCATAGCAAAGGGGTATGGTAAACGCTCTTATCGAATCCAGATCGTTAACCACATCGCAGGTGACGTAGATCGGAACTCTAATGAAGTACGGCGGGCTTCCCGGGGGCGGCGTATCGTCAGGCCAGGGCTCAACGTACATGGTATCGCATATTCCCCTGTCGTACTCATCCTCCGGACAGTTCGCCCACACGGCACCGGCCAGCAGGAAGAGAATCACCAGGGTCAAAGTCGCGATATTTCTCGTCATCCCTTTGCTCCTCTTTTTTCTTTATTCAGTATCTATTACGCAGTGGCGACCTCACATCACAAGCCGAACTCGCACTTATTTTCACTACCGCGGCCCTCTGTGGGACATTTCGAACCGCAATGGACGTCTGGATGCTCACTCTCATGGAAACCTAAAGTCCCCTACTGCGTTTGCCCACTGGAAGAGGTTAACAAAAAGGCAGGAGATTTTCATCTCCTGCCTCGTCCATATCCTTCCCTGTCTGTTCTAACCCGGTCACCTACTTCAACAGCAGCATCTTTTTCATGTCGGAGAAATCTCCTGCCTGCATTCGGTAGAAGTAGATGCCGCTTGAAACCGGCTGTCCGTCCTCGTCCTTACTGTCCCAATCGGCTACATAGGTTCCCGGTTTCATATCCTGATCCACCAAGGTCCTCACCTTCTGCCCTACGATGTTGAAGACCTCCAGCGTCACACGGGTCGCTTTGATGACTGCAAACTCAATGTTGGTGGCGGCGTTGAAGGGATTAGGATAGTTCTGTGACAACTGGAAATCAGAAGGCCTGCTGTCCTCCGAACCGTGTGTCTCCCGAACATCACTAAGCGTTATCTTGAAGCAGTACGGAAAATAGTGTCTCGGAATGAAGGTTGTAGCATCGAAATTGCTCGCCTGCAACCTGTTGGCGGGAGGCCAGAAGGTGCTGTCTATGCAGACCGTCATGGTATCCTCAACGCGAAGCGTGGCGGTGGCGAGAAGCACGCGTTCTCCTTCCCACCATCTCTGATTCTGGCTACCTGTGGGGACGACAGTAAAGAAGAACCGGGAAATCTCATCTCCCAAATCCAGAACCGTGAAGTCCCATCCCCGGTTGGAGAAATCGCCCTCCAAAGCCGCCAAGCGGTTGCGGTAAAGGGTGTCAGGTGGGTCGCCCAGAATGTGCCGGTATATGCTCCGCTCGAAGTCGGGAGACAGATAGAGCATAGAGGTGGCGTTCCAGTG
>JABAOC010048518.1_pt1 | contig 10221 bp, 14 predicted proteins | sample 7062161 | NCBI WGS metagenome assembly JABAOC01 (sample SAMN14538625, study PRJNA623070) | marine sediment metagenome | biome: marine biome [ENVO:00000428]; feature: marine pelagic biome [ENVO:01000023]; material: deep marine sediment [ENVO:00002113] | place: India: Gulf of Khambhat ...
TAGTCTATGCCCATATAATCCCAGTAGTGCATGTTCTACCTCGTTTAGTTTTGCAATTAATGCTTGCTGAGATTTGCTATCTTCTGTTTTTGCAACCATGTTTTCAAGAAGTGTTTTGCGTTCTTTTAGTATAGTGCTTGCATCATATGCTGCTTGCCTCTTAGCAGTGCGCAAGCGCCATAACTCGCGACTTATCCAGCCTATTGCAGTTAAAATGAACGCGGCTAGTGGTAACCAGCCAAAATCCATTTACTTATTCCCCCAATACTACAACGCCACTCACTCATAAATATACTGCATCAGATAAACATCCATGAGTTTGCCGAATTTCCGGCCCACCTCTTTCATGATGCCGATGTGCTTGAAACCCGCTGACTCGGCAAGGTGTATGCTGACCTCGTTGCCCTCCGCGATGCGGGCAATCACGGTGTGGAGGCCGGCTTTCCTGCCTTCCTGCATCATGGATGCCATGAGCTCCCGCCCGATACCTCTGCCCCGATAGTCTTCCCTGACATAGAGCGAGGCTTCGGCGGTATCAGCATAGCCACAGCGGTCGGCCCACTGGCTGAGGGACGCCCATCCGACGATAAGGTTGTCCTGCTCGGCAACCAGTATCGGGTATCTGGGGCCGTGTCCAGCGAACCAGCTTTTCTGTTCCGCTTCGGTCTTGGGCGCGGTATCGAACGTGGCCACCGTTTTCAGAATCGCCGCATTATAGATTTCGGTGATGACGCCCAGGTCTTCCAGGGTCGCTTTCCTTATGGTGAGCATATCTACTTCCCGAAGTACTGCAATGCCAGCTTGATTTTTTCTTCCAGAGGCAAATCCGGGGTGGGGGGCAGGGTGGCCACGGCCTTGGCGGATTCGGCGGCGGAGTAGCCCAGGGAGGTGAGGGCGGCAAGGACATCTGTGTTCTCCCGGGCGAGCTGGGCCGTTGGGGTGCTTATCCAGCCGGCACCGAGTTTCTCTTTAAGCTCAAGGACGATGCGTGTTGCCACCTTCTTGCCGATTCCGGGAATCACCGTCAGCAGGTCAACGCTGCCGGTGGCGATGGTGGTTACCAGCTGCTCGGTGCTCATTCCGGAAAGCATCGCCAGCGCCAGGCGCGGCCCGAGGCCGTTGACGCCGATGAGCAACTGGAAAAGCGAGAGTTCTTCCGCAGAAGCGAAGCCGTAGAGGGCGGCGTTGTCCTCGCGGAGGTGGAGGTGGGTGAAAAGCTGCACCTCTTTCCCCACTGCGCCGATGGCGCTCAGGGTGGAGGTGGGCATAAAGACCTGAAAGCCGACGCCGTTCACGTTGACCACGGCGCAGTCGCTGCCGAGAGACTCCACCTTCCCGTGTAAACTGGATATCATGGCTTCTCCCCCTGTCTGGCGAGCAGCTCGCTCAAATGCGCTTCCCGCAGATGGCAGATGGCCACCGCCAGAGCGTCGGCGGCGTCATCGGGGTGGGGGACTTCTTTTAGATTTAACTGAAGACGGACCATCTCCTGCACCTGCGCCTTGCTGCTGGCGCCGTAGTTGGCGACGCTCTGCTTTATCTGGGCCGGGGTGTACTCGTGGGCCGGTATGTCCTGGGTGGCGGCGGCGAGGAGAGCGATGGCTTGAGCACGGCCGATGGCCAGAGCGGAACGGGCATTGCTGGCGACAAACGGCTGCTCCACGGCCACCATATCCGGCTTGTAGTTCTCGATGATGCACAGGAGCTCGCGGTAGAGATAACACAGGCGCTCCCCGATAGGGGAGCGCTCCGAAGCAACCAGTGCCCCGCAGTCGACCATGTTCAAGTCATTGTTATCGCCCTCTACAACTCCGTAGCCCATGGTGACTGTGCCCGGGTCGATACCTAACACTCTCATTGCGGATAACCATCAACCGGAGGCCTGCAACTGGTACTGTTCCAGGACGGCATCGGGGAAGTCAGCATTGCTGGACACACGCTGCACTTCGTCCAGTTCCTCCAGCTTTTCCAGCAGCTTCATGGTTTGCATGGCCGCTTTATCGTCAAGCTGGATCATTGTCTTGGGCACCTTGAACAGTTCCGCCGAGGCGATGGGGATGTTCCTGGCTTCCAGCGCCGACCGGACCGTCTCAAGGTCTTCGGGCCTGGTGTAGATTTCCACGTAGCCGCCCTCTATCTTCACATCGTCGGCGCCGGCATCGATGGCGTTCAGGGCCAGGTCGTCGGCATCAAGGCCATCGGCCCTGACGGTAATCAGCCCTTTGGCATCAAAGATCCAGGAAACGCAACCGCTCTCTCCGAGACTGCCGCCATGCCTGGTAAAAGTGCTGCGGACCTCCTGTACTGTTCGGTTGCGATTATCGGTAAGCGCCTCCACAAGAATGGCGGTGCCGCTCGGGCCGTAGCCTTCCAGAACCAGTTCCGTAAGGCTGGCGCCTCCCAGTTCACCGCTGCCCTTCTTGATGGACCGCTCGATGTTGTCCATGGGCATATTGCTATCGCGGGCCTTCTGAACGGCAAGTCGCAGGCGGAAGTTGGCCTCCGGGTTGCTGCCGCCTTCGCGCACGGCAACGATTATCTCACGGGTCAATTTGGTGAAAAGCTGACCACGGCGGGCATCGGCAACGCCCTTCTGATGTCTGATGGAATGCCATTTGGAATGACCTGACATCGCTCTGCACCCCCTTGGCTGCAAGTCCAGCCCTCGGCTTCTTAATTCTATCACGTCAACTGCCAGCGGTCAAAGTGGTCAGGTGCATTTCAGGCGGCTTTTCAGGGCTTCTTATTTCAGGCCGCATTATGCCGGAACGCTGCCGGTCAGGGATCTAATCCTTTCACCGTATTTCCGGGCGTGGGCGCTTTTAAGTTGCTGGAGCTGTGCCTGGAACGGTGCTGAGGTTATGCTGCTGGTGGACATCAGCAGGGCGTCTTCGCGATTGTCGGTGTAGTAGCCGCGGCGCAAACCCGTCTGCACAAAACCATACTTGGTGTAAAGCTGCTGAGCCGGCAGGTTGGAGACCCGCACCTCGAGGGTAACGATATTGGCCTCGAGCTCGGCGGCGAGGTCTATGATCGACATCAACAGCATTTCACCGATGCCCTGTCGCTGGCAATTCTGGCGCACGGCGATGTTGGTTATATGGGCCTCATCGGCCATCACCCACATGCTGGCAAAGCCGATGACAGGCTGACTGCTGGACTGGGGCGGTTTTTCCCCGCGGAACCCTCTCCGCCACCACCGTTTTATCCGGGACATCGGCCTGGAGACATCTTGCCGGGGGATATCTATCTCAGGCTCCTCTGTTTTTAGGCTGTCAGCGCAGACGACTATCAAGCGAGACAGCGGGTTCTGCAACTCACGGCGATAATCCGGCGGCGGCCACTGGGTGGGAAAGGCCTCACGGTCAATGGCATTGACCTGTTTTATATCCTCTTTGCGCATGTAGCGCACGCGATAATCCAAAGCCTTTTCTCCGTAATGCTTAGAGATACAGTTACCTATGATTTTAACACAATGTCGGTAAACCTCACCACAGCCTGATTCGGAGCCAGCGGTGCTATCTTTTTCTATATTTGTTCGTTATACTATATGCACAGGGTAGCACCATATAGCATTATAAAATGGATACCCTTAAATGAATGACCGGCTGTATGGAGTTGTCAGGTGCAAAATGAGGAGAGTCTCGTCCAGCGAGCGAAGGAGCATGACGAGGCAGCTTTAACGCAACTATATGAGGAGAACTTCGATAAGATTTATCGATACATAGTTCTCAAAATAGGAGATAGGACCGAGGCAGAGGATATGACACAGCAGGTCTTTCTGAAGGCATTCAAATCCATCTCCGGCTACAAGTCAAAAGGGAACCCGTTCTCTTCCTGGCTGTTCCGCATTGCCCACAACCAGGTGGTCGACTACTGGAGAAAGAAGTCGAAGCGGGCAACGGTTCCCCTTGAGGAGACGCTGGTCGGCAGCAGCAACAGCAGCCCCGGTTCCGATGCGGAACGAAAAATGGATATTGAAAGTCTGGTGGCGGCCACCAAACGGCTGACCGGCCTGCAGCGCGAAGTGGTTTCACTCCGCTTTGCCGGTGGCTTGTCGGTGGCGCAGGTAGCCAAAGCGATGGGCAAAAGCGAGGGGGCCATTAAAGCATTGCAGCACAGCGCTATTATATCTCTGCGCAAAATGCTGGCGACAGGGTAAAGCAATGAAGAACGAAAAAGAGTTTTTTAATATCCTGGATGAATGCCTGGAACGTATCCTGACCGGCGGCGAAACCGTTGCGCAGTGCCTGGCAAGCTATCCAGAGCACGCTGCTGAGCTTGAGCCATTGCTGCAGACAGCCCTCGGTACCAAGGAAACTCTGGAGATTTCGCCTCGCCCTGAGTTCCGGGAGAGGGCCAGGTACCAGATACTCGCCGAACTAAGAGATATAGAGGAGAGGAAGCAGCGCCGCTTCTCGCTTTTTAGCTGGCAGCCGCGCTGGGCGACGGCGGCCATTGCCGTACTGGTGCTGCTTGTGGCCAGCAGTGGCACGGTGGCGGCGGCCGGGGACAGTATGCCGGACCAGCCGCTGTACCCGGTAAAGCTGGCCACGGAAAGCGTGAGACTGGCATTGACCCCGTCGACGCTGGGCAAGGCGGAATATTACGCGGAACTGGTGGATAGAAGAGTCCAAGAGATAGTGAGCATGGCGGATAAGGGCAAGCTGAAGCACATGGAGAAAGCCACCGAGCGAATGAATAACCAGCTAATTGCCATGGCCGTTCTGGTGGGCGCCGAGGAAGGCGTGCCGGGAGGCTTAACCATACCGGCAGCGTTGCCGGAAGCAGCCCAGGCACCGGCAGAAGCCGCAAGGGAAGTGCCGGCAGCAGCTGTTGAGCCTGAGGAGCAGAGGCCGGAGATGATGATGGCCCCGCCGCCTCCGGAGGACAGGGGGCCACAGAAGGGTAAGCCGGAGATAACGGCGGCCCCGGCCCAGCCGTCGCCGGAAAAAGCACCGGCACTGGCACCGATGCCGGCGGTCGTTCCAGGGCAGGAAGATAAAGCGGAGGAGGAAGATGAAGACGGTAAGATGAATAGGCGGGCCAGGCTCATGATGATTATAGCTAAAAATGCCGAAAAACACCCGGAAGCCTTGCAAGCTGCACTGCAGAGGGTGCCTGAGTCGGCCAGGCCGGCTTTGCTCCGGGCCCTTGAAACCTCAAATATTGAATATGAAAAACTGCTTGAGCTCCTTGAGGAAGAGGAAGACGAGGAAGAAGACGAAGACGAGGAAAAGGATGAGGACTGACCTATACGTCTGATAAGTGGCTTAAGTCATAGGAAAAAAGTACAAAAATTGAGGGAGTCGCCGCTAACCAAACGGCGACTTTTTCGTTATTTATTAATGGAAAATAATTAAAAAGGAGGGTTCTTAATGAACAAAAAACTTCTATTGGCAGCCGGTCTGGCACTGGTTATTGCCGTGGCGGGACTGGTCGGCTGCAGTCCGCAGGGGAGCGTGTCGCTGGGTGAAGCGGCATCAGGTTTAAAAATTAGCCTGAACAACCAGCAGGAGGGAATCTGGGTGAGCGGTAGCGGAAAGGTAAGCGCGGTCCCGGATATCGCCATACTGCGGCTGGGCATTGAAGCTCAGGAGTCCAGTGTGGCGGTGGCTCAGGAGCAGGCGAACGCGGCGATGAACGCGGTAATGTCCGCTCTGAAAGGCAGAGGCATTGACGAGAAGGACATTCAGACACAGTACTTCAACATTCAGCGGGTGACCCGCTGGGATGAGAGAGAGGGCAAAGAGGTGGTTATCGGCTACCGGGTTACCAACATGGTAGTGGCCAAGATACGTGCCATGGACGAGGTCGGTGCCATCATTGACGCGGTGGCGGTGGCCGGAGGCGACCTCACCCGCATTGACAGCATCGGATTTAGCGTAGAAGACCCGTCCGCCTACTACGATGAAGCGCGTGCCAAAGCCATGGCTGATGCTGCGTCCAAGGCCGAGCAACTGGCGGAAATGTCCGGCGTAAAACTGGGTAAACCGGTCTATATTACGGAAAATGTAGCATATCCATACCCGGTCTACCGCCAGGATTTCATGGCTGAGGCGGCTATGGCAGGGGCGCCACCTACCCCGATCAGCCCCGGCGAAATGGAAATAAGCCTNNTTCATATATCAGCAGAGATAACTAACCGAGGAAAGGGAAAATAAGATGTCCAAGAAAATGAAAGTTTTAATTGCCGTGCTGGTAGCTGTCCTCACCCTGGCGTTGAGCGGTACGGTGGCGGTTCTGGCCCAGGAAGAAGATGAGCCTGAGCCGGAAGAAGAGGAATTGCTCGAAGACCTGAATGAGATTATGCCCGGAGCCAGAATGTTTGCGTCCACCGAATCCAGCGAACTTCTATCCAGAGTGGCCGAAATTCTGGGCATCTCCGAGGAAGAGCTGAGCGATGCCTTTGCCCAGGCGAAACAGGAAATGTTGGTCGAGCGCTATGATGCGGCATTCAACGAATATCTGGAGCGGGCGATTGCGGAAGGGCTGATTACCGAGGAAGAGGCCGAGGATATAAGAGAATGGTGGGAGCAGAGGCCCGAGGCCCTTAACTGGGCCAGGTTGAGGAATGCCTTCGGCATGATGCGCCCGCATCACGAATCTCTGAACAATAAAGGCTACGGTCCAGCAGCATTGAATCGCCTATCTCCAAAGTCCCGAATCATGAACGAGGTGCGCGGTAGACACATGATTGCCGTCCCGGAAGGATGGCACGGGCCGCGGGCATACCCGAGAGCGGACTGAATAATTTTCGCAGGATAGAAAGAGGGAGCCCGGAGCAAGGGCTCCCTTTTATTTGGCCCACATCCCCCTCCCGGCATTTCTGGCTGATGATTCCAGTTCCTCAAGAAAATTTTGATATCTGGTGTCCGGAGGGTAGGACCTGACCTCAGCCAGCCCCTTCTTCACCAGTTCGGCATTGACTAATACATCATCGACATAAACGTAGCGCAGCAGACGGCCATAGCGGTCGGTTTCGGATACATCACGCTCCAGACGGACCTCCTTGCCCTCGACGAGCTCGCGGTTTGCCTGCCATGCCTCTGCCCCATATGCCTCCAGCGTGGGGCGTATCTCCGGGGTATCGATGCCGATATACCTGACCCGGTAATCGCCCTCGATTANNGCAAGGACGAGGGCAAACCAGATACGGACGCCTATTCTATTTTTATATTTGCGTATCTTTCCCACTCGCTGTAGACGCAGCCGCAGTACTGCTGGCGGTAGAGTTCAAGCGGTTTGGTCAGGTGGCGGCTGTCCGAATATCTTTTGCGGAGGTCTGTATAGAGGAACTCGATGCCAGTTTCCTGCGCAATGCTGTCTCCGATTTCACGGATGAGCTCGTGCTTCTGGTGAGGGCTGATAAGCAGGGTGGAGGTGAAAGCATTGACATTATTTTCGCGAGCGGCATCAGCGGTTCGGGAGAGGCGCAATTGAAAGCAATAGCGGCAGCGGTCGCCTTCCTGACCGACCACCCTGCGGAAGTAATCGATGATTTGGAAACCCTCGCTGACAATCAGAGGGAATTCCATTTGCGTTGCCAGTGCTTTCATTGCCTCCAGGCGTCGTTCGTGTTCCGTATAGGGGTGGATATTGGGGTTGTACCAGAAGGCACTGACGGCATATCCCTGTTCCCGCCAGTGGTTGATGGTGTAGGCAGCGCAGTGTGCGCAGCAGACGTGTACCAGCACCGATTTCATCATTACCATTGTAAACAATCGCATGGTAAGGCGCAAAGCTTGCTGTCTAGCCATAATGGGTTTTGAATAAATGATGAAAAATGCTAGAATAGGACAAATTTTTCCAGGAGGTGGCCAATGTTTTACGAAGTACAGTATCCGCAGCCCGAGCATGGGCAGAAGCAGATTTCAGCTCTGGTGGTGCTGAACCCGGCGGAGTCGAGAAGGCTGCTGGCGAAAGCCACGGTGGCACTGCCCGAGGTGCAGAACGCCTACAAAAACGGCATGATTATCATCGGGCGCGGTATCACCAATGCCTTTGTCAGCGAAGAGCTCTTCGGGATAAAGATAGAGAACAGGGCCAACCAGACGGCAGGACTTATCTGCGGTGGCATAACCAACGCCAACCCCGGCCCGCCGCCCTGCACTGCACACGTTGTCCGCAAAGGCAAGGTGGTGGAGGGAGCTGATTCCAATGTGGAAATACTCGATTTTGGCCCGGACGATGTCTTCATCAAGGGAGGCAATGCCATAGATATGGAGGGCAATGCCGGTATTTTCGCCTCCGGAATGAAAGGGGGCACCATCGGGATGTGCTGGCCCATTGTGACGCCGCGCGGCTCGCATTTGATTATGCCCATAGGGCTGGAGAAGCTCGTGCCGTCGGTGATTGAGGCGGCCAAACATACCGGACACTATTATTTTAAATACAGCATGGGACTGCCGGCACGGCTGATGCCGGTGGTGCTGGGCAAGGTGGTTACCGAAATCCAGGCCATCGGTTTCATGACCGGTGCCCGGGCGTACCACCTCGCTTCCGGCGGTGTCGGCGGTTCAGAAGGGGCAATAGCGCTGGCACTGGAGGGTGATGAGAAACGGGTGGAGAAAGCCTTTGAGCTGGTAAAGTCAATCAAAGGAGAGCCCCCGGTAAGCCAGCCGGATAAGTTGCGGGTCAGCTCGGCCAAAGACTACAACTACGACGCCATGGCGCAGTTCGCCACGCTCGAAGGAGTTTAGGCTGGACGTGTTAGTAATATTTCTGGGCTAAATAACCTCAGGAGGTGGAAAATGTTCTATGATTTTCCACAGGATTTTAAGGTATTCGAGCCGGCACCGGGGTTCCAGGTGCATGTGGTATCAGGGCAGCGCCTAATGTTCTCCCGTGTTACCTTGCAGCCCAATGCGGTGGCCCCGCTCCACAACCATGTCGAGGAGCAGATGGGGCTCATTCTGGAAGGTGAAATTGAATTTACCATAGGGGATGAGACCAGACTGGTGAAAAAAGGGGGCATGTACTCGGTTGCATCCGGCACCAACCACGGCGGCACTGCCGGTGCGGCGGGTTGCATAGCCCTGGATGTCTTCTGCCCGCCCCGAGAGGCCTATAAATAAAGAGAAGCGCTTATAATAAAGTGCCCTGGGGAGGTTCTCTTATTATAGGGCAGCCCGAGGTGCTGGTAGGCATGCTGGGTGGCGGTGCGGCCGCGTGGGGTGCGCTCCAGAAAGCCCAGCTGCAGCAAGTAGGGCTCGTAGACATCCATAATGGTGTCCGATTCCTCGCTGATGGCGGCGGCTAGGGTCTCCAGACCTACCGGGCCGCCGTTAAATTTTTCCACAATCGTCCGCAGCAGCTTGTGGTCGACTTCATCTAGGCCGATGGAATCAACCTCGAGCTTGGCCAGCGCTTCGGCGGTCACCGCATATGTAGCCGTGCCATCCCCTATCACCTGGGCGTAGTCTCTGACCCGTTTGAGCAGCCGATTGGCCACACGCGGTGTCCCCCGGGCGCGGCGGGCGATCTCCTTCAGCCCTTCTCCCTCTGCCTCAATCTGCAGGATGCGGGCGGAGCGGTGCAGAATGACCTCTATTGATTTCTGGTCGTAAAAATCGAGCCGGTAGACAGCACCGAAACGGTCGCGGAGGGGAGGGCTGAGAAGGGCATAGCGGGTGGTGGCACCGACCAAGGTGAAATCAGGCAGGTTGAGCCGCAGGCTTCTGGCGCCAGGGCCTTTGCCGATGATGATATCGAGGGCATAATCCTCCATCGCCGGATAGAGGATTTCCTCAACAGCGCGGCTGAGGCGATGAATCTCATCGATAAAGAGATTGTCGTGAGCATGCAGGTTGGTCAGTATGGCGGCGAGGTCGCCGGTGCGTTCAATGGCGGGCCCTGAGGTAACCCGGACGTTCACTCCCATTTCGGCGGCAATGATATGGGCGAGCGTCGTCTTTCCCAGCCCCGGCGGCCCGTAAAGCAGCACGTGGTCCAGTGCCTCACCTCTACCTTTAGCCGCGGCGATGGCAATGCTCAGGTTCTCTTTGATCTTTTCCTGACCGATGAACTCATCGAGGCGGCGCGGCCGCAGGCTGGTGTCAAGGGGGGCATCTTCGGCGCTGGGTTTACCTGATATAATGCGAGCTATTTAAACCTCACCCCCGTTAATCCTCTGACTTTGGCTCATCATCTTCACTGTCGGATAAACCTGTTTCCTCTTCTTGGGCTGGCATATCGGAGGTCTCCCGGTTCTCTTCACCA
>JABAOC010003655.1_pt4 | contig 10218 bp, 7 predicted proteins | sample 7062161 | NCBI WGS metagenome assembly JABAOC01 (sample SAMN14538625, study PRJNA623070) | marine sediment metagenome | biome: marine biome [ENVO:00000428]; feature: marine pelagic biome [ENVO:01000023]; material: deep marine sediment [ENVO:00002113] | place: India: Gulf of Khambhat ...
AGTCAAGTGATAGACTACTGCAAGCAAATGCAGACAACTTCCTATGAAATATGGGCAATGTATGACTATTATGGCTAAGATGCGCATATGACAGTTTTATGAGTGCAGAAAATGGTTCTTTGGGTGTCCCCATGCGCGCGCCTTCAGGTGAGTATATCGGTTGTTTCTTTCACTGTTTCGTACACAATGCAACTCAACGTGTTCTCGATTCCCTCAACCGTTCGCAATTTGTCCATGACGAGTTTTCCCAAAGTGTCAACGTGGTCAGCTTTGACTTTGACCAGAATGTCCCAACCTCCAGTAATTATATGTACTTCTTGTACTTCGGGGAACGCGGCGATCCGTTTTGCCACGTCTCTCTGGGATAATGGTTTCTCTCGGCCTCCGGGGCGATAGGCAAATGACGCCAGAATGAACGCGGCTGTCCCTTTGTCGAGTTTCCTGGAATCTAATATAGCCTTGTAATGCTTTATGATGCCAAGCTCTTCCATTCGTTTGATCTTTGCGTAGACCGTGGTTATGGGGCTGCCAATTTGTTGAGCGATTTCTTTCGCTGTCATTTTACAGTTTTTTTGCAAGAGCTTCAGTATTTCTACGTCTCTTTTATCCAGCGGTTCCATACTGTAATTTTTACGATATGAGCATAAAAATCTTCTCTCATTTCGTGTTTTTTACACTATTTTTCGCAATAATTTTATCAAGATCAGGGATGTTGTATTTTTTATGGACCCACAAGATTTGACTTCACTGGAATCCGTTAAGTTGAGATATCGTGCGATACGACACCCTACGATGAAGCTGGTCCTAAAAGTTCAGGATCAAATCCTCACTTCCCTGAGAGACTTCCTGAGAAAAGCGGGGTTCATAGAGATACTAGCGCCTATCATTGGGCCAGCAACTGATCCGGGAATAAGAGGGGCAAAACAAGTTTCCATTCAATACTACGGTGCACCATTCAAAATAATGAGCAGCATGATCCTCTACAAACAGATGATAATCTCAGCGTTCGACAAAATATTTGCCCTGTCACCAAACATTCGCTTAGAACCCCCTGAAAGCACACACACCGCCAGACATCTAGCGGAGTTCAGACAGATCGACCTTGAGATGACGTACGCGAGTTACGACGAGGCTATGAAATTGGCAGAAGGCCTACTAATGGCAATTGTAAGCGATGTGGAAGAACACTGTAGCGAAGAGTTGAAAGGGTTAGGAAGAGAGCTCAAAGAAATGCATGCCCCCTTCAAAAGACTGTCCCACAAACAAGCCGTGGAATTGTTAAGATCCAACGGACACATGGTCAGTTATGTGGAAGAAATTCCCTGGAACGCCGAAGCAGCTCTATCCGCCATGCATGAGGAACCCTTCTTCATCTACGACTATCCACTGGTGTCGAGAGGCTTCTACGACAGAGAAGACCCNNGAGAACACACCTACGAAGGAGTGTTGAAGAGAATGAAGCTGACTGGTGTGGACCCCGAAGAGTATAGTTGGTATTTACAGATGCTTAAGGAAGGTGTTCCTCATTCCGTCGGATTTGGAATTGGTGTTGAAAGACTGACAAGATGGATTTGCGGCTTGACAACAATCTGGGAAGCAGTGCCCTTCCCAAAAATCCCAGGAATTGCTTCTCCCTAAGGTCACGATGATAGGCACGCACCAGATCCTTAATTGTGTCTCCACACCGACTGTACTGTGCAATTTTGTCGCTTGTCTATGGGTCAGGTTTGGGAATGGAGTTAAGATCTTGAAACATTTTCGTCCGAGAATGCCTTGTGCGCGCGATGAACCTTTCCATGGCCCTAACGTTCCAACAAAGAGAAATCTTAGAAAATTATAAAGCCTCGAGAGCCTATTTTGAGCGTGATCGCGTTGGGTATGGGAAAAAGCTCTAAAAAGAAGCCACTGACCAAGAAGGAACGTGCTGAGAGAAAGAAACGGCGCAAGGAGAAACGCTCGAAGACCACGTAAACACGTCCGGCCTGCACAAAGCCCTTTGGCTTCGAAGACCTCTTCTAGCTGGATTCTGAACGATGCCCAGCCGTCAGCCTCTCGATCGGATTCTTGCTCAAGCAACGGATGAAGAGACGAAGTACAATTTGCCCACAGCCGAAAGGCTTCACAAGCATGCGCCACGCCGCGCACAGCAGGAGAGGTTTTCCGAAGGCGGGCAAGATTCAGGCGAGAATTGGCTATTGTCGTTACAAAACGGGCCTCTCAAGCTGAGACTCAGGAGGAGTTCGAGGGGCGCGCTATCTTGTGCTCTGAATGAATCGTTTTTCGGCTTTCTTTTCTTTTTCCCATTTTTCTCGTTCTAGGCGAAGCTTGAAAAGATCGATATCCTTGTAGATGAGGCTCTCCTCTCCTCTCGGAACCCTTCTCTCAACTCGTTCTTTTTCCGGCGTATAGATAATAGAGTCGCCGAATTCTGCGATGTTGGCGAAGAAGCAATAGGCGTAGATGGATCTTCGGGCGTCGAAGTGAACGGCTTGAAAGTCGGCGGTTACTGGCGTGAAGGCTGGATTCAGAATGATGTCCACTGGAGGCTCGGAGTTTTTCAACTTCACTCTGAGATCCATGTCAAGGAAGTCTCGGCATATCGCAATCGCGATCCTGCCGAATTCGGTGTTGCAGACGAGCGTTTTTCGGGGGAGGTCTCCCACATCTATTCCCTCCTTGAACCGTTTGCCTTCGTGGTGTATGACCGCTGGAATGTGCTTCTCCTGTTTCCAAAGAATCCCGCTCGGGTCCCACGACAACGCTGACGTTTCGCTTCGTTTTCTTGTCGTGGTACGATCCTGGAATTATATACATCTCGTAGGCTTTTGCCAGCTTGACTATATCCTCCAGCATTTGGTGGTAGTTGAGGTCGACGGCCAGTTCTGGGAACAGCAGGATGTCAACATTTTTCGTGTGCGCGAGCTCGATCATGTCTTGGACTTTCGATCGTACAGTTTCAACCTTGTCCTTTCGGAGACCAAACAGACTAGGGGCTTTCTCCTCATAAAACTCGCCGATCACGTCGCCAGATTTGGACACGCCTATCTGGGCGATGGCGCCTCGGCACTCGCTTCGTGGCATCTTTGCCCCGTCTTTGAATAAATCTCTGTACACGAGTTCGTATCTTCGCTCAGCCCTCCCCTTTGCGGGAACCCCCGAAGGCGGTTGCACCGTTACGTGCACAGCTTCCGGGCTGCATGTTCGAAACTTCCCAGACTCGTCAATGTAGATTACCTTCGGGCTTACCTTGAAGATACCAAATCTCGTCGCTCGCGTCGAGAGCTTTATCGATTCCACCTTGAGAGGCTCAAACCGCTTTCCCCCCATGTCCATTGAGCCATCCTTGACAGCGTATTCCGAAGGCGCTTCAATCACCCTAAACCCCTTGGGAAGCAGGCCGTCTATTCGAACCAACAACCCAGAGGTTTTGGCAACGTTAACCAGGTCAAGGTGAATGTCAAGATTCTCGTCCATAGCTACTTCTTCGGGAACGGCAAGATGGGCTTGAACGTTAGCGTGCTCAAACCGATCCAGGCCGACCGCAGATTCGCGAGATGATGTTGGAGTGACGAAACTCTCGGTTGACGCTGCAATAGTCGGCGCATGCAAAATCTCACTCAGTGAGGCGGCCAGTTTTCGTTCCTCTTTAACTTTGTCTAGAAGCTGATGCACCTGTTTGGCTTTCTCTGGATGCTTGGCTTTCGTGTAGAATCCCGCTGACGTCTGCAGCACCTTTTCGGCAACCGTGTAGTATCGAGTCTTCTTCTCCGGGTCTTTCTCCAAACTGGCACTGTCAATGTAGATGTACCCGTCAAGGAGGCGGCGCGTTGCCATGGCATACTCTGCGGCCGTTTGGAAGCCCGCTTTGATGTAGTTGTTTGCCGCGCTTTCTAGGTGCCGGGTTGCGACCAAGTGAAACGATCTATCTCTTGTGTCCTCAAATCTCGTCACGGCTTCCAGCGCTTTGCAGAAGCGACTGTGCCCCAAAGCCAGAATCTTCGCTCTTTCATTGAAGTTGTGCTTCTTGGCCTCTTCGAAGAGCTGAGATGCTTCTAGGTAGAGATCAGGTGAGTTTTCTGCCTCGGCTCGCGTCATCGTTTGCCAGGCTCGGCAGAGGCAGATTATGGGTCTCAGTTCTTGGCGATCCGATTCACGTTTAGAGGCGTCCGCTGCTTTCTGGAATCTCATAGCGGCAGAGCCATATCTTTCGGAGCTGGTAACATGGTCGCCTTGCCGGTCCAGGATCTTCGCTTCTTCTAAAGCGATCCTTCCATGACAGTATTCCTGTCTTGTCTCGGATCCTTCCATCAGGTCCGCTACCATTTCTCGCTCATCTTTGACTTCGCGTCTTTCCCGATGCAGGGGAGCAGCTTCAATGTCGCTCTTGGATTCTTCAAACCATCTCGCGGCTTCTCTAAACGCTTCAACTGACTCGGTGTTTCTTTCTTCCCGACTCAAACCTTCGGCATGCTCCAGAAGGGACCACGCGTGAAAGTTTGAAGCCAAATAACTCCACAGTTTCGATTCCTTTAGAAGGGTTGTGGCCGCTCCATAGTGCTGCATTGCACCGGCGTATTCTTCATGTTTATGAGCCGATTTGGCTTTCTCGATCTCACTCCACGCCTTCATGTAGATGGCGTAATCGGCGTAGAAGTCCGCGAACTGATGGATCTTTTGAGCAGCAGTCCGATAAGACGTAGATGCATTTTCAAAGCTTGCTGCTGCCTTCTGGTGCTTGCCAAGATGGTTCTTGATCCTTGCTACCTTCCAGTAAGATTCTGCGGTGCGGCTTGGCAAGTCCGTTTTCGCGTATTTGGTGGCAGCATCGTTGAAGACCTCAATCCCTCTGTTCAAGAGGGCTTTCTCGTTTGTCAATATGTAGAGTTCGTCCAGGACACCCCCCAATGTATCTTCGAATTCAGCAACGAATATTATGAGCGATGGTGTGGGGCGAGAGGCGATCCATCTTTCGCAATGGGAAATCCCCGCCTCCATATCGGATACAGCCCTCTTGAGAAGAGCTATCCTTTGGTCGCCATCTGTCTCTGATCTCGCCAAGTCCGCTTCTATGAGTGCCACATAGTATTTGCCAATGCCAAGAAGCCAATAGTTGGACGGAAAAGCCTTCTCCACAATCTGGAGGTACCCTTTTCTTCGTGTCAATGCGTCTTCGAGCAGCTCTACTCTCTGACTTTTTCGAGTTTCCAACCTAGAAGAGAAATGTAATGCTTTGCTCAATGCATGTTGCGTGGAAAACATCGAGTCTTGCGATCCTGAACGGACGGCGTGTTTCAATCCTTTTCGTCCGATCTTAACTGCTTTTTCCAGTAGAGAACGCTTCTTCTCAACATCAACTTCGACATCCCGCGCGAGAAGCGAGTAACTTTCCGCATAGTACATGTAGGTTTCAGCGATGATGAAGTCTTGAGCCACCAATTGGAGGCAGCGGATAGCCTCCGCCGCGTATTTGATGACTTCTTCACATCTTTTCCTCTTCCTATTGGCGGTCACTTCCTTCGGAACCATCCAATCTGTGACAAAGGCCAAAAGGTAAGATGCAACCCCCTTGAAGTAGTTATCATGAGCAATCGACCCTTGTTGCAACATCTCCTTGGCATATTCTAACGCTACCTCCATCTTTCCCTCGAAATATATCGTACATAACGTCGCTGCCCAGCGTGACATTGCAACGTAATAAGGGTCATCAACCACTTTGGACAGCTCGGCTGCTTTCGTTGAGTAAATTAAACTTCTATGAGCCAGCGCTTCTCGATTCTTCTCTTGCTCACTTATATTCGCTGCATACCAACTTTGAAGACTTGCTGCAGAGTAGGCAAGAAGCAGTTCACTGTTTTTGTTGAGCTTTGAAAGAACTGAAATGGCCTGTTCGCCGAGATCCATCCCTTCCTTCACGATTAGTTGCTTTTCCGCTGCATCAGACGCGGCATATAGGCGCTCATAGAGACACAACATTAGGTTGTTGCACGTTATCCCATAGCTCAGTTCATCGCCAGCTTCTTTGTGTCCTTGTAAGGCCCTCTTCGCAAAAGTGCAGCTTTCTTCGAGTGTTTTCTTTCTCTCTGAGTTGGTGGGTGCTAGCCAGGACAGTGTGTATTTGGCGATGGCGTCACATTCTGCGCTTCTCGCTCGGTTTTTCCCTCGGCTTTTCCCTTTTCCCTCCTTTTCGAAGAGTCTGGCCGCCAACTCGTAGGCTTCTGCTGCCAGATGTCTGAGTCTCCTGAAATCTTCTATATCTTCAGTCTGTCTGGACGCTAGGCTGTAGCACAAGCCTATTCTCTGCCAAATCTCTGCAAGAAAGATGACAGTCTCTGATTTGAGACGCAGAGATTCTTCATAAGACCTGGCCGCTTCAAGCCACTTGTATTCCTTCTCGTGATCCTTGGCTCTCCTGAGAATGCGGCTAACATCAGAGCTTGAAGCCATAGAGTATCAGCACGGTTTCTGCATGTCTTGTTTCGACTATACCATTTCGGAGCCCCAACATGTAATTTTTTCGGGAAGTGGGTGCCTTCTTCACCAAAAGTGTTCTACGCAAAAAACAAGAAAAAAAGGGGGGTACAACGGTTGCCGGGTCATCAAGTTCAGTACGCGCGGTGTACTCCGAAGTCCTTGTGGGCTCCAAAGTCGGAAGCGAACACTTCGATGGTGAAAGTATATACGAAGGGAACTGCGCTGAATGCTTCGACTTCAGGCAAGGTCAACGACCCAGCTATTTGATAGTCAATGTGGACTTTCACGAAGATGGCTCCAGAATCTGGCACAACTCCAAAAATTGTGACATGTTTTTCATCAGCAGCGGTTATATTGAACTGCTCGGTGATGTCAAATGTCATGGTGTTGTCGGAATAGACTTGCACATCAACGGTGGGCGTGCCGCCTACGAACGCGTGCTGCAATATGAAGTTGGGCCAATCATATGGTGCATTCGTCCCCGCAGGTGGCAGACTGATTTCTATTTGAACGGCTTTTCCAGGATCCTGATGTTCTAAGTTGACATCTAGATGGAACGAACCGGGATTCGTCGATGAGAGCTTGTAGCGATCATCGCCCTCGTTGGATGGGGTGAATACGACATCGAAAAGTTCTGTTTCAGCGCCCATCAGATTGCTAATCCCTAGTATCTGATAGTCGTAGAAATCAAACGTCTGATCAACGCTGTCAGAAATTTCAAATGCGCCATAATCGTGCCATGTTTCGCTCGACTCATCCGTCGTCCAACCCTGGCAAGATATTCTATAATCGCCTGGAATTGCGGCGATGAACTCGTAATAGCCGTAACAATCGGTCTCAGTTTCTCTAACCACCTCGCCATCCTTTTTCAATGTGATGATCCACCCAGGAAGGCCCTCGTCGTTTGCGCCAAACTTCGTGCCGTTTATCCTGAAGAGGACTTCCTTGTTGAGCAGCATCTCGCCTTCGTCAGGCACCGTGATTTGTTCAGGTCCGCGCTCTCCCGAGCTCCACAAAATATCTCCAGTCTCAGTGTCTACTGCCGAAAACTCCCAATAGATGTAAGTGCCGTCTGCAAATGTTGTTTCATATCGATAGATAGTGGGAGATTCATCAGTCTGGAATAGCTGCCCGCTTGTCCACAGGACATCGTCTTTTGTGCCGAGATCTCCATCTTCATCAATGCCGTAGTCCACGTAGAAGGCCACGTTTGGGATTTCGTTTATGCCTTCAGTCACCCAAAGCTCAAAGCGTTTCACGGCTTCATCAACCCGAACCTTGAAGTTGTCGGTCTTGGACATTGACGGCACAAAGCCAAAGCATCCTTCACCGGCACTGTAATCGTCGACCCGAGTTACCCAGACCTTATATTCGCCTCCTTGTTTCTGTATGTAGTCGAATTCCCAAAGCTGCACTATTACACCACCGCGGCTGCTGGGTTTCCAGTTGTGTCCGCCGTCAACTCCGAAGACTTCTGAGATACACCCGCCTTCAACCTTGAACATTCTGTTCTGAAGAACATCGGCGCTTAGAACTACCTCACCTGCTGGATCCGTGACTTGGAAATAATAAATGGCATCCGGTAATCCTAAAGCTCCGATTTTGAATGGGCCTCCAGTTAAGAAGACGTTTCTGGGATTCGTGAACAAGTTTCCGTTGACTCGTTGACCCTTGCTATCGGTTGTCCAAATTGCACCTGAAATCTGGTCTATCGCTAGAACGGAACTCAAAGCTGGCAAGATCGTTGCTATAGACAGAAGCGCCAATAGCATGGGGTAGAACATAGTCGAACGTTTGTTTCTCACAATCGCTCCTCCTTTCTCTCTGTTCAGTGATACCATGAGTACGAATCGTGAAGAACATAAGTATTTCGCATCATGCATCGAAAGGCGATATTCATGCGCACATTTTTTCCAAAAGGTCCAAGACCAGTCTCGCACACTCTTTCTTCGAGGAAGGCTCTGCGACTACACCGTTTTTGTCCACAATGATGCCCTGATACTCACCTTCTCGGGTCATATCTTCACCTCGGTTGGCAACAACCAGTTGATAACCTTCGCCTACTCTGCGACGAGCTATCTCCTTCAGTTCTTCTCGTGATACCTTTTCCTCATATTTGAAGGTGACCATGAATAGATCGGGGAACTTCCTTCTTACTTCCTTAATGACTTTTGGGGTTTGTTTCAGTTCAATGGATTCAAACACATCGTGCGAAGGAATCTTACCGTCAAACACTTCCTTAGGAATATGGTCGGCCACCGAGGCAGAAAAGATCGCAATCTCAATTGGATCGCGGCTGAGAACCTCCAAAACCCGGGAATGGTATTCATAAAAATCTCGTATCAATATTGTATCTATATAGGCAGGAGCATCAATATCACCGGGACCTAGAATCAATCTGACATCCGCTCCTCGCATGTAGGCTTCGTCAGCAATCTCGATTCCCAATCTACCTCTGAACCGGTTCGTGACTAATCTCACACTATCAATTTTCCCGGGTGTGGGTCCCGCCGTGACAAGAATCTGCTTGTTCTTAAGAGGACTCAAACTCAACTCTCTTATTGTCTCGACAACAATGTCATGTGAACTCGGAAGATTCGCCTTATCATACTCACGTCGAGGTTCAATGATCTTGACACCGTAGGACGCCAATTTCTTGAGATTCTGTTGGTACGCGGGGTTGGTCTCCAAGGTTCCATGCATCGCCGGTGAGACCAGAATAGAAGTGGCACCCTTGGTAAGCCTTCCCAAGGCCGAAGCAAGCGTAGAAGTCACCGCGTTACTTGCTTTTCCATCTGCCATCTGACCGATGGTATTCAGTGTTGCTGGAGCCACCACATAAGCATCGAATTGGTACAAGTGTTCTGCCATGGCGGAAAGTTCCGTAATAACTGGATTTGTACTCGTCCACTCCAAACTGTCTTCGGTCACGTACCTTTTTGCCTCTTCAGTAAGATATACGTGAACATCCGCCCCATACTGCCGAAAGTGTCTGACGAGCGACGGTGTCTTGTACGCGGCGATGCTGCCCGTCGCCAATAAAGCTATTCTCTTCCCATCCAGATGGGCTCCTAAGCGCACAACCTCCTGGTCTTTCGTGCTTGAGAAAGAGCACATCACTTTAAACCTCTATTATCCAGTAGCATCAAAGCAAAGATATGGTTTTGTGCCAGCGCATATAAAAAAGATGAGGTTTCTGAAAACCCGCAAGAAACTACATATCAGACCGCAAGGAGTAAGAAGAGAGACCTTCGAACACACAGTGAAAGACGCATTACACACAGTGAGACTCGTTCCAAATGGTTATTCACCGAGGCGTAATCGATGACCAAGACGTTTAAAGCATACTTGTCAGGCAGATAACACTTATGCACTAAACAATCGTTAAATATCGAAACGACTCCACCCGGCTACGGAGGTCACAGGCAATACCATTGACCTCAGTGGGGGGTCCGCTCTAAAGAGTGTAAACTTGGAGGAGTCGTGAAAGAACATAGGAGATAACCCACCTTCTGCCACGAAGCATTCATCTGGAAGGCTGTTCCTTCCCGCTCTGGCCTTCTCCTACTTCGCCACAGGGCCCTTGGGCGTCCTCACAGGATTACTGCTAATCGATATCGCATTGACCTTCGACGTTTCCGTTGGCGTCATGGGCCAGATCAACACTCCCTACTACATTGTCGCAGTCATCTTTGCCCTATTCATGGGGGTTCTGAGTGTCCGATTCAGACACAAGTCATTGCTCAT
>JABAOC010005659.1_pt7 | contig 10217 bp, 11 predicted proteins | sample 7062161 | NCBI WGS metagenome assembly JABAOC01 (sample SAMN14538625, study PRJNA623070) | marine sediment metagenome | biome: marine biome [ENVO:00000428]; feature: marine pelagic biome [ENVO:01000023]; material: deep marine sediment [ENVO:00002113] | place: India: Gulf of Khambhat ...
GAATGCGGGATACAGAATGCCAGCGGCGATCGGGAGACCGACGGCGTTATAGAGGAATACGCCCGTCAAGTTCTGCTTGATGTTGCGCATGGTGGCGCGACTCAGCTGCAGCGCCGCCACTGCATGCTGGAGTCGCCGCCCCAGGAGTGTGATGTCGGCGCCCTCAGTGGTGACATCGTACGCCGCTCCGATGGCGATCCCCACGTCCGCCTGAGCGAGGGCCGCTGCATTACGGATTCCGTCCCCGACGATCGCCACCCGCTTGCCCTCCGCCTGGAGGCGGCGGACTTCCTCGGGCGTGACCTCGGGATGGGCCGCCGCCAGCACCTGGTCGACGCCCACCCGCCGCGCGATCGCTCTCGTGGCATCCTCGTCATCGCTCCACAGGGCCACCTCCAGTCCCAGGCGCCTGAGTGCCGCAATCGCGGCTGCGGCATTGGGCTGCACCACATCCGTCACCGACGGCCCGTCCTGGGTCACGATGCTGGCCGCCCGCACGATGATCACCTCCACTTCGTCCGCTGCCTCCACGGCGTGCCCCGTCCGCATCAAGATGCCGTGCTTGGCACCCGTTCCAATGCCCACCACCAGCGATGCCGGCGTTGCCAGCGCGAGGGCGCCAGGACATGCGATGATCACCACCGTGACGAAGGCCGAGACTGCGTACAGCACTGCCGGATCGGGCCCGAAGGTGTACCACAGCATGAACGCCAGGATGGCCAGGATGATCACGGTCGGGGTGAAGTAACTCGCCACCGCATCCACCGGGCGCTGGATNNTCGGCGCCTTCGATCCCTGTGCGTCGCGTACCGCGCGGATGATCTGGCTCGGCAAGGTGTCTTTTCCGACCTTCGTTGCTCGGTACGCCAGTCGCGCCGTCCGGTTCACGCTGCCGCCCACGAGGGCGTCGCTCGGGCCCTTGGCTACCGTAGGGGACTCCCCAATGACCATCGATTCGTCCACCACCGATACACCCTCAAGGACCTCCCCGTCCACTGGAAAGCGCTCTCCTGGGTTCGCGACCACGACATCACCCACCACGACTTCCTGTACCGGAATCACCCGCTCATGCCCATCTTGCATGACCCGCGCCGTCGTTGGCTGCAGGTCAGTGAGCCTCTTGAACACGTCCGCCGACGGTCGCTTCGCCCGGGTCTCCAATGCCTGTCCTAGCGCCACCAATGCCACGACCACCACCACGACGTCGTAGAACACCGGCGTGAGGTCCCCCGGCACGAAGAGGGACGGCGCGAGCACCGCGGCGGTGGAAGAAAGCCATGCCACAGTGATGCCGAGGGCAATCAGTGTGTTCATGTCCGCACTACGGTGCTTCAGCGCCGTCCAGAGACCGTGGTAGAACTGGGCGCCCGAGTAGAGCATTACCGGGAGCGTGAGCAGGCCGAGGGCGAGCCACACCGCCCGGCGCGTGGCACTACCGGGGGGCATGAGCTCGCCCAGCCCGAACACGTCGGGACGGGACAGAAGCACGGTCGGAACTGCAATAGCCGCCGTGAACCAGAATCTCCGCATGAGCAGCCGGAACGCGCCCTGGTTCTCGGTGTCGCGTGCGTCGTTGTCGGTGAACTGCTGCGCCGACGGGGCCGGCCCGATGTCGAAGCCGGTGGACACCACCGCGTCCCGCACCGCGGCGACGTCGGTTCGCCGCGGACTGTACTCGACCGTGAGGCTGTCAGCAGCGGGGTTGACGATGGCGGCGTGCACGCCCGGCACCGCTTCCACCGCCTGCTCCAGGCGACGCACCCGGCTTGCACACCTCAGCCCACCGAGGTGCAGGCGCCACCGAGCCATGCTCCGGCCGACCTCTACGCCCTCTGCCTCGACGGCCCGCACCAATTCCTCGACTCCGGTCACGCCGGGATCGAACACCACCACCGCGCGCTCCGTCACCGGGTTCACGACCGCGTCACGCACGCCCGGGACGCGCTCAATGCGAGCGGCGAGCGGCGCGGCCGATCCGGCGCAGGGCAGACCGCTGATCGGCAGCTCGACGCGCTGGAGTTGCAGGCGCTGCGTCCCCGGTGCGACTCGCTCTGCCGGGGTCGGCAACACGGGGTTCCCTAGCTCACCAGTGCGGTGGGTTGTGCTCGCCATTGCCCGTCTCGTTCGGTGTCTCTAGCCCACGTGTGCAAAGCCCGGGCCACCGGGGTGAACCAGGCTGGATAGGCAGGTGGAATGGGTGTTTGCCCGGCTCGTCGCATCAGGCTTCCTGCCCCTCGTTGCTGGATCTCACCGGCCGAACGGGGCAGATGCCCCGTCGCCATCGCAGGCCCGGCTGCAGCCGTGTCAGGTGGTATGGGTGGACAGCCGGGTCGTGTCCCGCCGTTAGGGCCGGGTCGGGACCCGGCGTTCACCCCGATGATGCTGCTGAGAGTCGGGGTCGTCGGCTCTGCTCGACATGGGGTGCCGTCCCCGAGGACCCTACATCCGCTCCATGCCGCAGGACATCGCCGGGACCTTGTCCCGCTGTTCCTCTGAGAGGACTCCTCGTGCTGCTGCGGCATCGGCCAGCATTTGCGCATGCCACGCTGCGTGCTGCTGAAACAGCCGTTCGGCAGCCACTCGGACCGCTGCCGTATCGGGCCGCTCGGTACGGAATGCATCCTCCAGGTTCCTCAGCTCGGCGCCTGAGGTGACCGGCTTCTCCTGGTGTCCCTGTCGGTGTGCACTGGGCAGTGCCTCCAGCTGCGCAACCTGCTCCGGCGTGAGGGCGAGTTGCTCCTGTAGGGCCACGAGATGAGCAGGGTGGAACCGCATCGCCCGCATGATCACGCTCCCCGCGGGCATCCCCATCGTCATCCCGGGACCCATCATGCCGCCGGACATCATGCCCGACTGCATCATCCGCCCCATTGCGCATGGTGGTGACGCGGCGGGGGCGGCACTGTCCGCCTGCTCCTGCGCACTGGCTGCGAGCGGGAAGAGGACCAGTGCGGCGAGCGTGCCGAGCTGCCCCACACGGCGTCTGATCTTGTGACATTTCATTGTGTTCTCCCCTTCGGATTGCCCGGGTCCTGAGTTTGGCTCTCGACGCGTCACTCCGGGCCCGGGGCTTGCACTTTTTGACCAACCGATTGCAACTTCGAAGCCACGAGCCACAATGATCCAGGTGCAAGTGTTACAAGCAGTTACCGAACGTGGCCTGAGCGGGGACCGACGGGTGCTGCACGCGAATTCGCCCAACCGCTGGGGGAGATGCCCCGGCATGGGCTGCCCAGACTGACCATGAGCCCTCGGCATCCACGGCTGCGCCTCGGCACCCAGCTTCTAGTGCTCCTGNNCCTCGCGGCCGCCATCACGATCGGTTACATGGTGAGTCGCAGCATCATCACCAGGCAGGCGGAAGGCGCGTTGCGGGAGCTCGGGCGGCAGCAGGCTGTTCATTTGTCCACCGAGCTCAGGCGCCAGCGTCTGCTTCTGCGCACCATTACCGGTCAACTGGCGAGTATCGACCTGTTCGGGTCGCTGCCACCTGCCGGCCTGGCGCGGCTCCTGGAGCAGAGTCTGCCGGAGGACGGTGTGTTCGATGGGCTACGTCTGGTCACCGATGGCGGTCGCGTCCTGGCAAGCGTCCAGCTGCGCAATACCGCGCCAGATTGGCCGCAGCAAGCACCCGCCGCTGCGTGGACAGANNGCACTGGCGCGGCGAGGAGGCCGTGGCGTACATGATCGCCGTGCCACTCGACGAACGACCTGGCGCGCCGTGGCTCGAGGGACACGTGCGCTCTGAGGATTTCAGTCGCCTGTTTTCGGTGCCCACGCACTTGATGGGCGACGTCGAGTCGGCGCTCCTGAGCGAAGCGGGTCGCCCGATTCTCGTCGCTCATGAACACACCGCGCGGGATTTCGCGACGGCCTTTGGTCGTGCCGAGGCCGATGCAGTGACTGTCGGACAACGGGAGATTGCCGGTACGCCGTCGCTGGTGGTGACTAGTCGGGTGGCTGACACTGACTGGGTTTTCGCAGCCGGGCTGCCGCTGGAATCCGCCCTGGCGCCACTAGCGGGGTTCAGGAATGCCGCCCTTCTCGCTGCCACGATGTTGGCCCTGCTGATCGCCGTGACCGGCATTCTGGTTGCGCGTTCCATCAGCACGCCCCTCGGCGAGCTCGCGGCGGCGGCGCGCCGGTTCGGCCGAGGTGAAGCCTACCGTCCTATCCGGGGTTCCGGTGCCGAAGAGGTGGGCCTGCTGGTCGATGCCTTCAACGAGATGGCGGACGATTTGCGGGATTCCCGTGCCGAGATCGTGCGACTCCACGATCAAGAAATGGAGCGGGCGCAGCAGCTGGCGACGGTGGGTGAGTTGGCCAGCGGCATCGCGCACGAAATCCGTAACCCGCTGACGGGTGTCCTGGGCGCGCTCGAGCTCGCGCTCAAGGACCTGGCGTCGCCTGACGCGGCACGCCCGCTCCTCGAAGAGGCGCAGGAGCAGCTGCGGCGCATCGAGGCTACCACTACCCAACTGTTGCGCTATGCCCGCCCCCCCGAGCTGCGCGAAGTGCCGGTTGACCCCAACAGCCTGGTCGAGCGGGCCGCGCGCATCGTGGAGCCGCAAGCGAGATCCGCAGGGGTCAAGCTCNNGAACTGTCGGAGGTGGAGTCGGTGGTGCGGGTCGATCCTGAGCTGATGGTACAGGTGCTGGTCAACCTCATGTTGAACGGCAGTGACGCGATGGGGGAAGGTGGGCAGCTGACGGTCTGGGTCGCGCGCCACCCGCCGGACGTGTGGATCGGCGTGCGGGATACCGGATCGGGCGTACCCTCCGGTATTCGGGCCGACATCTTTCGACCGTTCTACACGACGAAGCATCAGGGGACAGGTCTCGGGCTGCCCATCTCCAGCCAGATTGTCGAGCGGCACGCTGGCCGGCTCTGGTTGGAAGACACGCCGGGCGGTGGCGCGACGTTCATCGTTGCGCTGCCGCTCGTGAGCGAGGAGGATGTGACAAGTGGCTAAACCGATTGTCCTGGTTGTCGACGACGAGAAATTGATTCGCGTGTGGCTGGAGGCGCACCTCGGCGATGCCGGCTATGAGGTGCTGCTGGCGGAAGACGCCCAGTCGGCGCGCGAGACCTTCCAGGACTCACCCCCGGACGCAGCACTCTTGGATCTCAAGCTACCGGATGGGAATGGCATGGATCTCCTCCGAGAATTCCTCGAGACCGATGAGCGTTTGGTGGCAATGATGCTCACCGCCCACGGTGACATCACCAAGGCTGTCGAGGCCGTGAAACTCGGGGCGTACCATTTCCTCGAAAAGCCACCGAAGCTGGAGGACTTGCTCATCACTCTCGAGAAGGGTCTCGAGGCGCGCGCTCTCAAACGCACGGTATCGGCGCTGCGGCGGCAGGCCGGTTGGCAGTTCGCCGGCGTGGCGATCGTGGGGCGCTCCGGGGCAATGCAGCGAGTCGTGGAGCTGGTTGGCAAGGTTGCCGCCAGCGAGGGTACGACGGTGCTCTTGCGTGGTGAGAGTGGTGCGGGGAAAGAGGTCGTCGCGCGTGCCATCCACGCCCGGAGCGCTAGGGCGGACTCTCCTTTTCTGGAGATCAACTGTACAGCGCTGCCCGAGACACTCCTCGAGTCGGAGCTCTTCGGTCACGAGAAAGGGGCGTTCACGGATGCGCGGGAGCGCAAGCAAGGGCTCCTGGAACTGGCCGATCGGGGAACAGTGCTGTTGGACGAGATCGGGGATCTGCNNTGGTGTGCGCGATATCAGTGTGGATGTTCGGATTGTGGCCTCTACTAATCGTGACCTGGACGCGGCGGTTCGCGATGGCTCGTTCCGGCGTGACCTGTTCTATCGCTTGAACGTGGTACCGATCGTCATCCCGCCGCTACGGGAGCGGTCCGAGGATGTTGACCCTCTCGCGAAGTTTTTCCTGGAGAAGATGACGACGACCATGCGGCGGCCCGCGCGGACGATTTCCAAAGAGGCGCTGCGAATGCTCGAGCGGTACGCCTGGCCGGGCAACGTGCGGGAGCTGCGTAATGTGGTCGAACGTGCTGTAATTCTGGAGGAGAGTTCCGTCATCTTGCCGGAGCACTTGCCTGATGAGCTGCGACTAGGGAGCCGAGCGGCCGATCTCTTTCCCGGCTACAAGTTGCCGCCCGGCGGTGTGGATCTCGAGCGGCTCGAGAAGGACCTGATCGGGCAGGCGCTGCAACAGACGCAGGGTAACAAGACGCGCGCTGCGGCCCTGCTCGGACTGACACGGGATACCTTGCGCTACCGGCTAGAGAAGTACGAGCTCACAGGCGAGCGGTCCTGAAGCCGCCCGGTGCTGTCGTCGTCCCCCCGGCGGACCTCGCCCGGAGCGAGCCACAGCTTGGGCAGTCGTGCGGCACCGGCCCCAGTCACAGGGTGAGAGCACCCACCTCTCGCCGCCCGCTCATCCACTAGCCCCACGCCACTGCCCAGCGAAAAGCTGCCCTTCCGCCGGCACGAATGCTGCGTCACTGGGCTCTTGGAGCCGCGCCGCGGCATCCAGCCACCTCGCAGCCCGAGGGGCGCGCCGGATCGAGGTCGCCCCTCGAGCTCAGTCGAGCTGCGGAGGCGAAACACCAGTCCCAGCAAACGCCACTGGCTGACCGCGGCCGCGGGTACAGGAGGGAGGTTCGTGGTGGCCGAGCAGCCGCGAGGTAGCAATCGTTCACGCAGGGGATTCCTCAATCGCTTGCTTGGGACCAGCGTTGGCGGGCTCGTCCTTGCGGCGCTGTACCCGGCGATCCGGTACGTGATTCCGCCCGGAGCCGGGGAATCCACAGCGGCGGCAGTAACGCTCTCGCTCAAACCCCAGGAGGTGGCGCCGAACACTGGACAGCTCTTCAAGTTCGGTAGCCGGCCCGGGATCCTGATCCGGACACCGTCGGGAGAACTGCGAGCCTTCTCGGCGGTCTGCACCCACCTCGGTTGCATCGTCCAGTACCGTGCCGATCTCGGTCACATCTGGTGCGCATGTCACAACGGGCACTTCGACCTGAACGGGATAAATGTGGGCGGCCCTCCCCCCAGGCCGCTGGAACCCTACGTTGTCAACCCTCGAGGGGACCAGATCGTCGTGAGTAAGGCGAGCTGAGGATAGTCACCTGTGGGGGTGCGCAACGGGTGATCGGGCGGTCTGCGGCGCCCACACAGGCTATCTTGCTGTATCGGGCCCGGTGTTTGCTGGTCCGAACTGAAACCTCCACAGATAANNCGTCGGTTAAGATCGGTCCCCAGTTTGGCATACCGGTGCCCATGCCTCCCCGAATGATCTTTCCCTGCAACAACGCCGGAGTGGCACCGAGCATCTGCACCGCGTCGGTAAAATTGGCCGGGGACGGGTCGCGATCTTCGAGTCTGGCCGCGGCGCCGTTCGCCAACGCCCGCGCCATCACGCCATCGCCGGCACCGCGTTCCCCGTGGCAAGCGGCGCAATTACTGGCGTAGAGCCGGCCGCCTTCTTCGATGGCGGAGGGGGTCGCGTTAGACGCCCACACCAGTGCGACCAGGTCCCACACTTCTTCGTCTGTCAGCTGGTGTGCCGCCGCCTCCGCGCGCAGGGAGTGCCACGTCTCGCCCGGGCTGTGGGCCCGATAGTACGCTGCCGTCAAGAAGCGATCGGGAATGGGCACGCCGAGATTCGCTCCTCGATGTGAGGACGGAGGGTCGTCGGGGGGGGCGACGTCGGCGGGATGGGGCGCCTCCAGGTCAATGCCGAGTGACTGGTAGAGAGGAGACATAGCCGTATCCGGTTCGCTGGTCTCCCCGCGGACGTCGATGGTCCCGCGCATGCGCCAGTGGTTGACGCCACACCAGCGTGTGCAGTAGAAGACGTACCTGCCTGGTTGCTCAAGAGTGACGGTGGCCTGGGTGACCTCCCCCGGCATTACGTCCACGGCCTCGAAGTTGCTCTGACCGATTGCAAAGCCGTGCACCACGTCATCGGACGTCAACCGCAGATGCAGCACCTCGCCCACATCGACGGTGATCTCGTCGGGCGTCCAGCCGCCGTCATCTGACATCCTGCCGTGGATTTCAATCCATTCACCGCCTTGCCGAGGGATCCCCGCCCATCGCGTCAGTAGCACGCCGAGTGGCAGCGCCAGGGCCAGCGCGAACACCAGCACGCGGGCAGTGCGTTCCGGATTCATCCCACCAGGAGTCCCAGCAACCCCAGCGTGATCACCAGGCAGAATGCCATCACCGGCAAGGTCAGCGGGAAGACGGGGTGCTGTGACCGCCCCTCCAGAGCGATGCGCCGGACCGTCACGCCGCTCCAAAGCAATCCGCCCAGGAGCACACCGGTCTGTAGCGCGGGGACCACTTGGGTGAGGTACGGGGTCCAGGAGTCTCCAGCAGTTCCCACCAGATCCCAGCCCCAGCCCATGGGGTCGGAAAGCACGGGCCACACATATGAAAGGTTCGCGAAGACGAACGAGAGGGTGAACGCGACCCAGGCAGCCAGGCCGAGAGGGATCAGGGCATAGGCGAAGTGGACGAAGGCCCTCCGGAGGGGGACCGCTGACCTGGCGAGCTTCCGCCCGGCGTGCACCGTGAAAAGAAACGCGCCTGGCAGCACTACGAAGACGAAAGCAAGGAAGCCCAGCGCGTAGATCAGCCAGGTTCCGGACCCGATGTTGTAAGCGGCGGATTTCAGGGTACCCCACGGTCCCAGCATCACCGCGGCATACACGATGGCGCTGCCGAGCATGATGAGCGCTTTGAACGCTTCGTCCAGTCTCCGGCCTCTCGGCTGCAACAGGTCTGCGCCCACGCTGCGCCAGTTCACCGCAATGTTGTCGTGCGGGCAGGTTCGCAGGCACTCGAGACACAGACCGCAGTAGGTGTTCTTCTCCAGTGCGCCGGGGTACACCAGCCAGGGGCATCCGCAGCCTGCCGCGTTCCCGGTGTAGCAGCTCTTTTGACGGTCCGCCGCGCAAACGGCCCTGTCCTTCACTCGGAGCTCTACGGGCGCCAGTTGGGAATACAGACCGACGAACCCACCGACCGGACACAGGTAGCGACAGAAGGCGCGCCGCTCGAAAATCAGGCTAGCGCCAACAGCCAGGAAGAGGAGTGCCAGCAACACGACTGCCGTGACGATGGGCTGCGTGAGGATGACCACGCTGAAGAGCGCGAGAACGGCAAACGCGGCGTTCTGCAGCCACATGTTTCGCGTCGCCCGGGGCCAGCGGCGTCCCAGCCCAAGCCCACGGGTCGCCGGTTGGAGGAGCGCACCGCGTTGCAGCCAATCTCCGGGGGCGGGGATCGGACAGATACTGCACCAACCGCGGCCGAAGAGCGGGACCGCTACGAGCATCAACACCGCCCACCATGCGATCCACACCGCGACGATCCCGAAGTTGCGGCTGCCCACCGGCGTTCCGGCCAGGCCGGACACGATCGCCAGTACGAACCCACCAAGCGCGAGCGCGGTCAGGGCGAACTGCGGCCCCCGGCGGTGCAGCACGGTCTTGATGAGCCGGAAATGCGTGAGATCCCGGCGTGTCACTGCCGAAACCCTACTACTCCCGCCATGGCTGCCAGGAGCGCGAGCGCCACCGCTCGCCACAGCAGCCAGTTGGTGCCGACCTTCAACTTGCCAATCATGAAGGGATGCAGCGGACCGCACGGAACGGAACAGCGGATCCGGAACGTCCCTTGTCGGTCGGCGACGAAAGTGAGGCGCTGCGTCTGCCCGGGATCGGCAGTGACGGAGAGATCGTAGCCGTCGACGTGCAGGCCGTGCACGACATCGGTGGCAACCAATTCGATGGTGATGTGATCGCCCTGGGCGACGGCAATCAGGGCGGGCTTGTAGGCAAAACTGCTAGCCTCAATGCGGATGATCCGTTCCGATGGCTCAGCCGANNGCCAGGAGGACCACCAGTGCCGGCAGGCCGAACAATGCGATGCGGCCGATGACACTCGTCTGCATCGGAGTTCAGCGGCCCGGCTCCCGGTCCACTGCTGAGACTCGTGTCTCATACAGCGGCGGGACCCCCCAGCCGTATCGGGTCATCAGAAGCGTCTCCTGGGAACTGGGATTCGTGTTGTCCCAGGTCCGTACCGGCTGTACTCGCGGTGGATCTTGGCCCGGATCTCGTTCACATCCTTGCCCTTGCGAAGCATCTGCATCACGTCACGCGTGATGTCGACGCAGATGCCTCAGCCAACCGCGTGGTAATCGAAGGAGGCCGGGCGGCCCTCCTGCGCCTC
>JABAOC010000150.1_pt2 | contig 10215 bp, 13 predicted proteins | sample 7062161 | NCBI WGS metagenome assembly JABAOC01 (sample SAMN14538625, study PRJNA623070) | marine sediment metagenome | biome: marine biome [ENVO:00000428]; feature: marine pelagic biome [ENVO:01000023]; material: deep marine sediment [ENVO:00002113] | place: India: Gulf of Khambhat ...
GAACCAGCAGCCACAACAACCCCGCCACCGCCTACCGCCACCCACACGCCGGCCGCAGATTCAGGCAGCCCACCCGCCACTCCAGGAAGCAGCGTCGCCCTGGTTCAGATCGCCGATCTCGACACGGGTGCCGGCGTCCTGGCCTTCAGCCCGGATGATGCGCTGCTGGCCCTTGGGGCCGCGAACGACGAAGTCCAGGTCTGGGAAGCCGCCGATTGGAGCCAGCGCTGGAGTGCGCCCCAAGGCGACTGGGCGCGGGCGGTTGCTTTTAGCCCGGATGGAAAACGACTTTCAAGCGTTAGCTTTGACCACACGGCTCGTTTGTGGGACGCCGCCAGCGGCGAACAGGTCGCCCAACTGGACTATGGTTACTGGGTGTACGGTCTGGACTTCAGCGGCGACGGCCAAAGCTGGGCAACGGGGAGTCTCGACGGAAAAGTCATCCTGGCCGACGCGAGCAGCGGCGCAATCGTCAAGGAATTTAAGCACGATTTAATGGTCTACGACCTGGCCCTCAGCCCGGACGGTCCCTGGCTGGCCGTCATGACCACCGGTTCCTATGGGCCGGGCGCGGTCGTCGTGTGGGACGTCTTCACCCAGGAGCGGCGCGTCCTGGCCGAGTTCCAGGGTGTGGCTTATTCCAACGTGGCCTTCAGCCCTGACACCCGCTGGCTGGCGGCCGCGTTGGGCAACGGCCCCGTCGCCATCTGGCAGACCCAGATCTGGCCCGAGGTGACTCGCCTGGAACGGCCCCCGGGCATCGTCAACAAGCTGATCTTCAGCCCCGACGGTACGCGGCTGGCGGGCATCGTGGCCAACGGCGAGATGGATTACAGGATCGTCGTCTGGGAAGTGCCCACCTGGCGTCCGGTTTCAGAGATGATGGCCGACGATGTCGTGTGGGACATCGCCTTCAGCCCCGACGGTCGCTGGCTGGCGGCGGGCCTGGGCCAGGGAATCGAGCACCCACCGGCCAACGAAGGGCAACTCTGGGACGTAGCTACCGGGGCGCTGGTGGCCCGTTTGCCCCACCAGCGGCAGGTGCTGAGCGTCGCCTTCAGCCACGACGGGACGCGGCTCGCCACCGGGGGCGGTGATGCGGTGAAGATATGGAGGTTGCCGTGACTGTACCGCAACGACATCTCAACTTTCTTTGCCGTGGACCTGATCATCACCGCCATCGTCTTCCTGGTATTTATGCTCCGCGAGGCGGAGCGATACCAGATGCGCAACCGGTGGCTGTACGTCGTCGCCACCCTGGCCGTCGGTCCCTCCTTCGCCTTTCCGTTGTTTCTCTATTTCCGTGAGCCATGGATCAAAGAACCATAGATTTGCAGGAAATCGCGAATTATGCCCGTTAAGGATAGAAACCGTTTCTGTAGCTACCGGTAGCTCAAAAAACGGGGGGGTTCAACCTCAATGGTATATCTTGAGGAGCCGATTGTAAAAACGAGATCAGGAGGAAACTGAGGTAGGCGCCAGGGGGATGCCCTCGGCGGCGATATTCCGATAGAGGCTGAAATCGTCTCGCTTCATGCGCTCCCAGCGCTCCAGTCCAATGACGCGCGGGCCGATGAGCACGTCATACTCTAGCGACACTCGTGACGCAAGGGTGCTAATCTCCCCACGTAGTGACCAGCTTTCTTCTCTGACAACGGTCAGGATGTCTATGTCGGACCAGGGGCCGCTGTCGCCGCGTGCCTTCGAACCGAAGAGGGCAACCTGGAGGATATCTCCCGGAAACCGCTCGTGCAGCCGCTGGACAAAGATCTGAATCGCCTGACGCTCTTTTGCTGAAAGATGAGCAAGAGACTGTTCTCTCACAGCCCCCCTCCTGCCGCAAAAGCTGTTCGACCCGTTCGGCAAAACGTCGGGCGTCGCTCAAGTCTCTTTGTGCTACTTCTGTCTCGACCGGAATCTCGAGTTCGTAATCGCTCGCACGCCGATCGTCCATCACTCGACCATAGATGCGGCTGTACTCGACTTCGATCAGGCCTGGTTTGACGAAATGCTCCCGAAAGGCAGCGACCACACCTGAATGCTTACCGCGTGCAAGCCCCGAGTAGCCAGCAAAGCATTTGCCGCGTAAAATACGGCGTAGTAAGAGCGATTGATGGCCGAGCCAAAAAAGCCACCGGCGATATTGTGAGCAGCCACTTCCAACATCTTTTGGGCGTGTTCCATATAGAGGCCGACTTCGCGCTTTGATGTGGACATAGACGCCTCGCCCCACAAGTATAGCAGGGAACCAGGGGAAAGACAAAGTGATGGGTTTACCGGATCTGACGGAGAAAAAGTAACGCAAGGAGCCAGAATCATATGCGCCGTGAAAGACGAAAACCGGTGTATTCGACAAACCCGAATGCCACCACCCGTTGCCGCAAGTGTGGGAGCGATCCGTGCCGTTGCCGACGGGCGACGAAAAGCCTCCCTCCAGCGCAGCAGGTGGCTCACATCCGGCGGGAAAAGAAAGGGCGGCGTGGCAAGACGGTAACCGTAATCCAGAACTTGCAGCTTTCGGCGGATGACATGAAAGCGCTGAGCAAGCACTTGAAGCAAACGTGTGGCTCGGGCGGCACCGTCAAGGATGGCAACATCGAAATCCAGGGCGACCATCGCGACAAGGTAGCGGACGAGCTGGGAGCACTGGGCTACAAGACCAAGTTCACCGGGGGATAAATGGACATCCGACGCGCCACCCTGGAGACGTGCGCCAGGGCGACCGGCACGGTAATCGTCATCGACGTGTTGCGTGCCTTCACCACCGCCGCCTACGCCTTCGCCGCCGGGGCGGCCAGCATCACGCTGGTCGGCGAGATCGAGGAGGCCATCGCCCTGCGCAAGGGGAACCCCGATCTCCTGCTGATGGGCGAAGTGTACGGCCAGCCGATCGACGGCTTTGACTATGGCAACTCGCCCTCCACCTTTCTCGAGCGCGACCTGTCGGGCCACCATCTCGTCCAGCGCACCACCGCCGGCACCCAGGGCGTGGTGCGCAGCCGGAAAGCCGACACGCTGCTGGCGACGGGCCTGTGCTGCGCCCGGGCCACGGTTGATTACGTCCGCCAGCACCCGGCGCCGTCCATCACCCTGGTGGTCACCGGCGCCCGGCCTGAGGACCCAGGCGACGAGGACGCCGCCTGCGCCGATTACCTGGAGGCGCTGCTGAGCGGACGTTCGCCGGAGCGGGGCGATATCGTGCGGCGTGTGCGCGAGTCGCAGACGGCGCGCAAGTTCCTGGACCCGGCAGTCCCCGAATTCCCCCCCGCCGACGTCGAGTGTGCCGTGGACATCGACCGCTTCGACTTCGCGCTGCTCGTCAGGCGGCGGGATGGGCTATTGGTGACGGAACCCATTAGAACACGGACGCGCAGGATGTAGCGGATTCTTGGCCAGTCATAAACAAATCCGTTGCATCCTGCGCATTCGTGTTCTTGCCTCGATGACAGACAGCGGCAGTTCCCTGGCAAGCTCTCCTGGCCCGTACCTTTTGCCCTTCGCTGACATTCTCTTTTGAGGCAATTCGGGGTATTGACAAACACCAAGATCCTTGATATAATATGACCGGTCATATGACCGGTCATATTAGTGTATACAAGCCCTACCTACCTTCACCGATAACTACTCCACACCTTTTCAAAATAACCTCAAATGATGTCTACCAGACGAAAATCGCCCACAATGAAAGATGTGGCTGAGACGGTTGGGGTCTCGAAGCAGACCGTGTCGGCTGTGATCAACAACAAACCGGGAATCACCCAAGAGACACGAGACCGCGTCCTGGCAGCTATCGAAGAACTGGGCTATCGCCCCGACTCCATCGCGCGTAGCCTGGCTACTGGCCGCACACACACGGTTGCCTTTATTGCCTCGGATGTCTCCGCTCCATTTATTGGAACGTTGGTAGTCGCCGCTGAAGATTATGCCTACTCGTGTGGATACAGCCTGGTCCTTTACAACACCCATGACGACGTGGAGCGCGAGGCCGCCTATTTCACTGCGGCCGTTCAGCGGGGAGTAGACGGTGTGCTATTTATCTCTGCCACGGACCAGAATACCGGTTTGGACGTCCTTGGGGCGACCAGTACTCCGGCGGTGGCAATTGATCGTGTTCCAGTTCCTTACTGTGGTCCCTCAGTGACGCTTGACAATGTAGAGACAGGCTGCCTGGCAGCCAAGCATCTATGGGACCTGGGACACACCCGCGTTGCCCACATCGGCGGCCCCCAAACAGTGCAAATGTCTCGAGACCGACTCCAAGGCTTTCAACAGGTGCTTGAAGCTCAAGGGGTGATGTCAAAACTATACGTTGAGACAGCGGAAAATTGGGATTACAAGGCTGGTTATGATGGGATGCAACGCATTCTGGCCAGCGATCAAAACCCTACGGCTATCTTTGCTGCAGGCGACGCCCTGGCTATCGGCGCTATGCGGGCTATTCGGGAAACGGGATTGCGGGTACCTGAGGACATTTCTCTGGTTGGAGTAGACGACCTTGACATTGCCGCTTTTCAGAATCCACCTCTGACGACCATACGCCAATCGATAACCGAGTTAGCTGTTTTGGGCCTGCAACTTCTGTTCGACCTCCTAGACGGAAAAGAGCCGGAACGGACGCACATCGTGATGGAACCTGTCTTGGTTGTGAGGCAGTCCACCTCCCCGCCGTCTAGAGTTGAGAATAGAGCAGGCGGGACCTTACCACCCACGGCTTAAGTTGGTAGAAGTGCCTCCACTTGCTTGAGACCGTCCGTCGATTGCAACAGACGAAACCGAGTTGATCGGCTAGACAACCAAACATGAGACCTGCATTCTAACTCGCTTCAAGGAGGAGCAATATGCGGCCAAGTATACGCGCCAAGATCGGACTACTTGCCACGGGTCACCAGTATTACTGGGACCAGTTTCCAGGCTTGAGAGATATGGGGCTGAATATGTGCGCCAATCTCCAAGGCATGCTTGAGCAACGTGCCGACGTGGTAGCGCCTGACCTTGTTGATACGGTCGAGAAGTCACAAAGAGCTGGAGAATTGTTCCGTCAGGAACAGGTTGACGCCGTGTTGGTCTTCCCGGTAGGCTACACCGTGAGTATGAACATGGTGCCTGCTGTGATGGATTTGGAAGTACCCATCCGGATCCTCAACGCTCACGAGGATAGGTCGTACGATTATGCCAGCGCAGACACAGCTTTGTATCTGCATCACGAGGGAGTGTGCTGTATCCCGGAGTACGCCGGCGCACTGGTCAGCCTTGGCAAAAAGTTCAAAGTACGCACTGGTCATTTCGGTGACGACCGTCTGTGGTGCGAGTTGCAGGCCGACTTTGACGGTGCAGCCGCAGCTCGTTACTTCAAGACCATGAACATCGGGCTGATCGGGCAGGTCTACACCCATATGACTGATATGCCGATTGATGAACATCGGTTGCTCCGGGCAACAGGCCGTATGCTGGTATGCCCTGAAGTGGAAGAGTTTGAAAATGCTTATCATCGGGTGACAGAGACGCAACTTGAGGACATGTATCGTCAGTTTCGTGAGATGTACGATGTGGATGAGAGCGTGACCAATGAGCATCTGCGTTTCTCAGCCCAGGTAGCGGTGGCCTTTGATGAGATCATCACCAAGTACGATATCCATGCGTTTGGCTTCTATTGGTGGGGCGAACGGGAATTGATCACCCAACTCCGCGCCCAGGCCGGTTTGGCCGTGTCCCGGCTGGCCGCATTGGGGCGGCCGGGGGTGACTGAGGGGGATGTCAAGTCGGCTATGGCCATGAAGATTTTAGACCTGCTGGGTGGGGGAGGTATGTTCGTTGAGTTCTTCTCAATGGACTTCGATGAGGACTTCTTCCTCATGGGCCACGACGGGCCAAGCAACGTCAGTATGGCCGAGGGATGTCCGCGACTGATGCATTTGGACGTTCATCACGGCAAATCGGGCCATGGTCTCGGCATTGATTTTAATATGAAGGAAGGACTAATCACCCTGCTGAACCTGACCCAGTTCAATGCCGGGGATACCTTTAAACTTATCTACTCGGTGGGCGAAGTTGTTCCAGGCCCTATCTTGAATATCGGCAACCCGAACGCTCGAGTTCGGGTAAGCCGTCCGCTCCACGAGTTCATGGACGCCTGGTGCCAGGAAGGGCCATCGCACCACATTGCTTTGGGTATTGGTGACCACAGCGCAGCACTGGAAACATTTGCAGAAGCCACGGGTTTCCGTGCCGTGAGAGTATGAACCAAAAGGAGGTGCAAAATGTGATGAAATACCGCGCCGATGCCTTTTTGACGGGTGTCACCATTTGTGGTGAGGAAATCTGCATCACCTAGAAAAGCCGAAAGGGGAGAGAACGAAATGAACAGCAAACTAGTACGCATCGTAGGGATCGTAGGGGTCATTATACTCGTGACGTGGATTGCTGCGTGCTATCCTACCCCGCCGCCGACCGAAGCGCCGCCCCCCACCGAGGCTCCGGCTGCAACTGAAGCGCCAGCCGAGGCAGCAGCCGAGCTTGAGACCGCAGAAGAGGGACCGATATTGCTGGGCTTTGCCAACATGGTGGAGGGCTACGAGTTCTCCACTATGACCAGAGAGGGAGTCGAGGAAGAAGCCGCCAAGCTGGGTTGGGAGGTACTTGCGCTGAACAACAACTTCGATGCCAACCTGGCTCTCACCAACGCCGATGCCATGGTGCTGAAGGAAGTCGACGTGGCCGTCGAGTTTCAGTTGTATGAGGACGTCATGCCAGCTATGATGGACAAGTTCAACGAGGCTGGCATCCCGGTCATCACCATCGACATCCCTGCGCCTGGCGCCACTTTCGTGGGCGTGAACAACTATGAAGCGGGCAAGCTGGCCGGTACCTGGCTCGGCCAGTACGCCCTGGATAACTGGGATGGCGAAGTCGACCTCGTCCTCCTGCTGGACGACCCCACCGTCGGCGAACTGCCCAAACAGCGCGTGGACGGCATCCAGGATGGCATCCTCGAGCTGTTACCCGACCTGGACACGGAGAAAGTCCTGCGCCAGCCTGGCGGCGGGATGCGCGACAAGGGCCTGGAGATCACCAGAGCGGTCCTCACCTCCCATCCCGATGCAACCAGAATCCTGGTCAGCGGCATCGATGACATCAGCCTCCTGGGCGGATACGCTGCCGCAGAAGAATTGGGCCGGACACAGGATGTCGTCTTCTTCGGACAGGGTGGTGAAGCAGAAGCCATTCCCGTAATCAGGGACCCCGACAGCTCCTACTATGGAAGCGTCGGCTACTTCTTCGAGAACTACGGCAAGAAGATCGTGCCCACCGCCGCCAAGCTGGTGGCCGGTGAAGAGGTGCCAGAGTTCGTCTATGTCGACATCGCCGTTATCACCAAAGACAACGTAGACGATATCTATCCACCTGAGGAATAGAACCTGTTTGACACGACCCCTGGGCTGGTCTTCCGATCTGGTGACCAGCCCGGGGATTTGCCCATAACCAAGGCGGTGACCCTTAAAGAGTAGGGTAGGAGGTTATTCATGGACGGTCAGAGCGTGCAGCTACCCAAAACTCAGACCAGCTCGACAACAGACCCACCAAGGTCAGAGAAAAATCTGATTGAAATGGTGGGCATCTCCAAGAGTTTCGGCGGGCTACACGCACTCAAGGACGTAGATCTGAATGTGGGATACCACGAAGTGGTGGGCCTGGTGGGTGACAACGCAGCCGGAAAATCCACTCTGATGAAAATCTTGACAGGCGCCTACCATGCGGACGCAGGTCATATACGTTTTGAGGACAGCCAGGTCGACATCCGCCGCCCCCAGGACTCCCGGAGCCTGGGCATCGAGATGATCTATCAGGACCTGGGACTATGTCCCAAGCGGAACGTCGCAGCCAACCTCTTTCTGGGGCGCGAGGAAGTGAGGTTGTCGCTAGGCATCTTGAAGATACTCGACTGGCCCAGGATGAAGCGAGACACAGCCACGATTCTGGAGCATCTTCATATCAACATCAAGCAACTGGATAGGCCGATAGAGAAGCTATCAGGTGGTCAGAGACAGGCCGTCGCCATTGGACGAGCCGTCAGCTTCGACCCAAAACTGGTGATCATGGATGAACCTACGGCCAGCCTGGCGCTCAAAGAGGTAGGCGCTGTACTCGAGCTAATTGGCAGCCTCCGGGACAGAGGTATTTCGGTGATTCTGATCAGCCACAGATTACAAGACGTCTTCGAGGTGGCAGACCGAATCGCTGTCCTTCGCGCTGGGGAAATGGTAGCCACGCATCTCAGGGTTGATGTCACTATGGATGATATTGTGAGCCTGATGTTCCTGGGCCGTGAGCGCAATGGGAGGTAGATGGACATCATGCAAGAGATAGGTATGTCAAAAGAGATCGGAGTGGATGCAGAGGAACCATCCAGTCAAGGCGCATTGACCCGATTTCTGAAAGTGGACTTTCTGCGGGATTTAATCCTCTTNNCGTGATCGTCTTTTCTGTGCTGTCTCCCTACTTTCTGACGACAAGAAACTTCATGAATATCGGCTTGGCCATCACCGTATATGGTATCGCAGCCGTCGGGTCCACCATAGTGCTCATATCGGGCGGGATAGACCTCACGGTTGGTTCCGTCATTGGCCTGGCTAGCATTGCCATAGGCGCCATGCTTACGGTAGGAGTGCCTCTCGGACTTGCCGTGCTAGGCGCGCTTCTGGTGGGCGCCTTGGTGGGCCTCATCAACGGCGTGCTAATCGTGCAGGCCCGCATCAATCCCCTGATTGCAACCCTGGGTATGATGTCTATCATCCGTGGCTTCGCCTTTGTCTACTCCGGCGGGGTTTCCCACGCCATTGTGTCCGAAGATTTCGGCTTCTTGGGGCGCGGGCGTGTGGCTAGAATACCCCTGCCGATTCTTACGATGCTATCGCTCTACGTCGTTGCCTGGGCCATCATGAAGTACACTGACTTTGGACACTACGTGTATTCCATAGGCGACAATGCTCTCAGTTGCCGGCTGGCCGGGGTCAGTGTCAAAAAATGGCGCTACATTGTGTATATCGTGGGAGGCGTAACTGNNTGTTCCTCGCTTCAATGATGCAGGCTGCTCTGCCACAGGCCGGTACTGGCTACGAGCTGAACGTCATTGCGGCCGTTATTCTGGGCGGCACCAGTCTAAGTGGGGGGGTAGGCAACCTTCTTGGCACACTATTGGGAGTGGTAATCATGGGCACGCTGGACAACGGATTCACGCTGCTCAACGTCCCAGCCTTCTACCAATTGATTGCCAAGGGCGCGGTGCTGATTCTGGCTGTATTCATTGATCAGTTGAGAACCGGTGGTTATGAGTAGCCTATCTCCCTATACCAGGTGAAGGAACCTGCGCATCGGACAATCCATCCAAAGGAGGAAGAAACTGCTATGAAGATTGAGTCGTTCGAGACGTCCAAGACCACAGAGTTTGGGGACTTGCTGTCCGAGAGAAAGAAGGACAAAGAACTGAAGGTCGGTCTTCTGGCGGGCGCCTATTTCGAGTACTACCGTATGTGGGGTGATGCCTATGAGCAGCAGATTCACGATGACATGGATGTAGTCGCCGAGAATCTAAGAAAGCGGTTTAAGCACGTTGTTTACCCCGGCCTGGCCGATACTATGGACAAGTTTGCCAAGGCAGGCGAGGTTTTCCTGGAAGAGGAAGTGGATATCGTAGTGTTGTGCCAGGGTACATATTGCCCCGATTATATGCCTCTAGAGACGCTAGGCCGCATGAAGGATGTGCCACTGATTCTGTTCTCAACTCAGGCTGAACCAGACGTCGATCCCGATATGGACTACCCGCAGATTATCAGAGACAGCGCCATCATCGGGCTTACTCAATTGAGTGGTGCCCTGAGGAAGATGGAATGGTTTGAGACATATAGGCCAGTGGTTGGTTGGCTGGACGATCAGGAGGCATATGATCAGATCGAGAGATACACGAATGCGGCGATGGCCTACAAAAACTTGCAGGGCAAGAACATCGGGGTGGTTGGGCACGTCTTTAGGGGAATGTACGATTTTGAGCACGATAAGACCAAAGTAAAAGGGAAACTGGGGCCTAATTGTATAAACATTCAGGTCAGTCACCTGGTCGACATATGGGAAGAAGTGACTGAGAACAATATCTTGGGCCTGGTGGATGAAGTGAAGCAGCGCTTCAAGATACGGGATCTGGAAGAGGAAGACCTTTACAAA
>JABAOC010025297.1_pt2 | contig 10214 bp, 9 predicted proteins | sample 7062161 | NCBI WGS metagenome assembly JABAOC01 (sample SAMN14538625, study PRJNA623070) | marine sediment metagenome | biome: marine biome [ENVO:00000428]; feature: marine pelagic biome [ENVO:01000023]; material: deep marine sediment [ENVO:00002113] | place: India: Gulf of Khambhat ...
GTCTTCAGGAGTCTCAAGGGATTGGGTTTTTTCATCCTGGGGGAGATGTTGGTATTCATCGGCATTTTGGTCATCGCCTACATATATGTCTGGAGAAAAGGAGCTTTGGAATGGGAGTAGAGACCCTCGTGGGGAAGAATGTCCTCATGGACATCGTGGATAAGGTGGTCAATTGGGGGCGGAAGTGGTCCATATGGCCGGTGACCTTCGGCCTGGCCTGATGCGCCCTGGAGATGATGGTCACCAGTTCGGCGACCTGGGATATTTCGAGGTTTGGGGCTGAGGTATTCCGTCCCTCCCCGAGGCAGGCGGACCTGATGATCGTAGCGGGAACGCTTACCAAGAAGATGGCCCCCATGGTGAAGAGGATCTACGAACAGATGCCGGAGCCCAAATGGGTCATCGCCTACGGGGCCTGTGCCTGTACCGGGGGAATATTCCAAACGTATAACGTCGTGCAAGGCGTTGATCAGATTCTTCCCGTGGATGTTTACGTTCCGGGATGTCCCCCAAGGCCTGAGGCATTGTTGACGGCCCTCATGGGACTCCAGAAGAAGATCGAACGGGAGACCCTTCTGGATCGGGTGGATGTAAAGAGTGGCCTGGAAATCGAGGCTACGTAGGTCTCCTCTCGTTACGTTACATTCCTTAAATGTTCCTTATGTTCACTGCCCCCACGCCGTCCTTCTGGAGGGGATGGGGTGGGGGCAGCGAATGCAGTGGTACCAAGGGAGAAATAGGGTGGAGACCGAAGGGACCGATAAGGTGAGAGGGCAATTTGGGGCTTCGATCCTGAAGGTGGAAACCTTCAGGGACGAGACTACCTTGGTCGTTGAGAAGCAGAGGGTAGCGGAGGTTTTGGAATTCCTCAAGGAAGACCCGGATCTCTCCTATGATTACCTAACGGATGTCTGCGGCGTCGATTATCAGGCCAGAAAGCCGAGATTTGAGCTCGTCTACCATCTCTGCTCAACAAAGTACGATCGACGATTGAGGGTGAAAGTTCCGCTGGAGGAGGGCGACTCCGTTCCGAGCGTTGAATCAATTTGGAAGGCCGCCAATTGGTATGAGAGGGAGGCCTACGATATGCTGGGAATCCGCTTCGAAAATCACCCCGATTTAAGGCGGATCTTAATGTGGGATGATTTCGAGGGATATCCCCTCCGCAAGGATTTCCCGGTAAAGGGGAAGGATTTCGATAAACCCTTCATTCCCGAGCTATGAACCAGTGAGCGGGGTTCGAGATGGCCGAAACGAGATATCTTACCATCAACATGGGCCCGCAGCACCCCTCAACCCACGGGGTTTTGAGGCTCGTGTTGGAATTGGATGGGGAGATCGTCGTAAAGGCGACCCCTCATGTGGGACATCTTCACCGCGGCGTCGAGAAACTGTCCGAGACGAAGACGTACCACCAAGTCATTCCCTTGACGGATCGCCTGGATTACACCAACGGGATAGGAAACAACCTGGGATACGTTTTGGCCGTGGAGAAGCTCCTGGGCATGGAGGTCCCCAAACGGGCCCAGTACGTCCGGGTTGCCGTGGCTGAACTTCAGAGACTTGCCGCCCACCTCATATGGTTGGCGACCCACGCCCTGGATATCGGGGCCATGACGGTGCTCTTCTACTGTTTCCGGGAGCGGGAATCCATACTGAGGATCATAGAGGAGGTATCCGGCGGCAGGTTAACCCCCACCTATTTTCGGATCGGAGGCCTGGCCAAGGATATCCCGGAGGGGTTTGAGGAGAGCGTTAGGCGGTTCCTTGAGGATTTTCCGGGACGAATCAACGAATACGAGACCCTCCTCACGAAAAACGTAATCTGGATGAGGAGGACAAAGGGAGTGGGCATTCTCACGGCGGAGGATGCCATCAATTATGGGGCCAGCGGGCCGACGCTGAGGGGCTCTGGAGTGAGGTGGGACGTTCGAAAGCGGTTTCCCTATTCCAGTTACGATGAGTTCGACTTCGAGATTCCCATCGGCGAGGTGGGGGATGTCTACGATCGATACATGGTTCGGCTGGAAGAGATGAGGCAGTCGGTCCGGATTATTCAACAAGCGGTGGATAACCTCCCCGATGGACCTATCATGGCCGATGACCCCCGGGTGGTGCTCCCCCCCAAGGACGATGTCCAGAGGAACATCGATGCCTTGATTCGGCAATTCAAGATCGTCTCGGAGGGATTTGAGGCCCCGGAGGGCGAAGTTTTCATGAGCGTCGAGGCGCCCAAGGGGGAACTGGGGTTTTACATCGTCAGCGATGGGTCGAACCATCCCTATCGAATCAAGATCAGGACGCCATCCTTTATTAACCTGAGCTGTCTCCCGAAGATGATCGAAGGTAAATTGATTGCCGACGTGGTATCCGCCATCGGGAGCATCGATATCGTCTTAGGAGAGGTTGACAGATAAGGAGTATGGGGCATGACCGATGTCGTTTTCAGTAGCTGGAAGGACCAGATCGTCGATAATCGGGGAAAAGCGCCCGGTGACTCCCTGGAAGTGAAAAGCTTGAATATACCGGTGGATTATGACGGAGAAGCCCAAATAAAGGGCTTCGTGGGATGGGATGGGTTGGTCATAAGGGATCCCGGGGTAAACGTGGTGGATATGGTCCGGGCGTATTTGGATGCTGTTCAGGGGGAATCCTGCGGGAAGTGCGTTCCGTGCCGTGTGGGTACCAGGGTGATGCTGGAGGTGGTGAATCGGATCGCCGACGGTAGGGGAAAGATGGCGGATTTGGGCATGCTTGGGAGTCTGGGGGCCTTTATCAGAGAGGGCTCCAAATGTACCGTGGGGCAGACCGGTACCAAGCCCGTATTGGACGCCATCGAGTATTTCAGGGGCGATTTCGAGGAGGTCATCAAGGGGAAGAAGAGGGTTGCCAGGGGAACCTACAAGGTGAAGTTAACCGCGCCCTGCATGAGCGCCTGCCCTTCCCACCTCGATATTCCCACGTACATTGAATACATCAAGGAGGGAAAGTTTGAGGAATCCCTTTCCGTGATTCGCGAGGCAACCTGTCTTCCGGGGGTCTTAGGGAGGGTGTGTATACGGCCCTGTGAGGAGAACTGCAGGAGGGCCAATATCGATGAACCCCTTTCCATAAAGTATTTGAAGCGATTTGTGGCCGATTACGAATTAGAGAAGAGGCATATTCCTTCCGTTTCCCCGGCTTCCGAGAAGAAGGAGGATAAGGTGGCCATCATAGGGGCAGGCCCGGCGGGATTGTCTTGCGCCTATTACTTGGCCTTAAAGGGATATCCGGTGACCATTTTCGAGCGGTTCCTCGAATCGGGGGGGATGGCGATATGGGGCATCCCCGATTATCGCCTTCCGAGGGATATCTTGCGCCGGGAGGTGGAGATCATCCGGTCCATTGGAGTTGAGATCCGATACGGGGTCCAGGTCGGAAAGGACATAACCTTGGAGGAAATCTTCCAACAGGGGTACAAGGCCCTCTTCATCGGGGTGGGGGCTCAGGGGAGCACCTCGATGAGGGTCGAGGGTGAAGACAAGGGATATGAGGGGTTCATCACCGGTGTTCAGTATCTCCTGGATGTAAACATGGGGAAGGACCCCTTTCCCGAGGGGAAGAGAGTGGTGGTGGTGGGAGGGGGGAATGTCGCCATCGATTGCGTCCGCTCCTCCTTTCGGGTGGAGAAGAAGGATGTCAATCTTTTCTACAGGAGATCGCGGAAGGAGATGCCGGCCGACGAGGTGGAGATTCACGACGCCGAGGAAGAGGAAGTGCAGTTTCACTACCTCTGCGTCCCGACCAAGATCATTGCCAAGGAGGGAAAGGTGGTGGGCGTTGAGTGTATCCGCATGGAACTGGGGGAGCCCGATGAGAGCGGTCGAAGGAGGCCAGTTCCAATCCCCGGATCGGAATTCTCCGTAGATACGGATATCGTGATTCCCGCCATTGGCCAAGCGGTGGACCTCTCCTTTATGGAAGAGAAAGATGGGATTGAGACGACCAAGTGGGGGACCATTTCCGTGGATGAGGAGACTCTAGGGAGCTCGAGGGAGGGGGTTTTTTCCGCGGGGGATTGTGTTACCGGTCCGGATGTTCTGGTCAGGGCCGCTGGAAACGGAAAGAGGGCGGCCGATAAAATCGACCTGTACCTGAGCGGCTTACAGGTGAGCCCGACGGAGGACGAGAGGCTTGAGAACCTGATGGCCTCTATAAAGGTTTATGACTCCCAGGAAGAGATCGGGATCATCGGCGGAAGAAAGAGGAAGCAGCTCCAGATGCTGCCTCCGAAGGAGAGGAAATGGACTTTCGAGGAAGTGGAGAAGGGGTTTTCCGTGCCCGCTGCAATAAAGGAGGCGGATCGGTGTCTGCGGTGCTACCGAATCGCTTTGGTTGCGACCGAGAGCTGAACGGGTTCGTTATCGGTCTAATGAGGATAATTGCAGAAAAGAAAATTTTCTGAGCCGCGAAGGGCGAGTTTTTCAGAGATGTGGTTGATGGGGAGCGATGATGGTAAAGCTTACGATTGACGGTACGGAGATTACCACGGGCGAGGAGAAGACGATCCTGGAGGCCGCCACGGAGAATAGTATCTCCATCCCCACCCTCTGCTTCCACAAGAGGCTGAGCACCCTGGGCTCGTGTCGAATGTGTCTCGTGGAGATCGAAGGCGCGGAAAAGCCCATGGCCGCATGTACGACGCCCGTTGTCGATGGTATCGTAGTCCACAGCAAGACGGAGCGGGTGCAGAAGTTGCGGCGTGATGCACTCCGGCTGATGCTCGTAAATCACCCCCTGGATTGTCCGGTATGCGACGCAGGCGGTGAATGCCAGCTCCAGAACCTAGCCTATGGCTTCGGGATTGACCGGCAGGAGTTCGTTGCCGAGGAGATTGAGAGAAAGGTACCCGCCTACGGTACGCCCCTTATACGACAGTGGCCCAATAGGTGCGTTATGTGTCAACGGTGCGTCCAGGCCTGTATCGAAATCCCGGGGTGTCACGTCCTGGATATCGTGGAAAAGGGGCTCGTCTCCATGATTAACGCTGTTAATTCGGAGTCGTGCATTTCCTGCGGCGAATGTCTCTCGGTGTGTCCGGTGGGCGCCTTGACGGAGAGTTTGAGCCCTGTCAAGGGGAGGAAATGGCAAGCCGAGAGGGTCCCGACCACCTGCACCTTTTGTGGCTGTGGGTGTCAATTGGAACTGAATACGGTAGGAGAGAGGACCATCATAAAGGTCACCGCCGATGATGAGAAGGGGAGCAACCGGGGCAGTCTCTGCGTAAAGGGGCGGTTTGGTTATGACTATGTCCATCATGGCGACCGATTGACCACCCCCCTGATCAGAAAGAATGGGTCCCTGGTTGGGGCTGATTGGGATGAGGCCCTTAGCGTGGCTGCGGAGCGGTTGGGGTCGATACGGGATCAATATGGCAAGGCGAGTATCGGAGGCATTATCTCAGCGCGCCACACCAACGAGGAATGCTACCTGATGCAAAAATTCATGCGGGCGGCCATTGGGAACAATAACGTGGACAGTGGCTCACGATTGACCCATTGCCCCACCGTGACCGGCTTGATGGAGGCCACGGGGTATGGGGCCATGACCAACGCGATGGACGATATTCTCGATTCAGGGGTGATCCTCATCGCGGGGGCTGATCCCGACGTGGACAACCTCATCTTTGCCAACAAGATTCGCAGGGCCATTCGAGAAAGAGGCTCGAAGGTCATTTTAGTTGACCCACGGAAGACGGCCTTGGAAAAATACGCGGATATTTGGCTTCGACCGAGGCCCGGCACGGATGTCGCGTGGATTAATGGGTTTATTCGGCTCATCCTCTCGGAGAAGCTCTTGGCCTCCGGTTATGTGCGGCGCCATACCGAGGGGTTAAATGAGCTGAAAAAAGGGGTTAAGGCCTTTACCCCTGCCTCCGTGGAGAAGCTCTCGGGGATTCCTCAGCAGGATCTAGTAAAAGCCGCCCGTCTCTATGCCGAGGCGGAGAAGGCTTCCATCGCCTATGGTTCGGGCATGGTCCAACATATCAACGGGACGGATCATGTGCGAGGACTTGCTAACCTGGCCATGGTTTCCGGAAACATGGGCGCAGAAGGGGGTGGACTGTATCCGCTCATCGTCCAGAGCAACGCCCAAGGGGCCTGTGATATGGGGGCGCTGCCCGAGTATCTCCCAGGATATCAGCCGATTTCGGAGGAGATTCCCCGGGGGAGGTTCGAGGAGGAGTGGGGTATTGAGCTGCCCGAGGATGAGGGCTTGACACTCATCGAAATGGTGGAGGGGATCCTTCAAGGGCGGATCAAGGCCATGATTATCGTCGGGGAAAACCCCCTCATTTCGCTCCCGAATCCCAAGAGGTTGGAGGAGGCCATTAACTCCTTGGAATTCCTGGTTGTTCAGGATGCCTTCCTCTCGGAGACGGCCAAAGGGGCCCACGTGGTGCTGCCCGGGACGACCTTCGCCGAGAAGGAGGGGACGTTCACCAACATGGAGAGGCGAATCCAGAGGGTGAGGAAGGCCCTTCAGCCGGTGGACGATGCGAGACCGGATTGGGCGATTATCTGCCAGCTCGCGTCCAAGATGGGCTATCCGATGGAATATGAAGGCCCCTCCGAGGTGATGGAGGAGATAAGCCGGGTAACCCCCATTTACGGAGGTGTAAACTACGATCGACTGGAAGGAGAGGGGATTCAATGGCCCTGTCCCACCGCGGATCATCCGGGAACGAGGATTCTTCACGGGGATGGCTTCAACCGAGGGAAGGGGAAGCTCGCAGCCGTTGAATACAGGGAGCCCGTGGAGAAGACGGACGAGGAATATCCGTTTGCCCTGGTGACGGGGGGCCACTTGTACCACTATCATATCGGCACGATTACCAAGAGGGCAATCGGCCTCTCAAAGGTCTATGAGGAAACCTGCCTCAGAATGAATCCCGAGGATGCCAAGGCCCTTACGATATCGGATGGGGATATGGTAAAGGTGATATCTCCCAGGGGGGAGGTTGAAACGAAGGCCAAGCTGGATGGGGGGATGGCCAAGGGGATGGTCTATGTAGCTCCGGGGTTTCGGGATATTCCCCTCAACGGTTTGATCTTTGCGGACATTGATCCGATTGCGAAAAACCCTGAATATAAGGTGTGCTCGGCCAGGGTTGAAAAAATTTAGGAAGGGATGGATATGGAGCTGGTGTATTTCCTCGTCGAGGTGGTGATTAAGGCCATCGTCGTTTTCGCGTGCCTGATGATGATCGTCGCCTACCTGACATTGGCGGAGAGAAAGATCCTGGGCCATGTTCAAGTCCGGTATGGGCCCAACAGGGCAGGTCCCTTCGGCCTCCTTCAACCCTTTGCCGATGGGATCAAGGCCTTCTTCAAGGAAGACCTTATTCCGGGGCGAGCGGATAAGGTCTGCTTCGTGATCGCCCCCATGATCGTCATCGCTTCGGCCATCAGCCTGTTCGCCGTCATCCCCTTCGGGAACAAGATAGTGCTCTGGGGGAGGGAGATAAACCTGGTGATAGCCGACGTGGACATAGGCATCCTGTACATATTCGGCTTAGCATCTCTCGGGGAGTACGGGGTTGTCCTGGGGGGATGGTCATCGGGCAACAAGTATGGCCTCACGGGAGCCCTTCGGGCGGCGGCGATGATGATCAGCTATGAGGTGGCCTTGGGCCTTTCCATTATGGGCGTTTTGCTCATTTCCCAGACCCCTCGGCTAACCGATATCGTGCTTGGTCAGGGTGGGGGATTTTGGCATTGGTATGTATGGCTCCAGCCCGTCGCCTTCGTCCTCTATATGGTCTGTGGTTTGGCAGAGTTGAGCCGGACTCCCTTCGATATGCCGGAGGCGGAATCCGAGCTGGCCTGTGGGTTTAACATCGAATACAGTAGCATGAAATTCGCCCTGTTCTTCATGGGGGAATATGCCCATCTCGTGGTTGTATGCGCGGTGGCGGCCACGCTGTTCCTCGGTGGATGGCAACCCCCTCATCCAGCCCTTTCCTTTATTCCAGGAGTGATCTGGTTTTTCATCAAGGTGGTCGGGCTCATCTTCTTCTGCATCTGGGAGAGGGGAACCTTTCCCCGGCTGAGGTATGACCAAATCATGTATTTCGGGTGGAAATTCCTGTTTCCGCTGGCCCTGATCAACCTCGTGGTTACCGCCATCGTTATTTCGATTCGCTAGAATGAGGAGTTACCATGATCGTCCCCCTGATCAAAGGTTTGAAGCTCACACTATCGAGGTTCTTCTCGAAACCCGTTACCGTTCAATATCCGGAGCAAAAGGTGGACCCCGCCCCACGGTGGCGGGGCATTCAATACTTCGTGGGGGATCAAAAGGGAGAAACCACGTGTGTGGGGTGTGGCCTCTGCATGGCCGTTTGCCCATCGCAGTGTATCTATGTGGAGACGGCGGAGGACGAAAACGGAAGACGTTACCCCACCGTCTATGAGCTGAACGCCATCCGATGTATCTTCTGCGGGTATTGCGAGGAGGCGTGCCCGGTAAACGCCATCAAGATGGGGAAAAACTATGAATTAATCGGATACGGGCGGGACGAGTTCATCTTAACGACGGAACGCTTGCTAGAGGAGGAATCCCTGAACAGGTAGGGATCCATGGAAGGGGTCGGGCGATGGCAGAGAATATGGTAACGCTTATTCAGTGGCTGGTCTTCCTGGGCATCTCGCTCACCTGCATATTTGCATCGGTCATGGTTGTTTCGAACAAGAACCCGGTTCACTGCGCCCTGTGGATGGTCTTGACCTTTTTGGCCACCGCTGGCCTCTATGTGTTGTTGCACAGTACGTTCATCGCCATAGTCCAGGTGATCGTTTACGCCGGGGCGATAATGATGCTCATCCTCTTCGTCGTGATGTTATTGGACCTTGAGGTTGAATTGCGGTCCAAACTGAAGTTCGTCTATTCAAAAGCCATAGGGGGATTTTTGGCCGTCTTATTGATGTTTGGTATCTTCTACGCCGTCATCACCCGGGTACTTAAGGGAAGCAGCGGCTCCTTCACCCCGGAAAAAGTGAGCGCCGTGGGAAACGTGAGGGCGGTAGGGGAGGTACTCTTTACCGATTATCTCCTTCCCTTCGAGGTGGCTTCTATATTGCTGGTTGCGGGCATCGTTGGGGCCGTTATCCTGAGCAAGAGAAGGGAACCGAGAAAGGAGTAAGCCATGACCATCCCCGCGGTTCCACCATCGTGTTACCTCGTTCTGGGTGCAATTCTCTTTACCATCGGGGTTATTGGGGCTTTGACGAGGCGTAATGCCATTGTCGTCTTCATGTGCATCGAGTTGATGTTAAATGCGGTCAATTTGAGCTTCATCACGCTATCGCGGTTCCTCAATTCCCCCCATGGCGTCATGTTCGTCTTTTTCATCATGGCCGTTGCTGCGGCGGAGGCCGCGGTGGGCCTTGCGATCTTCGTTCAGCTTTACAGGACGAGGGAAACCATCAACGTGGACGAGATCAATCTGATGAAGTGGTGATGGCACCTTTCCCGAGGAGTTGACGATGCTTGACTATGTTTGGTTAGTTCCCCTTTTCCCAGCCATTGGGTTTATCATCAACGGCCTGATGGGCCGGAGGATAGATAGGCGGCTGGTTGGCTGGATCGGTTGTTCGGCTATTGGTTTGGCTTTCCTCGTTTCCCTCTTCCTCCTCTTTGACCTCCTGAGGCTTCCCCCGGCAGGTCGCCATCATGAGGTGGAGGTCTTCGATTGGATTATTTCGGGGGGCCTTCGGACGGTTATCGGATATCAGGTGGATCCCCTCTCCGTCTTGATGGCCCTTGTGGTTTCGGGAGTCAGTTTTTTCATCCATATCTACTCCGTTGGGTATATGCACGATGACCCCGGCTATCCTCGGTATTTCACCTACCTCAACCTCTTCGTGTTCATGATGCTCAACCTGGTTTTGGCCAATAATTTCCTGCTCATGTTCGTTGGCTGGGAGGGGGTCGGACTCTGTTCCTATCTGCTGATCGGCTTCTGGTTCGAGAAGGATTCCGCCTCCAATGCGGGGAAAAAGGCCTTCGTCGTCAACCGGGTGGGGGACTTCGGGTTTCTCCTGGGGATCTTCCTCATTTTCACGAAGCTCGGGACACTGGATTTCACCGAGGTCTTCAGCAAAGTGCCTTCGCTGGACACGACCATGGCGACGATCATCGCCATTTTGCTCTTCATCGGGGCAACGGGAAAA
>JABAOC010009938.1_pt3 | contig 10213 bp, 13 predicted proteins | sample 7062161 | NCBI WGS metagenome assembly JABAOC01 (sample SAMN14538625, study PRJNA623070) | marine sediment metagenome | biome: marine biome [ENVO:00000428]; feature: marine pelagic biome [ENVO:01000023]; material: deep marine sediment [ENVO:00002113] | place: India: Gulf of Khambhat ...
TTTATCTAAACCAACAGAATAGTCGATTTTAACCTCTTTAGTGGGGTCCATTTTATTACCGTGCTTTACGGCATTAAGAAAAGCCTCCTCCAGGGCCAAATGAACCGCAAAAATATCATCTTTGTCGAAACCCTTGTCTTTGAGCTTAGAAAGGATCTCCTTACACACCTTTTCAATAGCAGAGGGCCTGCTTTTCACAACTATTGAGCTACTTATTGTTGTTTTTGATACCATAAGCGAAACAAAAAATCTTTCGCCTAATTAGCTTAAGATAAATCCTCGACCGCACTTTCAACATCTCTATAAATATCGAAAGTTTTGGTCAGCCGTGTTATTTTGAAAATCTCGTATATCTTGGGATCTATATTACAAAGTTTTAGTTGGCCATCGTGTTCGTAAATCCTCTTGCTGAGCCTTATTAAAAGCCCTAAAACAGCAGACGACAAAAACTGGACATTGCCAAAATCCAAAATCAGTTTTATCCGCTCCGTCTGCTCAACAACTGACATAATCGAATCCTGAAGCGCCTTAATGTCCCTTTCTTCGAGGATTTTTTCGTCGGTAAAACTAACTATCGTCGCTTTCTCGGCATACTCAACGCTTATTCTTGGCTTAATCTCAGCCATAGTAATCTCCATAACAAAACCATAAAATGGTATGGGAATCTTACGTTAGGACACTTCGGATGTCAAGTTTTTTGCACCCCTGGAAAAAATTTTGGGCCATTCGGCTATTCGTTGAAAAAACTCCTGCAATCTGAAGCCATTTCCTTAAATTTACAAATGTCGTCTATTGTAGAAAGAAAGTCCTTGCAATTTGGAACATAAAAACTTAATAATCCTATGAGCTTTTGTCCATTTACAACCCTGATATATCTTTTGAACCTTGCCTTACTAATAAAGGATAGAAGGTAGAATATAATAACACAAGAAAGCTTATGCCTTGTGCACCTACAAATTGGGAACTTACCAAATGAATATCAGTGAATTTCAACGTTTAATTTCCAAAAAATACGAAAAGCGAGACCGACAAAGAGGCATCCCCGCCACGTTTATGTGGTTTATCGAAGAGGTCGGAGAGCTCGCCACCGCCCTGGTATCCGGGGACCCAAAAAATAAAGATGAGGAATTTGCTGATGTCTTTGCCTGGCTTTGCACACTGGCGAACATAAGCGATGTGGACCTGGAAAAGGCCTGTACCAAATACACCGGCAACAACATCAAAGGCTTCAAACCAAAATAGCACATAATTATAGCTTTGAGCTTTTAGTGCTTAGTTTTGAGCTTTCTAAAAACTATAAATTCATAACCAAAAACTAAATTCGCCGACTCTCGTCACCAATCTCATCGGGATGTTGAACTCCTGTATCTCTACCAGCCGCTGCCAAAGCCTTGTAAAAACACCAGCCCAACCCGCCTATAATGATTAGGAACACAACCAGAAGAATGATATAAGAAACGCCGCTCAATTTGTCGCGAATCGGTGCTGTCGTTTCCTCAATTTCCGCCCCATCCGCCAAGCCAATCAGGATTATCGCAATAGCTGCGCTTATGTCCATAGCTGCCATTATCCCCGCCCATCTTGCCAGCCAGGATGCCTGGCTCGTGGTAGTATGGTGCTTATCCAGAACATAATTACTCAACAGCATCGTAACCACGCCGCCGGCCAACGACAGCCAAAGAATCACTTGTTTTGCTGTCTGCGGCATTGGGATAGTAAGCCAAATAACGAGCAAAACTGCAATGCCCAACGCCGCAAAAAACGCGATTGCCCCTTCACGTCTGCCCCCGACGACCAGGCCCTGCTCAGGCCGTTCCTGCTCACCGATGTCCATCCGGCCCCTGGCCAGGCTCAGAATAATAGACACGACAGGCACAAACGCCACAATTCCCAGACCAACGCAGTTTGGCAATATCCAGTCACCTTCCGGCGTCCGCAAGAATCCTTCCCCGCTGATGTCGTCAAAAAGCTGCCAGAAGAAAAGTGTGCCGAGAAAAACTGGAATTACAAGGCGTATAAGATAGTCCCACCACCTGCCTAACTTCCAGTCGCTGCGGCTGTTGGCGTGACGTCGCAGCGTCCCAATCCGCCACAGCCAGCCTAAAACCACGCACTCCAGCAGCCCCATAAACGCGATGCCCCACGTGCCGTTGACAAATCCGTCGATTGTGCCAAGCCAGTTAAATCCTCCCTCCGTTATAAAAATCAGACCGAACAGAAATCCCACGACGCTCATCAAGGGCAGAACAATGCTCCTGCGCCATCCGGTCTTATCGACAATACTGGCCAGAATTGATTCGGTCATTGAAAAGGCCGAGTCAAGCCCCAACGTTACAAGTGCAAAGAAGAAAACAAAGCTGAACCACGCCGAATAAGGCAGTTGCGCAAGCGCATACGGAAACGCCACAAATGCCAGTGAAGGGCCCGTTTCCGCCACTTGTTCGACCGCAACCGGATTGTCCCCGAGCTGCGTCACAAAAGCCATTCCCCCTAACGTCGCAAACACCGCCAGTCCCGCTACAAAACTCGTCGCAAAGTCCGCAATACTAATGATGGCCGCATTATTGTTAAGATCGCTTTTTCTGTGCAGAAAGCTTGCATACGTAATCATTATACCATAGGCAAGGCTCAATGAAAAGAACACCTGTCCGAACGCATATCGCCATGTAATTGGCTTTGCCAGTTCCGACCACACCGGATCAAGATAATACGCCAGGCCCTGCATGCTGCCTTCGAGGGTCAGGCCGCGGACTGCAAGAATCAGCAGCATCAGCCACGGCAGCGGAACCGTCAGCCAGACGATCTTACCAACCAGACGCACGCCCCTGAATATACAGAAGTACATCGCCGTCCAGGTAATGAGCAGCGGCCAGACTATGTTCAAGCGGATAGAACCAAGGTAGAAACGGGCATCTTCGATGTCGATCTTGCCCAGATATGTGTCATTGAAGAAACTCTTGGCGTTCTCGACACCTTCTATCCCCTCACCCGCCCAGGGCAGTTCACCGCCGCTAAAAATCCCGACGATGCTGTACCACAGGAAGCTGAAACAATATGCTAAAATCACCGGGTAATAAGTGACTATTACAAAAGCCAGAACAATCCCCCACCAGCCGACCATCTCAAAACGCCTATGCCCCCGCTTTAAAGCATCAGGCGCCGCCCGCTGCGTATAATGGCCGATACTGAACTCAAGAACCATTATGGGTATGCCAACTACAAGAAGAGCGATGATATACGGTATCAGAAATGCCCCACCCCCAAAGCTGTAGAGTTTATAAGGAAATCCCCAAAGATTTCCCAGGCCCACGGCCGAGCCGATCGCCGCCAGAATAAATCCACCACGCGTCCCCCAGCTTTCCCTTTGCTCTTCCAATAGCTCAGCCATTGATGCTTATTTTCCCGCTTTCCTTGCTCGTAATTGTCTCCTTACGCTTTTACGCTCTTACGCTCTTTTGTCTTTTCGCTTCTTTCTTCTTGTACCTCTGTGCTCTTATCTCTTATTCCGAGCAACTCCAGCGTGTCACGTTCGATGATGTTTCGAATACTACCTCGCGGAACCGTCGGCAGATTCGTATCAGCCAAAAGCATATTAAAGCCAAGCAGCGTCTCGATGCACTGGCCCGCATTGCCTGACGGGAATCCACTACCGAACAGTAGTTTATCCATCACCCCCCGCTCATACGCTGCTACCACCGTATTGTAAGTTTGCCAGACATTGCTCGGCCTTATCGTCAAATCCGCATACACATTTTCGTGCTTAGCCACTACGGACAATGTCTGCTCAACAAACGGCATACCCATATCTCCGATGATAATTTTCAAAGTCGAAAATTCCTTCGCAACCTCATCCAAAAGGTATGGCTGGGCATAGTCCAGAACGGAATCCGCTCTAAGAGTACAATCACCATTATGAAAGAAAACAGGAAGACCAAGCTCCTGGGCCGATCCATAAAACCGCATCGCCCTGCTGTGAGCAGGATGCAAACCACAGGCCGAACAATGCAAAACCAATCCTTTAAGTCCCAATTTATCTTTGACGGGTTTCAGATTATTAACGCCGATTTTATCTTTTATCGGCTCTACTACTGCAAAGCCGACCATTTTCTCTTTATACTTATTCACATACTCAGCCAATTCTTTATTGACTTCTTCGCTCGGCCCATTTGCAGCAGCTAATACTATGCACGCATCCACCATCTCCGCGGCCGCTAAATGCTCTGACATCTCAACATCGTCCGAAGCACAATTTATATGTGTATGGCAGTCAACTATCATTTTCCAGTACCCTTAAGTATATTTTTTTCAAATAATTATCTATCAATAATCAATTAGATTGCACTCGTCAAGGACAAATATTACCACCTCATTTAATTATATCGGCACACCACCCCAAGAATCTTGTATATCATTTTTAACCGGTAAGCTGATCTTTTGATTGAGTCTTATTTCCCCATTTTCTTTTTACACGGCACTCGGAGGCTCCTTTTTCTTACAAATAAGAAATAATGTACTCGCTTAACAAAACTAATTTCAACATGCCGGAACTGCCGGGTTGCTTTCAAGATTATAACCACTTTGGGCACAGCCTCAAGACTCACTCTGTTCTCTCTTGCTCAACCGACAACGTACAAAAGCCCGATAATAATCGAAAAATCACAACCCAAAACACAATTGGCAACGCATAATCCGGGACTTACTACCCAATTACCCCTGCCGACTTACGCCCCCCTTTTAACTTTGTATATTTGATATTCATTTCTTGACGTCACTACCCTGACAATATAAAATAACGAGCTGTTATTATGCCAACAGCTAACGCAGAGATAAAAAAACAAAATCTGCGAAATTGAAAAACAGAGCAATAAATAGAAAATTTTTGTGTTTTATTTTTTGAATTTCTCTATGTAGTTCTGCGTCTTAATAGTAGAATTACTCGGCTGAAATAATATAATTTTAATCTCTGATTTTGCAGAATTGACCATCGACAATTAGGCTTGGGTCTTTTGTCTTGAGTCTTGGGTCTTGAGTCTATAGTCTTGGGTCTTTAATTATGGATTGTCCGGTTTGCAAAAATGCGATGATAACTCTTGAGCTCCAGGAAGTCGAAATAGATTATTGCACCGACTGCGGCGGCATCTGGCTCGATGCCGGCGAGCTCGAACTCCTGCTCGGCGAGCCGGAAAAGGCCGGACAACTGCTTGGTTCATTCAAAACCGATTCTAACCCAACTGAAAAAATAAGAAAATGTCCCATCTGCGACAAAAAAATGAAAAAGATCATTGTTGGCTCCTCCAAACCAACCTTGCTCATCGACAAATGCCGCAAAGGCGATGGCCTATGGTTCGACAAAGGTGAGCTGAATGACATCTTTGAAAGAGCAGAGCTGGACAAAGACAATAAAATTCAAAAACTGCTGACAGATATGTTTGGACATAATCGAATTGAATGAAAGGAGAAAATTATGGGTACTTGGAGCATAATATTAATTGTCGTAGCCGCCGTCATTCTTGTCGTGGCATTAATATTGAAGAAAATGAAATCGCCGTAATACCGGCACGCTACCTTCAATAAAGGGAGAAAAACAATGTCAACTCTGCTCGTTATTCTTGTCCTGGTCTTGCTTGTTGTTCCGGCTTTGATCATTATCTTTGCCATTGGCATCTACAATGCTTTAATTCGCCTTCGCAATCAGGTCGACAATGCCTGGTCACAGATCGATGTCCAGCTAAAGCGCCGGCACGATTTGATTCCTAATCTTGTCGAAACCGCAAAAGGCTATATGAAGCATGAGCGTGAGACTTTTGAAGCCATCACAAACGCAAGAAGCCAGGCTATGGGAGCAAAAAACGTCGCTGAAGCCTCAAAAGCCGAAGGTGCTCTCGGCGAAGCGCTCAGCAAATTCATGCTGGTCGTTGAGAACTATCCCGACTTAAAGGCTAACCAGAACTTCCTGGCACTTCAGGAAGAGCTGACCAGCACCGAGAACAAAATCGCTTTTGCCAGGCAGAGCTACAACGACCAGGTCTTGTTCTTCAACAACAAGATTCAGATGTTCCCCTCGAACATCGTTGCCGGTATGTTCAAGTTTGACAAACGCGATTTCTTTGAGATTGAAATTGCCGCTGAGCGAGAAGTCCCGAAGGTAAGCTTTTAATAATTATTGAGCTTTGCGTTATCAATTGAACTCAGCATAGCACCCTCAAACTGGTTTGGGGGCGTTCTTAACAGGTGTAGCGCCCTCAAATTTGTTTGGGGGTATTGTTAAAAAGGGTGGCACCCTCAAACCCTGTCCTGAGTTCGTCGAAGGCTCGTTTGGGAGTGTCATTAGCCAAGCTATGAGCCGCAAATTATGTGGGAACTGATTAGAGCCAACAAGAGAAACTCCATCTTCCTGATGGTGATAATGGCAGCCGTATTATTGCTCCTGGGCTTTGTTATTGGCCTGGGTTTCTTCGGCGCCGAAGGTGGTTTTTTCGGCCTGATAATTGCAACAGTAATCTGGCTGGTTCTTACTTTGATAAGCTTTTCGAGCGGCGACCAAATCCTTCTGGCCTCAAGCAAAGCCAAACCGGTCACCCACGATGTGCATCCTCAGTTGTTCAATATAGTTGAAGAAATGAAAATTGCAGCAGGCCTGCCCGCGATGCCCAAAATCTACATCATCAACGACCCCGCTCCCAACGCCTTTGCGACCGGCCGAAAACCCGAAACCGCTTCGGTCGCCGTAACGGCAGGCCTCTTAGGACGACTCAACCGCGATGAGCTCCAGGGCGTCATCGCCCACGAGATAAGTCACATCCTCCATCGTGACATCCTTTTCGTTACACTCGCCGGCATAATGCTCGGCTCAATTGTCTTACTCTCACAGGTCTTTTTGCGGGGCATGTTCTACAGCTCGATGATGGGCTCGCGCCGAAGATATTCATCCGGCGGTAGAGGTGGCGGCCAGGCACAGCTTATTATGCTGGTTATCGCAATAGTTGCCGCTATCCTGGCCCCGATAATGGCATACCTGTTATACTTCGCACTCTCCAGAAGGCGTGAATACCTCGCCGATGCCGGCGGCGCCAGATTGACCCGCTATCCTGAAGGCCTTGCCAGCGCGCTGGAGAAAATCGCCAACGACCCCTCGCCCCAATTAGCTTCGGTGAACAAGGTTACCGCCCCCATGTATATTGCCAATCCTTTCAAGAAAAAGAAGCAGAGAAAATTATCCGACCTGACCAGCACCCACCCGCCGATTTCCGAAAGGATAAGGATTCTCCGCAATATGACCCACGGCGCATCTTTCAAAGACTACTCAAACGCTTTTGCAAACGTAACGCACACCAAAACTGTTATCCCCCCTACCGCCCTGACCAAAGAGGATATTGCATTGCGAGAGGCTGAAGCCAAAGCCGAAAAAGAGCAGCGCACGGAAACCCAGATGCGCCAGGTCGGTGACATTATGCGAAGGGTAAACCAGTTTATATTTTTAACCTGTCTCTGCGGCCTAAAACTGAAAATCCCCCCGAATTTCAAATCCAACAAGGTTGCCTGTCCACGCTGCAAGAGAAAACTGGACTTACCACCCCGATAAGCTCGTCACACCAGGCACAATCCGCTTTCCTCCGTAATTCCGAGCGGAGCCCCGCTCCAATTGTCTCTCACCAGCTATAATCCACTGGACATCAACGTTCAAACAGTGCCTTAACTCAATTGGTGCGGGGCGCAGTCGAGGAATCTGTTCAAAAATTGTCATTGCGAGGCCACAGAATGTGGCCGTGGCAATCTCAAAACCACCCCCCAAAATTCACTTCAAAGTAACTAAAATACGCTCCGTATCATCAGCAAGAATCCAAGAATGGCAAAAGGAATACCAATCGGTGCACCAGCAACCGTCATAGTAAGCGCAATTCCCACCACCATCAATCCCACCCCCAATATTGCCGCCAATACACGTCCGGTTATGTTCAGCACCAGGGCTAATAAATCCCACACTGCCACAAAAGGCCACAAAAACCACGGAACTTTTTTCTCTACCGACATTGACGCCTCCATTTAATGCTAAAAGGTTTTTCCCTTAAAACAACCACCTTTTTTGCAAGCTGAATCCATTTTTCCAACACGCTCNNCACGCTCATCGAGCAACGAGCAAAGACGGACTTACAACGCTTTGTTAGCTGCGAATAGCTCCTTGACCGATGGCCGCATTAAGACGATGATTGTAAAAACGCCTAAAACTGTTCCAAACGGCATGAATATACAACTGATTGCAGCTATTACCAGGCAGAACATGTAACGCTTTCTCTTTGCAAGGCACCGTCCTGCGATAATTATACAAACCGCAAGCGTCCAACCTGCGAGCATTGCAAACATAGCAATCACAACCAAAAACGCGCCGACAAACTCCGGAGCATCATCAATAGCACCAAAAAGCATCGCTATACCAATACCCAAGTGGATAATGGGAATGCACGCAAAACATGCTGCCAGCCCCCCAACCACATAATGAAAAATTGAAAGCAGTTGTAAGTACTTTTCATCCTCATTCATAGGATTACTTCCTTTCCTCTTCTTGTAAGACTGGGACTTTGCATCCCTGTTACGATACACGCCTAACGCTTCACGAGTTACGCGTTAAGTCACGACCCACTATTCAAAACAATGTTCTGACCGAAAAAAGCCTGCCCTGAGCACGGCCGAATGGGTTTACCCTGAGCATAGCCGAAGGATCGAAGAATCTAATTAAAAACTGGTACTCTCCCCTGCCTTCAAAATCTTCACCTCGCACTCCGCCAAGGCTGCGAATCTTTCAGCATCTTTTTGACCACCTATGATATCGCCCCAGTGATACGGTATAGCCAGCGCGGGCTTAAAATATTTAGTCGCCTCGGCTGCCTCCTCCGCGTTCATCGTATATGTACCACCCACAGGCAACAGGGCTACATCGATTATATCTTTAAGGTTCTTAATTTGTTCCGTCAGGTCCGTATCACCGGCGTAATATATCTGCTTCGACCCAATCTCGATTAAAAAGCCGACCCAGTTGTTCGCCCTCGGATGAAACTGCTTATTAGGATTGTACGCGGGCACGCCTCTGGTCCTTACACCCTCCAATTCCACCGTAAGTCCCGGCATAATCGCTTCTCCTGCCTTTTCCTTTGCCACAACATCAGCCGAAGCAATCAATTTCGTATCCGGCCCGCTAACCTTGGCAATGTCCTCCGGTGAGTAATGGTCGTGGTGACTGTGACTTACAAACACCAGCGTCGCATCACCGGGCGAGTNNATCTTAAAACTCGCATGTCCCAGCCATTGTATTGTAATTCCCATAGAGGCCTCCTTTACCGTCTCTTCTTTTTCTATCGTTTGTGTTGTTTCCTCGCCGCCCTCCTCTTTCTTGCATCCGCAAAAAACTACCCCAAAAATTACTGCTAAGATTAATAATTTTAAACCTCTCATTATTTGTTCCTCGTCAATGAACCTGCAAAATAGAAATTATCTCAAGGCCAAACGAAAGGCCATCTTCTGCTAAGAAGGCCACCTAACATCTGGCACGCTTCTGCTCTAAGTTCCCCTTTCTTAGCATCTGCCCCCAGGGGCGTATCAGCTATGAGATTCTGCACATAAGCATCCCTCTCGCTTTCGCTCATACAATTTTCCCTTATCACTTTCAGCTCTCCGCTATCAAGGAAGAATCCCCCGCACCCGTAACACTCATCCACATTTACTTCTTTGGCTTTGCTGTACTTGTGCTCATGCATTACTATCCCACACTTTGGACATTTAAGAGGCCCGCGCCCGGCATCTTTGACCCGCGGGCTTTTCAATGCCTCTTCAAGCGCCTCCCCGGCACCTTCGTGACTCTCATCCAGCTCTTTCAACTCTCCCCAGTCAAACCATATTCCTTTGCATCCACTCTTGCACACATCGACCCGTATATCTCCAAAACTTTCTTCCACCATCGACTTCCCACACGCCGGACAATCCATATCTCACCTCACATTCACAATTCCTAACATAAAACATCCGATTTTCAAATAATACAATATCAAAGAATCACTTGCGCCGAAATAAAAAATTTTTGAGCTGTTAACCTTTAAGAATTGTCAAAATACCCTGCAAAACTTTTGTAAAATATTATTGCGAGAAACGAAGTGCTAAAAGTCCGCAGCAGGCGAGACAAAACCATCACCTATGCTTGCCCTGCACAAAATATGCGCCTTCC
>JABAOC010017010.1_pt1 | contig 10213 bp, 15 predicted proteins | sample 7062161 | NCBI WGS metagenome assembly JABAOC01 (sample SAMN14538625, study PRJNA623070) | marine sediment metagenome | biome: marine biome [ENVO:00000428]; feature: marine pelagic biome [ENVO:01000023]; material: deep marine sediment [ENVO:00002113] | place: India: Gulf of Khambhat ...
TGGATACTGACTGAGCACTTCGGGTTAAGGCAGTAGGTCTGGATGGGCCGGGCGAGAACGAGTCCTCGGGCAAGGCTCTCTGGACGACGGGGTCGCAACTCCTGCTGGTGGTTCACCCGAAGGTGAGCCACTCTTGACACGGACCTGTGTCGGACTCGGGTAGAGCGGCCAGCAGAATGGCGCGGCGGGAGATGTCCCAAGTTAGTGTGTTGCTGGCAAGTTGGTCCGGGGCCGGTGGGATGAGACTAGGACTGCGGATGAAGGCTAGCTGTTCATGTTGAGAGCCGTTGAGGCGCAGCGTGGTGCGTCAACACATGTGAGTTGAATGGGAGGCATGGCGCTTGAAGGAATCCAATAAGCGAGAACCGATAGCAGCTGATCAGTTGGGGCTGCGAGACCTGCCCAAAGGATGGAGAGGTGCCCCACTGGATCAGCTGGTTGCCAGCGCTAACAAGGTCATTGAGCAAAGCGAGGCGACGGGTGGTTCGGGGGATCCGCGCTTGCGGGCTGCCCTGAAGGTACTGGAGTACAGGGATCGCTTGAAGGAGCGAGAGAAGTAGCACGTAGGCGGGATCACGCGCTATGCGCCCTGGCCCAGGTGGGGAGAGGGACGCAATCTGGAGCTCGCGGCAGCGTTTCACCCGTGCGCACAGCTCGGTGGAGGGAGCGCTGAGGTTAGTTGGGTTTCGTCCCGCAAAGTGAGTGGAGGCAAGCCAGTAGGCACATGGCGCTTCCAGGACGTGGGATAGCACACGGCAAGGCAGAACTTGACAGCTAGTCGAACTGCGTTTATAATTATGGCGTACAAGGTCTAATTATGCGCCGTAACCCGATTTGCCGGTAGTGGTGTTGGCCGGGACCACGGTTGTGAGTCGCCCATGGGCGAGCCCGTCGGATGCTTGAGACATCGGGCTTGACCTGGGTGAGGGCTCTGGGTTCAGAGGCTAGTCGGTATGAAGCAGCACAGTCTGCCAGTGCAGGAGGGTTTGACGGAGGTAGCTGAGAAGCTCTCTTTGAGCATACAGTTAGNNGTTGAGGCTCGATTGGGTTTCTGACTCGGCTGCCCCGCTTCGCGAAGCGGCGTGGAAGTTGTGCCGAGTCTTTTTGTTGCTGTTGAGGAAGCGTTCAGTATGGTGAAATGGGACAGAGAATGGAGGTGTAGCTCGTGTCGGTGAGTTTGAGAGCAGGAGAGTCGCAGGAGCAACTCCTGAAGCGATGGCGAAAAGAGGTGGCCAAGAGTGGCGTCCTCAAAGCCGCTCGAAAGAAGAGGTGGTTCATTTCCAAGAGCGAGAAGCGTCGACTCGCGAAGGCGAGGGCCATTCGAAAAGCAAGACGAAAGAGGAATCGCGCGAACAGTCGGCGGCGTAGAAGGCGATAGCTTGAGCGAACATGCACTTCTCTGATCCCGAGTCGTAGCCGGGCATACGTGGAAGGTGGTGAAGGGTATCATGCCCAAGATGAAGACCCATCAGACGACTGCCAAGAGGTTCAAAGTCACGGGTAAGGGCAAGCTGAGAAGGAGGAAAGGACACGCGACGCACCTGCGACGCAGAAAGAGCAAGCGTTCCAAGCGCCAACTGCGGCAGGATGCGCCCGTCAGCAAGGCGGACAGGAAGCGTGTGCGGCGGATTCTTGGCCTGGGAAAGCAGTAGAGGACAGCGGGGATTGCCCACTGTCTCGGCTGCGGGCTGGGCCGGGCTGGTGATTTGGGAGCGTGATTCGTGGAAGGGGGCGCGGAGTGGTGGAGGTGACGCCCCACACGGTGATTTTGGTGGGTGACTCGCAGTACTGCATGGTGCTTCTCAAAGAGAGCGATGGGTCGCGCATGTTGCCCATCTGGATGCGCGTGCATCGAGCGCAACCGATCATTCTGTGGCTGCGCGGTAAGAGGCTGCGGCGTCCCCATACTCATGAACTGTTCATCCAGATGGCTGAGAAGCTGGGTGGCGAACTGGTTCAGGCTGCTTTGTACCAGGTCAAAGAAGGTGTACTTCAGGGTAGACTCGTACTTAGTCGGGAGAGTCAAGAGATATCCTTGATGTGCATGGCTAGCGATGCCATCGTGCTGGCTATGAAGAAGGGTGTTCCCATCACTGTAGCCCACGAGATCATGGAGATGGCTGGCTTCATACCTGAACCGTCCCTCTGTGAGGGAGCTACTAGTCAGTCAGATGGGATAGTGGAAAGATTGAGCGCGTTCCGGGATTTCATCGAGCAATTGGATCTGAGAGGCATCGGAGGCCCGACTTAGGGGAGGCATTGTGACTCTGCCGACGGCAGCAGCTATGGAGATGGGCGGCCTCTCCAGAACACATCTGTTGAGCGAATGAGGATACATTTTGCTAAGGAGGGAGGCCATGGGTGAGTTGAGAATCGGTGATCGGGTCCTGCATCCTCTGTACGGAGTAGGCACTTTGGTGTCGGTTGTAGAGCGATCCACGGATGGAGAGGCGAAGGATTTCTACGTCGTGCAGATGCTCAGCCACAAAGGACGGCTCGAGACACCGGTGGACAGGGCTGTGGAGCTGGGATTGCGGAGGGTCATATCAAAGCAGGAGCGCGACAAGTTGTCCAGGGTCCTGGGCGGGCGCCCCAAGAAGCTACCCCCAGAGTACAAACGTAGAAGGATCAACGTTACCCAGAGACTGCGTGACGGAGATTTCAAGGAGATAGGCCAAGTGGTGCGCGATCTGTCTTGGCGGGAGGCCACAGGGCAGGCAACCACTGGCGATCGGCGATTGCTCAAGAGAGCTAAGGGACAGTTTGCCAGAGAATTGGCGGCGTCCGACAGGGTGGAGGAAGATGTGGCCATGCAGCGAATAGAGTCCGTGCTTGAGAAGAGAGCATCAAAGTGGCAAGAGCAGGCTCACTAGGCCCCCAAGCTGTATGCGAGTTGAGGTACGAGTCGTGTCCAGAGACAGGGACCAAGAGCCAGCTAAGGAGGAGAAGATCGAGTTAATCGGGAAGGTCGTCGAGGCCCTCCCGAACACGATGTTCAGGGTGGAATTGGACAATGGTCATGAAGTAGTGGCTTACATCTGTGGGAAGATGCGGAAGTACTACATCCGTACCCTCTTGGGGGACAGGGTGCTGGTTGAAGTTTCGCCCTATGACTTGACGAGGGGTAGAATCGTGTACCGCTATAAGGAGCCCTCGGGATCGGGGCGGTCTGACGGGGCCTAGGGGAAGCTGCTTGCGGCGTGTAAGGCACATGGTCGCGGTGCGTCGGACAGATATGATATAGGGGGCGACATGCGGCCGTGAGAAGCCTTTGAAGCCTGTATCTTGGCTGTGAAGCCCTACGATCTGATCTGGGATGGAGCCTGAGGGATAGGAGTTCGCTGGCTCGGGCGGGGAGCACTTCGCAAGACATGGCTGATGACGTGAGGGTGCTCGAGAGAAGATGAGCAACCCATAGTTGATATCGAAGGAGGTTCAGAAATGGAGGAAGTACTGTTGAGCTTTGTCGAGCAAATCTTGGGCACTGTGCCGACTCTGGTCGGAGCGGTTGTGGTGCTCATTGTCGGATGGTTGGTGGCGTGGCTGGTATCGGCGCTTGTGCGCAGGGCGCTCCATCGCACGACACTGGATAACCGACTGGCGAGTTGGGTAGCTGGTGAGGAGGAGGCCGAAGGGATAGCAGTGGAGAAGTGGATCGGCAGAGGGGTGTTTTGGCTGCTGATGATCTTCGTGCTCATGGCTTTCTTCCAGGTGCTCGGCCTCACGATCATAACTGAGCCACTGAACCAACTCCTGATCCAGGTCTTTCAGTATGCCCCTCGTCTGGCAGGCGCTGGACTGCTGCTGTTGGTGGCTTGGGTGCTAGCGAGTGTACTCAGGTTCCTTGTCTCACGTGTGCTCAAGACGGCCGGACTCGATGAGCGCCTGGGTACGCTGGCGGGCATCGAAGAGGAGCGTATTCCTTTAGCAAAGACGCTAGGCGACGCCGTGTATTGGCTAGTCTTCTTGCTTTTCCTCCCGGCCGTCCTGGGTGCCTTGGCTGTAGAAGGCCTCCTTGAGCCGGTCCAAGGGATGATCGATAACATCCTCGGCTTCCTGCCCAACATCTTCGCCGCGGGCCTGATTCTGGCCATTGGCTGGTTTGCCGCCCGCATTGTGCAGCGTATTGTCGCCAACCTGCTGGTCGCCGTTGGCACCGACAGGCTGAGTGAGAGGGTGGGACTGGATCGGGTGCTGGGCAAGCAGCGACTATCGGAGATAGTGGGCCTGGTGCTCTATGTGTTGGTTCTCATCCCCGTGCTGATCGCTGCCCTCAACGCCCTGCAGTTGCAGGCCATCACGGAGCCGGCCAGCAATATGCTGAACCTGATCTTGACGGCCCTCCCCAGCATCTTCGCTGCCGGCCTCCTGGTGATGATCGCCTATGTTGTTGGACGCCTGGTAGCGAGCCTTATCACCAACGTACTCACCGGTATAGGGTTCAATGCTATCCTCGCTCGGCTGGGGCTGGTGGCGGAACTCCCAGAAGGGCAGCGCACGCCGTCCGAGATTGCGGGATACCTGATCCTGGTGGGCGTCATGCTCCTGGCCGCCATCGAGGCTTCCCGTCTGCTAGGTTTCGAGACCTTGGGCACCCTAATAGCTGAACTCACGGTCTTCCTAGGTCAGGTGATCCTGGGGTTGATCATCTTCGGGATCGGCCTCTATTTGGCGAATCTCGCCGCAGAGGTTGTGAAAGCCAGCGGCGCGGCACAATCCGGTTTGCTGGCCCTCGCTGCGCGAGTGTCCATCCTGATCCTCGCGGGCGCCATAGCCTTATCGCAGATGGGTCTAGCCAGCGAGATTATCCAAATAGCCTTTGGCGTCCTGCTAGCAGCTATCGCCTTGGCAACCGCGTTGGCCTTTGGATTGGGTGGACGGGAGATCGCGGCCCGCGAATTGGACAAATGGCTGGAGTCAGTAGGACGCGAGAAATAGACTGGAGTGCTCGATCGCCCTTGCGTCATTGTCACGGGGCTGATGAATTGTCGAGCAGAATCTAGGAAGCCTTTGTCAAACAGAGTGTAAAGACATGACCGTATTGTCTAGGTCCGAACTGAAGACGCTAATGGAGAAATGCGACCGGTGGTGCGTCTCCGTCTTCATGCCCACGCACCGGGCAGGCACAGAGACTCAACAGGATCCGATCCGTTTGAAAAACCTCCTCAAAGAGGCGGAGGAAAGCCTGGTCGCAGGGAAGTTTCGCGGTCCGGAGGCGGAGGACTTGCTCAAACCAGCTCAAGAACTCTTGGAGCATGCCGTTTTCTGGCGCCATCAAAGCGAGGGGCTGGCGATCTTTCTCTCTCCAGATATGTTTAGGGTTTGTCGCCTGCCTCTCGACTTTGAGGAATTGGTCGTGGTGGCGGAACGTTTCCATATCAAGCCTCTGATGCCCTTGCTCACCGGCGATGGACGATTCTATACCCTAGCCCTTAGCCAAAACGAGGTCAGGCTACTACAAGGGACGCGGTACACTGTGGGGCAGGTTGATCTGGAAAACGTGCCGGAGAGCCTTGCTGAGGCGCTCAAATGGAATGACCCGGAGAGACGCCTTCAATGGCATACCCGTACGGGAACTAGCACAGATACTATGCGAGCGGCCATCTTTCACGGCCATGGCGTTGCCAGCGCGGATGATCCTAAAGACTACATACGGCGATATTTTCGCCAGATTGACGAGGGAGTGAGTGACCTGCTTCGAGACGAGCGAGCACCCTTGGTGTTGGCCGGGGTGGGCTATGTCCTTCCGCTCTACCGAGGGGCGAATTCATATCAGTATCTCTTGGAAGAAGGAATCACCGGAAACCCTGAAGAGTTGACTACGGAGGAATTGCATAGGCAGGCCTGGGCTATTGTGCAGCCTCATTCTCAGAGGGAGCGAGAGGAGGCTGCAGCCCAGTACGAGCGGCTAGCGGGGGCCGAGAGCGAACTGGTCTCCAACGAGGTGCTAGGAATCGTTCCAGCAGCCTACCATGGACGGGTCGAGACACTGTTCGTTGCTTTGGGCTGTCGGCGATGGGGTTCCTTTGATGCGTGCACCAACACGCTCCAAGTGCACGAAGAGGCGAAGCCCGGCGACGAGGATCTATTCGATTTCGCCGCCTTACATACCCTCTTCAACGGGGGAACCGTCTATGCGGTTGAAGTCGACAAGGTACCGGATGATGCACCCTTGGCTGCTGTGTTTCGCTATTGACCGGCACTGCTCGAGGCCCCGATCTGTGAGTTGGAAGCTGGCGCAGCGGTTGGAAGGGTTGGGGCTTGGAGCATACGAGGCTGAGAAGCACTTTGTCTAATCGCTCAAGATGGATCAACCACGAGAGGAATGCGTGGAATGGGAGATAAATGGGAGAAATCACAGAAGATAGCATTCTTCGCATCGGTGGGTGTTGCAGGCGGGGCTGGGACGGGGATTGGGGTAGGAATTGCAGCGCTAACAGACTTGTCTCCAGTGCCTACAGGCTTGTTCGCAGGCGTACTTTCAGCCCTATTGGGAACTGTCAGCCTTATGGTAATACTCAGGGTCGTAGGGGAATAGTTGAAGTTCTAGGAGTGTTGAGCAGGTTGGCAATGGAGCAGAGGGAGACTGCATTACTGGTTCGAATGAAGTCTGCGGTTCGCCCGCCCAGCACGTGTTGAGTGGAGGGCCGCATGACATCCGCTGCACCTGATCGCGCTGAGTTGCGCTGATTAGGAAATTGCGCGTCTGTAATTCGATTCAGCCTTGGGATGATGTGTGGCGTACCGCGCCAAGTGGCGATTCATCAACAGGGTGCTGGCCCGAGTGTCCGCAAGCGGCGATCATGGGAATTGGCGTTGTGGTGCCACCGGTGAGTACAGGAATATGATCTCAGCAGCAGCCAGCAACACATTGCGAAGCATGAGACGACTACAGGGATTCACACTTGGTGCAACGGATGGCGACGCCGGAAAGGTACGTGACGTCTACTTTGACGGCGAAGGTTGGGCCATCCGCCATCTGGTAGTTGATACAGGGCCTTGGATTCTTGGCCACCGCGTGCTCATATCGCCCAGTGTTTTGAGAGAACCGGACTGGGAGAGCCGTGTGCTACACGTCACGTTGACCAGAGCACAGGTACACAACAGCCCCGGAGTTGACACTCACAAACCGGTTTCGCAACAGCAGAGATCTCGGCACCACGGATATCACAAGCGCCCCGCCTATTGGCCTCGCACTCCCCTCCTGGGCAGCGGGAGTCTGACCGTCTATCCACTACTATTGCCGGATTCATCGATGATGGAGGGCAACACGAAGTCAGACGATACCCCGACTGAGAGGAGCCAAGCCGATGCGAACCTGCGGAGTAGCAGAGAGGTAATTGGCTATCACATCCAAGCCAAAGACGGTGAGATTGGCCATGTTGAGGATCTCTTGTTCTGCGACAGGGACTGGCTTGTCCAGCACATGCTCGTCGACACTCGGAACTGGTTGCCCGGCAGGAGATATCTGATGGAAGTGCAGTGGATAGAGGAAGTACATTGGGAAGAGTCGAAGGTATATCTGTCGCTTACCCGGGCAGGGGTCGAAGGAGTCCCCCAACACAATCCTGACTTCCAATTCAATCGCTAAGCGTGTGAGTTGGGTGCTGAATAGCGACGTGGACGACCGAAATCCGGCCCCAAGCTGCCGCATCGACCACGCAGGGCGCGCCTCTTGGGATTCATTGAGCTTCACGATATTGAATTGCGGATATTGGCTTACGTGGCCCTGGCGATGCTGTTGGGCGCCGCGATTGGGTTTGAGCGCGAGGTGGAAGACAAGCCTGCCGGACTCCGGACGCATATGCTCGTGGCGGGTGCGGCGTCTCTGTTCGTCGCGCTGGGCGACGTGGTTGTGAAGCATTTCGACGTCGGTCTGGGCAGCGAATTGCTGCGCTCGGATCCGGTACGCATCATCGAAGCAGTGATCACAGGCGTGAGCTTCCTGGGGGCCGGGACTATCATCCGGCACAGATCCAAACGACAGATAGAGGGGCTCACCACCGCCGCCTCTATCCTGTTCACTGCTGGTGTAGGGGTGTGTGTGGCGTTGTCGCAGGCGGTGCTGGCGGTCGGCGTCACTCTGCTGGTGTTGCTCACACTACGGGGCGTAGGCTTTGTCCAGCAGAGACTAGAGCAGCGCTTGCGCTAGGCCGCGCTGACGTCAGAGAAGGCAGGAGGGTATAAGACCCTCGCATGGGGTAGATGCCGCAAGGAACGGATTGTCTATTGGAGTGGGGTATGAAAGTTAAGGACAGGTTTGTGAAGTGTGACGACTGCGGGCGCCGGTTCGTCTTTCGGGTGGAAGAACAACGGCGGATGGCGAGAGACAGAGAGATCTTTGAGCCGCGTGAGTGTCCTGCTTGCCGCGCGAATGGAAGGGACGGCAGTAGGCTGACCGGGACCGTGAAGTGGTTCGATCAGCTGAAGGGGTTCGGCTTCATCAGCCGCGAGGATGGACGGGGGGAGGTCTTTGTCCACCGTAGCGACATCAAGCATGTAGGCGTCAGGGTGCTCTATGAAGGTGAGAGAGTGGAATTCGAGGTGCAGCGGGACCCTCGAGGAGAGAGGGCGGTTCACGTCACTGGGCACGACCCATTTGCGCATTGAACGGCGACTCACCTGAGCCTTCGAGAACTGAGGCGTGGAAACAAGTCATAGGGAGCGGGTGCCGCGTGGGGCAAAAGGGAATTGTGGCTCTTGAGGGCGGTGAGGGGATGTTGAGCGGGTCCGAGGCCTCTCTGGCTGGAAGAACAGCCAACAGTGAAAGAGTGACCCCAAGATCCCGCGGTGCGGTGGGCATTGGCGCAATAACTACGCACAGCCACGATCTGAGTTCAGGCACCTTTCTGTTCACCGCATAAGCAGTTGATAATGCAATGGAAGAGAATGGCAAAGACTCCCGTATGACGCAACCGGATCAAGGCCAGCTGACCGTCAGGCAGCGACGAGCTCGCCTACGGAGATTGGTCAAGGAGTTGTTCGCCGAGCGATCGCTAGTCATTGCCTCCAACCGAGGCCCAGTCACATTCGAGCGTTCTGCGTCTGGCAGCCTGCGGCGGAGACGAGGAACTGGCGGTGTGGTCAGTGCTGTCAGTGCGATCAGCCGATACGCGAACCCAGTATGGATCTGCAGTCCCATGTCCTCCGTAGATCGAGAGATGGCACAGGAGGCAGAGGGACAGCTCATGGATCACTCAACCGTAGACTATCACTTCCGTCTGCGATTCGTGCTGACGGAAGAGGAGGCTTATGACAACTACTATTCGGTTGTGAGCAACCCCTTGCTATGGTTTCTGCAACACTACATGTGGGACGCACCACGTACCCCCACCTTCACGGACGAGACCTGGTCAGCTTGGGAGAGCTATGAAGAGGTGAACCAGGCGTTCGCTGAAGCCATCGCTGGCGAGGTTGCGAGGGCCGGAAAGCCAGCGATTGTCATGTTGCAGGACTATCACCTGTACCTATGTCCAGGTGCTTTGGCTACTCAGCTGCCCAAGGGGTGCATAGTGTCACATTTCATTCACATCCCTTGGCCTGGACCCGATTACTGGATGATTCTTCCTCCCTCCGTCCGCGAGCAGATCTTGAGCAGCCTCTCTAGGTGTGACATCATAGGCTTCCAGAGCGAGCGCTACGCTCTCAACTTCATGCGTACATGCCAGACCCTGTTGCCGCATACGGAAGTGGACTACGATTCTGGCACTGTCAGATGGGGCGGCAAGACGCTCATAGTCCGCCACTATCCCATTTCCCTAGATACTGCTGCCCTGCGAAGGACCAGCAAGGCGCGGTCAACGGCTCGCCACCGTGAGCATCTGCTACCTCGCTTGGGAGAGCAGACCATAGTGCGCGTTGATCGGATTGAACCGAGCAAGAACATCGTGCGTGGGTTCGAGGCGTATGATCTCCTCCTCGAGCGGCATCCTGAGCACCTTGGTCAAGTACGCCTGATGGCTTTCCTGGTTCCTTCACGGCTGAGCATCGAAGAGTATCAGCAGTACCTGGAGGAGATAGTCGTTCTAGCCCAGGGCATCAACCTGAGACACGGGCACAACGGCTGGCAGCCCGTCAAGCTCTACGTTGGCGAGAACTACCACCGGGCCGTGGCCGGGATGCAACTTTACGACGTCCTGTTGGTGAACCCTATCATTGACGGCATGAATCTCGTGGCAAAAGAGGGACCGGTGGTCAATGAACGGGACGGAGT
>JABAOC010013771.1_pt3 | contig 10204 bp, 8 predicted proteins | sample 7062161 | NCBI WGS metagenome assembly JABAOC01 (sample SAMN14538625, study PRJNA623070) | marine sediment metagenome | biome: marine biome [ENVO:00000428]; feature: marine pelagic biome [ENVO:01000023]; material: deep marine sediment [ENVO:00002113] | place: India: Gulf of Khambhat ...
GACGAGGGCTTCCCCAAAGGTAATCTGAGGCTTTTCTACATCCTCAACTCGAAGATCCTTGATTCCATAGAGCATGGCTGCTCTCATGAGCTCATTCCTCACTTACGACCACCACTTTGAGGCACTCTTTGTTTCTTGCCGCCGTCTGCAGGGCTTCGGCAGTTCTACTTAAAGGAAATCGGTGAGTGATTATTTTTTCCACGTCGATTTTCCTTGTCTGAATTAGCTTGAGTGCGATGCGAGTCTCGACGTGGGATGTGGAATAGGAGGGCACCATTCTGATCTCGGAGAAGAGCAGTTTGTTGGGGCTGAGGCGCATGAAATCCTGTGGTGGAGTTGGGGCGAAGACACTCAGGGTTCCTCCCTTTCTGCAGAGCTCAAGTCCAGCAAGATACCCGTTGATGTTTGGGGCTGTTATGAAAACTAGGTCAGCTCCTCGTCCGTCAGTCGCTTGCTTGACAAGATCGATGAGGCTTTCTTTTTCTGGGTTGATTGTCAGGTCTGCGCCGAGTCTTTCGGCAGCTTTCAGTCTGTAGTCGATGAAATCCGTGACGATGACTTGACAGACTCCAAGGATCTGCAGGAGCATTGTGGTCAGTATACCAGCTGGTCCTGCGCCCACGACTACAACTGAATCTGAGCACTGCAGATCACATCGATTCAAGGCCTTGATGCAGCATCCAAGCGGTTCAATCAAGGTGGCCTCTTCAAAGGAGATTCCATGGGGGATCTTCAGGGTGTCAGTCTTGAGGTTTGGGGCTGGAACTCTGAAGTACTGAGCAAAGCCACCAGGGTCCAAATGGGTCGCTGCAAACTGCTCGCACAAAGTGTAGGCTCCGTGTCTACAATAGTAGCAGGTTAGACAAGCAACGTGATGATGAACAAAGACGCGATCATCTTCCTCAAACCCTTCAACCTTGCTCCCCGTTTTTGCCACGATACCTGTGGGTTCGTGCCCTGAAACCATCGGTGCACGTGTTTCCTGATACCATTCCATCAAGTCTGAGCCACACACACCGCATGCTTTCATCTTCACGAGGATTTCCTGAGACCCAATCTTCGGGATCTGCACCTCCTCGACTAGAATGTTATCTAAACTGTAGTAGACGGCTGCTTTCATTGAATGGTCCCAGTGTCTTGAAAGAATGCTGCCACATAAAATTTTCCAAACCGTCTCCTCAATGATGTGGACTCCAATGGATGATCGGCTCTCGTTAAATGGGTATCGCGTACGTATCTCATGTCCAGTGTCTCAACTCGGCTTCGTGCTCGGTCTCAAGCTTTCTCGACGCCCTGTATCTCCGTCTTTATCTCTTTCAGGAACAGTGCTGCTGGTGCTCCATCGAGAATTCGGTGATCATATGCAAGAGTGAGGGTCATGATCGGCTTTGCAAGCATGGATCCTCCATCGACTACGGGTTTCTCTATGATTGTGCCTGCTGCGAGGATGGCGGCTTCAGGGGGATTGATTATGGGGATGAACAAGTTGACATCGTACATTCCGAGGTTTGTCACGGTGAAGGTTCCGTCTTCCAGCTGCTCTCTTGAGAGAGCGTCTTCTCTCGCTTTCCGTACAAGATCTGTCAACTCTGACGCGAGGTCCGCTAGCGTCTTATCCTGCGCCTTTTTGATCACGGGAACGACAAGTCCGCGGGGTGTGGAAACGGCGATGCCAACGTTGATGTCTGAGTATACCTTGATCTTTCCATCTACTAGAGAGGCATTGACTCTAGGGTGCTTGAGTAGTGCCTTGACGACAGCGTGGACAAGGATCGCCGTGTAGGAGGAGTTCGTTTGCTCTCTCAGCTTTGCTGCTTCTGTCATGTCAACATCCATGACAATGAAGCTGTGTGGCGCTGTCTGAAAACTAGCTGTCACGCGTTCAGCAGTTGTTTTCCTGATGCCTGCTAAGGGGATTTCCTCCGTCACGCGACGTTGCTCTGATCGGTGCAGGAATCTTTCAACATCTTCTTTGACTATCGTTCCTTCAGGCCCTGTTCCCGGTATCAAGGCAAGATCAACGTTGTGTTCTCTCGCGATTCTCTTCGCGGCTGGTGAAGCCACGACACGTGTTTTGATCTTAGGAGCAATCTCGTTGGGGGATGAGGGTGGTTTCTGAACTTCACGCTCAGCATTTGATTCTTGTTGGATCTCGAGGTCCGTGTCGGCTAGTTCCTCACCAGGTGCTGTCAACAGTCCAAGTGTGGTGCCGACTGGGAAGTCATTTCCTTCCTCTGCCAAGATTCTGCCCAACATTCCAGACGCTGGAGCTTCCACATCGTAGGTGACCTTGTCGGAAAGCACTTCCAATAATGGTTCGCCTTTTTCAACCTGTTCTCCCTCTTGCTTGAACCATTGAATTACGCTGCCTGTCTTCATTGTCAGGCTAAGTCTTGGCATCACTATTCTGGTGACCATGCTAGGTCATTCCTTTCTCCGGATTTTCTTGACAGCGGCTACTATTCGCTCTTCGCTTGGTATGATCTCTTTCTCTAGTGGTGGACTGAATGGTATTGGCGTGTCAGGTTTGGCGAGGCGCTGGATTGGTGCATCCAGGTAGTCGATTGCTTCCTCAGCAATCACAGCGGAAATCTCTGCGGTGACTCCAGCTGTCCTGCAGTCTTCACTCACGATAACTAGATGTCCTGTCTTCTTCACTGACTCAACTATTGTCTTCTTGTCGAGTGGAACCAGGGTTCGAGGGTCAACAATCTCCACACTCAACCCATTCTTCTCCAGTGTTTCTGCTGCGTTCAACGCCTTGTGGACCATGAACATAGTTGCAAGTACTGTCACGTCTTCACCCTCTCTCTTGACATCGGCAACTCCAAATGGGGTCGTGTATTCCTCCTCCGGTACTACGCCTTCAACGGAATAGAGGAGCTTGTGTTCACAGAACACAACAGGATTGTCGTTTCGTATTGCTGTCTTCAGCAGTCCTTTTGCATCGTGGGGAGTGGATGGGACTGCCACTAGCAGTCCTGGTGTGTGCATGAACCATGCTTCGAGACTCTGAGAGTGGTGCGTGGCAATGTTTACTCCGCCACCAAAAGGGGTTCGAATGACTAAAGGCACTGTGGTTTGACCACCAAACATGTAGCGCATTTTGGCTGCTTGATTCGCGATTTGATCCATGGCAAGTGCTGTCAGATCACCAAACATGATTTCTGCTACAGGACGCATGCCTGTTATTGAGGCGCCCACGGCTGCTCCGATGATTGCTGATTCACTGATGGGGGTGTCTCTGACGCGATCGTCTCCAAACTCTTCAGCCAGTCCTTTGGTAACCTTGAAGGCTCCGCTCCAGTATCGGCCTATGTCTTCCCCGAGGAGAAACACCATTGGATCTCGTCGCATTTCTTCCTGCAGGGCTTCGCGGAGTGCATCTCGATACGTAATTTTCCGCATGTTCCTTGAACTCTCCTTCAAGCGTAGATGTCCTCGTACGCCTCGTCCGCTGTAGGAAATGGGCTGTCAACGGCGAACTTGACTGCTTTTTCGACTGCAGTAGATGTTTCCCTCTCGATTTTCGTTGCCTCGACCTCGGACAGGATTCCATGATCCAAGAGGTGAGCCTTCATTCGTCGAATGGGATCTCTCATCAACCATTCGTCCACTTCCTCTTTCGGTCGATAGGTTGCTGGATCCCAGCGGGAATGACCTTTGTGTCTGTATGTTTTGCACTCGATGAGAGTCGGGCCTTCACCATTTCTTGCGCGTCTGCATGCTTCCGCAGTGGCTTCGTAGACATCGAGCACGTTGTTTCCATCCACACTGGTTCCTGGAATCCCATAGGCGGACGCTCTCTGCGCCACGTTTTCCAGCAGCATGACTTGCGTCTGCCGGGTTCCCATGGCATACAGGTTGTTTTCACACACAAACAGCACTGGCAGGTTCCAGACAGCCGCCATGTTGATTCCTTCGTGAAAGGTTCCTTGATTAGACGCACCATCACCGAAGAAGCAGGCAACAACTTGGTCAGTGCGCCGCAGTTTAATGGACAGTCCCGCTCCTGTGGCAATGGGGATGCCTGCGCCGACGACGGCCGTAGCTCCAAGCATTCCGATGCTGAAATCAGCTATGTGCATGGAGCCACCCTTTCCTTTGCAGTACCCTGTTCTTCTTCCTAAGATTTCAGCCATGGTCCGATCAAGACTGGCACCCTTTGCCAGGCAATGTCCGTGACCACGATGGGTGCTCACGATGTAGTCGTCTTTCCGCAGATTTGCGCAGGTTCCGACTGCGACTGCCTCTTCTCCGGCATAAAGATGAATGGTGCCGGGTACCAGATTCTGTCCATAGAGTTCGAAGACTTTGTTCTCAAAGAATCGGACTTTCAGCATGTCCCGATACATTTGGATTTTCTCGTCGTTGCTCAAAAGCATCGCTAAGGTCTTCTCCAACTGCTGTAGAGAAAATACTGTACTGAATATAAATACATGGGAAGGCGTGCGCATTGAGATATGCTTTTAAGATTTCACGATAGACTAGAGAATATACTTGAGATTATCGTGGAGTAGTTCGTGTGCCCTTTGACAAGCGAAGTGTTGTTGTTCCAAGCCCACGTCCAGTTGCAGCAGGAGAGATTCAGCTCATTAACCGGATCAAAGAGATGGAAGCACTCAGGGAAGCTACGAATCGAGCAATTAAGGGAGACGGTGGCATTGTGTTTCTTCATGGTGAAGCTGGGATTGGCAAGACAAGATTAGCTCGAGAGTTAGGTGCCTATGCTCGTTCTCAAGGGATGCAGGTCCTCTCTGGAAGGTGTCCCGCGCTATTTAGAATGGATGGAGTACCTCCTTACGTCCTCTGGGAAGAGGTGATCAAAGATTACCTGGAAACCTGCACTCCAGAGCAGCTTTTCAGGGTAATTGGCTCCTATCCAATCGAGGTTTCAAAGCTAGTTCCAGAACTCAGACAAAAGCTTGGAACTTTTCCCCAGTCGTTTCCCCTAAGCCCTGAGCACAGTCGTGACAGACTCTTCGAAGCAGTTACACAATTCATCACCAATATTTCGAGAGAAACACCGCTATTAGTCATCCTTGATGATCTACAGTGGACAGATGAGTCTTCACTCCTAATGCTGCAGTATTTGGCTCGTGGAGTCCACAAAGACGCCCTACTCCTCCTAGGCGCCTATCGGGACACGTACGTCGATGAGAAACATCCTCTATCCTCTGTCTTGACAGAACTAAACAGAGAACGTTTACTCCATACTGTTCCATTGAAGCGTATGTCATTTGAGGACGTTTCTGAAATGATCAAACGGATAATTGGGCAAGATGAGGTTCCGAAAGAGTTTTGTGATCTAATCTTCGAGAAGACCATGGGTAACCCCTTCTTTGTTGAAGAAGTGATAAGGTCACTGAAGGAAGAAGAAATCATCTTCCTTGAAGGAAGCAATTGGAGGATTAAGGAAGTTTCCGGGATCAAGTTTCCGAGAACTGTCAAGAATGTCATAAAGAAGAGAATAAGCCGGCTGGATGATGAATCTCTTCAGGTGATGACTATGGCTTCCTTTATCGGAAAGGATTTCACTCTTGACGCATTACGGAGCATCACAGGCACCAATGAAGACAGACTCTCTGAGACAATGGATAAACTGCTGCAGACAGGATTATTCAAACAAGGGGTCGTACGCGGAGAAGATGTTTGTTCCTTTGCCGACATCATAGTTAGAGATGTTGTGCACGAAGAAGTTGGCCATTTCAAACGTAAGAAACTTCATGGGGTTGTAGGACATGCCTTGGAGAAGTTATACGCGAAAGAAATTCAGGACCACCTGGGAGAATTGGCCCTTCACTTCCTCGAGAGTGGAGACAAAGAAAAAGCGCTTGACTATTTCTTGAAAGCGGGAGATAACGCTGCGAATATCTATGCCAATGCCGAAGCTGCTTCCTATTTCCAATCTGCCCTTCAACTGCTCGAAGAAACGGAAGATAAACTCGCACAGAGTGCGTATGTCCTTGAACGAATTGGGGACATAAAGAAGCTTGCTGGAGAATCTGACATCTGCATAAGCAATTGGAGTAAGGCGTTAGTATTAAGAAAGCAACTGAATGAGAACGAGAAGGTTTCTAGACTACATCGCAAAATGGCGAACCTGCTTTGGGATGCCATGGGGGAACCAAAGAAGGCCGAAGAACACCACGAGAAGGCTCTGCAAATTCTGGAAGCTGATCCAGCAAGTGTTGAGCTAGCAAGTCTCTACGAGGATAGGGCGCATATGTATTACCGTGTTGGAGATTTGAAGAAAGCTCTTTCGTCGGCTGAGAAAGCTCTTGAGCTTGCCAAAAAGCTGGATGCATCTGAAGTAATCGCAAGCTCGTACGCTAGCTTGGGAACGATTTTCGGCTTCATGGGTGACGGGAAGAAAGGCAGGGAATGCATGGAAAGAGCCCTGAAAACAGCCTTGGATAACGGTCACATGGAAACTGCATTGCGTATTTACACCAATCTCCCTGCTCTGCTTCTTGCATACACGCAGACAGAAGAAGAGTACGAATATGCTTTCCAGCTCTTCAAGCGGGGACTTGAACTGGCGAGAAAGGTTGGAGACATCTACTTTCAATCATGGATTCAAACTGGTCTAGCGGAAATTTATCTTGGAATGGGGAACATAGACAAGGCACTTCTCTTGGTAGAAGAATCAGCGGCATTTGATAGAAAAGCTGGTAACTTAACCCATCTCTCCCTGTCTCTTGGCATGCTTGGATACATCTCGCAGGTTTTGGGAGAGTGGGACAAGGCTGAACAACTCTATAATGAAGCTTTGAGGATTTCCCAAAGCCTAGAGGATTTCCAGTCAATCGGCACCAGTTACGGTTATCTCGGATGGCTCCATTTCGACAAGGGAGACTATGTTAAAGCAAGAGAATGTCTCGAAAAAGTAGAGAAAGGCCTCGAAAGAGTCGGCGTAAGACCTGAACTGACCTTTTCGCACTCAATTCTTATATGGACGTACATAGAGCTTGGTGAAATCAATGAAGCGAAGAACCTGCTTGACAGAATGCACAGGTACGCATCCGAAGTCGGGAGCCGGAGGCTCACTGCCTATGCGAATGCTCTGAGAGCAGTGCTCTTTCGTGCTCAGAAGAAATGGAAAGAAGCGTTTGACCATTTTCAAAAGAGTCTGCAGGAGTTCAAAGCATGGAATGGACCACGATGGGACGCCTACAATCTCGCTAGATGTCTCCTCTATGAATACGCTCGAGTCTACATGGAAAGGGACCAAGAAGGAGACAGAGAAGAAGCTCGGAACCTCCTTTGTCAAGCATTAGAAATCTTCCAGAAGGTAGGAGCCAAGAAAGACATAGAAAAGACAGAGTCAAAACTAGGCTACTTAGGACCTAAACCTCAAACCTTCAAACCTGAAGCTGCTGACCAGCTTGCTCTCCCCAGTCTCATTCCTTCTGGCGTTGAAGACCTTGATGACATGCTTCATGGCGGGATACCTCGAAACCATGCTGTCGTGTTGGCCTCACCTTCATGTGACGAAAGAGACTTGCTGATTAGAAGATTTCTTGAAGCAGGGGCAAAAGAAGGACATATCACATTTCACGTCATCACAAAGGCTAGTGGAACAGAGAAATTGGCGGAGGAATTTCCGTCAAACTTCTATCTCTTCGTCTGCAACCCTCAAGCAGATAAGATCATCAAAACTCTGCCCAACGTATCAAAGCTGAAAGGCGTTGAAAACCTCACTAACGTTAGCATAGCTTTAACCTCAGCGTTTCACGAATTGGACGCCGCTCCCAAATCCCCCCGAAGGATCTGCATAGAAATAATCTCAGATGTGCTACTACAGCATCACACCGTTCAAACGAGAAAATGGATAAATGCGCTGATTCCAGAGTTGAAGTCAAAAGGCTTCACAACTCTTGCCGTGTTGGACCCCGAGATTCACCCACAACACGAAGTCCGAGCGATTGTCGGCATATTCGAAGGAGAAATCAACATCTACGAAAAGGAAACCCCGGAAGGACTTCAGAAGCTCATCAAGATAAGGAAGATGGCGAATCAAGAGTATTCCGACAAGGAACTGCCTTTGAGAAAGGAAAAGCTGGTTTTTGATGAGAAATGAGTGGAGGCACTTCATCTTTGGAACGTGCTGACCCTGAACACTCAGAAAATCAATAGCTAAACCGAGAAAGAATTCCAACGAAGCAAGTGTTGACGCTACCCTTCCTTTCTATACAAGACTCCTCGTGTTTCTCATACGCATACTCGCGCGCTTTGAGTGCACACGTGAACTTGCTGGAAAAATAGACGGCTACGCTGTTGTTACATAGTGGTCTCTATTTCGCGAGCCCACTCAGTTCAGTATGAGCGGTGGTGCGGTCGCACCAGTTCCTCCAGTATGCTCAGCATCTTTGGCACTTGGGTCACTATGTCTGTGAAAGTGAGGATCCCAACAAGCTTCTCCCCTTCCAGGACCAGGAGTCTCTTGATTCCTTTCTTAGCCATAGCATTGGCGGCTTCGTCAATGCTGGTGTTGGCGTCGATGGAGACCACAGGACTTGTCATGACTTCTCTCGCGCGCAAGGTTTCTGGCGCGAGGCACGGCTCTACGATTCGTCGCAGAATGTCTCGTTCAGTAATTATGCCCACCGGGCGATCTCCCTTCACTACAATGATGGAACCTATGTCGAACTTGTTCATTGTGGCCACGACTTCTTTCACGAGTGTGTCTGGTCTAACAGCTTTGATCTTTTTTGACATGATGTCTCTAACGACCACTATTCCTGCCACTAGAATCAAACCTCTCAGCACTGGTAGGTTAAGTTGACCCAGGTCGCTTAAGTCTTTTGCAGCTGGTGCCGTCGGAATTCTATTCCGTTAATCACGCGGCTTTGTTTGGTATTTCATCAACTCATCTGTTCGAGTGGATCCGAACTCCTGCTGGATTATGGTGATGGCAGCCTGAGGAGAAATGATGCCTTTCTCTGTGATTATCAGATCAATATGATGGGGAGGAGTTATGTCAAACGCTGGATTCCGTACAATGAGGTGTGGCATTGCTGTCCGTTCCTTGTTCGAAATCACTTCTGATGTGTCACGCTCTTCGATGTGAACCAGCTGCCCAAGCATTGTTTCCGGGCTGAATTTGTAGGTTTCTGCAGCCACGAAGAAGAGAACTCGTGATTCATGCGCTGCCAAGGCTACCATGGATGTGCCAATTTTGTTTACGACAGCGCCATTTGCAGCTATTGTGTCCGCGCCCACGATGGCTTTATCCATCTTAGTCATGAAGGAATGTGCAGCACTGTCCACGATCAAGGATGTCGGGATCCCAGCCTGGCTCAATTCTTGAGCCGTGATCCGGCCTTGGTATCGTGGTCTGGTTTCACAGACAAAGACGTTGAAGGATTTGCCTTGCTTGAAGGCTGTGGTGAAGATGGCGGTGGCTGCTGCGCTGTTACAGTGAGTCATGATGGAGTCTCCATCTTCTATTCGCCGGGCACCGATTTCTCCGATTTGCCCAACCGCTTGGGCGGAGTTCTGAATGAAGGTGTTGCCTGTGTCGATGATGAGTTTCCTTAGGGCTTTGAGTTTCAAGTGCTGTTCGTGCCCCGTGTGCGCTCGGGACATCACGTAGCGTATGCTGTTTGGCAAGGACACGGCAGTAGGTCTAGTCCTCAAGAGAAGCTTCGTAGCAGATTCGAGATCAGCCAAGAGGTCTGAGGGTTTCTTTGCCTTGGAATTTCGGGCGGTCGTGACAAGCGCTTGAGCTGCATGCCTTGCGATGTTGCCTGCCCCTCGTATCTTCATCTCGGCTATGTCTCGTGCAATCTCCGAGACCTTCCTGTGGATGGTTGACATTTCTACTGGTCTCAGAATATCTTGACCAGCTGTGGACAAAAGCTTTGTGCGCTGGCTTGCTGAGCCTAGTGCCGAACAGAATCGGCTCGACGAGCATTATAGACTAAGCTGAGCAAGTTCTCATGTGGCTGCTAAAAAGAGTCTCTCCAGTACTATTACAGAAAATCATACGAGGACATTTTCAAGTTCCCGCAGTCGCTTCTCATGTTCACGTTGCATTTCGTTCCACCTGCACAGTTGCACTACTTCGTTGAAGCTGGCATAGTACCGTTTCTGATCGTGCAGTCCTCCCAGGACTGCATCCACGTACCATTCACCGCCAAGGTGAATTGTGCCACTCTCGATCCGATGCGTGAATCTCAGAACCTGAGCGTCAATTCGC
>JABAOC010010197.1_pt2 | contig 10200 bp, 11 predicted proteins | sample 7062161 | NCBI WGS metagenome assembly JABAOC01 (sample SAMN14538625, study PRJNA623070) | marine sediment metagenome | biome: marine biome [ENVO:00000428]; feature: marine pelagic biome [ENVO:01000023]; material: deep marine sediment [ENVO:00002113] | place: India: Gulf of Khambhat ...
ATCGGCGAGGCCAAGGGCGCTGCGCTTGCCATGATGGTCGAGATCCTGACCGCGGCGCTCACCGGTGCCCACTTTGCCTATCAGGCGAGCTCGTTTTTCACGGCCGAGGGACCGCCGCCACGTATCGGCCAGTTTTTTATCATCATCGACCCGAAGGTGTTCGCGGGCGAGCAGTTCAGCACGCGCGTCGAAGAATTGATTACCGAGATCCGCGCACAGCAGGGCACACGCTTGCCTGGGGATCGCCGTCTGGCGCAGCGCGAGAAATCGCGCAAGCATGGAATCGCATTGCCTGAACCGTTGTACCAGAACCTCGTCCAGCGTGCCGGTGGAAGTTAAACACACGCCAAGTACGCTATCGTGCAGGGTGGCGGGGTAGATCAACACAAAAGCCGTGAGTCGGATCCGGCGCCAGCGATGGGTGCCCGGCACGATGCCCGGTCCATACAAGCCGACTTGTTGTTAGAATGCCTGTCGCGGCAGGGCGTTCACCCCTAGGCCGGCAGCTGAGGAGGGCGCGGTGGAAAAGCATTTTCGTTTCTCGAAGTCACACGAAGAGTTAATGGCGCGTGATGCGAATCACGTGCTCGGCTGGCGTTATCAGCCACGCATCGTGTTCAACGGCGGCAAAGGCGTCATGCTCACTGACGTCGACGGCAATGAGTATTACGATCTGACCTCTGGCATGATGTGCCTGGTGCTCGGTCACAGCCATCCGGAGTTGACCGAGACCCTGCGCGAGCAGGCGGGCGCGTTCGTGCACCACTCGTCCTGGTACAGCAATCCCGCGATCATCGCATTCGCCGAGCTGCTCGGCACGAGCCTGCCGGACAATCTTAGCGTCGTCAACTTCACTGTCACGGGCTCAGAGGCCAATGAANNGACATCGTCTCCATCATTCGCGGGCTGCATGGCGGCAGCCTGGCGGCGGAGTCCGTAACCACCGTCGGCGGTGCACGCAAACGCAACCTCGGCCCGTTGATGATGCCCTCGCGTGCCAACACCATCTTGCCGCCCTTTTGTTATCGCTGTCCCATCAACCTCAAGCATCCGAGCTGCGACATCGCCTGTCTGGACACGAGTGAGCAGATCATGGAAAGCGTCACGAGTCAGGATGTCGCCGCTGTCATGGCCGAGACCATGCTGGTCGCCGGCGGGATGATCGTGCCCCCGCGGGAGTGGTTGCCGCGCTTGCAGGCATTGGCCAAACGCTGGGGCGCCTTGCTCGTGCTCGACGAGGCGCAACTGGCGCCGGCACGCACCGGCAAGCTCTGGGGGTTCGAGCACTACGACGTCGTACCGGACATCGTCACCTTTGCCAAGGGCATGAGCGCGGGCATGGCCATCTGCGGCACCATCACGACACCCGAAATAGCGGAACGCGCGCGCGGCCGCTCGGGCGTGCCTTGGGGCGGGACCTATTCGGGGGATCCCCTGGCGGCCGCGGTCGCATTGAAGCAGCTCGAGATCGTGTTGCGCGACAAGCTCGATGAGCGCGCGGCGACATTGGGCGCCTATCTGGCGCAACGGCTCGCAGAGATCGGCACACGTTCGGAGGTAATTGGCGACGTGCGCGGTAAGGGGCTGTATCAGATGCTCGACATCGTCGTCGATAAGAAAACAAAACGACCCGATGCCGAGATGGCTGAGCGCATCCGCTACAACATGCTGCTGGAAAACCTGGTTTGCATCTGTGTGAAGAATTTCATCCGTATCTGCCCGCCGCTCATCATCAATGAGGCGCAGATCGACGAGATCGTGGGCAGGATGGAAACGGCGGTCCAGCGTGCGCAGGCCGGCTTTCCCAAGGATGTGGATTTCACCGGCTCGAGCTCATTGGCGGTGGCTGAGCGGCACGAGCGTATCGCCTGAACGTGCCTACGAGCGGCGAAGTAAGGACCGATGTCGCCATCATCGGCGGTGGCATCATTGGTTCGGCGATCGCCTATTTTCTTGCGCGTGGCGGCCGCGGCGGCACGATCACGGTCATCGAGCCAGATCCTGCGTACGAGCACGCCGCCACGCCCCAAGGTGCCGGCGGCGTGCGCCAGCTCTTCAGTTTGCCGGAAAACATCTGGATGTCGAAGTACTCCCTCGGCTTCTATCAGCGCTTTGCCGAAACCATGGCGCTCGACGACACGCCGGCAGAGATCAACTTTCGGGCCTTGGGTTATCTGTTTCTGGTCGGCAAAGACGGCGTTGAGCAGATGCGGGCCAATTATCGTCTGCAAATCGCGGAAGGTGTGCACGCCGAGCTNNGAGAAACGGTGAGCAAACATTTTCCCTCACTCGGCACTGCCGATGTGGAGCTGGCGACGTACTCACCCGACGACGGCTGGATCGATCCGGAGAGCGCGCTTCGGGGATTTCGGCGCAAGGCCGAACATCTGCGTGTGCGCTATTTAAAAGACCGCCTGTGCGCCCTGGCTGCGCGCGGGTGCAAGCTCACGCGCGGCCGTCTCGAGAGCGGACGCACGCTGCGTGCCGATGTCTATATCAACGCCGCCGGCGCCTGGGCGGGGGCGGTCGCGCAGATGGCGGGGATGGCGCTGCCTGTGATGCCGCTTTGCCGCTTGCAGCATTACTGGCGCTGTCAAACGCCGATCGAGGCGCTGCCGCTGGTGAAAGACGAGTCGGGGCTGTTTTTTCGTCCCGAGGGCCAGGGGTTTGTAGGTGGCCGGCCGAGCTTTGCTATCGAGCCTGGATTCATCTTCGATGCTGCCAGCGGGCCCTTGCATGATTATTTCGAGCGCGAAGTCTGGCCATGGCTCGCCAAGCGTGTGCCGGTGTTCGAAGCCGTGCGCTGCGAGCGGACCTGGGCCGGCCACTACGACGAGAACCTCTTCGACGGTAGCATGATCTTCGGGCGCTGGACGGGCGGTTGCGAAAACTTTTATGTCGCCTGCGGGCTGTCGGGACATGGCATCATGCACGCCCCCGCGGTGGGGCTCGCCATGGCCGAGTTGGTACTCGACGGGCGCGGCCACAGCATCGATGTCGTGCGCTTCGGTTATCAGAGGGTGCTGGATAACGCGCCCTATCGCGAGCGAGGCATTATTTGATCGCGCCCCCTGCGTGTGCCTCGGTGAGAGTTAAGCTTGGGTGCGACGCGTGCGATGCCAGGCGACGCAGGCCCGTGCCAGCGCCGCCAGCGTGTCAACACAGCGAGCGGTCAAGGTGGGCGCAGCGCCTTCCAGCGCAGCGGGCAGCTCGCTGCATCCCAGCACGACGGCTAGCAGCTCTTGCGTGAGCAGGCGTGTGACGGCCTCACTCGCCAGACGGCGTGCCGTTGCCATGTCATGGCGTTTGACGCACGCGATCGACGGCAACACCAGCTCGTTCATAAGCTCGTCTGCCGGTAAAACCGTACGCATGCCAGCCGCCTCGAGGCGGCGCTGGAAAAATCCGGAGTGCAGCGTTGCCGCCGTCGCGAGCAGCCCGATGTTGCCGCCTGCGCCTTGCTCTTTCAGAGCAGTACAGGTGGNNGCCTGGCAAAGCTCATCGTACCAGTGATGAGCCGTCACACAGGGAATAACGATACACCCCGCACCGGCAGCCTCGAGTGTGCGCACGCCCTCGGTCATAGCGGGCAGCGGCGATTCGCCCTCGCCGCGTAGAATCGGTGCCACACGGTCGGGGACCTGCGGCACTGAATACACGATGACCGGGATGTGATCCTGGTCGCGCTCGGCCGGTGTGGCGCTAACCAGTTTATTCAGAAAATCGACAGTCGCGAGCGGACCCATGCCACCGAGCACGCCGACCCGGGCGAGGCCGTACGGCGCGCTAATCAAACCGGGCGGTCCCCTTTGATGGTGGTCCGGTGCATATGACGCGTGCACCGCGGCTCGTAGCCAGTAGCGAGATGAATCGTACAGCGGTTGTCCCAGAACAATACATCGTGCAACTGCCAGCGATGCCGATAAGTGAACGCGGGCTGCGTGGTATGCTCGTTTAGCGACTTCAGTANNAGTAACGCGTGTCCGTCCTCGTACAGACCTTCGATGCCGATGGTGAGGCCCGGACTCAGATAGAGCGCCTTGCGTCCGGTCTCGGGGTGCGTGCGGACCAACGGGTGACTGACCTCGGGGACTTGCGCTCTTTGTGCCTCGGTCATGTCACGGCGGCCGTGGCCGCTCCCCTTTTGCTGCGAGCGCTGATGGTACTGGGCGTATCCGTGAATGGCGCGCAGACCCTGCAGGCGCGTCTTCATCGCATCCGTCAGCGCGTCATAAGCGGCGTAAAGACTCGCGAAGAGTGTGTCGCCGCCCTGCGGCGGGATCTCCAAGGCATAGAGCAGCGAGCCGAAGGCCGGATACGCCTGATAGGACAGGTCGGTATGCCACTCGTTTCCGGCATCCTGCAGCCCGATGGCTTGGCCGTTCACGCGCTTGTTCGAGATAAGCAGGATTTCCGGATGATCGGGCAGCAGGAATTGATTCAGCACGTGGACTTCGAGCTCACCAAAGCGTCGGCTGAAAGCGATGTGTTGCGCGGGCGTGATGTGCTGGCTGCGGATTGCCAGCACGCAATGCTCGAGCAGGGCCTGATGGATTCGTTCAAACTGCTCGTTATCGTCGAAGCGCGCGAGGTCGGCGCCAATGACCTCGGCACCCAGCACGTCAGAAAGGGGTCGAATCTCGATGTTCATCCGCCCCGCTCACCGATAGCACGACTTCTTTGCAAGGTAATCTTAGTGGTGCAGGATCTTCGACAGGAACAGCTGGGCGCGATCACTACGCGGTGTGCCGAAAAACTCATCCTTCGTAGCGTCTTCGACGATGCGCCCTTCGTCCATGAAGATCACGCGATGTGCTACCTTGCGCGCAAAGCCCATNNTGGTCATGCCTTCCTGCGCCAGCTCAACCATCACGTCCAGCACTTCATTGATCATTTCCGGGTCGAGCGCCGAGGTCGGCTCATCGAACAGCATGGCGATGGGATCCATGGCGAGCGCGCGCGCAATGGCGACGCGTTGCTGTTGACCACCTGAGAGTTGAGCCGGATGCTTGGCGGCTTGATCCACCAGGCCGACCCGTTCGAGCAGTTTCATGCTGCGTTCTTCCGCCTCCGCTTGCTCGCGCCCCAGTACCTTTATCTGTGCCAGCGAAATGTTCTGCAATACCGTCATATGCGGAAACAACTCGAAGTTCTGAAACACCATACCGATCCCCGAGCGCAACTTGGGTAAATTGGTGTCCTTGTCGCCGACCGAAACACCGTTGACGGTGATCATGCCCTCTTGGAAGGGCTCCAAGCCGTTGACACATTTGATCAAGGTGCTTTTGCCCGACCCCGAGGGCCCGCAGACGACGATTACCTCACCTTTGGCCACTTTCGTTGAGCAGTCAACCAGCACCTGGAAGTCGTCGTACCATTTGCTGACGTTGCGCATTTCGATCATAACGCGTACCTTCGTTGCAATCGTTTGACCCACATCGAACCGGCGAGGCAGATCACGAAGTAGACCACGGCTGTCGTACCGTACATCTCTATCAAGCGGTTGTCACGCACCGCCACGAGATCGGCCGCAGTCAGAAAATCCTTGAGCCCCACCACGTACACAAGCGAAGTGTCCTGGAACAGAACGATCGCCTGGGTCAATAACACCGGTACCNNCGGTACCATGTTACGAAAGGCCTGCGGCAGCACGATGTAGCGCATGGTTTGAGCATAGCTCAACCCAAGTGCCATGCCGGCATGGATCTGCGCCCGCGTCACGCTCTGAATGCCGGCGCGGATGATCTCGCAGTAATAGGCCGCCTCGAACAGCGTGAAGGCGATGAGTACGGAGCCAAAACCGCCGAGTGCTTCGCCTGTCGCCATCGGTGTGAGGAAATAGAACCAGAAGATCACCAGAATCAGTGGCATCGAGCGAAAGAAGTTCACATACGAGCCCGCGAAGCCGGATAGCGGTTTGAATCTGGAAAGCCGCATCAACGCGAGCAAGGTGCCCAACAAGATCCCGCCCAAGATGGCCACCACGGTCAACTGCAATGTTAGAACCATACCCTGCCCGAGCAGCGGCAGGGAGTTCCAGATGACCTGATAGTCAAATTGCGCGAACACCCTACTTCTCCTCCAGAGTGATAGTCCCCGGGATGTGCACCTTCCTCTCGACGACACGCATGATGCTGACAACGGTAAATGTCACCAGCAGGTAGAGGAGCGTGGCCATCGCGAACACCTCGAAGATATTGAAAGTGTACTCGGCGACCTGGCGCGCCTGCGCCGTCAGCTCCAGCACACCTATGGTGAGGGCCAGCGAGGAGTTCTTGAAGATACCCATGAAATCACTGGTCAGCGGCGGGATTATGATGCGGTAGCTGACCGGCAGCAGCACGTAGCGGTAGACCTGCACCCGCGTCAAACCCATTGCCAGACCCGCGTAGGTCTGACCCTGCGGGATCGACTCAATGCCGGCGCGCACCTGCTCCGCGGTGCGCGACGCATGGTACATGCCGAGACACACGACCGCCGTCCAGAACTCGGGCAGCGGCATTTCGCTCTTGACCCACTGGCCCGCACTCTTAGGCAGCAGCTCCGGCACGACGAAGAACCAGAGAAACATCTGCACCAATAGCGGTATGTTGCGAAACACTTCGACATAGCCGCTGGCGATGCCGCGTACGACTGGCTGTTTGATCGTGCGTGATACGCCCACGATCGAGCCCAGCGTGAAGGCGATGATCCAGGCCGCGGAGGCCACAGCGATTGTCCAGCCAAAACCGGAGACGACCCAGTTGAGATACGGCTGTCCGCAATCGGCCTTCGCAAAATACCAAAGGTATTCTTTGTCGGACGTGCAGAAAATGATGGTCCAGTCCCAGTTGTATTTCACGGAACCGTCTCCCCGCGGTAAGGCAAAAGAAATACCGGGGAACGCGTCAGGCGTTCCCCGGCTTGCGACTCAGTTTCAGTAAGGCAGGGCCTGGATCTTGAAAGCAGCGTCCAGCGCGGCGCTGATGGGCATATTGATATTGGTAGGCCCAGGGTTGAACCACTTGTCGTAGATCTTATACATTTGTCCCGAGCGCATGAGGTCGGCCAGCACAGTGTTGCCGAGTAGCCGTATGGCGGAATCGTCGCGGCGGACCATGATGCCGTAGGGGTCGTATGAAAGGAACCGCCCGACGACCTCGTAGTCTTGGGGATTCTTCGATTTGCTGATCAGCCCGTACAGCAATACGTCGTCGGTCGCATAGGCATCGACGCGGCCCGTCTCCAGCGCCAGCCACCCCTGCGGATGGTCCTTGACGCTGTGGATCTTGATGTTGATCTTGTTTTCCTCCATCACGCGCTTGACGGCTTTCTCGTTGGTCGTACCGAGCGACAGCGCGATGCGTTTGCCGTTCAGATCCTCCACCTCTTTGATGCCCGAGCCTTTCTTCACGGCGAGCTTGGTGCCGGTGATGAAAGTGATGGCGAGGTAGTCGATCTGTTTCGAACGCGTCAGGTTATTCGTTGTCGAGCCGCACTCGATGTCGATCGTGCCATTGGCCAGCAGCGGGATGCGGGTCTGCGAGGTGACCGGAACCAGCTTGACCTTGAGGTTCGGCATGTTCAGATCGGCCTTGATCCGGTCGATGATCTTGTAGCACAGATCCATGCTAAAGCCGATTGGCTTGCCTTCCGGGCCCATGTAGGCGAAGGGCACCGAGGCCTCGCGATGGCCAAGGTTGATGACGCCGGCATCCTTGACTTTCTTCAGGGTGCCGTAAAGCTCCTGGGCGTTGACGGCCGTAACAGCCGCCATCGACAGCAGTACTGCGGCAGCAGTCATGAAAGTGAATTTCTTGAACATAACGATCCTCCTATGGGGGCTTGGGTTATTGATGGTCCTTGCGGCACCGCCGGTCTTGCAGCATGCCGCCGTAATCCGCCGGGCAAACCGGGGTTAAGAAAACACGGCAGGGCCGGAGGGCGACACTGTACCGCCCAAGGGCAGGGCACTGCAACCCGGATTCTCGTGTTTTTTCGGGGGTTTGGGCGGACATTGCTTGGTGGGGGGCGAATCTGTACGCACTCAGAGGGCGAGCTCCACACCGTGCGTGACAGCCAACTCATGTAGCATCTGTCTGACCCCATCGGACAACTCGAGCCCGTTGTGTCGACGCTCGACCATGCGCTGCCTCTCAATCTCACCCGGCAGCAGAATCTCATCCACCCCCGGCCGGCGGCGCGCGGATTTGAGGTAAGCCACGTAGGCGTCGATGCGCCGTTGGTAAGCGGCGGCGTCAGTAAACACACCGGGATCGATGACCTGCAGGAGCAGGCCGTTGCCATAGCGTTTGCTCATCAGTGCGGAGCCTGCGCCCGAAAGAATGCCGCCGAGGAGATCCATCGCCACGGCCAGGCTATAACCCTTGTGCCCCTGCTCACCGCCCAACGGCGCCAGCGAACCCGACTCGTAAAGGTCGTTAGGATCGTTGCTCCAGGCGCCGTCCGGGTCGAACACCCACCCACTCGGGATCTGTTCGCCCTTGATCTTGGCGAGTCGCACTTTACCTTCGGCGACCGCGCTTGTTGCGAAATCGGCGACGATGGGCTCGCCACGCGTGGGAATTGCGATCGCGATCGGATTTGTCGGCACACGACGTTCGTTTGCGCCCCAAGGCGCCATGCGGGCAGAACCCTGCACGTTGCAAAACGCCATGCCGATCAAACCCTCACGCGCCGCCTGCTCCGGATAGACGCCCACTCGGCCGAGGTGATAACAGTTGTTCACACTGACGATGCCGACCCCGTGTTCGCGCGCTTTCTCGATAGCCAGGTCTGCGGCGAACTGACCCACAATCGGTCCCCAGGCGCAACCCCCGTCGACGACGGCGCTGACCCCGTGTTCGCGCGCGACGCGTGGTTGCGCCGCGGGTTTGACATGGCCCTCGTGCACGTGAAAACAGTACTGTTTCAGCCGGAGCACGCCGTGGGACTCGTGGCCGGTGAGGTCAGCGGCGACGAGATGCTCGGCGACCCGGCGCGCAGGTGCCGGCGGTGTGCCGAGCGCCTCAAGGATTCGCGCAACAAAGTCCAGCAGTTTTTCCGGCGCCACTTTGGGCATGTACCCATACCTCGATTAATTGCCGTCCAAGTTGCGCGAGTATGCGGGCGTTCGACGGGATGCGGCAAGCGTGTTGCGAGTCAGGGCGATACGCCGAGTGCCCGCAGGGCGCTAGTTTCTAGCAGTGCGGGGTTACGCGCCTGCACGCTTGGCGTCGCTCGCCCGGCGCGCCTAAGTGCGTATGCCTAGCCGCCGCCCTTGCTGACCTTGAGCAGATCGGATTTCTTCTTTGTCAGACTGTCGATCCGGTAGCCTGGTATGACGTAGACCCAGTCTCCCCAGCGGGCATTCAGTGTGTCGATTTCCTTTTTGACGGCATCCGGTTTCATGAGTCCAGTTTCAGGCGCGTGCTTGTTTTCATTTTTGCCCTCACGCGACGGTGCGACCGAGGATGAATCAAACTCGGCGCGGAAGCGGGCGAGATGCTGCTTACCGTCCTTGAGGCTTTGCATGTTGACGCGCAGACCGTCGAAGGTGATGAGCTCTACCGTCAACGGGCGTTTGCCGCTGAAGCTGAGATCAGCCGCCGGTTTGACGTCGTCGAGCGTGAGATTGGTCAAGCTGTTGGCGATACTGTTGACCGTATAGAGTTCGACCTCTGCGTCATCGGGCAGGCCAACCAGCTTATAATCCGCCACCGACGGGTCCTCGCGTTGAACTACGACCTCTTGGCCATCGGCGTGGGTCACACGTACCTCGCGCACGCGCCCAGGATCGAGCGCCAGCACGTCGCGCTCGAGCCAGTTTAGCACGGACTTCTCGTCGGAAATCTTGCCTTCCACGAGCCATGCGCGTGCTTCTCCGGCCACGCGCACGAAGTACTCCTGCAGGTTTGGGTTCGCCTTGCTGAATTTGCGGTTGCCAACCAGGAGATCGGCTAGCACTTGGCCGTCGGCGCTCTTAAGCGTGATGCGCAACGACTTTGCTCCGTTGACGGAGACATCCTCGACGCCGATCTTACTGTAAAGCTCAGGGTTATTCGTTTTCGGTTCGATCCGCTGCAACTGCGACAGACCGACCAGCAACTGATGTACTTTGTCAGGGTTGGCCGGGTACCCGTGCTTTTCCTTGACCAGCCAGCGGCCATCGCGAGCGAATAGGGTAAAGAGACCGTCCTTGCTGGTGCCTATGATTTCTGC
>JABAOC010041923.1_pt2 | contig 10198 bp, 14 predicted proteins | sample 7062161 | NCBI WGS metagenome assembly JABAOC01 (sample SAMN14538625, study PRJNA623070) | marine sediment metagenome | biome: marine biome [ENVO:00000428]; feature: marine pelagic biome [ENVO:01000023]; material: deep marine sediment [ENVO:00002113] | place: India: Gulf of Khambhat ...
ACCCGACGGCCATCGGCGAGGGCTATACGCCGGTTCTGCACCTGCACACGGCGCAGATCGCCGTCAGGTTCGACAAGCTGTTGTCGAAGCTGGACCCCAGGACGGGGCAGACCATCGAGGATAACCCCGCCTACCTGAGGACGGGCGAGGCAGCTGTGGTGCGTTTCGTGCCTCTGCAGCCCACCGCCATGGAGAGCTTCAAGGACTTCCCGCAGCTGGGCCGGTTCGCGCTCCGTGACATGGGCACCACCATAGGCGCCGGCATAGTCATGGAGATCGAGGAGTAGGCTCCTTCCACCTTTTTTAGTAACCTTTAAGTTCTGACTTTCACGTAATCACGGGGAACCGGTATGGCGAGGCGTGCGAGGATAAAGCTGACGAGTACCGACACCGAGAAGCTTGAGGGTGTCTGCGCGGAGATAAAGGACATCGCTAAGAGGATCGGTGTGAAGATCGTGGGTCCTATCCCGTTGCCGACGAAGAAGCTTGTGGTGCCTACGCGGCGGACGCCTTGCGGTGACGGGAGCGCCACGTGGGACCGGTATGAGATGCGTGTTCATAAGCGTCTCATCGAGATCGACGCTAGGGACCGGGTTATGCGTAGCATCATGAGGATCAGGGTGCCTAACGAGGTCTACATCGAGATGGAGATCCGTTAGGGTTTCCGCTGTTTTTCGCTGGCCGGTTGATCCTGTTGTTGGTCAGATCTGTTTTTACTTGGTTCTTCCGTTTGATTTCGTTGTTTTTAGTCGTTGGACGCGGTTGGTGAGTCAGCCGATCTCGGCGTCGGGGGCGGCGTCGAACTCTGGGTCGTAGGGCTTGATGTCGAGGAGCGGTGTGTCGTCGAGGGTGTCTGCGTCTCTTACGTGTAGGGTGTTGCCCTGGGTTTTGTCGAGCCTGACTGTGGAGATGCCTGTGGGGTTGGGTCTGCCGGGTATCCTGGTGGCGAAGACGCCGCGTTTGGTTTGGTCCGTGTAGGGCTGTGCGTGGAGGCTGTGGCCGTCTGTCCTGTGGAAGTGGTAGATGAGGTTTATGTGGGTGAAGCCGTCGAGGTCTTTGAGGCCGTCTGTTTACTCTGGTTTCAGCTCTACGGTGGCTTTCACGTCTCTCGCGCCCGGGGGCTGGATGGGTGTGCCCTTCTTCTCTTTGTGCGGTGTCTTGATGACGCCGATGGGCTCGTACCGTACCATGTTTTTCTGTCCGGCTTCGTGGTTGAAAAGGTTGAGTGAGGGGCGTATAGGGTTTCTGGGGTTAGAATAGGATGCTGAGGCAGGTGAGGGCGCCGTCGCATTTCTGTATCTCTGAGACGTCGAGGCTCAGGACGTCGAACCCGGCTTCCATGACCATCTGCTGGGCTGTTTCGTAGCCCTCCGCCATGAGCACCGTGTCGCCGACGGCGAGGGTGTCGGCGGCGTACTCGTCCTCGGCGGGCGGGACCAGCATGTGGAACCCTTCCAGCGNNAGGTGACGTAGCTCTTCAGGTGCATTATGCTGGGGTCGAATATGGTGGACACTGGGACGCCCAGCCAGTCCTGCATCTGGGCGACGCCCTCGGGGTTGGTTCTGTCGGTGACGCCGCAGATGAGCCTCCCCTCCACGTGGACCACGTCGCCGCCCTCGATCGTCGCCGGCGGCTCCGCCCACCTCACGGGCATAAGCTTCTCCAGCGCCTCGGCGACGGCGGGCTGCTCGCCCCTCCTGCTGGGCTTCGCCATCCTGCATATGAGCGCCCTGCCGTTCTCGACTACGGCGTTGTCCTCTACGAAGCAGGAGTCGGGGTGGGCGTCGTCGCGGGGCACCCTTATGATCTCCAGCCCAAGCTCCTCGAGTGTGCTGCAGTAGGCGGCGTGCTGCTCCCTGGCCTTCTCCAGGCTTACGGTGTGGTGGAGGGGGTGGGTGCTGAGGCACCCGGCGTAGCCGTCGCCGGGCTCCCTCACGAGCGCGTGTCTTGGCTCCATGTGCATGGTTCCCCTCGCTGCGCTTTTAACGGTTGGCTCAGTTACCCTTAATTCCATCGGTGTCCATGTTAACTGATTCAAGTTGACCAAAGAACTGTTTGAGATGCTTAGAGGCTTCATGGCGGCGCCCGCCGTCACGGGCTTCGAGGAGCAGAGACGCGGACTCATCGTGGAGGAGTTCAGCAGGCACTGCGACGTCGTCGAGGTGGACGTCATGGGGAACGTTATGGGCACCATCGGGGACGGCGAACGCTCCGTTATGCTTGCGGGCCACTACGACCAGCTGGGGTTCATGGTGAAGTACGTGGACGACGACGGCTTCGCCGCGTTCACCAACGTGGGCGGCTGGGACAAGCGCGTCGCCTACGGCACGAGGGTCAAGATGTGGGTAGGCGACGGCCCGGGGGACTACCTCGTAGGCGCCATCGCGGTGAAGGCGGCCCACCTCACCGACGAGAAGGAGCGGGACAAGAGCCCCGAGATCAAGGACATGCTCATAGACTTCGGGGCCAAGAGCAGGGAGAAGGCCGAGGAGATGGGCGTCAAGCCCGGCGTAGTCTGCACCCCATATCTGGACGTGACCCGCCTGGGCAGGGAGGGAAGCGACCTCATCGTGGGGCCGGCCTTCGACGACGTGTGCTGCGTAGCCGGCCTGGTCGAGGCGATGAAGGCCCTCAAGATGGACCCGCCCAAGAACCTGAAGGTTTGCTTCGTCGCCACTGTCCAGGAGGAGGTGGGGCTCAGAGGGGCAACGATAGCGGCTTACAACCTGAACCCGTGGGCGGCCATAGCGACTGACGTGACCCACGCCGTCGCCCCCGGCGTCAAGGCGAACCAGGTGGGCGGCATAGAGCTGGGGAAGGGGCCCGTGGTGGCTGTCGGAGCCAACTTCACACGCGCCTTGTGGGAGATGATGGAGGGGGAGGCCGAGAAGCATGGCATCCCGTGCCAGAGGACCGGCGTCCCTTCCCGCAGCGGCACGGACGCGTGGGCCATACAGGTCGAGCGCGGGGGCACCATCTGCGGACTCATCAGCATGCCCAACAGGTACATGCACAGCCCCAACGAGGTCATAAGCCTAACCGACCTGGAGAACCTGGGGAAGCTCATGGCCGCGACCGTCAAGAAGCTGGACGAGAGTGACCTCCGGCACACCGTCGAGGTCTTCCGCAGGTAAACCCTGTTCTACCCCATGAGCTGTTTGAGCCGCCAAAAGTAGCCTATGAAGAACAGGGCCGTGTAGAACCCGAAGCCGGCTAGGAAGCCGGCCATGAAAGTCTTGTGGTGTAGCTCCAGCTTCATGGTTTCAGGCAGCGGTGACGGATATACAGGTTTTATGGGACAGTAATCAGGAACTAGCTGAAGTCCTGTACTAGGTACGCACTGCGGTCGTCGTACGCCACGCCCACGCTCACCCGGCTGTAGTCCTCATGTAGCATGTTGTCGCGGTGGCCCCAATCGATCTCGGCGTCGTCGTACACCATCTGGTACGACATTAACTGGAGCGCGTCCTCGACCTCGAACTCCTCCTTGGACGTGTGGTACTTTATGTTCTCGCCCATGGTGCCCGGTAGCTCGGGGTTGTGCTTGAACTCCCCAGTGTCCAGCATGGACTCGGCGTAGCGCGGCGCTATGGGGTTGGTGTCCAGCTCAAGCTCGTCCAGCTCGGCCTTCGCCCGCTCCTCGTTTATCAGCTCCAGCACGTACTCCTGAAGCAGGACCACGTCCGGCGTGGTGGAGAACACCGGCCCGGCTTCAGGCGTCTCAGGCAGCGGCTCCCAGGTGTTGAGCAACAGTACACGCCCCCTGCTTATGACAAGGGTGAGCGCCACCACCGCCATCTTCTTAGGCGTCACGCCCCTCCCCAGTTCCAGAAGCCCCTGCCTGCGGCTCCTCGGCTGCCCCCTGGGCTTATGCGTGGACGCCTCAACAGACTCGACCTAGTGCACGTTGTCCGTGGGCTCGGGTTCGTCCACGGTCTTGATCTTGGCAGACATGGCGATGCAGTTGTGGTCTCTCTGGGCTATGTGGTCCTCGCTGAAAGTCAGGTTACAGTGAGGGCACCTGTGGCGCCGAGACGAGGGCTGTGATCGGAGATGATAATTATTTATACGGTCACCGTGAAGGGACTACAGGTTGGCGATCCTGTTTGAAGGCATCGAAGGCGCTTAACATACTTACCACGATTATCCAATTGGGTGGGTTCATCGCTTTCGCCCTCGGGATGTACAGCATGATCACGGTCTTCACCACGGCCCTCCCGCGGGGAGGCGGGGAGATGGAGCTGGAGATGACCGACCCCGTGGTCATCCCCCTCCACCTAGCCCCTGAGAACCAGGGCTACATCGAGGCCCGGCTATCGGTCTCCATAAGCCTGGTCGGCGACGGCGACGTGTTGGCGTCCAGCTACAAGCAGGTCGATGTGCCCCCCCGCTCACAGGTCCCGGTGGACATTGAGCTTTCTCTGCCGCTGAGCACTGCGCAGCAGTACCTCCAGGAAGGCGCCGACGTGGAGTGGGTCACCGACCTCGAGGTGTCGTCCCTGTACGACTTCATAAGCTTCTCCAACACCATAACCATGCCCGGAGGCGGGTGAAGGTGTCACAGAGACAGATCGGCTCAGTCATAAGCGCATTGGTGACCCTGCTGATATTCGTGGGGATACCCTACCTGCTGCCCAGCTACATGCCGCCGGACATAGCCCAGATGATGACCGACGCGGGCATCGACATACCCGAGTTCCTGAACTATATGAAGATACTGGGAGGCATCACGGCCTTGATAACCCTAGTCAAGGGGTTCGTGGATAAGACCAGCGTGGTCTACCTCCTTGCCTCTGTGGTCCAGAACGTCTCGGCCCTGGCCTTCACCGTGATCCTCCTTGGCGCGGGCGACTACATGAGCCTTGGGCTCACGGAGTTCACAGTCGACGTGGAGGGGGTGGTCAACCAGATAGTTCTGGACATGAGGGTGTTCGTGTACCTCACCGTCGGCGTCGTGGCCCTCAGGATAATAGGGTCTTACCTTGAGTGGGGCGAGGCTAGGGTAGAGGCGGCGCCCCCCGGCAGGATACCGCCGTAGCGCGCTCAAACGTTTTTACGGGGCCGACGCCCACGCATAGCCATGACCCTCAAGGTTGTTGTCAGCGGAGTACCCCGCGGCTACCGGCACCCGAAGCCCGACGGCAACTGGCTGCAGGAGAGGCACAGGGAAAGGATACTCGGTGTAAGCCCGGAGATAGAGCTGCTGGAGGCGCCCCCGGGCGAGGTCGGGAGCGACGTGGACGCCGAGGTGGTCCTCGCCGAGGGCGGTAACCGCACCCACTACCCGGGCGAGCTGGACTGGGAGCAGTACCTCAGGTTCTTCACCCTCAGCCTCAGGTGGGTGCAGCTCTGCAGCACCGGGTTCAGCGACAACGTACCCCTGAGATAATCGACGGCAGCGTCACCCTCACCAACGCACCCGGCCTCCACACGGTGCCGATCGCGGAGAGCGTCGTAGCCGCAATGCTCGCCCACGCCAAGAACCTCAAACAGAGAAGACTCGACCAGAAGGCCCACAGGTGGACCCAGCTCAGAAACGACGAGCTACACGGACGCACGGTCCTCCTCATCGGCCTCGGAAACATCGGGAGAAGGGTGGCACGCCTCTGCAAGGCGTTCGACATGACGGTGACGGGCACTAAGCGCAGGGTGGAGCCCGTGCCCAACGTGGACGCGGTGTTCCCGGCGGGGGAGCTCCGTGAATACCTCCGTGAGGCGGACTACGTCGTGGTGGCTGCGCCCCTCACCCCCGAGACCATGCACATGCTGGGGGAGCCCGAGTTCAAGGCCATGAAGAGGTCGGCCTACTTCATCAACGTCGGCAGGGGCAGGATAGCCCACGAGCCCAGCCTACTCAAGGCGCTGCGGGGCGACTGGATAGCCGGCGCCTACTTGGACGTGTTCGAGGTAGAGCCACTGCCCGAGGGCCACCCCCTGTGGGACATGGGCAACGCGTTCATCGTGCCCCACGACAGCCACAGCAGCCCCTACATCGGCGACAGGGTCGTGGACGTCTTCACCGAGAACCTACGCCGCTACGTGGACGGCGAGCCCCTCCTCCACGTCTGCGACCCTAGGCGGGGATACTAGCATTTTTTAGAGACCCGCCCCATTATAATGAAATTCGAGGAGGCTCCTTGTTTGACTATACACGCCATAGTGCACGGCGACGACGTTGACGGCCTGACGTGCGGCGCGTTCCTTCGCCGCCTCACGGGCTGCAGCGTGTACATGGCCAACTACGACAACCTGGAGCACGCCCTCGGCATGGTCACGCCTCCGGTGAAGACCCTCTACGTATGTGACCTCAACATCAGGGCCGCCCTCGTGCCCGAGCTAGCGAGGATCAGGGAGTTCGCGGACATCAACATAATCGACCACCACCAGGTGAGCGACGAGCTCATGGCGGGGCTCAGGGACGCCGGCATCAGCGTGGTCCTCGACACGAGGGACTGCGCCGGCGTGCTGGTCTACGACACGTTCAGGGAGCAGCTTGGCCCGGAGGCGGCGAGGATCGCGGCCTACGCCGCCATCTCGGACATGTTCGAGGACGGCCCCCTGGGCAGCCAGATACTCGCCAAGATAGACCGCAAGTTCGCGCAGCACGAGGCCCAGATACTCACCCACGCATTGAGCATGAACCAGACGATAGACTTCAAGAGGGTGATCATGGACGAGCTCAGCAGGTACGGCTACCCCCACAGGATACCCGGCGCAGTGGACCTGGCCGTCCAGTGCCTGGAGGAGATGACGGACATGAAGGAGCGTATATCCGCCAACGTCGTGACGGTGGGCCGCATGGCCTACATGGAGTCCGTGGACGAGTACAGCACAGGCGGCATCGCCAACCTGATCATCGACACCCTGGGCGTGGACGTGGGCGTCGGCTACAAGATCGACGACGAACACGCCAACATAAGCCTCCGAGGCGAGCTCATGCTAGAGGAGCACCTGGGCGACATATCCAGCGACCTCGGAGAGAGATACGGCGGCTTCGGCGGGGGCCACCAGAGGGCCAGCGGCGTCAAGATACCCAAGGAGCACCTGCAGGAGTTCCTCACGGACCTCGCCGAGATATTCAGCTAGTATCCAGGCGGCGCCGCCACTCCACCGTTCTCCTCAGCTTATCCACCCTCTCCTCAAGACTCTCGATCCTCCCGTGGTCGAAGGGCACCCAGCGAGTCTCATCTGACTCGACGCCGTATAGCTCCCGGGCCCTGCACACGGTCACCCTGCACTCCCTCTCACCCCCGGGCTCCTCGGAGCACGTGAGGCAGCCCATGGCGCGGGCGAGCCTCACGAGCCTGACCCTGTTGAACGGGTCGTCGAGGCCGTAGTAGTCCGCTGAGGCGTAGCGGATCTCCTTCTCCCAACCGGCGTCGCTGTAAAGCGTGTAGCTCTCGCCGTCCAGCCTCTTAGCCACCGGTCGGAATATTCGCTGATAGACGCGGAGCCGTATCCTCCGCCCCTCGTACACGACAGGCAGCCCCTCGGCGGGCAACCTACGTCCTCCCGCGTGGGCTGGCCGCCTGAACCGCGTCCACGATGTCCATGTACGCCTTCAACGGGTCACGGCTACCCATGACGTAGCTGCCAACGGCCACCGCGTCGGCGCCCACCTCCACGGCCGAGGCGGCGGTCTCCGGGTTCATCCCGCCGTCCACCTCGACCACCAGCCCCGGGTCCATGGTTTTGACGGCTTCGACCTTCCCTAGGCACCGCGGCAGGAACGGGGAGCCATACCCCCCAGGCTCAACGGTCATGACGACTACCCCGTCAACCCTCGAAAGGTAGGGGGCCACCGCGTCAACCGGCGTCCCCGGGTTGATTGCCAGAAAAGCCTTCAACCCCCGACCACGTGCATCGCTGAGCGCCTCTGATGCATCGGTCACCGACTCGACGTGGATGATAGCAGTGTCAACCCCGGCGGGGAGCCGGCCCAGGTGCCTCACAGGGTCCTCAACCATGAGGTGAGCTTGGTAGCCCAGGCCAACAGGAAGCGTGAAGTCGAAGCCCATCGACCTTCCGGGGACAAACACGCCGTCCATGAAATCCAGCATGACACGGGATGCGAAGCCTCTGACCCTGCCCAGCATCTCGTCGAGCTGCCCCTGGTCGACGGCTATCACCGCCGGCAAAACCTCCATACCCCTTGCCTCACTACGCTCCAGATCATGTACGATTATCCCTCGTCTCTTTTACCATGTTCCATGTATTCGAGGCCCCCAGAGGCCGATCCACCCATATCGAGACCCTGATTGATAGAAAAACGGTTGAAAAAAACACGCTGTCTAACGCACTATCTTCATGATCCCCTTCCAGATGGTCTCCGTTTTCAGGGCGTTCCTGTTCATGTTATCGTAGAACGTTCTCAGGGCCACAATCGTGTTGGTGAAGTAGGTCTTCAGCTCGGGGTCTTTCATCGCAAGCGTCATAAGCAGCACCTCCCTCGGCGTGTCCCCGAAAACCATGCTAGACCATATATGTTTAACTTGATTAAACTTTTCTTCGGTGAAGAAGACGCTGAACGGAGTCGACTCGTCTTCGGTCACGGGCATCAACCAGTATTTATCGAGGTAGAAATACGCGAGAAAAGTGACTTTCTTCCTCAGCAGCTCCTCGTCATAGATGGACGTCGCCTCACCCGTCTTCCTGAAGATGAGGCGCATGTTCAGGCTCACCAAGGAGCTAAGGCTGTTGGTGAGGGCGATGTTGAACCTGGAGTAATCCTCCTCCATCTCCCCCCTGTATTTAATGAAGTTCTCCTCGCTCCTGAACATCTGAGTGTCCATGAGGAGGCTCCACTTCCCGAAAACCAGCGGCAACAAGTTTTTGTTTAACTCGGCTAAACTATTAATGTTGCTCCAGAGGTGGGGAGAGTTGTTTAACCCCCTGATAAAACCCTTCAGGGTAGGCCCGAGAATCTTTTTCGCTCGGCCTCTACCCTCCTCGCTCTCCTCCTCTCTAATCAAATGTACCAGCCTGGCGTCTTGAAGCCTCTTCAACGCGGTCACGACGGTGGCGTTTGATACTCCAGCGCTTTCCAAGAGGCTCTCTCTGATCTGGTTGTAGTATGATTCTCCCTTTTCTATCAAGTATTCGAGCACCAATAGGTGCGACTTTGTAAGGTCTGGTTGATCATAGAATGCTTCGGCGAGTTCCTTCGGTTTGTTTAACAGCTCAGACAAGCCCACACGACCATAAGTTTATTCTATTTAAACTTTAAATCAGTTACATATTAACGTGTTGATGGGAGTTTCCCAAGCCCGCGGATAAAAGAAACTAATTTGTTCAATGTAATTAAACTTTAAATCATCAAAACATAGCCAGCTCCTCACGGATGACCGGAGTTACGTAAGCGTAGGCTTCAGAGATCAAGACACATGAGCGGTCTGTATGGTTACCATGTAAGTGACTGGTGTTCAGGTTTATTGACTCATGACTTATTATTTTTTATAATGAGAATAACTTTGTATTATAAAAGATTGACTAAAATCAATGTTTTATTATGAGGAAGTATTTGAATCAACAAATATATTAAGATTAAATATATAAGGAAGATATAGATCGATATTAAATGCTAATATCCTAGTAATGAAATGGTGAAAGTGAACTCCTTTGAGGTTCGAAGAGAGCCTAATCAAAATATGCATCGAGAAACTAGAGGGTAGCGCTAAGCGCATCAATGAACTGCGTCAGATGCATGTTGATGAAGAATACGAAGGAGACATTAGACTGCTTGTGGCGAACGAGATCCGGGAAAAAATCGATGAGTACTACAGGGTCTGGAATGTTTTAAGTAATTACTTCGAGGAGGCTCCCCTCAGCCACGCCCCGGATCTGGATGACATAAACTCGATACTTTGGTTAAAGGACCTCGATAAGAAATACGAGACGAACCTGAACGGTAGCCTGATAACGGATGGCATGGTTTTCTACGAAGGACCCGATGACATTAAACAAGGACTGGACGTAGACGTTTACAGATCAGACCTCTTCAAGGCATTGAAGGACATCGATATCATCGACGAGTTGAACTCCGAAGAATCTAGTATACTTATGCTTCAGCAGGATACGATGCCTTCATCTAAGATAGGTGAGACGACCCTCATCCAGTCAGATCCGATAAAATCTTTTCAAGATTTTTACTTAAGAATCTTAGATGAAAAGGGGCTCAAGGAGGAGAAACCTCCCCCT
>JABAOC010011523.1_pt3 | contig 10195 bp, 17 predicted proteins | sample 7062161 | NCBI WGS metagenome assembly JABAOC01 (sample SAMN14538625, study PRJNA623070) | marine sediment metagenome | biome: marine biome [ENVO:00000428]; feature: marine pelagic biome [ENVO:01000023]; material: deep marine sediment [ENVO:00002113] | place: India: Gulf of Khambhat ...
GTAGGGATGGCGTTGCTTCGTACATCGGGCCTGGTGTTGCTGCTGGCGGTTCTGTTCTGGGTCAGTTTTCGAATGTACCTTCCGCTCGAAGAGCAGCTTCTCGAGCGAATCTTCGGCGATGCATACCGAGCGTATCGCACTAGGACGCACCGGTACTTTGGCCCGCCGAAGCGTCCGGAATAGAGGCGCGATTGCCTGCGTGCCCTAGCAGAGCGGAGAGATGAGTCTAGTCGACCTGTTCTACTCGGTGACGACAGGATCCAAACGCCGACGAGTGCTACTGACGCCGGTCGGGTTCGTCGTCTTCATTGGCACGCTGCTGTTGGTGGTGTTTGGGAGTCTCCTCACGGACCGTGCGGTCGGGCTGCCACCGCTGCTCCCGGGGGCACTGGGCTCTGTTGTCGGAGCGCCCCTTCTTGCGGCGGGTCTGATGGTTTGTGCTTGGTGCGTCACGTTGTTCGGGAGAGCGAGAGGGACGCCCATTCCGTTCAACCCGCCCCCTGCTCTCGTTGAGGCGGGCCCGTATGCTTGGGTGCGCAACCCGATGCTCACCGGCGTCTTTGCCTGCCTGTTTGGGATCGGCTTCCTGCTCCATTCAGTCGCGATGGTCTTTGTATGGACGCCGGTCTTCATACTGGCGAGCGCGATCGAATTGAAGCTGGTGGAGGAGCCGGAGCTCGAGCGTCGGTTCGGGACGAGTTACAGCGAGTACAGGAAGCGCGTACCGATGTTCGTTCCAAGGGCGCCCCGCGAGAGTGGGAAGGGTGCGTCCCCTGGCTAAGGCTGGCAGGTGATGGTCGACGGTCATGCATTACGCTCTGGTGTTCTATCCCGTGGTAGATGGTCGGCTCATCGACAAGCTGAGGCGAAGGTACGACCCCACGGTCGATGTGATCGAGCCGCACGTCACTGTGCTGTTCCCCGTGCCGGACCGTGTAGGAGAGGTAGAGCTGGTTGACCACATTCAGAGCGTTCTGGACGGTCACGGGCCGTTTGAGGTTCGTCTGGGCGGCTTTCGAAAATCGTCCGATCATTGGCTGCTGCTGACGCTCCGAGAAGGAAACCAGACCGTCAAGGAGCTGTACCGCTCGCTCTATTCCGGCATCCTATCCGAGTTCCGAAGAGACGATATCGAATTCGTGCCGCATCTGGGCCTCGGCCTCTTCCTGAAGGAAGGCGCGAGATATGATCCGTGGAGTCCTCGGGAATCCGACTTCGCGGCCGCCGAGTATGAGTCGGCGTTGCAGGAGGCCAAGGCCTTGCGGGTGGATTACAGCACCAACGTGCAGACCCTTCACTTGGTCACGATACCAGGCGAACTAATGGAGTGGATCACCGGACAGAGGCCCAACTTCCCGACGAACGCCCGGGTCGAAGAGGTTCGGCAGTTCCACCTGGGGTCCGGGGACGCCTAACTGCCGCTATCGCCCGTACGCAAATCGCCAGTGCGTCGGGCGCCAGTGGCTTCCGTCTCCCTAGGAGGAGTCGCCTCATGCACCTTCGCCTCCATGGAGAACAGATCCCTGAAGCGCTGTGTGACGTGGTTGCGGCGATCACTGATCACGCGAGGCTGCGCCACGCCGAACTCGCCCACGACGAGTCATCACACATTGTCAGGCTGCCCATTACGCGGTTCCCGTTGACCAAACGGCGCCGGGTCCTGGGTAACGTCCATGNNCCATGATTGGCATAGTCCGATACGGGCCACTGTCACAGTGCGGAACGTGGTCACCTGCGAGCTCGTCGATCACACGACGCCCGATCTGGGAGGCGAGGTGCAGTTGCTTTTCGGCGTTCGTGTGCGGGGCAAGGAGATCTCAGCCTGTTCGGCGGAGGAGGACAGGGGCCAAACCTGTTTCAGCGTGACTGTGGAGGTTGCTGGGCTCGATCTCGAAATCGCGGACGAGATTGGCAGTGGCCCCGAGGGCAGTAGGCACGCGTCGTGAGCGCGATAGATGTAGCCCTCCGATTCGTGGACCGCATCAATGCCCGGGATGTTGACGGCATGGTGGCGTTGATGTCGGAGAGGCACCGCTTCGTGGACTCCGGCGGTGAGGAGCACGTCGGTCGTGAGAGGATGCGGCAGGGCTGGGAGCAATACTTCCGGATGGTACCGGATTATCGAGTCGAGGTGGACGAGTCGTTCGCCGCAGGCTCAATCGTTGTTCTGCTGGGAACGGCGCGGGGAACATATAGTCGCGACGGGACCCTGCGGCCTGAAGACGCGTGGTCGACGCCGGCGGCCTGGCGGGCGGCGATTAGCGGTGGCTGCGTGGAGGAGTGGCGCGTCTACGCGGACAACGAACCGATTCGTCAGCGCATGGCCGACGGCCCGCCGTGAGACGTCTGATTCCCGGGTTCCGGGACTGGCCACGCGAGGTACCGGCCCAACAAGGAACGGAGGTGCCCCATGCGAATGCTCGATGCTGGCAGAAAGCACGGTGTTCGCATTCTTCAACTGTACTTGAGCCCTCAGGAGGCGGAGGAGCTCCGCGACGGGCTGACGGATCTACTTCGCGATCCTGAGCGCAACGCCCACCACCACGTGTCAACGGATGACATGTCCCGGGACATCTCGTTCTCGCTCGTGACACCACGCAAGCTGGCCGACATCTCGCGATACACGGCCGTTGAACGCAAGCTTCTGCTGGAGGAGTAGCGGAGAACACATGCTCTGCCAATATCATCCCGGTCGTGCGATGTGGGTCGGCGTCGGACTCGTGGCGCTGGGGCTCTTCGGGTCCGCGTGTGACGCAGGCGACGGCGCGGGGAACTGGGCCGGTATCATCAGCGATAGTGCCGGCGTCACGGTCGTCGCGAATCCCGCCGAGGGGTTGTGGCCGAACGGCGAACACTGGCGCGTCGTGCAGGATCTCCTGATCGGGCAGGCCGAGGGTGATCCCGACTACATGTTCGGTCGCATCGCCGGGATCTGCGTCGGCTCGGATGGGTCGATCTACGTAGTGGACCAGCTCCCGCCGTCGATCCGGGTGTACTCAGAAGACGGCACGTTGCTGCGGACCTTCGGCCGGGGTGGAGCCGGACCCGGCGAGCAGGGTTCCGCCTTGGGCCCGTGCCTTATGGGACCCGGCGATACACTGGCGGTCCCGGACCTCCAGAACTCTCGGGTGAGCCGGTTCGCGCCTAACGGTTCGGTCGTTTCCCTCACAAGCTTCGATATTCGGAGCGGCATTCCGGTTCGCTGGGATGTGTCCGATGACGGCCGCCCCGTGGTGCAGCTGCGATTCCTGGGTATCGTGGGTGAGGCCGCAGCGGGCACCCCCGACGCCGTCGCCGTTCTGGAGCGGGACGGGTCCTTCGGTGATACGCTGCTCCGGTTCCCCTCAGGGACAGGCGTCACCATGACCTCCACCGGTCCCAAGTTCACGCTCGCGGCAGCAGATCCCGTCTGGACGCCGACAGGCGAAGGCGGGATCCTCTATGGCTACAGCGACGAGTACCGTATTACCCGATACGATTCCAATGGTATCCCGCAGCTCGTCCTGACCAAGCCATTCCGCCAGCGACCGGTGACCGAACTCGATCAGCGAGCGATGACTGAGGGGCTCAGGCGCGTATTCCAGGAGTCCCTCATTGAGAATGTCATGGGAACCTTGCTGTTCGCTGAGTTCTACCCGGCGTACTTTCGGATGCGGCTAGGTCCTCGGGGTAGCCTTTGGGTCCAGCAGGTGCTCGACCTCAGCACCCTATCCGAGGACGAGCATTCGCGGCTGAATCTCGTTCCGGAGGATCCAGAGGTCTTTCTCGCCAACCCACGGCTCGCTATTGGCGCACCCGACTGGGACGTGTTCGATCCCCAGGGCCGCTTTCTCGGTGTGGTCACCCTGCCCGCTCGATTCGAGGCGGTGCAATTCGTGGGTGATGCGATCTACGGGATTTGGCGTGATGAGGCGGATGTGGAGTATGTGATGCGGGTGAAGGTGGTGATGGAAGGCCAGGCCTCGCTTTGAGCTGAGCAGCCTTGAGAAGGAGATACCTCCGATGGGTATGCTCATGCACGTTCATCCCCCAGTCGAACCGTTCAACGAGGCGGTTCGAGGTGGTACGGCGGGAGAGAAGATCCAGCGTCGGGGGGCATTTGCTGTTGCCGTTGGATGAGCGCGCTGGCCGCAAGATCATTCGAGCCGACGCGACCCTCAGGACGGTAACCCTCATCAGCGTCGCGGTCGCACTAGTGCTTGGCGCCNNGTACGCAGAGTCATTCTTGCGCGACATGAAGGAGTTGGCGCAGGAGTCGCCGAGTCAGGCAGTAGCGAGGGTCGGCCTGGTCCTGAAGGTACTTGCCGTGGGCATGTCCGTGATCCCGGTTGCGGTTGGTGCCTATCTCGGTCGAGTTGCGGTGCTGACGTGGCGGAGTGGAGAGTTCCCACCACCTGGTACGCGAGTTCTCAGGGATACGGCGGTCACCACGGGACCAGGCAGCCGACGTTGGGCGATGGTGGCGCTTATCCTGGCGCTGGTACTCTTGGCGGGCGGCATCTTGATCCCGCTGGTGACATGGAATCTCGTAGAGAGTCTTCTCTACAGTGCTCCCGGTCCCGGTGGCGTCTGACTCGGCTGAAGCACATGCACGGTAGGCGGGCAACATGAGCGCAGGTTCCCAGCTCGATGTCGTCGAGCGCATAGTGGGTGGCCTCATCAGTGCAGCTCTAGGTTTGCTCGCCGGCTTTCTCCTCCACCTGTGGCTGGGCGGCTCCCTGCGTCCGTTTCTGCTGATCGGTGCCGCGCTGGGATTTGTCGCGGGCGCCTGGGCCGGCGAGGCCGCGATCCGCTGGCTCCGGCGGTCCGTTGACCGGCTCGGTTGACCTGACCACCCCCCCAACGCCCATGCGGGTGCTCTACCCCGCTTCACACCCGACGCATCGCTGCGCGTGCCCGCCGGTCGATTGTCAGGTGCTACGGCACTTCGGCTCACGACCGAGTTGATTGCACTGCCCTTGTAGGCCCCTCGCTGGCACGAATGAGGGAGTGACGCAGCTCACTGCCCTTCTCGCAGACATGGACTACGAAGTACGAGTGATTCCTCACCCTGACTCGGTACCGGTCGGTCGGTCCCCTCATACCAGTGCCCCCTGACCGGCCCGGGCAGCTGAGCGTGACGATCGGGGTCAAGCCAAGGGAACGTGAGGTCGCTCGAGGCATTGGAGAGGCGGGCTGAGGGGGGGCCGCCGCCGTTGGAAATCAGACGTGATACTCGGAGCCTTCCAAAGGAGACAGCCATGCTAGGGTTTACGTTGCGCGCCCCGCATTTCTGCGGTGCCGCCTTCTTGTTCTGCGGCGTGTTGGCAGGTCCGGTACAGGCCCAAACGGAGTACGAGGGCCAGGTTCGATTTCAGCTCGATCTCGTCAAGGCATTTGCGCAGACGGTCGGATACGACCAGACCCACGACTACCACATCGGCGCGCTGAACGACAGCGACAGCGATTCTTTTACGGTCACACTCCGTGAAGGCTGGGATTACCGAATTGTGAGCTTCTGTGACGAGGATTGCTCAGACATCGATCTGTACCTCGAGGATGAGAACGACAACGAGATCGACTCCGATGTCGAGATAGACGACGTGCCAATCATCGAATCGCGTCCTCGCNNAGGTTCACGATTCGCGTGCGCATGTACGAATGTTCAGCGGAACCTTGCTATTTCGGCGTAGGCGTGTTCGGAACGGAGCGTTAGCCAGTAGCTCACCCAAGAGGTCTGAATGTGACGCTGGCTAGGAACTCGACGGCCAGCTGACTGGAGATGCCCGGCTATGCACGCAGGCGGCTGGGGCCGGGCGGCAGTTAGACAAGGAATACGGCGCTCTGCATAGCAAGTTCGGTCCAGCCCGGAGAGGCCGTCGTGCGCACGATAGGCGACTTGGGCAGCGGGTGCTACGCGAGATCGTCAGACCGCGACTGCTACAGGCGGACAGCTTCTTGATCGGCTCCGAACCAGAACTGGACGCCAGAACCGTGTGGTAGGAAGCCGTCGGGATGCATGAACTGTCAGACAAACAGATCGCCGCAATCGACCATGCGCTTGCCGAGAATCGGGTGAGCAATACCTGCTTGTCGTGCGGTGACAGGCAGATGGAGACAACAGACTACCTGCATGGCCTACCGTTACAATCTGATGGCGCGGCTCCTGTTGCGCAGCCTTCGGGGCAGGTGACGGTGTGTGCGGTGCGTGTGTGCAGACATTGCGGGCACGTTCAGCACTATTGGCTGGCGCCCCTCGGGCTCGACTCGGTGCCTTGATCGAGGCGAGTGCGTGCGCCACTTTCGCCGCACCACGGCAGTACGAAGCGGTTTGTGCCGGCGGCGGAATAGGGCTACGATGAAATACGTAGCCGCCGGCCGGGCGGTCAAGCTGGCAGGCATGTGCTAATCACTGGTCGCGTCTGCAAGGTGATGTACCAAGTTCGTGACGACCGCGTCGTCGAGATCGAATCCGCTCCGCCGCCGGACACCGGCGCGCCTCTGCCGGCTGTCGTCAGCGATGAATGGCACGTCCTCCTGGCCTACATCGTGTCGGAACCTGACCCGGACTGGGACGGATCGTACGTGGAGGTCGTCTCTCCCGGTACTCCGAATGAGCTGGTTGCCGTCGTTCGCTTTGAGAGGCCGTGTTGTCATCTGTTCGGTCCGCCGAACGACGAAGCTCTGCACGGTCACCCGCTAGCGTCGCGCGGACTCAGGCACTACTCCGTATCCGAAGTCATCAATTCGTCGTGGGTCCACTCCCTCGAGCGCATGAACTCCGTGCACCCTCAGCACCGGCCGGAGCGGTTCGGGTCGTATCGCCACTACATCTTCGCGTTCCACGACTCCACCTTCGAATGCGTGGCAGAGGGGTTCGAGGTAAAGCTTCACAGAGGCTCCCTGAAGTCTGCTGTTAGGCTCATGTCTCAGATGCTCGATGGAGATATGGAAGAAGGACCATCGGCGTAATGGCGCTGGACCGGACGAAGTACAAGTGGTTCTATGATCATATCCACAGCCGCTACTACAACATCCTCATCAAATGGCTTTTCCTGCCTTTCGGGGGCGAAACGAGGTGTCGAGGAGAGCTGCTAGCGCCCGTTCGTTTTCTACCCGATGAGAGAATCCTCGACATGTGCTGTGGTACGGGCGGTGCCACGTATTCGATCACTAAGCAGGCGGCCAAGGGAAGCCGCATAGTCGGCATCGATCTCTCGTCGGGGCAAATCCGCGTGGCCAGGAGGCGCTCGGAACTCGGCGAGGTCCAGCTCTTGGAGGGGGATGCTGGGTGCACAGCGTTTCGGGATCGTGCTTTTGACAAGGTCTTCATCACGCACGCACTTCACGAAATGCCCCGCACCGGCCGAAAAGCCGTGTTGGCAGAGGCACGGCGAACTCTAAGAGACAACGGAACGGTGATCGTCCTGGAGCTAGACAACCCGGGCAACGTACTCGTTCGCTTGTTGATGGGGTTCTGGTTCTTCTATTGGCTCCCCTTCAACTTTGAGACACCTACACGACGAGACATGCTCGAGCATGGACTCGTCACGGAGCTCGGGGAGGCAGGTTTCGCGCACATCACGAAGACGTCGAAGTACCGCGGGGTCTTCCAGGTCTTGCAGGGTGTCAAGTGACTCAACGGCGGCGAGCAGGCCGGTGAAACCGATGGAGGTTCCCCCCTTTCGGAAACACGATCGCTACGAGGCGAGCAGCTCCCGCGCCTGCAACTTCAGGCCTCCGGCTGGCGAACTAACATTTTTCACTGAAGTTTGATCTATGGCCCGGGCCGGCAGCTGGCCGCGTTGACATCCGGCGCCAGGGACGGTTCGGGAGCGGAATAGGCACTTAAGGGATCAGGCAACAGGAGCAAATCATGGATGCCGCGGGTGGACCCGCCCCGGAGCTGTCTGCCGAGGACAGACAGATGCTTCTTCAGCTCGCCCGGCAGACGCTCAATGATTACCTCCGCGAAGGCGAGCTTCCCCACTGGCAGACCGACTCACCGGCGCTGCTCCAGCCGTGCGCGGCGTTCGTGACCCTGCGGCGGCGGGACTCGGGTCAGCTGCGGGGCTGCCGGGGCGAGTGCGTCGCCCGCCGGCCGCTCGTGGAATCGGTGGTCCATATGGCGATTGCCTCCGCCACCGACGACCCACGCTTCCCGCCGATGACGATTGACGAGGTACCGCATGTGCACATCGAGATCAGTGTGCTCACGCCGTTGAAGCCGATCGAGCCGGAGCAAGTCGTGGTCGGTCAGCACGGGTTGATGATCGTCAGAGGCCGCCACGCGGGACTGCTGCTGCCGGAGGTGCCGGTAGCGTTTGGGTGGGACCGGGAGGGGTTCCTGCAGGGACTGTGTAGGAAGGCGGGACTGCCGCTGGACGCCTGGCAGGCTACGGATGTGCAACTCTATGGCTTCGAGGCCGAGGCGTGGGGCGAGGAACAACCTCGGTGAACGAATCCACCAGCATGGGTCGCCTGGCCGACGGCAGCCTGCCGGCGAGCCCGGCAGACCTCTTCAGTCGCTTGCAGGCTCTTGGGATTCAGACGCGGACGGTCGACCACCCGCCGGTTTTCACTGTTGCAGAAGCGAAAGCGCTGCGCGGCGAACTCCCCGGATGTCACACCAAGAACCTGTTCTTGCGGGACAAGAAAGGGGTGATGTGGCTGGTCGTGTGCCTGGAAGATCGCGTGGTCGACCTCAAAGCTCTCGCTGCGCGCCTCGGTTCAGGTCGGCTCTCCTTCGGAAGCGCAGATCGGTTGATGAAGTACCTGGGCGTCATCCCCGGCGCGGTCACGCCCTTCGCGATCATCAATGACAGGGAGCACGCCGTGCGTGTGGCCATCGACCGGGCGGTCCTGGAGCGGGAACCTCTGAACTTCCATCCGTTGGACAACGCGATGACGACTTCCATAGGGGCCGCGGAGCTGGTGCGCTTTCTCGAGGCGGAGGGACACGCCGCCAAGCTGGTGGATTTCTCGTAGGCAGCGGAGTGCCGCCGTTGGAGCGGCCGGGAAGGGCTGCTGCGTTGAGCTACTCCTGCCGCCCCTGCCGCTGCTGCAGCTCCCCCTCCTACCCCGTTACTACCACGTAGGCTATGTACGCTATAAAGCCCGCCAGCAGCAGCGCGCCGTCGCCCCGGCTGATTCGGCGGCCACCCAACATCAAGGGGAACAGCAGGACGGAGAAGCCCAGCATCACCCAGTTGTCCACCGCCTCGGCCCTCTGGTGCACCGGTACCGGGAAAGCGGCGGCGGTGATTCCTAGGATCGCCAGCAGGTTGAAGATGTTGGAGCCGACGATGTTCCCCAGGGCAATCTCGGGCTCCCGTTGGCGCCAGGCGGCGATGCTGGTGGCGAGCTCGGGGAGACTCGTGCCCATGGCGATGATGGTGAGCCCGATGACGCGTTCTTCCACGTTCAGCGCCCGTGCGATGGACACGCCTCCCGAGACGGCGAGTTGGGCACCCAATGCTAGCGCGCCGATGCCGAGGAACACGAGCACCACGTTGATTCCCCATGCCCGCCGCACGCCCTCCTTGAGGTGAGCGGCGCGTTTCACATCGCGTTCCAGCGCGGCTGCCTCGGTCAGCGTCACGCCCCGCCGCCCGAGGTACACAGTGTATACGATGAACAGGCCGAGGCCGATCACGAGGAAGGCCCCCTCGAGCCGATCGACCTGACCGTCGCGCGCCAGGAGGAGGGCCCAGCAGGCGACTACGAACATCACTGGGTACTCGTACCAGATCGTCTGCCGCTGGACTGGCACGGCTCTGAGCACGGCGGCGATGCCGAGGATTGCGCCCAGGTTGAAGATGCAGGACCCGATGATGTTGCCGTAGGCGATGTCGGTAGAGTCCCGGGCAGCAGCATCCAGGCTGACGGCGAGTTCGGGCATGCTGGTGCCCATGGCGACCACCGTGAGAGCCACCACCGTGGTCGANNGCTGATGCTGCTCGCACGAGGTAGTGGCCGCCGCCAAACAAGATGGTGAGCCCGCCAACCAGGTGAAGCGTGGCGATCAACATGTTGGGATACCCCCACCCGTGTCGCTCCCGTGCCGCTCCAGCCAGTCTTCCAGGGAAACGGTGCGCCTGAGCGCGTTCGGCTGTCGCCGGAACCAGCTCATGAGGAGCAGCGTCTCGTCGATCGCAGTGCTGGGGATGGGGCCCGGCTCCGGGTCGACCTGGGCATGCTCGGCGACGAGGGCCCG
>JABAOC010020364.1_pt4 | contig 10195 bp, 12 predicted proteins | sample 7062161 | NCBI WGS metagenome assembly JABAOC01 (sample SAMN14538625, study PRJNA623070) | marine sediment metagenome | biome: marine biome [ENVO:00000428]; feature: marine pelagic biome [ENVO:01000023]; material: deep marine sediment [ENVO:00002113] | place: India: Gulf of Khambhat ...
CCCCGTGTGATGTGAAAAACCTTCAAGAAGAAAAATTAATGAATTTAGATCTTCTGATACACGAGTGTGGCTGGTTTCCTAACGATCCCCAGGGTAATGTTTTGGTTAAAAAGCTTGAATTATGGCATCAAGAGATAACGTTTGAAGAAACGCTTGAACGAGTAATACGATTAAGACCTAAACAAACCATATTAATTGGGTTAGAAGAAGTCTATCAGCGAAGCTATAATGACTACTTGCAACTGGAAAAGCAATATGACAACCTTCGCATAAGTTTTGCTTACGATGGTATGGAAATTAACTTGTAACACTTTGATTCTTCAAAAAAATCTGATGAGTCACAAACTTTTTTCTATAATACGACATTATTGCACTTATGCCCCGCCAAATAACTAATTTAAACTACCTTAGAGAGCGTATTGTGGCGTTTATTACGGAACGCGATTGGGATCAATTTCACTCTTACAAAAATCTTGGTATTTCAATCATGCTAGAAGCAGCGGAACTGCTTGAATTCTTCCAATGGACTGATCCTGCCCCTAATGATTTGAAGAACGCGCCGAATTTAATTCAGAAAATCAGCGAAGAGTTAGCTGATATAATGATCTATGTGATCAGTTTTGCAAACAAGCTGGAAATCGACTTGGGGGCCCAAATAATAGCGAAACTCAAAGAAAATGAAGAGAAGTATCCGATTCCCGAATCGATTGGACGAGCCGACAAGTATCATGAGTATTCGATGAGAGAGCGAACTCCACCTGAAGAATATGGAGAAGAACGATAATCGTCTGGGATCACGAGAAGGACGAGAGCCTCATGATCAATAAAATCAAGGAACTAATACTATGGNNTTCTACAATACCCCATAAAGGGTGATCGCTTGAGAATGTCAATACTCGATGACTTATTACAAATTGAGAACCAGTTAGAAATTGATGGTGATTCAAAACAAGTTCGACGCGCCTTCTGGCGAATCATCGGAAAAATGAAACGGCGTGCACCATCTGAAGTTACTATTGAAGAGATCAATAAGGCTACTGAAATCCGAAACCGCCTTTTCCGTCATCCAGTGATATTGGGCGTTGGTAAAGGACTTCTCATCTTTTTTCTCATTACATTCTTCTCTTATGCGTCATTTATATGGGTTCTTTTGTCTCTAGAAGTTCACATCTTGGCACTGAATGCAATCCTTTTCATCCTAAGTATCTTCGCGTTATATGGTGTGTATCCTTTCGGACGGTATTTAGGCGGTCGAATTGCAAGAGTGAAATTCGATGGATTTTATCGATACTCCCCTGGTGAATTAGGGCTTAAAATTGAGTATGTCAGCTACTTAAAAACAACACTGAGTCGTCGTAAATGGGTGTTCGGATTTCCCATTATTTGGGTATTCGTATTCCTCTTTCTCGAAGTGGTCGTTGCATGGTTCCTCAACCCGCTTGGTCTCTGGGCACCACTCATCATTCTAATATCATTCCCCTTCTTTTATGTTGCAATAACTAACTGGAAGTTGGGTGAATTATATCGCTTCCTCCGGGAACTTCGAATCGAACGAGAAGTGAAACAAAAACGGCAAAAACAGTCTGAACATGAAAGCGGACAATAATCGGGCTTCAATAATGGGAAAATACACGTAGATAGTATATAATGGCTTCTTGAGGACTTATTTAATGTTGAATACACGTATTAATTTCATAAGGGTGTAAGTTAAGAGTACGCCATTGTGGATGGACTCTTCACGTTCAAGGAGTTAATACAACAACCAAGAATTCTCGTTGGAATGCACTTGCAGTAAGCCCCAGTCGCACATGTGAGGTAATTCATAGGAAAAAATTAATACTGAGTGAGAGTTACAGGCAAGTGCACAAAGGATGCGGTCGTAGTCTAGTCTGGATAGGACATCGGCCTGCCAGAGAGAACGGAGTCCCCGTCTCTGAAGATCGCCGGCAACCCGGGTTCGAAAGAATGGAAAAAAAGGTTCCTTCCGAAATTCCCGGCGACCGCACCAAATTCTTTCATTTTATTATTCAAACTTGGAAGCCAAGGTCACACAAATCAATAACGACAAATTCTTTTACAAACACCTCTTATATAGCTTAAAGGGAGGCGCTCTCTCCAAGAAGGGTGTGGAAAATATGGGTGTTAAAATTGGAGATCTTATTTCTCCAAGGGTGATGGAGCTAAAGCAACTAAGCGGAAAGAAGATTGCAATCGATGCCCTCATCTCATTATATCAGTTTCTTTCGATTATTCGAGGAGTCGATGGGCAACCACTTAAAGACCATCAAGGCCGGGTTACAAGTCACTTAGCAGGACTTTTCTATCGCACTATCAATTTGATTGAAGAAGGGATCCATCCTGTATACGTCTTTGATGGTCAACCCCCAAAATTGAAGACTGTAACCCTCCGAGAGCGTAGCGAACACCGAACTGAGGCAAAAAAGCAATGGGAACTCGCTCTTGCAGAAGGTAGGCTCGAAGACGCGCGCGTATACGCGCAAGCATCGGCAAAAGTGGAACAACCAATTGTTCAGGATGCTAAGATGTTGTTAACTGCCATGAATGTGCCGTGGGTGCAGGCTAGGGGTGAAGGGGAAGCACAGGCCGCATATATGGCACAAAAAGGGGATGTTTGGGCTGCCGGTAGCCAAGATTTTGATGCTCTCCTTTTTGGCGCTCCTAAAATGGTCCGGAATTTAACAATTACAGGACGCCGAAAACTCCCCCGCAGAGCGGAATATGTAGAGGTGAAGCCTGAAGTAATTAAATTAGCCGACGTACTTCAAACGTTAGAAGTGACCCCTAAGCAACTCATCGATATCGGTATCCTCATAGGAACGGATTATCACCCTGGGGTGAAAGGAGTAGGGCCAAAAACTGCTTTGAAAGCCATCAAAAAATATGAGACTCTCGAGCAAGCCCTGCAAGCTGGTGGTTTCGAGACTGAAATACCATTCGATGAGATCCGAGCGATTTTTCAAGATATTGCGCAACATATCACTCCCGATTACTCTCTCGTTTGGTCAAAACCGGATCACGATCAAGTTATGGAATTATTAGTTGAAGAGCATACATTTTCACCAGAAAGAGTAAAAAAAGCCTTGAACCGCGCCGAAAAGGCCCTTGGGCAGGCAAGTCTGGATTCATGGTTCGGTTAAGCCATTATTTTTTTTGTAAAGGCATTGTTTATGAGAAGAATTTCAAATAAGCACCCAAGTAAAATCTCAGTTAAAGCTCGTTTAAATAAAAAATTTAAGCTTAAAAATATCTATAAAACAAGATAAAGATGGCGAGGAAGGAGGAAGGAGATGTTAACCTTCAGAAAATAAGATGTTCTCAAGATTCACATAAACCTTATTTATTGGATCGTTTCTTAGAGAAATATTAAAACTTTTTAATAGTGCTATCTCGAAGTTTGCACAGCTTTGTTTTACCAAAGAAGCGGGTACTGGTATAGGAGAAGAACAGGGTGGGTATAAAACCAAATGAGAAGGGAGATCAGGTAGCTATTCTACAACGGAAAAAGAAGTTGATTTCATATTTCCAACTTATCAAAGTTGCTAAATCTCAGAAGGTTTTCGAAGCTTTCCTAAAAGTTCCTCGTGAAGAATTTGTACTCCCATCTCAAAGGAATCGGGCATATGAAGATCATCCTTTACCAATCCTCGAGGGACAAACGATTAGCGCTCCTCACATGTGTGTGATGTTATTAGAATCGCTCTGGCCGGGAGTGACGGAATTCCCGTGTGGCGAGAAAATCTTGGAGATTGGGACTGGCAGTGGGTATCAAGCCGCTCTAATTGCTGAGATGGTCGCGCCTCTCTCACGGGAGAGGGAAGAATGGGGTCATGTTTATACAATTGAACGCTTTAACCGTCTTGTCGAGTTTAGCCGCTCAAACCTTGAAAGATCGGGCTATACTGATCGAGTTACAGTCGTGGAGGGAGATGGAACATTGGGTTACCCCGAAAAGGCTCCATACGACCAGATATTAGTGACAGCCGCTTCTCCAGATGTTCCCGATCCTCTTATTGAACAATTAAAAGTGGGTGGGCGTCTTGTTTTACCTATGGGTGGAAAGCGGTTTAATCAAGCCCTTGTAGCAGTTACAAAGAGAGAAAATGGAAAACTCGAGCAGAAAAATCTTGGTGGAGTNNTATGGATGGAAAAAGTAGAAAAAGAAGGGGGGGACACGCATGGAAGAAGAACTAATTGCGTGGGGGCATGAGAATATCCTAAGCACCCATTCATCGACCATTGAAATTACGCGAGACCTAGACATTTCCCGACGAGCAAATTGTGTGATTGGGGTTGGCGCAAATAAAGGCCTGGTTGATCTCTCCCCAGAATTCAAGAAGTTGGCACGGTCTTCTTCGACGGAAATTGTGATTATATTTGAGTCAGGAGGTAAATCTGAAACAGTTCATGCGAAAGGTGATCCAAGGCTTACCTTATCTCATGCCCAAGAGACTGTTATTCGAAAGAGTAGCTTTGTGTGCCCTCGGACTCTTGCTGTTTGTGCCAACAAGGCGGCATCCAATCTAAACCGTGCTTTAATTCAGCAACTTCAAGTAAAAATGGCGAAATTACACATAAAAATCATTGCTAGAAGAAGTGGATAATCTATTCTTATATGAAATTTAATTTATTACAATTTTAATCTGGATTTAACTCCTTTTAGGTCGAACTAGAGCATCAACTACCATAAGATACATTCTAGGAGCGATTTCTTTTACGATGCGTGATCCCAAGATTTCGATTGTTATTTTGGTTTCATTGACACGCCCACATAAAGCAGAAATCGCTTTCTCTTCGGACGCGGGCTCTTGTTCAAATTTATAAAAATGGAGTATTCCCCCCCGCGGCTTAATTGCAGAGATAGCAGCGGGAATATAGTTTACTGCCTCGCTAGGCAGATTCATGATCACACGATCACACAATCCCTGAAGTTCGCGACGAATTATCTCTTGAATATCTCCAAGAATGGGAATGATCTCCCCACGAAGTTTATTCAGTCTCATGTTCTCCTTCAGGCAAGTAATAGCCGCGGGATTGATATCTACGGCATAGATTTTTCCTTCAACCCGGTTAGCAATATGAATTGGGAATGGGCCTACACCTGTAAACATATCAAGTACGATCTCTTTTGGTTGGATTTGGTTTGCGATCCGCACATGTTCCTGGGCAAGACGGGGACTAAAGTAGACCTTCCCAATCTCAACACAGAAGCGCACCCCAAACTCTNNNTCTCGGTGGATCGTTTTATATTTTTCTTGTCCCGCGATATATCGCAGCTTTTGTAATCTCTGTGCCCCGTAAACCTTACTGTCTTTTATATAGACCGTTTTAACACTGGGATTTGACGATAATATGGCTAATCCAATTTCGTTTTCAAATTTTTTGAGACGATCCTTGATTTCAATGATTACAATGTCACCGATTCTGTCAAATCCTTGAGGTACGTAGTTAAAATCCTCTTTTGGAAGGATTTCCTTAAGGAGTTTCTGAAACGTTTTTGGTTTTTGTCGAATTTTGGAGAATCGGCATTTTTCAATTCTTGCCATGTATTTTTCTTGTATAATTTTAATTACTTTTATTGGTAATGGATGGGTTGGGATATAAAGAAACTCACCTTCCTGTTCTATCAGGAGTTCTAAGTCGAGTAAACTCTCTTTTAAGAGAAATTTACGTACCATCTCACCGTTTTCTTTGGGGACTTTAATACAAGTTCGTTCCAACAGCATTTACCTTTCTAACACTTTTATTTGGCTTATATCAAGTGAGCTAACTTAGTGCAATAATTTTGAATAAATGAATATATATGCTCCCACTCCTGAATTAAGAAATCTACACTAATATTTACGGGGGTGATGGCGGGCCTGGTGGGATTTTCCAATCCAAAGGAGCTCTTTTAAGATTTTTTGAACCCACGACCAACGGGTTTCTCTCATACGAGTTAAGAGCCCGCCGCTCTACCTAGCTGAGCTTCCTGGGGTTCATCTCCTAAAGGATAGGAACCCTTACAGGCCCACCTTAGAGCTGGGCTATCCTACTATCCCAAGCAGCCGACTGTTGAACAAATAAATCTATCGAAAAGGATGGAACCTTCTTAAATGAGGAAGCCAATGGAATCTTATGTTAAAATAACGCACAAGATCATATTCGAAGCGTTAGAGAAACCAGCATATAGGGAAATAATAAAGCCAAAGAGCTGTGGGTGATTTCGCGTTATCTTTGTTAAAGACTTTTCGTATCAGATTTTCTTACATTTTACGCTCTTTTAAAGGTTTTTCTTCCCATTTGTTGAGTAATCAGCAATTTTTTTCTTGATTAAAGTTGAGCTGCCGCCTAACTCGTCCTCAAACTTGGACAGTCGAACTATTTGGATATATTGAAGTCCTCGGTTGTTCAGCTCTTCTCTTAAGTGATCGAGATCAATCCATTGATCATATCCTATAGCTAAAATGTGAGGTTTCAGCTTTTCAATGATTTTAAATTTATCTGGATCTTCATCCCCTAATACGGCGCGATCTACTGGTTTTAACTCGGCTACCAGTGTAACTCGATGCTTTTCGGGAAACACGGGAGTATGTCCTTTGATCTCTTTGACTGAGCTATCTCGTGCCACTACGACGATAAGCTCGGAATAGGAACCTCCCAAGCGTTTTGCCTCTTCTAGGTATCGAAGATGCCCTAAATGTAGCACATCAAAAGTCCCAAATGCACAGACCTTTGTTGGTTCTTTTGACACCATTTTCAAGCCCTATTCCGTTCCTATTTAGAAGTCTTTCATGTAATTTCGTTATATTCAGTTAAGTATTTCTGCGGGCGCGCTCCAAAGCTTTACAAGAGCTTCTGCTTCGGCAAAGTGGAGCGGCCCTGGAATCACTATTGCGTGAGGGGGGGATCCAAAGCTTAATTCTTTGATTCGTATTAGCCTCTCTGCCCGAATCACAGCCGATTCCGTCCCGATTCGTGCCAATCCAATCATCAATGTGTTTGGTTGAATTATTTTTTCTCTTCTTTTTTTCTCAAGCTCTTCAAGAATTATCAGTCCCTCTTTAATTGTCATGTGCCTTTTTTGTTTTGGTTTCAAATCTAAAAGGACCAATGTGTGTGCACCAATTGTCAGATTGTTGGATATTATTGTATAAGGTGTTTCTGAAAGGCTTCCCTGTTCTGAAAAAGGAATGGAAGCTGAACGGCCAAACTTATAACTGAACAATCCAGTACTGCTGGGCACCGCTGAGTAAATAGATGGGGCATGAATCACTTGGCAAGGGATATTCAATTCTGCGGCGCGAATCCGTAATGCTAAATGGGTTGTTGCAATAAAGGGATCTCCCCCAACGAGGAGCACAATTCTCGAGTTTTTAGCCTTCATTATAAATTGATCTGCATGTTCTTCGAGGTCTTCGCGATCAAGCCAGATAATATCCCTTTTGATGAGCTGTTCCAGTTCATTGCGGGCCTGTTCCGAAATCCAGATCGTGTAAGCTTCCCCAAAGACTCTATCGGCCTTGTTTATCTCTTCTAAAGCTTTTATTGATAAATCTTTTATGTCTAGTCCTAGACCCACAAAGAGTATCATGCCTTCTTCTCCAACTAGCCCTTTACTAGATCTTTACGTGGATTGGGGTGCTTTTAATCCTTCTTAATGTTCCCTATCTGATATATAAGAGCTTCTTGCGAATCTGTCCGATTAAATAGACCTTTTTATTGTATTCCATCCTCAAAGATGGATATTCTGTTCATTAAGACGTTTTCTATTGTGAATGGGTTGAATTTGGTTGTAAAAGTTGGATCAAAGCATAATTTCCAATGTTGAAATCATTTTAAGGGAATCGGGAGAAATTAGTTCCGAGATCTCTTTAAGTGGTTTTTATTCCCCCCACATAACGTACAGTCACACTGCTACCATCTTGGAGCGCAAGATGTTCCCGCAGGTTGATAGGACTTATAATCTCGATGATATTCTCCCCATGGTGGGTTCGCTCCGAACGTATGATGGCCCCTTCGACTTTATCATTGATTGTGACAATATAACAGTCTACATAACCATAAGTGCGTCCATCCGCAGAGAAGGGTTCAAGTTGGATAGCAGGAACCGATCGAAGCTGTTGGAACTTTTGGAAGTCACTAATCGTTGCAAGTTTGACATTAAGTGTACCGAGGAACGGCTTGAACCCGAGTTTTTCTTCAATTTGAGTGTAATACTCCGGTAAGGAGATATAATATCTCCCCTCACCTAAACCGGAAACGATCTCCCCTTTTAACGTGATTTCTGCAAAGGGTGTTCCTAAAACCTTTGTCAATTCGAAATGGAAATCTTGAAGAAGTTGGTTTCCCTTCGGTGTGATTGTAATCTTTTGGCCAAAAGCCATAACGGTACGGTGAATCAGTTCATCTTTCTCTAGGGCAACAAGGTATCGCGAGGCACTTTGCTGCGCAACACCCAGAAGCTGTCCCAACGCTTTACTAGTAATCATTAATCCGTTAAGTCCCCCTTCTTTAGCCAATTCAAGTAATACCAAGATCATTTGCTTTCTCATCAGTAATGTTCTTGGTCTATAGTTTGATCTCAATTCAGCTCCCAAACAAAAATGTGTATGTTTACCCATAAAAGTGTTATGACTTTTCAAACTTCAGGTTCAATTTCTCGCTTTTAAGACCTGTGAACCCATTTTTAGCGTTTTCAAACGGATGGTTGGGTTTTTAATAGTGATTAATAGAAATTATCAAATGAATAGTCATTTTTTTTGTTTTTTGAGCAAGTCAGAAAGTCTTTGAAGTTCTTTCCTCAGATGCTCTCTTGGGAGGGCATTTGTGACGTCACCTCGGGTTCGTTCGACAAGTATTCTCCCAAAATCCACTTTCCTCCGGAACCCAGGTAGTAGTCCCTCAACAAAATCAAGGGAAAATAGGGCTGTCATTAATTCATCCATTGTCTCTAGGGTCATTTCAATTCGATCGAACTCATTTTTTCTTAAATCATCGAGTATACATCGCCGAAGCTCGCCAATGAAATCTGCAAGAGCCATGAGATAGGGATATGACTGAATGGCGAGTTCAGAAGCCGAAGGGAGTCTTTCTTCACGGATAAATGCAAATAGAAGGGCAGCTTCCCCCAATTCCTGTGCGGCACTTGTAACATAGCCTTGGAAGCGTAATTCGGCGCGTTTATCTGTTATATCAAGAACTGCTCGCATATTCTTTTGTGCCACGTCAAGCTTTTCCTTTGCTTCTTGAAAGTTTTTCCGATGGATGGCCTTAATAGCTTCGCCAGAAGACCGGATGATCAATCGTGTCAAGCGTAGGACTTCTTCACGAGCCAGATCAAGTTCTTCAAGGTCTGCTCTTATGGGTTCCATTAAGTCGTCAAAGTTCAATGTAAAAATCGCCTCTGTTTTGTGTATGCCAAGGGTTTTTTTGGCTTGAGTTACGAACTCTTGCAGCTATAATAAATAATTCGAAAGAACACAGCCCCACTTGGAGCCGTAAAATATTATTTCTATGCAATCTTCCATGATTCATGAGGTACAAGCTGCCTTCAATAAAACGAAGAGCTTAANNAGCTTAAAATATGTGATGGATATAGTGGCACGAAGTCTATATTGGAGTGTCCTTCCAAGTTACGTTCCCTTGGAACCATGTACCCTCCGTTAGGAGGCAAAATTAGGTATGTACTTAATGTCTGCTGAAGAAACGGAGCGAATTAAGCAACAATTAAATGAACTTAAGGCTGAACTGCCTGAAATCGAAGGCATTGCTGTCCTTACAAAAGAAGGCTTACCTATTGCCTCTATTTTTAGTACCATTGATCCTGCAATTCTTAGCGCCATCACAGCCACATTAAACAATGTGTCCGAAAAAGCCATGGAAGAACTGCAGAAAGGTCTACTTGAAACGGTCATTGTCCAAGGGGAGCAAGGGCACTTGGTCGTGCAGGGAATTGGCACTTCAGCAGTCATCGCTGTTCTTGCAAGTAAATCCGCAAAACCAGGCCTTCTCTACATCTTGGTGAACCGTGTCTCGGATAAGCTTGCCGATTTCCTTTAAATTCGACACCTGGTTTCCAGTTCATTTTGAAAAAGATTTATATATTCGGAATTCGTGCTGGGTGCTTTCCGTTGGAGAGAATGGAGATTAGACTTGCTCTCTTCTGGCTAATTTGTTCATAATCTCCAAGATAATG
>JABAOC010046420.1_pt1 | contig 10195 bp, 5 predicted proteins | sample 7062161 | NCBI WGS metagenome assembly JABAOC01 (sample SAMN14538625, study PRJNA623070) | marine sediment metagenome | biome: marine biome [ENVO:00000428]; feature: marine pelagic biome [ENVO:01000023]; material: deep marine sediment [ENVO:00002113] | place: India: Gulf of Khambhat ...
AGATCGAGCTGGCCATTATCGCCGAGTCGGCACGCTGGGGCGACCAGGCACGCAGCAGGCCCTATACACTGGCCGACTGGCAGGCCTCGCGCGACTATATCCTCAACACTTACATACCCCGGCGCCCGGCGATTGTCCTGGGACAATTACGCAGCGCGGGCCTCTATCCTTCCATCGATCCGCCGACTTTTAATATTAACGGCCGGGCGCAGCACGGTGGACAGATACCGTCGACTCATGTGCTCTCGATGACCGCTCCTTTGGGCGCGATTTACTACACGACCGACGGCAACGATCCGCGCGTACCCACGCAAATGAATATTATCAGCGACGTGACACTTGTTGAAGAGAACGCCGCCAAACGGGTCATTGTCCCAACCGGCCCGATCAGCAGCAACTGGAGAGGCGGCGGGACTTTCAACGACTCGGCGTGGACGCTCGTCACCGGCAGTCCCGGCGGAGTCGGGTATGAAAGAAGTTCGGGTTATGAAAGTTTCATCAGCCTCGACCTCGAAGCCCAGATGTATAACGGCAACAATTCCTGCTACATCCGCATCCCATTCACGGCCGAGCCTGCCTTAGTGCCCGGTTTTAACTTTATGAGATTGAGGATTCGGTATGACGACGGATTTGTCGCTTACCTGAACGGGACGGAAGTTGCCCGGCGCAATGCTCCCGGGACGCCGGTTTGGAACTCCAGTTCGAGCGGCATACATGATGATTCGGCGGCCGTCAACCTGGAATCGATCGATATATCAGCCTATACCGACACCCTCAAGCAGGGCAGCAACATTTTGGCCATCCAGGGCCTGAACACCTCTCAAACAAGTTCCGACATGCTAATCTCCTGCAAGCTTGAGGCCGGCGAAAGCTCACCTGTCGGCGATTTCCTCTCGGACAGCGCGATAAAATATGACGGGCCGCTCCAGTTGACCGAGAGCACCACCTTCAAAACGCGTCTGTTGAACGGTTCCGTATGGAGCGCACTGAGCGAAGTAACCTTTGCCGTCGGGCCGGTCGCGGATAATCTGCGGATCAGCGAGATAATGTACAATCCCCAATACACGGATGATCCGGACGACCCGAACAGGGAATTCATCGAGCTGAAGAACATCGGAACCGAGACGCTGAACNNACGGACTTGAATATCGCCGGCGAGTATTCCGGCAGCCTGAACAACGGCGGCGAAAGAATCGAGCTTCAAGACGCCGTCGGCCAGAGCATACTTAATTTCAGATACAACGACAACTGGTACGATATTACCGATGGTATGGATTTCTCTCTGACAATAAAAGATCCGACCGCTGCCGATCCGAATCTGTGGGACGGCAAGAGCGGCTGGCGTCCGAGTGCCAATGCCGGCGGCTCTCCCGGCTGGGACGATACGGGCCAGCTTCCAGACCTCGGCGAGGTGGTAATTAACGAGCTGCTGGCTCACTCACACGCTGGCACTCCGGACTGGATTGAGCTGCATAACACCACCGATACGGCGATTAACATCGGAGGCTGGTTCCTCAGCGACAGTTCCATCGACTTAATGAAGTACGAGATAGCTGCCGGCACAACAATCGAGCCGCACAACTACATTGTTTTCTACGAAGACCTGCATTTCGGCAATTCCGACGATCCGGGCTGCAATGAACCTTTCGCCCTCAGCGAGAACGGCGAAACGTTGTATCTGCATTCCGGCTCCGGCGGCCTGTTGACAGGATACAGCGACCAGGAGAAATTCGATGCTTCGGAAACCGGCATCGCTTTCGGCCGGTATCAGAAGAGCACCGGCACGTACAACTTTGTGGCAATGAGCGTTAACACGCCGGGCGGTCCCAATGCCTATCCCAAAGTAGGCCCTGTTGTCATTAATGAGATTATGTACAATCCCGTCTCGGGCAATCAGGACGAAGAATATGTCGAACTGCTAAACATCAGCGATTCTATAGTTACGTTGGCTGAATACGATAACGAGCTTTTCATAGATGTTCCCTGGCGATTCGCTGATGACAGCGACGGCATCAGTTTTGATTTCCCGCTCGGTACGACTATGGCACCCGGCGAGTATCTACTGCTGGTCAAGGACATGGCAGCATTTGATTCGGTGTATTCTTCCATTCCAGACGGCGTGCAAATCTTCGAATGGGGCTCCGGCAGACTTAGCAATGCCGGCGAGAAGCTGCAGCTCTCGAAACCGGGCGACCAGGTTGAAGACAAGCGTTATTTTATCCGCGTTGACCGGGTCAATTACAGCGATGGTTTTCATCCTCTTGGCGACGATCCCTGGCCATTCGAGCCGGACGGATATGGGAAATCGCTGGCGCGTATAGCCGGCGCCGATTACGGCAACGATTCCGACAACTGGAACGCGACGGATCCTTCGCCGGGATGGTAAAATACAAATCTAATTACGATTATAGATTATAAGGTGTGCAAAAACGGAATTTGCACACCCTACAAGTTTTATTGAGTTCTGTCCTGCCGACGGGGCTGGATTTGCATGTTCCTGTCATACTCCATCGTAAAGCTGTACTTAACGACAGTCGCATTCTGATCGATGGTATTGGGCTTAAGCTCCATGTCCCAGCGAAGAATACCTTTTTTCTTTGCCGTGTTCAGATACTCACTGTCTGTGCTTAATTCGGGCTCGGTTTTTCCAAGCTCTATCTTGATCGAAGCATCATCGGTGTACGGCAGCCTGTCCAGCAACTGCAGCTCAACCGGCGTATTTTTATAGTTGCTCAGAGCCAGGCGGTAATCATAAGTATCGATGCGATTTCCGCCCTGGATTCGGGTCTTTTTGTTCTCAAGCTCGCGAACCACCTGGACCTGTGAATCGATACCGAAGCCGGCAGTGAATTTCTCGCCGATAGTGACCTGCGGCAGACGGCTTCTACCGACGAACTCGCCGTCGCGGAACATGCTGGCCTGTCCGGGCAAAAGGACCGTGTCGCTGTCATTGAGCAGGTCCGCCTGGAGATAGACGTAATCGGTCAGCAGCGGTGTCGCGATGAGTGTAAAGTCGGCCCGGCTTCTAATCGATGCTATGGTGACAAGCTGCTGGTCGCTTCTGCTGGGCAGCGCTAATCTGCCGGGCAAGTCATACGTTACGCTAATACCCTCAATGCGGGAAATCTCAGCCATCTGCTGCTGGAATTTCTGCAATTCTTGTTGACCGGCATTGAGGAAAAATGCCTGGTTGCTTATTGCCAGCCTGTTGAGTTCGGTATTAGCTGCTATGCCCTTTTTAATATTTGCTTTTCGAGACTCCTGGTATTGTCTGACCTGGTCGGCCCCGAAGAAAGCCGGTGTTCCGGCCTGCTGGGTCTGAGCGGGATTCGAAAGAGCCACAAACATAGGCTCCAGGACAGGCGCTGCCGCGACCATAGTTGGCTCGGCGGTGGAAAGGCTTAGTGCCACACCGTCCCAGTCTTCGCCGCTGGTCTGATTCACCACGGCGTTGTACTCGATAAGGACGCTCGATTTTTCGGGATCCGCACGCAGATTGTACTGCTGCTGCCAGTTTGCGCCGCCGACAAGGTAGCTCAGCTCGATATCGACTCTTTTGCCGCCGGTCCTCCGTAAGGAGTCCCTTGGATTGCTTATAAACAGAACCGCCTCGCGTTCGGTTCGTGACCGGCCGGCCACAAGCTCGTTGCGCTTGCGATCGAGCAGCTCCTGCTCCTTTTTCAATCCGGCAATCTTGTCCTCAAGCTCCATCCTTTGCTTATAGTATTCGAGGCCTTTTTTCTCTATCAGCTCGGTTAAGCTTTTTACGGGTTCAAAAGTCAAAAGCCCCCTGTTGAGATCGCTATTTGCCGCGGCAAGTGTAAAGTCCTTGAGCTTCTCGAACATTTGCCACTGCAGGTCCAAATGCTTATGCTCGCTTTCTGCGTATTTAATCTGGTGCTGAACGTCCTCAATCTGAGCATCGAGCTGCTTGACCTCCTGGCGCGTATCCTCCCTGACCGCCTTTTCGCGATACCTTACGCTGAGTACCTTGGTATTATCCGAAGTCTGGGCGTAAATACTTTCCGGCACAATCATAGCCGGCAGGTCTTTTACAATCAGCTCTGATGCGCCAGGCGGAAAATCAATGCTGACAGTCCGGGTCACGAGTGCCTGGCCCCTATATACCGTGACCTTCGAGATTGTGCCGGTCGTTGTCGGTGCCTCGGCAAATGCTCCGGATACCACAATAACCATTAATACTGCTGCCATGACAGGTTTTTGTGTTTGTGTTTTCATTTTAAAGCTCCTTTCAAAATGATTCTGTAGTGTGGGCAGGTTTCCTGCCCACGCGGTTCAGGTCGAGCTCTTAACGACGCCAGAAATAGTGCCAGTTATATTGCAGTTCGATTTCTTTGCCGGCCTCCAGCTCACATTCCCAGCTCACACGGCCTACGGCATTGAAATGGTACCACCAGTACGGCCAATTGTACCAATGCCACCAGAACGGCCGGCTGCTCGGATCCATCCATCCACCCTCGTGCCTGCCAAGATGCTCGATTGAACCTTCGTGACTGGCGCTGTCGATGTGACCGAGGACGGACCGGCGAATTTCCAGGCTGACTGTATCGGAGCGGCGGTTTGTAAGTGTGATAGTCCCGGTAAGATTGCTCCGGGCGTAAGAATAGTTGTCCCATTTGACGGCGTTGGGAATGCGTTCGGTTTCCTTGTCGAGCTTTTCGACGGAGATATCCACGGCGGCCGTCAGCTCAAGGTCGCTCGATGCGCCGACTGCGGTGTAGGTCATCATGCCCTGTGCGATTATTAGGCCCTGACGTAGGATTAGTGCTGGGGCGGTGGTTAACGGACATTTAGCGTCATTGTCGAGGCGTATCTTGTGCATTACTTTTGGCGAATGGAAAAGCTGTGCCAGCTTGACTTGCTGCTGGCTGTTAAGATTGTGCCGAACTTCCGGCGGCGGACCGAACGGAAGATCCAGCACGAAAACGTCCCGATATTTTAGCTCGTATTCGGCCACCGGTACAACCATTCGCTGACCTTTTTTCAGAGTGACATGCTCCAGAGTGAAAATATACAGGTCTTCGTTCTTGCCGGAGCCGGCAACTTCGGGGCCGAGGTCGAGTGTGTCGCCGCTATCCGGAGCATTAACGCGGCGTACGGGCATCTCGGCCTGGGTCATAATCGCGTTGGAAAAGGCAAACGCGCTTTGACTGTCGGGACGGAAGTGCCTTGAAAGCTGTGCCACAGTCTGTTGCAACGATATCGGATCAATTGTATTTTCGAAAGCGAACTTAGGCACGCCAATTACGAGGTGAGCTTTGACGTCCTCGACGTCCGCCAGCTCGTTGACAATCGTTGCCTGGAGTTTGACGGCGGCGTTTCCTTTGCCGTCGATATCGATTCGATAGTTGGGAATCCAGCGAAAACCTCGCTGGACATAGACCATACCTACGTCTGCGGTTCGTTCAGGCCTGCGCCTGCCCCAGTCGAGCTTTAGCGTCATCAGGTCCCGGAACTGCTCGCCGGCCAGTTGCAGCTTAGGTTCATCGAGAAAAGTCACTTCCTGAATCCGGCTGATAGGAACCGCTTTGACGCCACCTTCAAACTTCAATAAAACAATGTCACCTCGCTGCGGCAGCTTTTCCGGACTTCCCGGAGGATCGGAATTACCAAGTTCTTCCGTGCTCCGAGTTGGAATTCCAAGAATAGTGGTCTCGTATGCAGCCAGTCCCGCCTCGGTAATGCGAACCTTGGCGCCGATGTTTCCTTCAATGAGCTCGGGAATAGTCAGAGCGGTCCTTTTAACCGGCACAACGCGTTTATGGGAGACAACACCGGTGAGTTTGGCGCTGGCATCTGCAGAATAGGCCCAGAATGTTCCGATGATAGGTCTGGGCAGGTAATCGATTGTGACATTGCCGTCGGTGCCGGTTGGCATCTTTCCTTCGTGCAGAACAAAAGCGTGCCCGTCTTTGAAAATAGTTATCTCTTTAACGGGCATGTTTGCAAAGGCTCCCTCGGATGTATTTGCCGCTGCATCAGTCTGAGTGAAAGAAATCAAACAGATTCCGAGAAGATTAATAAACCAGGGCAGCCATTTTTGATTTTTGCTTACTGACTTCATTTTGTTTCCTCCATACAAAAAAGGTTATAAAATTGATTCTCGAACCATTTAAAGTATACGATAGTTACAGTTGAGAGGCCGGTAAAATGGACGTAAAATAGCGGCCTGGGTTTTTTACAAAACATTTACAAAACATATGCGTCAATATAGCCTATAATATAAACAGGAGCAGATGCGACTATGGAAGAAAAAGTGTCTATATTAGTTGTTGAGGACGAAGAGAAGATCCGCACGGCCCTGGTGGACTTTTTGGAATTTCACAACTTCGAAGTGAACGAAGCCGGCGATGGACTCGAAGGCGAACGTATGACGGCAGAGAAACGGTTCGATTTGATTTTGCTCGATTTGATGCTCCCTAAAATCAGCGGTGAGCAACTGTGCTCCAAATGGCGAAGCGATGGCCTGCAGACTCCGATTATTATGCTGACCGCAAAAGGTCAAGAGAAAGAAAAAGTCGCTGGGCTGAATCTTGGCGCCGACGATTACATAACAAAACCGTTCTCACTTGAAGAGTTGCTGGCGCGGATTAATGCCGTGCTTCGCCGGACCGACCCGGCACGTGCCGTCGGGCAGACGTTTCGGTTCGCGGATTTAGACGTCGATATTGCCAGACTGAAAATAAAACGCTCGGAAGAAGAAATAGAAATCAGCAGGCGCGAAGCGGCAATAATACAGTTCTTCGCTGCCAATCCGAACCGGGTCATCGGCAGAGAAGAGCTTTACAAAGAAGTCTGGGATGAAACGATGAGCGAACTCGGCACAAGAACAGTCGACATGCACATCGCCAAGCTCAGGAGCAAGATCGAGCGAAACGTAGCAGAACCACAAATCATAAAAACCGTCCGCGGTGCGGGCTACAAATATGAGAATTAGACAAATAATCAAATTTATACGGAAATTTGAAAAAAGTTATGAATGTTTGTCCTGTCGAGCGTTTTTACTATTGTAACACTGTAACAGAGAAAACTATAAAGGTCGGTCAATTTGGAAAGGAGAGGAACAATGCGTTCAAGAAAGAAATATAGGGAATTTTTTTTGACTCTGTTTGTTGTTTTCGTTGTCCTTGGTAGCGGATACAACTCAATTGACGCCGAAGATAGTAGGGATTCCAGCTCAATATACAAACACAAGAACAGACCGAAGCTAATCAACGGAAGGAATGACAAAAGTCGGTGTGGAGAAAAACAAGAAGCTCAGGCTGTTCCGAAAAGAGAAGGCTTGAAGTATCGGCGTGTTTATGAAGCGTCAGTAAATGTGCCGCAACCGATAGAATTCTGGAAAACCAAAACATACGGTTGTGGAGGAAATCCACGTACACAACAGAAGCTCCGCTCGGATGTAAAGAGGCAATATCCCGTTCAGTTAACTTGGCCTCTTATACAAGAGGCGGCCATATACGTCGTTCAGATAAAAGGTGTGCGGGGCAGTCATCCTGCAAAAAGTTTTGAATCCCGATCGAACCGCCTTTATCTTGAAAAAGCAGACATTGTACCAGGACGTTATCAATGGTCCGTATCCGTTTATGATAAGCAAGGACGTTTTATGGGTGATATCGAAACCATTGATCCAGTGGAGATTTTTGCTATTGAGGACACCGAATCTGTTGCGGCAAACGGGAAAAAAGTCTTGCTTGACTTAAACCACAGCGCTGGTCATGTAAGGGGATGGGGATACTACAACCACGCGCAATATATGACGAAAGAGTTTCTTGAAAATTCAGGTTTCCAAGTGCAACTCAATGAGCGCGACTTACTCACTGCGGACAGTTTAAAATCCGTTGATCTACTCATCTGCCACTACTACTGGACGGGCTGGCCGGATTTTCGAGCATACTTGAAGTCGGAACTTTCTGCTGTGATACAATTTGTTGAGAACGGCGGTTCTCTTCTTGTGATAGGTTGTGACAGGAAAGATGGCGGCGGCAAAATGAGTAAAGCTGCCAATGAACTAATCAAAGAGTTCGGACTTATGTTTGAACTGGTCGATGTATCAAGACAAAACGGCTTGGCAAAACCCACATCCGAACAAAACGTTATTAGTTTTAGTAAGCCTGTTCAGGTACAGTTGCCGGTGGGTGTACGGGGCAAGGATGCTATTACTCTGCTACAGTTCGACGGTATACCCATAGTCAAAGCAAAGCAAATCGGCAGTGGAAAGGTAATCGTCGCTGGCGTGGGCATGTCCTTCCTCGACTGCTACCTGGGTGATTTCGAGCATAGAGAACCACTTCATCTGTTAATGTTTTATGACTTCATCGAATATTTGACTGATATTGAATGGAAGAAAAGCTGTGCACAGGAATTCGTCGAAATGGTTATATCTCGTTGTCAGTTGTGCACGAAATAAACCGCTGAGATTAAATCTACTGCAAAGCTCTAAATCATGACGATAAATCAATAGCTGGATTAAAAATGTACAAGCGGCTTATTATATTATCGATAATCATTCTTGTGGCCCTGTGCGGGCTTGTCTGGATGGGATACCATTCTATCCGGATACGGGCGAAGGGTTTGGAAGGTGCGCGTCTTGGTGAGTTTGCCGACGTCGCCGAGAAGATCAGGCAGGATGTCACGCAAAAGCTCGACGATTTCATGCAGGCCGAACAAAGCCGGCTCTATACCGATTATCAATATTACCATGTGCCGGAGAATGTCGCGCCCGGCCAGCAGCAAATGCCCTTGCTGCGCAGCCCTTTGGCCGGTAGTCTGGAACAAGGCCTGGCCTACGGCAACTTTCAAATCGAGCCGGATGGAAGCGTTATAACGCCGAACGACAACATTGACCAAAGGCAGGATTTGACTGAATCTGATAAGGAGCTGTATGCCAAGGTACTTTTGAACAGGAAGAACATAGAGAACAACCTGTTGCCGGCACTTCGTGGAACCAAACCTGGTTCTCTGAAAATGAATCTTTATAGTGGAAATGGTGCCGTGCCGCCGAAAGAGCAGGAAACGGTCAAGCAGGAGCAATTCTCCAAAGAAGTAACTAAGCAGGGTAAATTGTCTCAAAGCTATCCCATCGAGTCCCTGCAAAGCAAAGGTCAGAAAACGCAGGTGTTCCAGCAAAGGCGTGAAGTTTTTGAGCAGAACATTTCGAATGTAGCTGCTCAGTCACAGCAACAAATCCAGGAGCAGCAAACCCAGACCGAGCAGATGGCAGATCAATTCCGACAACAAGCAGCAACTACGAATGAAAGTCAAACCGAGACCGTTCAGGTGCGCATAGAGCCGTTTTTTCCGGTGGTCGTTCCCCATGGGCAGACCGGCGGAGATTTAGCTTCGCAAAAAGATGAATCAATATTCGGGGGGCAGGTGTTCCTGCTTCGGCACGTTCAAATCGAAGACAGGCACTTTTTGCAGGGTTTTCAGCTCAACGAAAAGAAACTCATAGAGCAGATAGAGGAATCCGCATCGCGACTCGTGTACAAGGACATGAGTTATGAGTTATCACCGAGAAAAAATACAGGCAACAATGGAAACGTTGCTTACGCCGCCATTCTGAACTTCGGCTTCGGCGATTTGGTCCTGAATCTGAAAGAAATCGATCCAGGCTGGATCGGCAGGGAAATCCGACATCTGAAAACCTGGTATTTCGGCATTGTAGCGATTGTGCTTTTCGCTGTAACTTTGGGTCTGGCAAGCCTGTGGCGGAACGCTGCGGCACAAATCAGGTTGGCGCAGAAAAAGGATGATTTTATCTCGGCCGTCTCGCACGAGTTGAGAACGCCGCTTACGAGTATTCGAATGTATTCCGAGATGCTGGAGAAGAACTGGGTAAAATCACAGGACAAGGCCGTCGAGTATTACGGGAACATGCGGCAGGAAAGCGAAAGGCTCAGCCGGCTGATAGAGAACGTGCTGGACTTCTCACGCATCCAGAGAGGGCGGAAAAAATACACCTTCAATGCAGGTGACATCAGCAAATGCATAACAGACGTGGTCGAGATGATGAGACCGTATGCTGTACTGAAAGGCTTTTCGATCCGGGCCGAGCTGGAGCCAATCGAGCAGGCTACTTTCGATAGCGACGCTGTGACACAAATAGTTGTAAACCTGCTGGACAACGCAATCAAATACGCCCGCGACGCCGAGGACAAGACGATTATCGTCA
>JABAOC010029193.1_pt1 | contig 10193 bp, 11 predicted proteins | sample 7062161 | NCBI WGS metagenome assembly JABAOC01 (sample SAMN14538625, study PRJNA623070) | marine sediment metagenome | biome: marine biome [ENVO:00000428]; feature: marine pelagic biome [ENVO:01000023]; material: deep marine sediment [ENVO:00002113] | place: India: Gulf of Khambhat ...
TGGCAAACTTGCAGAGTACTGGAACGTCACTGACAACGTGAATATCCTCAAACAAATAGGTGCTATCGAAATCACAGAAAAAGGAAAGAAACTCTTTCCAGAAGATGCCAAGTAACTGCCTTAGCAAACATTTCAGTCTTTCGCTACACATCCAACCATGTTGGATCAAGTCATTGTTCCAAGAATGAGGACTCCAGTAGGATGTACTCCGCCATGATTGTAGAGCTTTAGAAACTTGGTTAGAGCCTGCTAGTGGTAGTAGTGGTTCTCCCCTAGAAGCTTGTCTTTCCTCGCATAACTCTAAAAAATCTCTCTTAGGCTTAGTTAGAAATCGATTTCTCTTTCAGTCTTCGAGGTAGCGAACCATCCGCCCAGAACTTGGTTGTGATGATCAATGATTTGTTGTGCCGTGAGAAGCGGAGAGTTCCAAGTACTGTGTGCATCACTGACTAGGATTACGTCATAGCCAAGGGTAAAGGCTCTTCGGCAAGTAGTATCTACGCAATACTCTGTCTGTAACCCAGCGATAATCAGCCTCTTGATTCCCCTAGACTTCAGCTCACGGTGCAAACTGGTTTCATGGAAAGCATCTGGAGTCTTCTTTTGAACCACGATATCTTCCTCAACTGGTGCGATAGAGGGATGGATTTCCCAACCTGAAGTGCCATATTCGTCTGGATCGCCACTACCGCCATTGTTTTGAACATAGATAATTGGAATTCGTGCAGAACGACCTTTCGTGATTAACCTTGTGACTTTTGTGAGGAGTTCATTCCCTCTGTAGACTGGGTTAGCGCCTGAGAAATTACCCACCTGCATGTCGATAATCAACAACGCAATATCGCTCATTTTTCTTCCTCTTAGACTTGATGTACAGTATTAATAGGTTTGATGCCAGCCTTCCACTTTTCTAAGTTTCCGATAGGGAAAACAGGGCGTGGTCTAAACAGACAATCTTGTCGGTAATGGAGAAAGCTTTTGGAAGGCATGAGTGTCAAGTCTCATGCACTAATCTAAGTTTCTTCTACTATTCGTCTTCTATACAATACAATGGTCAAAGGAATAACAAGTAAGACAGCTGGGAAGACTTGAATCAACAAAGGAAGACCTGTGTGAACAGAATATGTGGGTAACACGAAGATTGTGAGGGAAACGAGGAAGTTCAATATATCTAATATCTGATCTCTTTTCATTTTCTCACATTGACTGAATCTGTCTGATCCTATAGATAAGTTTATTCTAGGTGAAAATTCTGATTTCATTAAGAATGAGGCGATAGGCATGACTCTTCAAGGAACCAGCATTTTTCGAGGACCTCTCTTAGTCTCACTATCCTACGAAGCTTAAGGTGTCCTTCATGACATAACGGGTGACCTCCACAGAAGTATACGTATTCTAGAAGTTTCGATTCGTCCCATGTGAGTAGTTCCGGATTTTCGACCTTCCGGACTCATTGGGTCTCGGCGCAGATGTAGCCTTGGCGTTGAAACTCTAGCGGGCATCCTCCGCCGCAGATCTGTAATTGAGGGCAATCTTTGCATTCAGGTCCGACGTATGCTCTTTCTCTTATTTGCACGGCAATCGGATGATTCCAAATCCCTGACCAATCATCCCTGAGTATGTTGCCAAGGCTCTCGAAGTAGCTTTGACAAGGATAGACATCGCCATTTGGGCCGACACACATGTTTATCTTGGCGGCTGAGCATGATTTTACACCTAATCCGAGTTCAACAGGATCCAATTGACAATATTGTGTTGGAGTATACCATAGGAACTTCAGCCCAAATTGGAGCGCGCTTTCACGGATCTTCGGCAAAAGTGTTTTCAATGTTTCGATGGGCAGAGCAAATTCTCTGCTTATTGAGTTCGCCTTCCCTGAATAGATCAGGCTGTTACAGCCGAAGGCTGCAACTCCAAGCTCTTTCAAAAAGCTTATCGTGTCCAGAAAAGATTCTGCATTATGTTTGTTAAGTGTCGTATTTGTTGTGGCATAGATCTGTGTCGGAATGATGTTCTTTATTCCGGCAACGGTTTCTTTCCAGCTTCCCTTCGTTGCCGTGATCAAGTCATGGATTTCAGGCTTGTGGGATTCGAGAGTTACTTGGACAAAGTCTAATCCGGTATCCTCGAGAGTCTCGACATAGGCCTTGTCTTTGAGTCTTCGTCCATTCGTAATCAGTCCAGTGACTAATCCTTCGTTTTGTGCGTGAAGCAATAATTCTGGCAAGTCCTCTCGAAGGGTTGGTTCGCCGCCGGTAAAGGTCAATATAAAGACGCCGATTTGATTGAGACGATTTATCACCTCTTTCCATTCTTCTGTAGTGAGCTCTGGAGTTTCATGTGGTCCTCCAGCGTAGCAATGAACACAGTCGTTCTGACATCTAAAAGTGACCGCCATATCCATACGCAAAGGTGCAGTAACCTTCTTGGAAAAAGGTTCCACACTCTCCACACCGAGATAGGATATTGGGCACACCTCTTCAGTCTGTGCCAGCGTGCTAACGGTGTAGATGAGTCTCTCGTAGTCTTGCTTTGCAGTTTCTGATTTAACTCTGTACATACGCCGAATCTTCTTCAGAACAGCTTCTTCACGCATTCCCTGCATGAACAGATAGGCGTACACAGTCGCCGTTTCATTAAGGTACAACACTGTATTGGCATTTATTACCATAACTCCCTTTCCATCAGGTTCTACGCGAAGTTGGAGCGCTAGACCGGCAAACTTGTCTTCACCTCGGTATGTGTAGCGACCATGAGGGACTCTTTTTCGCCGCAAGACTCTATCTAGGAAAGTCATGATTTCAGCCAACTCCTCCCCCTGCGCAGGCACAGGCACAAGACACACAGGCGCATGCACATGCACATGCAGCACAAGCACAGACACAGCTTGCCCCTTTTCGAGCAGGTTCAGTCGAAGCCTTCGCGGTGGGCATTGGCAGTATTGCATTAGCGAACTTCTCGAGGTTGGTCACAATATTGTTGGAGGTCTTTTCTACTGCGCTGCGGTCGCAATGTTGTCTGCAAACTCGGCGCCGGGGATCTTTGGCGGATTTGCTGATTGTTCAGGCGTTTTCAGATTCGGCTGGTATGTGGGGTCCGGGTGATAATGGCGATAGCCGTACCAGTACCATAACCATAAGGGGCTTGGCTCAAACGCCTTGTCACGGAATGCCCCCTTTGTGCGTCGTTCATAATTCGGATCGAGGAAGAGCCAAAGCAATTGTTCGTCATAAGCTTTTGAAGCTAGTTCGGGCACACCTGCTTGCTCTACTTGTCCCCAAGCCTTCTCCACAACTCCTTGATAGTATTTCACCGTGTCACGCCTACAATATCCTTTCAGTTTTCGTTCAACCGTGTCTCTGATAAACATCACTGTTTCTGCCAGCTTCTTCTCGTCAAGAGCGCCATCTTTTCTTATTGCACTAAGGAAGTCGATTTCATAGTATCGAAGAGGCGTCTCAGAAGCTTCTCTCTCTCCTTTGAAGGAAGGCATGACGCTCAGCTTCAGCGACGGGGTTGTGGACTCAATCCATATAGCTCTTTTCTTCAGCAGGCTGTAGAGGATTTCTGTCACGATCTTTGTCGGCGTAACATCAAGCAGGTACGAAGCTTCCACAGCTGTCAGTCCTCGTCTTATTCCTAGAGCTTCTATTCCGACTTTAGGCGACGAGTATGACTTTTTACGCGCAACATAGACTATGACAACCACGAAGATGAGAAAGATTGCAGAACCCAAGATTGCAAGGCCATACTGTTCCAAAAACCTCGCTAAGCCAGAGGTTCGTGTATAGTAAGTTTCCACATACTCTTTTGGAAAAGAGACCCCAACCGCAAATCGCTCACCCGGCGAAAGGTCTTTCTCTTCCCAATAGACTACCAGTAGATCATCTTCCAATGAAGTGCGATTCCATTCTCTCACCCATGTCTTGACCATGTCCTCTACAACCCCCCGCGGCATCACAACTGCCACCCGGATATCAAGTACAGCCGCTTCGTCCCACCAAGTTGCATTAAACTGCATGCCCACGTTGCCAGGGTTTTTCTCATCTTCATAGATCATACGACCAACGTTTGTCATGAGGGTTACCCAGATAGTCTGACCAGCTCTTAGAGGCGAGTGTAAAAGGATACGAACCTTGTAATCGCTTCCTGAGCTGGTGTCAGATGTATCTAATGTATGATCATACTGATCCCTGGCTTGTCCTATTGTGAAGTCTCTTTGAGGTTGACCTAGTTCGATCCAGTTTATCTCAGGACCGGAATCAAGAGTTATGCTTATATTATAGAATAGATCGATTGATCCGTCTTGGTTTATCCATATTCTTGCCCCTTCTTGTTCGAGATGATAGGTTCTCTGTGCCGTAACACCACCTAAAAAACTCATAAAAAACAGTACAGCAATCAAAATGGTCAGTAGATGCCTTGTCCTCACCATTTTGGCTCCTCGACCACTTGGAAAGTCTTTCCGCAATATGGACATGTTGCGTAGGGTACTCCTGACACAATCTTAATGCTTTCAGAACGTATGGAGGCTGAGCAGTTTGGACATTCAATCGGAATTGCTTTCATCTCTCCTGACAGCTCCAATCTCTGAACCAGCGTCTTAGGCTTTCTGGTTACGTAGTACAGAATGCCGAACCCAACAGCAAACAGCAACCCGGAAACAAAAAGCCTGGAAGAAGCGTAAGCTGAAGCAAGAGCAAATATGATACCGAAAAAGAACAGAACTGCAACCGCAATAAGACCGAGCAATGTTTTGAGGTTCACATTCTTACCTTCGCACCTCGCTCAATTTAATCTTGCCTGTTTTGGGGCGCGCAGAAAGTGTCCGAGTATCACAGGTGCTTACCTCTCTGATTGCTGCACGCCATCTCTGCCTCCTCAGATCCTCCGTAATTCTTGGACAAATCAGTTGTCAAAATTCGTTGACAAAATTAAGGCTTCAGGTCAAGAACCCAAGAAATATAATATCGCTTCAATGTTTCTTTCTTAGGGAGTCTTAGTGACCGACCCGGCAGAGCTCTTTGAAGCTATCTCGCATCCTACGCGAATCAGGATTCTAAGAGTCCTTGACAAAGAGCCTGCAAGTTTCTCCGCATTGAAGCGACAGTTGAAGATCGACAGCAGTGGCAACATAGACCATCATGTCAAAAAGTTGGGGCAGCTGGTAAATGTTGGAGCAGATGGGCTCTATGTTCTGACCGATGCGGGGAAGGAGGCTTTGAGGGCAATTGATGCGATTAATGCCTGGAAAAGGATTGAAGAACAGAAGGTCAAAGCCTTTGCCGATGCCCCTAGAGAGCTGAAGATACTCGTCGCTTTGGAAACGGTATTATCTCTTGCCGCAGTTATCTCAGCCATAGGTCTCGCATCTTTTTGGAGCATTTCCTCTCCTGTCTCCCTCAAAACAATCTGCATTCTCGCGGCGTTTCTAGGCTTCTTGGCGATATACGGCTTCATAAGGGGGAGCCGCTGGACGTGGACGCTAGTAATAGTCAAATCCTCCCTGGTAATGTTAGACGCTATCGTTCTACTATATTTCACAGCTCGCCTTTGGCAGACCGGGACTGCTCCCTGGCAGGTTTCGGGGCTCTTGCTAAGCGGGATCATGGTAGCGGTATTTGTCATCGCAGAAACTGGAGTGCTCTTTCTCGCTTCAAGGAAGAGAGTAAGAGAATCTCTGGGAAGCGACTTTGGAACCCCTCTGCCTCGGCGCGCTCTGATTGGGGGGTTGTTAGGGTTGGCAGGCGGCATATCAGGAATGATAGTGGGAACTTCATTACTGTTCTCCTCCGGTCCATATGGAGCGGGACCACTAGGAGTATTGAATTTCATCTGGTCCCTCTCTGGCTTGACTATCGCAATTGGAGGTGTCCTCATTCTCTTGCGAAGATACACACTTGGAGGGTTGATTGTCATAATCTTCAACCTTTTCCCATCCACGAATCTAATGACGACTCAATATCTGCTTCTTCACTTTTTCCCGAAGCTAAGCGATAACACGGTCACTCTATGGCTCACCAGCTTCGCGAGCTTCACGATCTTCATCTTGTTCATCACGGGCGGAGTACTTGCACTGATAAGTAGGCCCAAACCATAATGTGTCCAGCTCTTCACTCATCTTGTCATTTTGTACACAAGCCCGGGCGCAAGTGTTGAGCCCAAGGCTTGGGACCAAGAACCGAATCCTGAATCACGCCTGAAATCTCTGTTGCAGCTTCAGCACGTAGGAGACGATCTGCTGCGCTTTCAGGCGTTTCCTCCCTAAGCATATTAGCCTACAGGTATAAGTGGTGGAAGACCATTTCTGGTTATGAAAGCTTCAATGTTCACAAGTCTCGAGGCTAGAAGGCACTCAGCCTATAAGAAGTCCAGCCAGCCTACGAAAGCCTTGGGCTCTCAGAGACCAAGAGTTCGGACATTTTTGAATATCTCTTCGTTTCAGGTTCTGGCTATGTTTAGAAGAGGCCTTTTTTACACTTATATGTCAATCTACCTGCGGATTTTTCTCGGCTTAAGCGTCACAGAAACCACGTTTTTCGCCACATTTCCAATGATTTTGAACGTGCTGTTTCAGACATTTGTGTGGGGGGTCGTTTCAGACAAATTCCAGCTACGTAGAACCTTGATCATAATCGGTGAGATTTCTGCTGCAATAATCACATGTCTTGTATGGTATGTGCACACTCTACCTGAGAGTGCTATCGCTGGTGGATACGTAATAATAATCGGCTTGTCAATTGTCGAGATCTTCTGGTCGATGTCAAACTTAGGCTGGAGCGCACTTCTCTCAGACCTTTATCCTAAACAAAAAAGAGCAGGGATACAAGGTAGACTCTCAAGCCTCGGCGCCATCGGAAGGATCATCGGAGTCTGGATAGGCGGACTGGTATATGATGGTTTTGCACAGTCATATGACGGATGGGGCTTTGATAAAGGCCTCTTGTTCTTCATTGCATCTGCAGTGATGGCTATCTCAACCATCCCCATGTTCTTTGTGCCGGAAGGAGGGGTCCAGAAAGATACCAAGACAACAGGTCAACGACACAATGATAGACTCCCGCTTTCCAAGCATTTCCTTATATTCCTAATTGCAATGTTATTCATCAACTTCGGAAGAAACTCTACTGCTCTGACACTTTCGCAATATCTCACGTTGGATGAAGGTTTCGGCGTGTCCAGCAGTCTCCTGAGTTATATCGCAAATACAGGTTCAGTCGCAGTCTTCATACTGGGTTTCTATGTAAAGGGACTATCCAAGCGGCTGAAAGATGAGGTCTTAATGTTTCTTGGATCTTTTGTCGCTATTTTCTATCTAATAGGATTCGTCATTGCCAAAGACCTAGCCTTGATCTTTGCCAGCAACTTTCTCGCCGGCATTTCACAAGTTCTAATCTTTGCATCTTCATACTCTTACGCCTCTACATTGATACCACCAGAAGAGAGAGGAAAGCAATTCGCACTTTTCAACGCAACTTTTTTCCTGAGTTGGGGCATACCAGGAACTTTGATCGCTGGCCCAATCGTAGACCAACTTGTGAGATCAGGCGCCAGCCAAGTCTTTGCGTATAAAATGTCATTCATTGCCGCGGCAGCCCTCGTTCTCACAGGCGCATTGGTGCTACTGCTGGCTATCCGAATGAAACGTAACACTAAAAGCAACATAAGTTCGTGTCCAGCGTCTACGGAAACCTAGCTCAATCCTACATGCCTCATGAACCATTATAGAAAGCCCTCCTCATCCCTGTACAAAAGGAAAAACAAGATTTCTCTAAGCCTTCATTGCGCAACAACATTGTAAACACACTCGAAAACCCATCTTCATCAGAATGCTAACTCCTAAGCGTCTTCCCCAACCCCGACCGCATGTGTGGTTGTTTGCTCGTTGAATCGATTACGCAATAGCTTTTCGCCATAAACGTCTTATATCGCGTGAGCGAACGACAAGAGACCTATATGCAGTATGTCTCTGCTGCCGGGAGTTCTCAGATGAAGACTGCTGTACATATCTAATTTGCAAACTTGTAATCGAAATGTTTATTTGCAACTCTTGCCATAACAACAGGTGAAGCCAGATGTCAGATACAACTGTCACTGTAAGAGGGGTCGATTCCAAAGTGTGGAAAGACTTTCAAAGGGGCATAGTAAGTCTACACGGTAACCTGTACGGCAATATCGGTCAAGAAGCTACAAACGCTCTTGCTCTGTGGCTAGACAGATACCAAGGACTGAAGTCAGTCGTAGGCATACCAGCCGATCGAATCTCTGTTTCCTATGACAAAATCGGAGGACTCAAACAACAGATCAAACTGGCAAGAGAGACTATAGAGCTTCCTCTAAGACACCCAGAGCTCTTCAAATGGCTTGATCTTGCACCGCCCAAAGCAGTTCTCATCTGTGGTCCACCTGGAACAGGAAAGAACATACTAGCCAAGGCGACTGCAGCAGCAGCAAAAGCACGCTTGTTCATCCTCAGCTTAGAGCGAATAATGAGTGAATTCAACGAAGCGAGTCTGCGAGAAGTATTCATCAAGGCTAAGAAAGACGCCCCAAGCGTTATACTGATACCTGATCTTAAAGTGATAGCCCCCAGTCTACAAGAGGTTCATGGTCAACCGATCAGACAGGTTCTCTCCTGGCTGCTCTCTGAAATAGATGCGTTGGCGGATTTCGGTCAAGTCATCGTAGTGGGCATTGCCCCTTCGTCGGAAGAGATCGAATCATCGCTCAGACAAAGATTTCAGAAGGAGATTGAGGTTAGTTTTCCAGATAGAAAAGGGAGATATGAAATTCTCAAGATTCTGACTGAGAAAATGCCCATCTCAGACGATGTAGATCTAGGAAAGGTCGCAGAGGCTACAGATGAATATAATGGTAATCTTCTTTTGAAAGTGTGTCAAGAAGCTGCAACAATCACCCTGAGGCGAATCCTTGAGCAAGAGCCAATAAACAACGAAACGGTTTCTCAGGAGAAGTTAGAACAGATCAAAATCGAGATGGAAGATTTCATTCAAGCAGTTAACTCTCTCAAGCAAAAAAGCTCCTANNCTTTTCACGATCAACAGAAGAATACGTGTTCAAGAATCACAATCTCGAATCTATTCAAAACGTCTGCTATCATTTGTCCCTCTTGCCATGCGCTTTGAGCTTTCAGTACTCCTCTTTTTTGTCTATTAAGCCTTCCCTTCGTGCTTTGAACATCGCAATTCTGAAAACAGCCAGTCCCGCAAGTAAGGTGAAGGTTGTTGTTGCAGCCAAATACAGTAGGTTCATCTGCAGATCAAAGCTTGCTTCATGGAGAAACGAAAACCTCACGATTCTGAGGAAGTAAGTTATCGGCAACGCGTTGGAGATGCTCTGTCCCCACCAAGGAAGAATTTCCGGTAGGAAAACGACTCCTCCGAAGAGGTAGAGTATTCCTGATACATACTCCGGGAGCATGAACTGAACTTTCGAGGTCATCAGGTTAATCCCGCACAGGATGAATCCAATACCCATGAAGCAGACTATGCCCAACACCAGGCTTAGGCTAAGAATGGCCAGATCTATAGTCAGCCAGTTGATCGGGATAGGTATGCCCATACCATANNAACTGAAGCATTCATCACGCCATTCAGGGCTCTTCCGACAATGTACCATTGGAGTGAACCTGGTGTGAGATAAATATGCTTCAGCACTTCGTAGTGTGCTCTGTCCTCATGGATCAACATGCTCATCATCATCATTACTTGAGCCACATAAATGAAGAAGGTATTGCCAATGAACAAGAAAGCGAAAAGGCTTGGATCAACAACGCCTGAAACAACGCTGCCTATCAAGAAAATGAAGCCTACAATCAGCAGACCGGCAACAGGCCTTATCAAGTAATAGATGGCGAAGACCAGCGGATCTGCCCAGTTTGTCTCAACCTTCCAGCCTACNNCCGCAGAACTGCGCCTATTGCCACCTCAGTGTCAACCTCCCTTCTTTCTTGCCTAGATTCTCCATAAAAGCGAGCGCGAATCTAGCCAACGGCAACAAGATTAGAATGAAGACTGCAAGAGCCAACACGTTCAGCCAGACATCGCTAATCCCTTGACCTAGAATCGCCACTCTTCTTATGCCGTCTAACCCGAATGTCAATGGAATAAGTGATGACAACAGCTGAATCATGTAGGGAACGACTGCGCTGGTTGTCGGAAAGTAGGTTCCAG
>JABAOC010057501.1_pt1 | contig 10193 bp, 11 predicted proteins | sample 7062161 | NCBI WGS metagenome assembly JABAOC01 (sample SAMN14538625, study PRJNA623070) | marine sediment metagenome | biome: marine biome [ENVO:00000428]; feature: marine pelagic biome [ENVO:01000023]; material: deep marine sediment [ENVO:00002113] | place: India: Gulf of Khambhat ...
TCACGTCGCCAAGACGGGATGGCTCGACCAGGGTATCGATATAGTGACGCACCAGCGGCGGCATCTGATCGGGCTCGATGGCGGCGCGCCCGGCACCCGCGAGCGCCGCGGGCAGCTCCTCGCGCCACTCACCGCCGAGCCCGTCGTTCCATGCCGCGATCCGGTCCACATGCGCGGCCGCTTCCGCCATGTCCAGCTCCATGGTCGGAGTGATGAGCAAGCTGCCCGCATCCCTGTGCACGACCAGGATGGTCGGCCTGCCAAAATCCATGTGCAGGTAGTCGTAGTAACCGGTCAGATAATAAACGTTGTCGTCGTCCGTTATGAGAGCAACATCGAACCCCGCTTCGGCGAGCCGCCCTCTCAATTCGTCCAGGCGGGCGGAGTGCAGGCGCTCGCCCTTCGTACCTGCTCTTTGCACTTGAACCTCCTTACCTGGAGAGAGTCAGTCGCGGGCTTTCGGCCGTCGCGCTTGCCGCGCGATTGATGCGGATCGAGACCCGGCTCTCGAACGCCGGCGACGTCGAGGCTGCGCTGATTTCATTTTCGCGGACATGACGGGGCTCGACCGCCCGTTCGTCTTGCTGCACCGGCGTCGCGCCCTCAGACGCTCAGCTCTTCTCGTTGCGCATCGAGCAGCCGCTCGCCTGGCATGGAAAAAATCTGCCCGAACCCCCGAATCCGGTCCGCGATTCCGGCCCGTCGAAGGCAGCTCCAGAACTGGGCCTGATTGCTGGTGATAACGGGCTTCCCGGTCAACTTTTCGATCTCCTCGGCCACGTCGAGGGCGCGGATGCCGCCNNCGCCGCAGCTCAAGAATATGGCATCGGCGTCCGGGCGATCGATCTCCAGTGCGAACGCCTTCCAATAGGCCGGCGTGACGCGGCCAAATTCGATTCCTGTTTCCAGATTGAGGCCTTGAATGTCGAGCACCTCGAAGCCCTTGTCGACCAGAAACTCGGCCTCGGCGGTATTAATCTCGTCGAGATAGGGCGTTCCTACGACGATCTTACCTGCACCGAGCTCGCGTAAGGCATCCACGACCCCGGTAACCAGGCACATGGGCTTTGCCCACGGCGCTCCTTTGCGAATCTCTTCGAAAATCCGCTCTTCCCCTATGACGATGGATCCGCTGGTGCAGCTGTAGCTGATGACGTCCGGTTTCACGTCCGGCTGAATGCGCGATGCCGCGTCGGCCATGTGGTCCAAGTGCCTGGCCAGCGTTTCCCGAGTCGTGTAGTCGTCCGTCTTGAGCCGCGTGACGTGAACCGCGACGCCATCCGGCACCATCGCAAAGAAATCGGATTCCGCTGCCAGGTCGGTCGACATCAGGATGAAGCCGAGGCGGGCTCGATAATGCTTGCCGGCATCGAGCTCTGGACGGCGGGGCTTCGAGATCACAGTGTCACCTGGACTGAACATGGCCTATCTCCTCCAAATGACCTCGGTCGCCGCGGTGCTTGCAACGGCCCTGCACGCACGTCTGAGTGATTTTTCGGTGCACGGCGATCAGCGTTGTGCCCCAGGCGCGCCGTCAACGAACGGCTTCAGAGCCGCATAAACCGTGGCATGTACCGGCGTCGGGACGCCGGCCTGTTTGCCGAGCCGAACCACGGCGCCCGACAGCCCATCGAGCTCCAAGCGGCGCCCGCGTTCGAGATCGACAAGCTGCGACGACTTGCCATTTGGCGGATTGTGATCGATGAAGTCAAGTATTCTCGTCTCCGTATCATCAGCGAGCGCCACTCCGAGCCTGCGTCCGACACGGGCCGCTTCCGCGATGGCCTCGGAAAGGAACCACCGCATGTCAGGATCGTTTCTCACCACGCCCACCGTTTGACGCGTGAGCGCCGTCGACGCGCTCGTGCCGGCGATGAGACAGAACTTCTCCCAAATCATCAGGTCGGTGTCTTCGAAGACCTCGGCGTCGATCGCGGCTGCGCGGCAGATCTCGGCGAAGGCACATGCCCGCTTGCTGGAACCCGCTCCCGGTTCGCCGAACGCGATATGAGGCTTTCCTTCGATTCGTCCCAAGTACGCAACCTCGCCCGGTGCAGCGATGTTCGCGGGAAAATAAGCAGCGCCGGCGAGCGTCCGCCCGTCGCCGATGACTTTCCCGATCCGATCGGTGCTTTCGACACCATTCTGGACGGTCACGACGAACGTCTCCGGGCCGAGCAGCGGCGCCAGGGCTTTCGCCGCCGACTCGGTGTCGTAGAGCTTGACGCAAAACAGCACCACGTCGACCGGGCCTATCTCGTCGGGTCGGTCCGTGGCCACGGCGTCACCGAGACGAAGCGATTCGGCGCCCGTAACCCTCAATCCACTCGCACGAATCGCTTCGAGATGAGCACCCCGGGCGAGGAACGTGACATCGCTGCCCGCGGCCGCGAGCTTCGCGCCGAGCCAGCCTCCCATGCCGCCGGCGCCCATGACCGCGATTTTCATGGATACTCCCTTCGTGTGCGCTAAGCGCAGCATGCTTGCTGGCTGAGCGCGTGAGGCACGCAATATCCAGGGGCCCGCCATTCTCGCAGGGAAGTGTGCGAGGTGGTGCCAGTGGAAACAATGCCTCCCCCTCTTGCGAGGGGGAGGAGGGGCTGCTCCGTGGCCGGAGTATCCCGGACGTCTAGATAGGGATGGTCGTGAACGCCGAGCGAAGTGTTCCAAGCTTTGCGGCCTTTACGACAAGCGCCTGAAAGGCGTCCGACATGCCCACGCTGTCCATTGCCTCGCCCCAATGCTCTATGGAGCGAAGCTGGTAAGACACGGTCATGCTGTTCAGGTTCTCGCCAGTGACCGGAAGGACCCCGACCACGTTGACGTCGGCTTCGGACATGATCTTCTCGACCTCGGGAAAGAGCTTGAGCGCCTCGGCCACCTTGTCCCGGGAGATTTCGTACCGGCGAAGGTGCGCCACCGGATGGCTGGTCCACTGAGTCTCGCCATATACGGTCCTGAGAATGTCTCGCGCAGTAATGATTTCCGCCGCGGGATTCGCTTCTCGTTCCTTCCAGAACTCGACGTGCGCCGGGTCATTGTTGACCGCCTGGAACGCTTTCACCGCCGTGCGGAAATCTGCGTATGCGCGCAGTAACATGAGGCAACCGGCGTTGGCGCCGGAAACAATGCTCGCAGCCTTCACCGAGGCTCCGTGCCTGGAGTATATTTCCCCGAGCTGACGGGCCCTGTTCTCGGCCATCTCGCGCTTACCCGGATGCGGTCTAGCCAGCGTGTATGCGATGACTGCCATGGGTTGCTCCTTGTTGTTTGTTGTTGTGGGCGGATTCAACGAACCGGAGGGGTCCACTCAGACTGGCCACACCGCACTGTCCGCCCCCAGTTCGGCATGCGCACCTGCGAAGAAATACAGAAAAGCTCGAGGCCGTTAACCAGGGACCTCGCTCGTGCAGGTTATTCAGAGTCGCGCGGTGCTGTCAAATGGTCCCGATATCCCGCATGCGAAGGCCAAGGATGATCGCCATGGTCTCAGAGCCGGTAGGAAAATCAACTCCCCGGGTTGCGAGTTGAACGGCTGCTTCGGGTCGAGCATTGCCCTTGCGCGTGCTTTTGACCTGCCGAGCCCCCCGAGCGAACGGATGCCCTCGTCTCCGTGGCCTCTGCGGGTAGAATTCCGATAGGGTCATACCCCGATCTCGAACGATAAATCAGAGAATTTTCCAGGAGCAGCGCCATGTCCGACCGCCGTCGATTTCTCTAGAGATTGACGTCCCTGCTGCTCGCCACCGTGCTCGCCAAGCCGCGCCTGGCCGCCGCAGTTTCCGCGGGCTTGCAGGAAGTCGACGCGATCCTCTCGAGTGGCAAGACAGTCAAGGCCGCGCCGGCCAGGCCTCACAGTCAGGCGAAGGGGAGCGTCCTTCTGAATCACGGTTATCAATCGGACAAAAATGCGCGCGATGACGCGGGGATGCTGAAATGTCAATCGACGCTGCTACCCGAGCTCGCATCCTTGAGGTTTAGCACTCTGACCTCGCGCTGCGGGAATGGAATGGTGATGTCGTTCTTGCGCATGGCATCCCATATCATCAGAAGCAGATCGGCGCCGACCCGGTTCTTGCCGTCGTCGATCCCCTCCATCCAGAACTCGACCAAGATGTTGATGCCCGAGTCGCCGAAGCTCTCGATCTCCGCATCGGGCCGCTCCTCTATGGGCAGATCGTCGCCGCTGAGTACCAGCGGGTGGCCGGCTACTACCTCACGTACGATTTCGAATAGACGGTGAAGATCGGTACTGTAGGCGACTGAGAAATGCAGCGAATAGCGCTGCTTCTTGTTGTTGTGCGTCCAGTTGACGATGTTGCTGGTGATGAACTTCTCGNNACGATGATGTCCTTGCCGTCGAAGGTCTCCAGCGTGGTAGAACGCATGCTCATCTGTCGGATGATGCCCGATCGCCCGTCTTCCAGCTCTACGTGATCGCCCACGGTCACCGAACGATCGAGCAGGATAATGATCCCCGAGATGAAATTTGAGGCGATTGACTGAAGCCCGAAGCCAAGACCGACACCAAGGGCGCCGCCGAACACTGCCAGCGCAGTAAGATTGATGCCCATGACCTGCAACAGAAGGAGGAACACGACAAAAAACACTGTAACTTCGAACAGCTTTGCGAAAACCTCGCGAGTTCCGACATCGAGATCTTCCTGGCGGCGAATGATCTTCTGCCCGGTGGCGTTCGATATCCGTCCCAGCCAAAACAGGATGGCGCCGAAAAGGAGCACCCGTACAATGCTGTACACTGACAGTTCGATATTTCCGACATGCAGCCTGATGCTGTCCAGATAGCCCACGACCTCATCGAGCCACCCGAAGACGTGCAGCAGAGCGATGGGAATACCCACCATAGTAATGAGCTTTCTTAGCAGGGCCTTGGTGACGAAGCGCGCAACGAAACCGTAGAGCAGGTAGATGACGGCAACGCCCTGCGCCATTCGGACCAGCCAGCTCTCCTGGACAGCCCAGTTGCTGACCTCCACAGCAATTCCCAGCGCCAGGATATTCAGCAGCGGGAACAACAGGTCGCCAGCTTGGTAAAGTTTCTGCCGTAACTGGAACAGCGGCCCGGGTCGCGGTTCCTCGCGNNGCTGCGTAACGAAGTAAAAGCCGAGCAATTGAGTAAGACACAACAATTGCCAGCACGACGGCCGCGCACTGGGCATAGAACTGCGGGCTCGTGGACCACTCGATCGTAAGTGCGATCACCCGGTCCATCCATTGCTCCATTGATTCAGCGTCCACTTTGACTTCTACCTCCTGCCTCGAACCATTTTAAGGTTCCAAACGGCCGGTCATCGCTCTCGCACGGATGAGAAGCATAAACCACCCGTCGCGTAGCGAAAACGCCAGCATACGAGCTCCTCGTGTGTCGAATTATGTCCATTCGTAGACCATACCGTGCCGAAAATGGCAGCTTCTGGAGGGATTCCAGGGTGACATTGTTCTGATCCATGAGCGGTGGGAACTCGTTTAAAAGCGACAATGCCAGCAGAGTATGCGGCTTTTCAATTGGGCGGCTGGCTCCGGTGACAGAGCTGGCTCGGTGACAGTCTCGATATAGTCGATACCCGGCCGGTGTTTGAGCTGCACCCCTCAGACGAGTCCAGAGGTTGACTGATAGTTTGCTCAGACAGCGGTGGCGATGACGCCGCGGCGGCGGGATCAGGGCGGCAAGCCGGTCAAGTAGCTCATTCACGCCGAGATCGAGATGCTGCCAGGCATCGGGGCGAGGTTTCGGTATCCGATAGACCAGGCGCTCGCCCTAGATGCGCCAGCTCAGGCGCTCGAGTGAAAATGCGAATACCTTCAGCGAACTGATTCCCGAGTTTCTCGCGCTGGGCGGGTTTGCGCTCGGCTTCACGTCTTACAGTACTCTGCGATCTCGCAAGATCCTGGCCTGACGCGGGCACCACAGCCTTAACGCGCGCCAGAACTAGTGCATCACGCGGCCGCCGTCGAACAGGATCGTCTGGCCGGTGACGAAGGCGGTCGACCCGGAGGCCAGCAGCATCACGAAGGCCGAGGTTTCCTGCATCGTGGTCATGCGCTCCAGCGGCGTCGTTTCGAGGACCTCCTGCAGCTGCTCGGCGGTAAACAGCTCGCGCACCAGCGGCGAGTCGACAAAACCGAGACCGATGCCGTTGACGCGCACTTTCGGAGCGAGTTCGAGCGCCATGCACTTGGTCAGCATGTTGAGCCCGGCCTTGGTGGCGCAATAATCGGCCGCATTGGCTCTGCCGAGGATGGCGGTGCAGGCCGAGATATTGACGATGACGCCGCCGTCACCGTCTGTCATTCGGCGCGCAACGGCCTGCGAGACGAGAAACGGGCCCTTCAGATTGACTGCGTAAACGTTGTCCCAGTCCGCTTCGGAAATGTCGAGAAAAGGCCCGCCGCGGTGGAGGCCGGCATTGTTGACGAGTACATCGATCGCGCCGAAAGTCTGCATCGTGCGCTCGACCATCGCCGCGACCGCCGCCGGGTCGGCAACGTCGGCTTTGCAGGCGATCGCCTTGCCGCCTTGTTGCTCGATGGCTTCGACCACGCTATCCGCCTCGCGCGCCGAGTGCGCGTAATTGACGCACAGATAGGCCCCCGCGGCGGCAAAGTCGAGCGCAATCTGGCGGCCGATGCCACGACCCGCGCCGGTAACCAGCACGGTCTTGCCTTTGAATTCGGACACCCCATATTTCTCTGCGTTTTTTTAGCGATCATAAACGAATAGCAGCATGCACACTAACCGGCGTCGGCGCGAAACCGCTGCTTAGCGAGGCATAAAGCCGCGAACCATAATCCATCGGGTCGTCGACAGCAGGGCTCCCGCTTGCGCGGGGATGACTTCGAATTGATGCTGGCGAGGACCTCGTCGTAACGAGCCGCAAAAAAAAGCGCCGGCTCGAGGCCGGCGCGGTCAGCGAAGAAAGCCGCCTGGCGACTCGAAAGGTAATCGTTCAGATCGGACAGGATGTTTGCCTCGTCGACCTCGGCACCCAGCTTGATCATGGCGTCGGCAAAGCGGCCGACGATGTCATTTCGGATCTCCCCTGCGGGTAACCGATTGCTACTGAACTCCCTCGATCCTGCTCACCACATGACGACAACTTAATGTTCCGAACACGCGCGGGTAACCGCCGCTTCATTACCATGCGCGCTCATCATTCGCTTGCACAGGAGCGAGTCAGTGACAAAGCATGGTGCGCGGCTCATTGTCGGTCTGGCTGCCGGAGTCATGGTGGGCACAGCGGCGCTGGGGAGCTGGATTTTAGGCGATCGCGCTTCGGACTCGCCCTCCCCGATGACGGACAACGTGCGCGTCATCGACGATCGAAAGCTGCCGGAGAAGTGGGCCATCAACGCCGCCTACGGTCGCGGTGCTCTCAGCAACCTTCGCGCGGCACTCACCGAGATCGCCGATGACGACGCCGAGGAAGCGAGAAAGCGCATCGTCTTAGCGCAGTCGCTGCTCGCGAAGATCGAGCCCCAGCGATCCAACCAGCAATCCAACCAGCAATCCAAAACCGTCGTCGTCCCGCCGGATGCGCAAAACACGGCTGTCGCCGGCGACATCGAGCTCCCGGAAGACTTGATTCTGATTCATTCGGAGGTACGCCTGCTCGGTGCCGTGGACCCGCAGCACACCGTGCGGGCGAAGCTGGAGAGAATTCGCAGCGAGCTGGCGATGAACGATCACGAGGCCATCATCGCCGCGCTCGATTCATTGAATGTTCCGCTGACCTACACCCGAGTCGATCTGCCTCTGTCCGAAACCGTCACCCTGGTGAACGGGGTCCTGCAGGCGTTTGACGCCCGGGATGCCGAGCTGGCCCGGTCGAAGCTTATGCAGGTCGAGGACGCGTTGCTCATCAATACGGTCTACGTAGGAATCGAGGATGCGCCCGTCGAATCGACGAGCGTGAATGATGCCGGTTGAGATTATCAGCGGTTGGAGGAGTCATGTTGATCTTGAACAGAAAAATGGGCCAGTCCATCCATGTGGGTGACTCCGTGATCGTCACGGTGCTGGGCGTATCGCGTGGCCAGGTGAAGATCGGAATCGAGGCGCCCAAGGAGCTCTTGGTTCATAGGGACGAAGTGTACCGGCGTATTCAGGAGGGGGAGGCGCGAGAGAGTTCCAAGCCGGCCACCACCTGACGGGTGGCCCGGTGCCGTATCCATTCGGATAGATGAACAATAACAGGGATGAAGGCCAGCCACGGAAGGCAATTTTTCCTCAGCCGTTCGTGCCTCCGGAGTCAGTTCCCACCTGCACCATCCGCCGCCGTGTGCCGCCACTTCCACGATTTCGGCGATCCAGACCAATCTGCTCCATGTGCGTCATGGCGTGCGCATTTGAGGCCGATGCTTCTCGGCCCGATATCGGCCGCGAACGTGCCGGTGCTTGAAACTTCCGTGCCGTTGGGGTGGGAGATTACCGACTTCGGGCACAAGGCGGACGTGCAGGGAAACCCGCCGGGAATCACATGAGGCAGTCCGATAGAGGGGCGGTTTTGACGGGCGCTATCGGCAACGCGCTCGAATGGTACGACTTCGCGGTTTTCGGGTTCTTTGCCGCGGCTATCAGCAAGCAGTTTTTTCCGTCCGATGATCCACTCGCAGGATTGATCAACACCTTCGGGGTATTCGCCGCTGGCTACTTCATGCGGCCTATCGGCGGCATTCTGTTTGGCTGGATGGGCGATCGACTGGGCCGCAGTCGTGCACTGCGTGCGTCAATGTCGGTCACCAGGGGCTCCGCCCCGCGCACGAGAACTTGCACCGGGAAGCCGAAAAAAATCCGGATCGAAGCGGGAATGTGATACCGATCTTTCACAACGAGCCGGCCCAACGGTTCGAAGCCGGGTCGACGCGGTTGATCGTCAACGTACCCTTCTTTCGAGGAGCAAGCCGGTCAATTCAAGATTCGCGAACGTTGTATTTGGAAAAGTTGATTTTCCTGGAAGCTGCAGTATTCTATCTCCCCCACCGTACCGTTGACGAAGGCGCAATTCATTCGGTTGACGATGGTACGGTAAGTTGATTTCCTTGGACGACCACGCTGCGCTGAGCGCGGTTCGTCCTGGAATAAAAATCGAGAAAGGAGGACGCCATGGTCCACAAAATGGTGGGTCCGGATCAACGCGATCGAGAAGACACGATGTTGACACCCGCCTATGGCTCGCGAGCCATGCGCGAAGCGGTTCCCAAATATTCAATCCCCGAGCGAAGTATGGACCCGCGCCAGGCGTATGACTTGATTCGCGACGAGTTGATTCTGGACGGCAATTCACGGCTCAATCTGGCTACCTTCGTCACCACATGGATGGATGACGAGGCCCGGCAGTTGATGACGGAAACGTTCGACAAGAACATGATCGACAAAGATGAGTATCCGCAGACCGCTGAGATCGAGCTGCGGTGCGTCAACATGCTGGCCCGTCTATGGAACGCTCCAGAAGAAGGGCAAGCGACCGGCTGCTCCACCATCGGCTCTAGCGAAGCCGCGATGCTCGGCGGGATGGCTCTCAAATGGAACTGGCGCAAGCGCCGACAGGCCCAAGGCAAAGCAGCCGACAAACCCAATATGATCATGGGCACCAATGTCCAGGTCTGTTGGGAGAAGTTCTGCCGTTATTGGGAAGTCGAACCGCGGTTTGTTCCGATGGAAGGCGACCGGTTTTGTTTAAACGCCGAAGAGGCGCTCAAGCTAGTCGACGAAAACACCATCGGCATCGTCGTAATTATGGGCAGTACGTTTGATGGCCGGTATGAGAATGTGAAAGAGGTCAACGACGCACTGGAGAAATTAAACGCCGAGAAGGGCTGGGACGTGCCTATTCACGTCGATGGCGCTAGCGGCGCTTTTATTGCGCCTTTTCTGCAGCCCGACTTGGAGTGGGACTTTCGCGTGCCGCTGGTCAAGTCAATCAATACGTCGGGGCACAAGTTCGGGTTGGTTTTTCCAGGCGTCGGTTGGGTCATCTGGCGCGACGCGGCTGAATTGCCCGAAGAGCTGGTCTTCCACTGCAACTATCTCGGCGGCGACCTGCCGAACTTTGCGCTGAATTTCTCTCGCCCGGGGAATCAAGTGGTCGCGCAGTACTATAACTTCCTCCGCCTTGGCAAGGAGGGCTATCGGCAAATCCATCAAACCAGCCAGGATGTGGCGTTGTACCTGT
>JABAOC010008599.1_pt1 | contig 10192 bp, 5 predicted proteins | sample 7062161 | NCBI WGS metagenome assembly JABAOC01 (sample SAMN14538625, study PRJNA623070) | marine sediment metagenome | biome: marine biome [ENVO:00000428]; feature: marine pelagic biome [ENVO:01000023]; material: deep marine sediment [ENVO:00002113] | place: India: Gulf of Khambhat ...
AAAAACTTTATCTTCAAATTTCAAAGGTCGCCTAATATTGTGAAATATTCGAGCTGAATTTTTTATCTCAGGATATTCATCTTTCAGTGCAACTGCAAGTGGCCCAGGTCCTGCGACTGAATAACTATTTTTTTCAGGCCAGACTTGTAAGACCCTATAAATATTGTCAGCATTCTCATGAAATCGATCATAACTTAATTCATTTTGAATCCACAATAGAATGATGATCGTACAAGCCATTCCAACCGCAAGTCCCAAAATATTGATAAAAGAATACGTTTTGTATTTTGAGAGATTTCGAAAAGCGATTTTTAGATAGTTTTTGAACATGATTTCTCCTTCTCGTGAAACGTCAAACGTGAAACGTGAAACAGATCATGGGTATTGGGTACGTCTGCCGTTTCACGTTTGACGTCTCCCATTTTTAAGATTTTGAAAATTAGTATTGCATTCCTAATGAACTGGAAAAACCAGAAAAAATATATCTCAACAATCCCAATCAAATTTATGACATCAGTCCCAACGGCAAAGAAAATCCTGGAAATATTAGAGAAACCTTCTTCATGAATATGCTCTCGCAGTTCCATTCTGTTAAGCTGCAGAAATTCGGTGACTTCATCGTTGATGATAAATATATTTTTGAAGTCAGTGGTAGAAAAAAAGGATTCAGCCAGATAAAAGACATTTCCAATTCATTCCTTGCTGTTGATGATATTGAAATTGGCATTGGCGATAAAATTCCTATCTGGTTGTTTGGATTTCTCTATTAATAGTCTTTGTGCAGAGCGCAGAGAGCATGGCGCATAGTGTCTTTTTCGCTGTGCGCCATGCGATTATTCGTATCTCAAACTCTCAACGGGATTTGTCAGCGCTGCTTTTATCGATTGATAACTCACCGTAATCAAAGCAGCTGCAAAGGCAATTACCATTGCTAACACAAAAGTCTAAATTCCAACATTCGTTCGATACGCAAAATTATTATCCTGTCCAGACATACCGATGATTGCAGTATTCGTGTCCTTGCATTAGAGTTTTGTCCCTTACCAACTTAATTTTAGGATTAAATCCTTCAGCCCAGGCATAATCACCCCAACATACGGCTGCGTATCCAATATCTCCCGCTTTCGCATCGAGAAAAGTTGTAGCCCAGATGCATTCGGTTACTTTGAGCTCAAATGCTTTGTCCGTGTCTTCGACCACCTCTTTTGTTAATACGTTTTTAAAAGCGTTTGGATTACTAAATTGTGCAGTATAAGTTTTTAAATTTTTATCAGTCGCTTTTTCTGCCTGAGTTTGTCCATATCGCCTCATATCTTCAGTAGTAAATTTTTTCAGTAATTCTATGGTTTTCTCTTTTCCGAATTCCTTTTCAAGAGCCCTGGCTAACTTGATATATTCCCTATATCTTGTAGCAAAAAATTGTTTATATGTTAGCTTTTTCGGATACTCCTGATCGAACTTATGTTTTTCCTCTTGAAATATGGATTCATTATCTGATGGAGCAAGGGCAAGAAGTTTTCCGCCGCCAAGACATAAGGCGGAACATGCAGGTACTGCCCTGGTGATAAATTCCCTGCGGCTCGGTTCGAATAATTTTGATTTTTTCATAAGACCTCCAAAGTTTAATTTTACTATCGTTGTTTGACTTTTTTCTCTATGTCATTTAAATTTATTGTAAAAGTGACTATTCTTTCAGAATCAGGTTCTGGATTGGATTTCTCAAATTCAATGGCTTTCTGATAGTAGTTTTTGGCAGAATCGTAATCATTCACACGTTCATAAATTCTGCCTAAATATAACTGAGTCATAGATGATTTTGGATAATTCATAACATACTGTTTTGCAATTTCTAAGGCTTCATTGAATTTCTGCTCTCCATTTAAACTATTGATGAGATTCATATATGCCCATTCTGTAATTTTGATTTCATATCCATATTTCTTTGTAAGATTTTTATAAAAAGATTCAATAGCCTGTATTCCCTCGTTAATCTTTTCAAAAGGCATTCGCCAATCCGAATAAATAGATTTGAGACCTTCGAAAATAGCTTTGTACGGTACAAATGAATGTCCTTCGTCGGGAATTTCTATATAATCAAATAGAAAGCCTGGAATAAGTTTTTCTTTCATAATTGGAACAAAGCCATCTCTAACTGAACGGCCGATACTTCCACCTTCAAGAGTTCCAGCAGTTATAGTGAGTTTTTTTGATAATACCTTGTGATTAGAAAGAATTGAATCCGTCCGAGCGACATACAGATCTTTATCCCACCAAAGACTGGGACTTATTGCCAAATAAGCGGAAAAAAGATCAGGATTTTCAAAAAATGTATGTACAGTAAATAATCCGCCAAATGACCAGCCAGCAAGGATTCTATATGGTTGTGTCTTATAATTTGAATCCATAAGCGGAATTAACTCAAATGACAGGAATTTTGTAAACTTGTCAGCTTTTCCACTCGTTGGATACCGTAAATTTCCTAACTGTTCGGGCGCATACGTTGGGGTGTAATCTCTGTTTCTATCAACATTTACGATGCCAACAACAATCATTTGTGGGATTGGATTATTGTAAATATATCCACATTCAGATAAAAAATTTACTGCACCAATTGCCTGATGAAAAAAGAACTCTCCATCTAAAACATATAAAACTGGATATTTTGCTTTAGATTCTTCATAATCTTTTGGAAGCCTTATTAGAATTGTGCGATCTTCATTTAGAATATCTGAATGGATCACAATCTTTTCACCGATAATGATCTTTTCGGGCTTCGATTTACAGTTAATAGAATCAGGATTAAAAAATAAAATAGTGATGAAAAAAATCCCACTGATTAAGGTTGAAATATTATTTTTTCGTTTCATTGTGATTCCTTGTTATTTGTTTGATTTTAGTTTTAGGTTTTGTATTTGCATAGGGCAGGGAGCATGGCGAATAGCATTTTTTTCGCTATGCCCTATGCGCCATGCGTTTACTCATATCTCAAACTTTCCACAGGATTCGCCAGCGCCGCTTTTATCGATTGGTAACTCACCGTTAGCAGTGCAATGAACAAAGCTATTCCCGCCGACATGATGAAAGTTGTCCAGGTGATATTTGTCTTGTAAACGAAATTTTGCAACCATTTGCCCATAACGTACCAGGCAACGGGCCAGGCAATGACATTAGCGACCAGCACCCATTTTGTAAATTCTTTTGAGATTAGCAGAATAATTCCTGGCACTGATGCGCCGAGTACTTTTCTAACCCCTATTTCTTTGGTGCGTTGCTCTGCCATGAAAGAAGCCAAACCAAACAGACCGAGACAGGATATGATAACCGCCAGTAATGCAAAGCTGTTAAGAAGCGTACCAGTCCGTTCAATATTACGATACCCTTGCTCGAATTCTTCATCGAGTAAGACGGCTTCGAAAGGATAATCTGGCAGAATTCTATTCCATGTTACCCTGATGAATTTCATGGTAGATGGAATAGCTTTAGGCGAAATTCGGACATATATGTTTTTGCACCCATTCGGACTCAGTCGAAGGACAAGTGGTTCAATTTGATGAATAAATGTACGGAAATGGAAGTTTTTCACAACACCGATAATTTTATATGTCCGATTCATCTGGCTCAGCTCAGCGCCCTCGGCTGTTTTGAGTTCCATTAATTTCATCATTTCTTCGTTGATAAGACAGCTCGCTGTTGCATCTGTTGCATACTCACTGGAAAAATCCCTGCCTTCTACCAGTTGAATTTGAAAGGTCTTGACAAATTCATAATCTATACTATTGTAGGAAATTGATATTTCCTTTTGCCTGGGATCATCGCCTTTCCAATGGAAACCACTCTGGTGCCAGGAGAAATGCGGCATGGCGACTGCTGTTCCAGTTACATCCAGTATCCTTGTGTTGCTCAACAATTCCCTTCTAAAAACAGGATAATGTTTTACACTTCCGCCTTGCATAGAAATATGAACCAATTGTTCTTTACTATACCCAATGTCTGCATTCTGGATAAATCCGATCTGCCTATGAACGACCAGCATACCAATCATCAATAAGATTGAGAAAGAGAACTGGATCACCACCAATGTTTTTCTTAACGTCATGCCTTTTGTACCAGATTTAAGCTCTCCTTTGAGCACCTTCACTGGACGGAACTTAGAAAGAAAAAATGCTGGATAGATACCTGCAGCTAATCCTGTAAGGAATGTGAACAAAATAGTAAATGGAATAACTGACCAATCGCTCAAGTTGATTTCTTTGGAAGTTAATGTATTAAAAAATGGAAGCAGCATATAGACCAACATAATCGCTGCGATGAGTGCGATGAAAGAGAAGATGAGAGATTCCCCGATGAATTGGAAGATGATGTGATTCCGAAGTGCTCCTGAAATTTTACGCATCCCTATCTCTTTGGCACGGTTGGCTGATCGTGCAGTTGATAAATTTATAAAATTGAGACAAGCAATGACTAAAATAAAAACAGCAATCGCAGAGAAAATATATACATACATAATATCAGAATAAAAAACAAAATGTCGCTTTTGAAACGGTAACACAGTTAGCTTGTGCTGCTTTGGACCGCCATGAGTTGGGAGAAAATCCGCAATCTTCTTATTAACCTCTTGCACATTGCAATCTGCCTGGAACTTGATAAATGTGTAAGGAAAAAAATTTCCCCAACTTGTAAACCACTCTCCAGATATAGTTATTTGAAAAGCTATTGGTACAAGCATATCAAATTGCAGCGTGGAGTTATGGGGAAGGTTTTCTATCACACCCGTTACTGTAAATACATACTCATGATTTAGGGTTAAAATTTTCCCCAGGGGATCCTCACCAGCAAAGTATTTTACCGCTGTAGCCCTTGTGATAACAATAGAGTGAGGATTTTCGAGCGCTGTCTCAGGATCGCCTTTGATAAATGGGAAAGTAAACATTTTCAAAAAGGATGGATCAACCGTTCTAAGCCTGTCCTCATTAAATGACCTGTCTTGATAAGTAATAATCGTGCCTTCGTAAAATCTATGAAAACGTGCCATATCAATGACTTCAGGGAATTCTTCTTTAAGTGTCGGACCAAGCAGTGTCGGTGTTACCATAGTATTCTTAACATCTGCGTGCGCAAGTACATGGTAAATTTGTTTTCCATTTTTATGGAACTTATCGAAACTCAGTTCATCGATTACCCAGAGTGTGATTAAAAGACAGCAGGCAAATCCCGCTGCAAGACCAGTGATATTGATAAAAGAGTAAATTTTATTTTTCTGAATATTCCGATAAGCAATTTTTATATAGTTTTTAAACATGATCTTCTCCTTTTCTTGCAAAGCGCTTATTCGTATCTCAGACTTTCGACTGGATTCGCCACTGCCGCTTTGATCGACTGATAACTTACCGTGAATAGAGCTATCGCTAATGCCAATACTCCAGCCAAAATAAATGTCCACCATTCAATGCTAATTCGATAAGCGAAATTATTCAGCCAGTTATTTATTGCAAAATAAGCGATTGGGAAGGCAATAATATTGGCAATAATGACCCATACCATAAATTCTTTCGTAAGAAGTCCGACAATTCCAGGCGCTGTAGCCCCGACTGCTTTGCGAATGCCAATCTCTTTAATACGCAATTCAGCCGAATAAACCGATAGCCCAAAAAGTCCGAGGCAGGAGATGATAATTGCGAATAGCGAAAACACTTTGAAAATATCACTCACCCTGTCCTCAAAGACATAAAGACGATTCAGATTTTCATCGACAAAAGAATATCTGAATAAATGATTGGGCGTGATTTCATCCAGCTTACCTTTAACGTAATTTACAACTTCTGGAATGGTAACTCCCTGGAATTTTACGATTAAGTACTGAACCCAGGTTGGTCGATAATCTAATACCAACGGTTCGATAGCTTGATGAAGCGAAGTAAAATTAAAATCTTTCATGACACCGACGATTTCACCACTGCCAGATAATGCCTGTGCTTTTTTGCCAATAGCTTCTTTTAAATCAAGCGCTTTGATTGCTGATTCATTTAAAATAAATTGTCCCTCCTTGCCAAGAGTCGGTCTAAAATTACGTCCCTCTTTTAACTCAATTTTCATGGTGTTTAAAAAATCCTCATCGACTCGAATGACTCGTACTGTCGGGATGTCATCAGTTCTAGTAATTCCCTTAGGTACCAGTTGCTCAACGCTGAATCGCTCACCTGGTAAATTCGATGAAAAAGCAACATTGGATATCGCTGCATACTTAAGCAGTTCAGCTTTTATTACCTCTTTGTTCGACATTGTATTCTTGTATAAATCACCATATAACTGCACTGCAATGAGTCTTTCTTTGTCAAATCCCAGATCTTTCTCTCGAAAGTAAACCAATTGTCGGTAAATTGTAATCGTGCTACAAATAATGAAAATCGAAATGACAAATTGAAAAATTACCAGGCCTTTTCTTATTAGCGTTACAGAAGAACGGGGGTCTTTCATGCTTTTTATACTGCTGGCGGGTTGAAAACTTGAAATAAAGATTGCGGGGTAGAGACCTGACATCAATCCAATTGCAAAAATTAAAATAAACAGAAGTAAAAGATTGTTAGCCGAAAAAAGTTGTGCAAAATATAAATTCTTTCCTGACAAACCGTTGTAAAATGGAATAAGCAATTGTAAGAGTAACAAAGCGATTATGGTTGCGGAAAGTACAAGTACAAATGACTCGCCCAGAAATTGTTTCACCAGTTGTCGTCTCTGTGCGCCCAGCACTTTTCGCACACCAACTTCTTTTATTCTCTTGAAAGCTTGTGCGGTTGAAATATTTACGAAGTTGACGCTGGCGATGATCAATATAAAAATCGCTGCGATAGAAAAAATGTAAACATAGGCGATGTCGCTGTTGCGAGCGATCTCTTGCTCAAGCTTTGAATGTAGATGAATATCTTTTATAGGTTGCAAATAGAAGGTTCTTTTTGCTAAAATTTCTTCCCTTGTTCCTCTACCGCTAAAAAAACTTAACATGAAATCAGGAAATTTCGCTTCGATTGATTCTTGAGTATGATTGTCGTAGATCAAAACATACGTATAAACTGCCTTCCAGATTGGACTATTCCTTATATATTCACGCAAATAGTGGATAAAAACTTTATAAGGCACAAGATAATCAAACTGGAGATGTGTATTGGATGGCAAATCCTTAAAAACGCCCGTCACTTTGACTGGAAAATTCCTCTGATCAAAGTAAAGCGTTTTCTCTAATGGAATTTCCGAGCCAAAATATTTCTCTGCCATGGTTTCAGAGATGATAATCGAATTAAATTCTTTTAGTGCAGAGTTTGGATCTCCATAAACGAGATTTAAATCGAACATATCGATGATAGTTGAATCGGCATAAAATCCGTTCGATTCCTCGAATCTTTTTGCTTCTCCATATTCTGGTCTATAACTCAGAACTTGCTTACCGTATCGTCGAAATCTACAGACATTTTCAATTTCTGGAATTTGTTCTTTCAGCTTAGCGCCCAATAGTGGCGGACCGACAGCCCAATGCCGATAGGTATCGCCATGCTTTGAATTAATCGTGACTCGATAAATTCTATCCACTTTAGGAAAATTCTTCTCATAACTCAATTCATCCTTCACATGAAACAGAATTAACAAACCGCACGTTATCGCCACAGCCAAACCGATGATATTGAGTGTGCTATTTAATTTTTGTTTTTGAATATTTCGTAGTGCAATTTTGAAATAGTTTTTAAACATAATTTCTCCTTCTCGGGAAACGTCAAACGTGAGACGTGAAAGGGATCATGGGTATTGGGTGCGTCTGCCGTTTCACGTTTGACGTCTCACATTTTTATTCGTATCTCAAGGATTCAACTGGATTCGCCAGCGCTGCTTTAATCGTATGATAACTCACCGTTCCCATGGCGATCAGTACGGACAGGAACGCCGCACCCAGGAAGACAGCCGCACCAATCTCCGTCCGATATGCAAAGGACTCCAGCCACTTATTCATGGCAAAGTAGGCTACCGGCCAGGCGATGACATTGGCAACGATCACCCATTTCAGGAAATCCTTGGATAGGACGAACACGATGGTCGACACCATCGCCCCCAGCACCTTTCGGATACCGATCTCCTTGGTCTTCTGTTCCGCAGTGAACGACGCGAGTCCAAACAGGCCGAGACATGCGATCAGGATGGCCAGTAGACTGAAATACCCAAACATTGCCATCATGCGTTGTTCATTCCGATACAGCGCGTCGATCCGATCGTCTAAGAACGAATAATTCACAGGATGTCCCGGAATGTACGAGTCTATGGTATTCTTAATATGCCTGATCGCTTCGTCGATATACCCCTGTTTCACTCGAACGGCGATGGTATTCCCCTCGATGGGCCGAATATATGTGATGATCGGCTTCACACGGACATGAAGCGGTTCGTAGTTGAAATCTTTCACCACGCCGATCACGCGCCCCCGGCGACCGCCGAATATGCCGATTGGTAGACCGACAGCGTCCTCCGGCTTCTCCAGGCCCAGGCGGCTCACAGCCTCCTCATTGATGATGAAAGCCTCTAAGGAATCCGTCGGATGGGCTACGGAAAAATCCCTGCCTGCTACGATAGTCATGCCGTATGTCCTAAAGAAGTCATGCTCCACCCGGTTATGCGGCATGCTGAACGGATTCTGCCGCAACTCACCGTCAATCTCGATAGAAAATCCCGGCGTATCTCGCAAACGTCCCGTGGGCGCGCGCTTGGACATCGTAACATGGATGATACCTGGTTTCCTGATCAGTTGGGCCTTCAGCTCGGGCCAGTGCTGCTTTAGGGCGAGGTCCGCTGGGATCATCACGATATTTTCTCGGTCATACCCCAGGTCGATGGAATCTATAAAATGCATCTGTTTGTAGACGATGCCGACGCAGATCATCAAAGCCACGGAGATGGCGAACTGGAACACGACGAGCACCTTCCGGAAGGCGGCGCCCCGTTTCCCCCTGGTCACCTCACCCCGCAAGATAGACGCCGGATCGAACACGCTCATGTACAGCGCAGGATATAATCCGGCCACCATGCCCGTAACGAGAAACACGCCGATAATCCCCACCAGATGAAGCGGATCGCCAAGTTGAAGGCTGACATCGTGTCCCGTAAACGCGCTGAAATAAGGAACCGTTAGCATCACCAGCACAATGGCGACAAGTATGGAAACAAAGGCAATCAACAGCGATTCACTGAGGAATTGAACGATAAGCATCCGGTGATAGGCTCCCACCACCTTGCGCAGGCCCACTTCCCGGGCGCGTTTCGCCGCCCGTGCCGTGGAAAGGTTTATGAAATTGATGCAAGCGATTAGGAGGATGAGGACGGCGATGAGGGCAAATAATCGGACGTACAGGATGTCGCTGCCGGGTTCTACTTCGTTGAACGGGTGCGGGTGAAGATGAATGTCAGTTACTTTCCGGAAGTATAAGCCGTTCCCCTGGCTGGGGAGGACGATCGCTCCCTGGTCCTCTGTCCGGTGCGGCAGGTTCCGGTCCAGGAACGCGGGTATCCGATCCTGGACATCGTCGATGTCAGCCGTCTCGGAAAGACGCGCGTACACAAATGTGACGTTGTCCGAAAAATTGGTCGTGCCCCAGAAGTAATCGTTCTCGCCCTGGCCGTAAAATCCACGGAGCGTCTCGTAAGAGAGCAGGAAATCAAAATGGATATGCGAATTGGATGGCGTATCTTCCATGACACCCGAGACACGAAACGGAAACTTAGCGTCCCCCATTAGTTCCCGGCCTATGGGATCGTCATTGCCGAAATACTTATCCGCCATCGTCCGGGAAATCACTGCCTGGTACGGATCCAGGAGGGCTCTCTCGGGATCGCCTTGGATCAGCGGGATGGAGAACACCTCGAAAAAATCGTGCTCGGCGAAGAATACGCGGTGTTCAATGAAGGACCGATGATCTACGGCGATCATTACTTGGGACGGCTGGTACATACGAACGGCGTGCTCGACTTCGGGGAAATCCGCCTCTAGAAAAGGTACGAATGATGGAGCCAGAGTCGAGAATCCGCCTCCCACTGACCCATCCGGCCGAAGGTATAGGCGCTCGATGCGGTAGATGCGATCCTTGAATTCATGAAATGAATCGTAACTGAGTTCATTCTGAACATACAGTAGAATCAGGATACACATTGCCATGCCGAT
>JABAOC010036534.1_pt1 | contig 10191 bp, 6 predicted proteins | sample 7062161 | NCBI WGS metagenome assembly JABAOC01 (sample SAMN14538625, study PRJNA623070) | marine sediment metagenome | biome: marine biome [ENVO:00000428]; feature: marine pelagic biome [ENVO:01000023]; material: deep marine sediment [ENVO:00002113] | place: India: Gulf of Khambhat ...
TTCATGATTTCAACAAGTGATTTGTACGCTTTCTCAAATTCTTCACTTGTTACTTCACTTCTCCCATATCTAGCATGTTCGAACCCGTATAACAAGTCTAAAAGTGCTCGACCCAGTGGGGATCTGGGAGCGATACCTACTTTTTGAGTAAAGATCGCAAAGTACTCTCGGGGAGATTGTGAAACTTTTCGAGGAGCCCGAAAGGATCGAGCTGCATGCATGGAAAAGGCCCTCCATGCCTCTATCAACCCCTCTCTGTACTTACGTGCAGTTCCCAATTCCCGAATCTGCAACATCTTTTCTTCAATGTCTCGGGTAGATATTGTGATTGGTTCTTCAGGTCTGGGTCGTAGGCGTAATCTTATGCGAAAATAATAAACAATTGCTCCGATGATGACGAATGCAATAAATGACACAATTAGTATAGTATTAGTATCAACCATTTTCGTTCCATCCTGTCTTTGTGAAACATTATTCTTTAAATCGAGCTTATGCTCTTTGTCGGAAAGAGGACTATTGTTATAATTAAAGTATGCGCTTTTTCAATCATGTACCTAGTTTTTGCTTGTTCCTCCAACTAACTTGAAAGTTAGGCGACACTTCTAATTCCTCTTTGTCGCCCCTATTTGCTATTGTACTAGTTTATTATTCCTTGGATTGTAAAGTATATTCTTGTAGTAAACGAAATGCTGTATTGGAAGTAGTCCCTCTCATAGATTTGTTTTCCATGTAGGGTCTGTCTGAATTTTCCATCAATATGAGGTGTTCGTTCAATAATACGCTATGATATGCATTCAATATCTTCAAAAGATCACTCCAATCTCATTAACTCACTTTCTGAGTCAATATCAGACCTTTCTTATGAAGGAAATAAGCAATGATCACTCCTCCCAATATACCGAAACTATCAATGAGTGCAAAAGCAAATAGATTTGGACCTGGCGGTTTCAAGATTGTGAATGCAGTAGTATTAGTAGAAAAGGTTTCCTTTGTCTGTGTAATAAAGCGGAGTTCATATCGATACCTTCCGGGAGGAGGTGTAGATAAAATTACTGAGAATTCTCCTTTTTGATCTGTTCCAGTTTCGGTCGTACTAACCACCTTCTTATCATCAATTAGAACTATCTGCATAGGGCGATCGTTTATAGGAGTACCAAGATCATCCACAAGCTTCCCTTTGACCGTTATGTTGATATTCTTCTCGTAGATTATACTCACATTAGGATCCGGGGTTATTTTCCCTTTAAATGATTCATTCCAAATTGCTATGCGCAGATCCACGTCCTGGAATGCCGCATTCACAAATATATGTACGGTTTTGTTGGAAACCGCTTTTTGATAACCAGGGATTTGGGAGAATGTCGTCACAAGCGTATAAGAATCAGTTTGTTCAACAGTTGGTGCTTGGATGACTGCGCTGAAGCCACTATTTACATCTGTTTTGGTTGAGATGGATTCGGGATAGCCGTCCCAAGCGATTTTTATTGTTTGACTTCCTGGGAGTGGTTCTCCAAACTGGTCGCGAAGGCTACCTGATACTTCAATAGTCTCCCCTTTGTAGACAGTAGTGCGATTAACTGCGAATTCTATTATTGTGGGGCCATAGGGAGTAATTTCCACTGTGTACTCTGCAGAAGTTGCCTCATAATATTCAGATACTTCATATTTCGCAAAAATTTTGCGTGTCGTCTCTTCAGGTACATCGGGGACCGATAGAATCGCAGAAAATTGACCTCTTGTATCAGTTGAACTCTCTGTTGTAGGTGATTCCCCTTCCCAATTCAAAGTAATTATAGCAGAACTCACTGGCTTCTTTTGGTCATCAACCAGTGTTCCATTGACTTGGATTTCGCCTCCTGAGTACGCACGATCATATTTCAATGGTTGGGCTATGAAGTCTTGAATTTCAGTTAGACTATGGATTGTAGCCATTTTAGTTTCAGAAGTCGGATCCAAGCCAGATTCGGGTGCGTCTGCCCATATTAGGAAATCACCAACAGGGATACTCCCATTCAACTGAAAAATAATAACAAAATTTCCCAAATCATCCGTAATTATGGGCTCCAATAAGTATATCGATCTTTTATCTTCTGTACTTAAGTACACTTCAATATTAGCACTTACTATAGGATAAATACCATAGACTGAATCATTCTGAAACTGTCCTTGAACCATAATCGACTCGTTTCTCATTCGGTGAACATGGGATTCAGAGGGTTCTTGCAAAACAATATTGTATATATGTGGACGGAGTGGTTCTACGTCAAGTGAAGCCATTGTCGAACTTTCAGTATAAAATGGTTCGCGCCCGGGATAATCCGCCAGAATTATGAATCTTTCGGGTACATTGACTCCAGTAATAACAATTGGGATGTCAAAAAGGCCCGTTGGGAGGGTATTATCACTCATCGTGATTTCTTCGTCTACTACCTGAACACGGATAGCTTCCCCCTCCACACCATTTCCTTGGTCATCTTTTAGTGTTCCTTGAACGTGGATTATCTGTCCGGAAATACCGGGATCAGGATCGAAGGAGTCAATTGTGATGGTTGTTGAGCTTTGAATTATTAGATATCGGTTTTCTGAATCGTAACCAGCATGAGATGCCCAAATTCGAGCTCTTTTCCCTGACGGGATTTGCGATACAATATCAGGATTAAAAGTAATAATAAAGTCACCCTTTCTATTTGTATAGACTTCATCATCATAATATATTTCATCAAAGTCATCTGAGCCAATATGAACAAAGAGCTGAACTCCTCTCGTACGATTGTCGATGAATCCATCCACAACAAGACTTTGATCTCTCCAAAGATACCAGTCTCTACCTGGATCGTAGAAACGAATTATATCAGTATTAGAAGTGATTAAGATTTTAATTACTTTTTCAGAGGTATATTGGGTCGTTTGCCCCCACAATAGAGGCTCTCCCCCTTGATCTATGGGAGTTGTTGAATGGGCTTCATGATTAAGAATCGCTCGAAAGTTGTATAACTTCTCTGGTTGGGTAAGGGAAACATTTACATTAAATGTATAATTATTTAAAGGAGTATAAACCGTTTTTGTGGTTCTAAATGCACCTGCAGTTCCATTGAATGGACCCTCAAGTGTTAGATCTAATCCTTGATTGGACGAAAGTGGCGAATAATCCTTCAAGTACCTAGCATGCACCATTATCCTTATCGATGTCCCGGGATTTGCGATAAAATGGCCTGAAACATCCACTTTGCTGTAATATTCATTTATGTCTTGAACGTCTAACTGGAATGATTTTTTTGAAATGCTACTTGCAAAATTGCCTTTTAAGTACGGATCGTTGGTGCTAGACAAATCAGTGTGATCTAAACTTGCGAAAAATCGATAGATACCAGGAGGCTGATAAGTAGGTACGCCTGCGCTAAAATCACGATTTGGCGTAGAGGATTGGATAGAAAGTGTTTTCTCGGTCCAGCCCTCTGTATTAAATGGGGTTTGTAAGTTTAAATAAACAGCGGTCTTACTTGCATCAATATAAGAAAAATCGTCATAAAACGCATGAAGTCGCACTGTAAACTTTTGGCCCGGTATAATAGGATAAGGAGCATCAGAAAGACTTTTTCCATCGATATCAATGCTAATTGTGCTATATGCAAAGATATCTAGAGAATCAGGGTTGCCCCAGCTTCCGGGTGGTTCAATAATTAAATTAATTGGAACCAGATCGTATCCAGGAACGTATACACTTATCTGATATTTCCCTTTAAGGCTTCTATAAAATGTTTGGCTTGCTCCGGTCCCGTTTTGGAGCGGGATAACGAATTTATGTTCATAATCTGGATCTGTTTGAGTTTTTCCGAACACAACTCCCTGATTAAAGGAGGGCGAAATGCCTGGTCCCTTTATATGCCCCCATATTTCCAATGGATTAGGATAAGAAGGATCTCCAGTGAAGATGGTTCCCACAAGGTATGCAGATTCATTACGGTCTATTTGAGTGATGGGGACACCATGCTGATCCGTGATCGCCTGAATTTTTCCTGTAGACTTGTTAGTGAATGACTCAATATTTGAGTGAATTCGGAGCGGATAGGTTTGTGTTTCAGGTTCGTTAGGTAACATTGAAAGGAGCAATAAGAGAAAAAGGGCTAATGATCCCACATATTTCATGGGAGCCATAATTCTATATGCTATAGCTTTGTTCATATTGTATCCCGATTATTATTCTTTTTAAAGTAAAATTATCGGTCATTGAGTGAAGATACTCCACCTTATGATGTGTTTTCAATATTTTATTAAGTTAAATAGAGTAGTAGACATTTCGTTAAATAATTGGATACACATAATAAAATGGTTTTTGAAATGAGATAACTATCTAGAAGACNNATGGTTTTTGAAATGAGATTATTCTTTAGAAGACATAGGAGTGAGTAATACAATTGCCGAAGCATTTAGATAATCGCATTTTTTCACCTTGGTAAGTGATTTTTAATAAATTGAAATAAAATTTGCTCCTATGTAGTTAAAATAAGAATGGGATTTGTTTAGGTTAAAATGTCCCTTGATAGTTAATGGAGTGGAAGATGAACCACAAACTTGAGCAACTAGCTTCCTAAACTATAAGCAAATTACTAATAATAGAATCTAATCATTTTTTTGACCTATCTGAAATCACCCCTTAAAATCCATTGATTTACTTGTAGAAGGAGAAATCTCCTTTATTGATTTAGAATCCAAGCGACCTTTGGCTTATAAATATAAATTGGAGAAGCATCATTCTTAATGTTCTTTTCAATTTATATCAATTGGTTCCCTTAGAGTATTATCTGCTTAATTAAAGAGAAAGTGAAGGGATTTGACTTTCCTATGGGTAAGAGCTTAAAAACATGGAGTTTGATTAAAATTCGTGGACGAGAAATGGCTGGTGAAAAGATTACTGAAGATGAAATCGAAGATTTCATTACAAGGCACAAACTTGCAGTAATAGATTTCTCCGCTAAATGGTGTCCTCCTTGTAAATTTCTAGATAGAGTGATAGAGGAGATATTACCAAAATATAAACAAAAAGATGTTGGATTTGCGGAGATCGACGTGGATGAAAACAAAAAAATCGCCAGAGAACTTGGAATAACCAGTATTCCATCGATCTTCTTTTTCAAGGATGGTCAAATGTGTGTGTTCGCTGATGATAACGGACATCAGCACGACAGGGTTGTCAGTGCACTGAACAAGAAACAGCTTACTAGTTTGCTTGATTTGCTTTTAGAAGAAGACAAATAGACTTTCCTTTTCTCAAAGAAATTGGAAAATCCAAAACTTCTTCTTGTTTAAATAATAGTTTATTTGTCGTCTGAGCTTTACACTTTTTATGTCACCTAATAAGCTCGTTTAAAAGAGATTTGCCTCTCACCAGAAAAGGTCTTGCTCTTGGGGTCTATTGAGTACAGTGGCAGAAACTTCATCAGTCACGTAATTGTATCCCCTTACTATAACAACGGGAACTCCCTCATCTGTTTGCCCCATCACAAGCTCACTCGCGGCAGCAATTTCATCAGCAACTGCTATCTCAGTTACTTGCATCGTATAGCCAAAAAGATCGGTTTTGCCTATCAAAGACACAATGGGACGGAGACCTGAGACACCGATAGCGACATTTACGGCACCCCCACGTAGTGGGCGTCCAAATGTGTCAGAAATTATAACTGCTATATCATCTAGATTAAGGATTTCCAAGATTACCCTTCGAATGCTCTTTGCACTTCTATCAGGGTCTTCAGGCAACAGTGTGTAACAGGATTTGCCCGGCACATTACTTTTATCAACCCCGGAGTTCGCACACACGAACCCACGTATAGTCTCAGTAATGATAAGCCCCCTTCCAAGGCGAACAATATTTTTTGCACCTTTTAAAATCAGTTCAACATGTCTTGGATCCTTTCCTGTCTGTTCGGCCAATTTTTTGGCAAAATCTGAGGGGTAGATATCCTCTAGACAATATACCATCCCTTCCGCTCTAGACACAATGGTTTGAGCTATCACAAGAATATCTTTATTCTGCAATGGAGTAGTAGATTTCTTGGAAGTTTCAACGATTAATTGCCCAATATCGTCGCCCTCATTCACGATTGGGAAGCCGGGAAGGGGAATGATTTCCACAAACATCTTCAATCCCTTTCAATCATTTTTGTGTTCCCTTTTTGTTTTTTGTCTGTTATTCACCTTTTAGGCATTTCAGCTCAAGTGAAATGTCGAGATCCGGAACAGAATGTATTAAGATATCTAAACTTACAATATCTACTTAAAAACATGATAGTGCTTTAACTAAAAGGGTTAATCTACATCACTGTAGATCGGTGTCCGCTTATGTCACTGCTCGCATCCTATCTGCTTGTAATGCCCCATAAGCTGCTTGCTGCCAAGTTTCCCTTCTAAATTATATAGGTCTTCGTAATTGCATCCTAATCTTCTCGCCCCAATGCACATTTCCAACTGTTATAAAGTCCTTCCCAGTGTTGTATCAGCCCCAAGAATCACTTTTGGACTCGTATTCTAAGATATTTCAATGCCGATTAGAGAGTTTATTCGGAGTGCCATAGTGTCTCCCACGAAGCATCATGACATCTACAAAGGACTATTTGAAGAGGGATAAGTAGAAAAAAGCTTCATTATTTCTAAAAAATTTTCTTAGCTTATCTAATAATTAGCAAAATGAGGAATTAATAAAAATATCAGAAATGAAAAGCAGTAAAAAACGTCCTAATGAATCATTAGAAGGAGAGTTCCAACGTGAGTGAAACGATTAAGAATGTTCGAGCTGCATGTTTGGGTGAAAGCCAAGCCTATCGTAAATACATTGCTTTTGCAAAGAAAGCCGACCGTGAAGGATATTCGCAAATTGCCCGCCTATTTCGTGCGGTAGCAACAGCCGAACGAATCCATGCATGTACGCATATGGATGCGATGCAAGTACACAATGTTGAATCGACCAAAGAGAACCTGAAAAATTCCATTGAAGGAGAATTTTATGAAATAAGCCACATGTATCCAGCATATATTGAACAAGCAGACAAAGATGGAATGAAAGAGGCGTCACGCAGCTTTGCATGGGCTTTAGAGACGGAAAAGATCCATGAACGCCTTTATAAAAATGCTCTTAAATCGGTTGAATCTGGTACCGATCTCCCCGCAAAAAACTACTATATTTGTGATGTTTGCGGATACACAGCTGAAGAAGAAGCCCCTGCGAAGTGTCCCATTTGTGGTGCCATAAAGGAAAAGTTCTCCAAGATCGAATGATTCAGAAGAATAGTGTTTAAGAATTGTTCAGACGTTATAAATTGTTCTAAGCTTGACTCAAAGACTTCATGCGTCTCTCTTATTAGTCGAGATAGAAGACCCTTAAAAAATAGAAAGTCAATAGTTGTATAGTGAATCCCCTGCGAATCGACACATATTTGGCGATATGGACGTCAACATCTTCTTTTAGGAACTATCGTGTAACAAGGAGCTATAAAAATGGGAATGAATGATACAGCTTGGGAATTAGTTCAAAAGATGATTAGAAAACATGACGAACTCAAAATAGAAGTGATTGACACTCCTGTGGGTTTATTGATTGATGCTGGTGTAAAAAGCCAAGGATCCATTGAAGCAGGTATAATTATTGCAAAGATTTGCTTGGGAGGGAGGGGCGCCATAGAACAAAAACCCGTAGAGATCAACGGTTCATTATATGAAGGACTTTTTGTTATAGATGAAATAACACCGGTTTTATCTATGTTAGGTTCACAGATGGCGGGATGGCAAATCAAAGGCTCAACAATAGACGGGAAAAAATTTCGAGCCCTTGGGAGTGGGCCTGCAAGACTTCTTGCCCAGAAACCGAAAGAACTCTTTGATCAAATCAAATACCAAGAAGAGGAAGATCATGCAGTCTTGGTTCTTGAAGCGTCAAAATATCCCGGTGAGGATGTGTTCAGAAAAGTAGCTGATAGATGTGGTATGGAACCTGATGCAGTGACATTAATTGTGTTAGCTACGAATTCAATTGCAAACTCGACTCAATCAGCAGCACGAATTGCTGAAACTGGCCTTCATAAACTGGAAGTACTACACAACCCAAACTTATCATATTTGCAGGTATTTCATGCAGAAGGAACAGCCCCTATTCCACCTGTGCATCCAGACCCAATGGTAGCAATGGGGATTGTGAATGATGCCATCCTTTACGGAGGAGACTGTTTACTCAAGGTTAAAGGCGTTTCAGACGACAAACTTAAAGAAGTCATTAAACTGATTCCCTCAAGTTCATCAAATCAGTATGGCCGCCCGTTCTATGAAATCTTTAAAAATGCAGAATTCAATTTTTACAAGATCGATCGAGGGTTGTTTGCTCCAGCTAAATGTACCCTCGAGAACTTAGAAACGGGGACAACGGTTTATTGGGGAGGTGTCAACCCCAAAGCGATCCATGAGTCCTTTTCTTTTAAAAAAGAAGATTAATAAATTCATAAATAAGTTTTATATAAATTAAATGATCCTTAAAGGCTAAATAAAAGCCATTATAAAAGCTAAGAAAAAAATGAGTAGAAGTGATGTTTTCAAATTTAAAGATAAAGCACCAGAGAATCTAATTGGTAGGCAAGACTTTTTGCATATCTGCACTGTCTCTTGGGCCAACAATGACCAGCCAGTTGGAAAGCATTTCCAACTCTCCACTCAGTCGAGCCGCAAGCCCCGGGAGGATGATCTTATGGTTTTTGGGGTTCACTTTTTCTTCAATTTTTACTTCGTCCATTAAATCCTTAATTTTCTCTGCAGTCAATTGGCCTCCGGCTACGCCCGCTTCAACTCCCAAACCCTCGGTGTCTACTACTAGAAGCCTGCAAGGGACCTTAAATTTCGAAATATCCGCTTCAACTGTATAATATGTTAATGCAAAATTAGTGGTCACAAGTACTGGGCTTTCCGATCCGGGATTAAAGAATTCGCGTATACCAGGATCAACAGCGGCATGAACTCGTGGATCGGAGTATATGGCTTGGCGAAATGCTAGAATCGGTAGGAGTTCCCAGATTTCTAGCCCATGAAGGACGACTAAATCTGCGTACTGAGCGATCAAGAGATCTGTGGTTAAAGATTCTAACATTGCAGCTTGAATTGGATCTTTCTCGCTCCTAAAGACTTGTAACGGGACAGTCATCAGTGGAAACCCGACTGTCTTTTCTTGATCGAGGATTGCTTTTTGTCTTAATTGAACAAGATTCTTAAGAGTAAGTCCTCCAAGAAAACCTTTTTCAAAGAATGTCCCAGGATCTAGAACAAGATCTATTAATCCGGCATCGAATAAAGTCCCAGCAAGCGAGACTAGTTCATCGAGATCTCCTGGTGCTGAAACAACCAATGGAGCATTATAGTCAAGCGCCAGTTGGGCAACTTCTTTCCAATTGTCTTTGGTAGCAGCGTAAAGTAGTGGGCGATCTGTGCTTATTTCAGCAAGTCCTGCTGCCAAAACCTGTGAATCATAGGAACACAAAATAAGGGGTAGGTTTGTACAGGATTTCGTAATCTTCACTGCATTTGCAAAGGTTTTTGGATCTCCCGAAGCTGAACGAACAGCTACCATGTCGAGTGTAATTGTTTTACCAATTCTTTCAATTAAAAGTGAAGAAATTTCAGTAACGCGCTCTTTAATGGCAGAAGGGTCAAGTGTATCAATAACATCGACAGCGATGGCAGTGGGGTTGAAATAAGACAATTGATGGCGCATTATCACTTCTTCGCCGCCTAAACGCACTTGTCGTGGGCCCGTTCCAACAAGAACTTCCCTGACTGGGGGTAGAAGGCGTTCATTAAGTTGCTCATATTTTTCCCGATATTCAGGTGTCAACATGTAGGGGCATTCCTCAAGTTTTCGATCTCTATTGAGTAACTTCGAAGCAAAGAGCAAGACATGTAGCTTCCCCACAGTCTTTACAGTTCGTTTGAGGTAGATACTGGAAGATCGTGAGCGGATCCAATCTTGAACTCATCGTTGTCACCATTAAAGTTCGGCGGTGACCCAATCCGCGTAAGCAGGAGGAGTACCCTCAGGGTCGGCCCATAACATATCCACCATCTGTTTGAACAAGGATACAGAGAGGGGATGCAGCATCATGAACAGATCACATCCAACTACCGCAAGGGTAAATGCGGTGGTAGCTTCCCATAAGGGTC
>JABAOC010001946.1_pt2 | contig 10189 bp, 10 predicted proteins | sample 7062161 | NCBI WGS metagenome assembly JABAOC01 (sample SAMN14538625, study PRJNA623070) | marine sediment metagenome | biome: marine biome [ENVO:00000428]; feature: marine pelagic biome [ENVO:01000023]; material: deep marine sediment [ENVO:00002113] | place: India: Gulf of Khambhat ...
TCCGCCAAGTATTGCGAGAGGGACGGCCATAAGGGGGTCTGGCTCCGTTCCAAGCCGTGCCTGTCTAATGGTTGCGACGTGGTCTATGTTTACGCCCAGTATCATGCCCATATAATATACATTATTTCAGTCGACATCGGATATTCTTACCATGGTGCCTATCTTGGCGGTTCCGTAACGGAATACGGTTATACCCTTACAGCCTTTGTCGTAGGCCATGAGGTATGCTTTAGCCACGTCATCTGTCTTGGCCCTGTGGGGCATGTTTATTGTCTTTGAGACGGCGTTATCGGTGTATTTCTGGAAAACCGCCTGCATCTCTATATGCTTTTCGTATGGTATCTCGTGCGCAGTTTTAAAGATGCTCTTTATCTTTCTCGGAACATCCTTGAAACCTCGCAGGTTGCCCTTGGCGAAGATATGTTTCTTAAGTTCTTCGGAATAAAACCCCTGCCGCTTTGCTTCTTCCATAAAAAGGGTGTTTATCTCAGTGAGTTCGGTGTCAAGGACGAGGCGTTTGAATGCCAGTGAGAAAAGCGGTTCTATGCCGCTTGAACAATTGGCAATGATGGAGAGGGTGCCGGTCGGGGCAATAGTGGTCAGAGTGGCATTCCTCAACTCCGGCTGGCCTGGCTTGTCGTATATCGAGCCTTTGAAGTTGGGGAAGGGTCCCTTTTCGCGGGCCAGTTCCTCGGAAGCCTCCCTGGCGGTCTTTCTGATGAAACCCATTAACTGCCCTGCAGTCTTGAAGGACTTCGCGCTTCCGTACTGTATTCCAAGCAGTATGAGCATGTCCGCCCACCCCATTACACCGAGGCCTATCTTGCGGTTCCCCTTATGCATCTTCTCTATGTCGGGCAGGGGATACTTGTTGGCGTCTATGGCGTCGTCAAGGAACCTTACACAGGTTTTCACTGTCTCGGCGAGGGCGCCGAAGTCGACCCTTCCTTGATTGACGTATTTTGATAGGTTTATGGATCCCAGCACACAGGCCTCATTTGGAAGAAGCGGCTGTTCGCCACAAGGATTTGTGGATTCTAGATGCCCGAGGAGAGGGGTAGGGTTGTCACGGTTTATCCTGTCTATGAATACTAGGCCGGGGTCGCCTGTCTCCCAGGCGCTTTCTACGAGCTCATCGAAGACTTCTCTGGCCCTGAGCCTTCCCGTAGTTTTTTCACTTCTTGGATTTATGAGGTCGTATTCGCCGTCCTCCTTGACGGCCTCCATGAAGGCATCGGTGGCGGCCACTGAGATGTTGAAGTTGGTAAGCTCGCGGGGATCCCTTTTGAGCTTTATGAAGTCAAGGATGTCTGGGTGGTCGACTCTCAGGATGGCCATATTTGCTCCTCTTCTTGCACCTCCTTGCTTAATGACCTCGGTCGCGGTGTTGTAGATCCTCATGAACGAGACCGGGCCGCTGGCTATGCCCCCCGTGGAGCGTACTATGTCGGCTTTCGGCCTCAGGTGCGAAAACGAAAACCCCGTCCCCCCGCCGCTCTGAAGTATGAGGGCTGCGTCCTTGAGCGTGCCGAAAATGCTGTGCATTGAGTCGTCAACGGGAAGGACGAAGCACGCGGCAAGCTGGCCGAGGTCTTTGCCCGCGTTCATGAGGGTGGGGGAATTCGGCAAGAATTTAAGATCTTCCATCAGGGCGATGTACTTTTCTTCCCAGTGGGAGGAGTCTTTCTCCTGCGCGGCCAGGGCATGGGCCACCCTCATCAACATCCCATCCGGGGTCTCGATGACGTTGCCCTCTTCGTCCTTCCGGAGGTACCTTGCTTTCAGCACTTTAAGAGCATTTTCGGTCAAATTCATGGAATGATTATATCAGAGAAGGTTAGCCGAGGCTATATCGGCGACGGGCTACTGAACCGTTGTATACTTCTCCTTGACATAATCGAGATAATCGATAAACACCTGCGGGGGTATCGAGTCTACAAAGCACATCTTCTTGCCCTCGGGGTCTTTTATTATATTTCCCTTGTGATCGAGAAACAGAAGGAGACATTCGTTCTGGTAATCGAATTTCTCGCCGAGGGCCTTTTCCTCGGGCGTAAGCTCTTTTGAGAGGTCTATCCATATGGGCACGAAATCGGAGTTTATCTTGTCCGTAATCTCCTTGCGGTTATAAACGTTGTTCTGAAGGAATTCGCACCTCGGGCAATGCTCCGGCACGCCGAAGTCCACAATGAATGGTTTTCTCTCTGCAAGCGCAATTTTGCTGCCCTCCTCAAGAGTGTGCCAGTTTACGTCACGTGCGTACTCTGCGCCCAGTTTTTCATGGTCTGCTCCGGTAGTTGCACAGCCATAAAGGATTAGTATCGAGATTACCGTAGTCGCGAAAACTTTCATTTTCAATTTATTCTCCTCGGACAAGTATTAATTATATTTTACAGTGTATTTGCCGAAGGTTGCCACTGTCGTTGAGATTGCATTTTAAGAGCATGTTGTGGTTTCAGATTTTTGTCAATACGGCATCGAGCACTTCATTAACAGGTATCGACTCCATGCATTTCCAGTCATTACATTTTTTCTTCCTGTAGCAGGGTGAACAGTCGAGTTCTTTTCTGATGACCCGATGGATGCTGCCGTAGGGTCCGGTGCGAGCGGGGTTCGCCGGGCCGAACATTGCAACCACCGGCACGTTAAAGGCCGCAGCGATGTGCATGGGGCCTGTATCGTTGCATATCATGGCCTTTGCATCCCTGATTACCGAGCAGAGCTCTCTGAGGCTTGTACTGCCGCCGATGGAGACTGCGTTGCCCTTTGAGAGAACCGATACCTCATCGGCAAGGCGTGCGTCGGAAGCGCCGCTTACGACAACGGCCCTGAGCGGCAGCTTTGCCGCCAGCTCCCCAAACCTCTCGACAGGCCAGCGGTTGGATTCTTTCCCTGCCGATGGCGATATGACAACATACTTTTCCGGTAGGGCAAAGCCCAGCGATTCCCTGTGGGGAAGTGGAGGGAAGGGATAGTGAACGGGGCTTGATTCGCAACCGAAGAACTTGGCAATCTTGAGATATCTCTCAATGGCATGTATGTTTCTGCCGCCCTTAACTTTATGCGTGTAAAAATGACGTCCCCCCTCACGTGCCTCCTGAAAACCCACACGCATTTTCGAGCCGGTCGCCCTCGTGATGATACCGCTCCTGAGGAGCCCCTGGAGATCGATTACGAGATCGTAGGCCTCCTTTTTAAGAGTGCCCAGAAGTGTACGTATCTCTCTGATAGTTTTTCCCGCGTTTGAGAGCTTCTTCCATTGGTTCTTGTTTATGACCAGCAACTTGTCTATCATCGGGTGTCCGTCTAGCAGGGCCTGGAAGTCCGTGGCCACGACCCAGTGGATTTCAGCGCCCGGAAAACATTTTCTTATCGAATTCAAAAAGGGGAGGCTGTGTACAATATCGCCCAGGGAACTCGGCTTGACTATAAGGATTTTTTTAAACCGAAATTCAGCCATCCCTAATTATTTCGGCGGGATTTGAAAATATTGTCTAACCAGAGAAGATTGAAGACATACGATTCTTCTTTAATGAAATCCCTGACCCTGCCTTCGGGGTTCTTGTTCTTCAGGTAGCGCTTGAGGACTATGCCAAAGTTTTCGAGCACATCGTCCTTGGCCTCGTTGCTGTAGGGGTATACGCACCTCGACATGAACCGCTCTCCGTCGACGGCAACAAACCTTGTTGCGAATATGTCGCCTATATTAAGAGACTTAAGGGTTTCCTGTTCGATAGTAAACTCCTCGTCAAGGAGCAGGTCTTTAAGAGTTACTTTATCGCCGATGGAGACTACCTCGTAAATGCTGATATAGGAATCCTTCATGGCCTCGAGTGTTTCTAAATCTTTTTCTTTAAGCCCTTCACTTGCATCCATATACAGATCGATTACGGAATTCCCATCTTTAGTCCTGTAGTCGCAGATGAACCAGTCTTCGAAATTTATGAATCCCAGGCTCAGTGCCGTACCGCCGAGAAAATCTTCGGGATCGTCCTCTTCCCAGAAATCTTCGTAAGCCTTATCGATAAGGTCGGTGTGTTCGACCCTTGCAAAGTTTATGACCGACTGAAAAAGCTCCGTGCGCATATCCTGTCCCATATGTGTTTAACCTCGAAATTGAAAGATTGTGTATTTTAACGGTTTAAACGCCCATAAATAAAGCGCATATATTTGACATAAACTCAAATATTAAGTTATCTTAAAAAATAAGTTATATAAGTAAATATCGCGGGGTGGAGCAGTCTGGTAGCTCGTCGGGCTCATAACCCGAAGGTCGGAGGTTCAAATCCTCCCCCCGCTACCATGGTAAACCAAGGGGTTGCGGAGACGTAACCCCTTTTATTGTCAAGGATTTAACCAGTTGGTCTGGCCTGACCAAAGATTCCGACAGTGAAGTCCTCCAAGCCTTCCGAGTCTTGCATGGACAATAAATCAGTAATAGAATTGGTGTTAGAGGAGAAGACCTAAGGCATGAATCATCAGAATCAGCTACTTGGGTCTTCCTTTTGGGAAGGCGGTGAAGGATTGAGCCTTAAAGTCGTTGTTGTAGGCGCCGGCTACTGGGGAAAGAACCTGGTGAGAAATTTTCATCGCCTGGGAGTCCTCTACGGGATTTGCGACAATGACCCTGAAACCCGGATATTCGAAGAGTATCGCGATGCCCGAAAATTCACCTCATTCGCAAGCGTACTCCAGGATAATGAGGTCAGGGCAGTAGCGATAGCAACACCTGCCGAAACTCATTATCTGCTGGCAAAAGAGGCTATGGAAAATGGAAAGCACGTATTCGTGGAGAAACCTCTGTGCTTGTCCAACGAAGACGGTCTGGATTTGGGCAGGCTCGCCGAGGAAAAAAGGCTCACGCTGATGGTGGGTCATCTGCTTCAGTACCACCCGGCTTTTCTGAGGCTTAAAGAGCTTGTTTCGAAGGGGAAGCTTGGAAGGGTTCAGTACATGTGCTCCAACCGGCTGAACATGGGAAAGATAAGGCAGGAGGAAAACATACTGTGGAGCTTCGCCCCTCACGACATATCGATGCTCCTGTCGCTTGCCGGGGAGATGCCTAAGACGGTACGAGCCACCGGGGGCAATTATCTCGATGAAAGAATCGCTGATGTCACTTTGAGCAGCCTATCCTTCAATGACGGCTTAAAAGCGTACATATTCGTCTCGTGGCTTCACCCTTACAAGGAACAGAAGCTTGTCGTGGTGGGCGAAAAAGCCATGGCTGTGTTCGACGACACCGCCACAGAGGACAAACTTCTGTTGTATCCCCATCGTGTTGACTGGAAGGAAGGTAACATGCCGGTTGCCGTCAAGGAAAACGCAGTGCCGGTAAAGATACAAAAGAAGGAGCCGTTACTTGAAGAGTGTAACCATTTTGTTGAATGCGTTGCGAATGGAAGGAAGCCCCGAACAGACTGGGAGGAAGGCTTAAGGGTATTGAAAGTGCTTAACGCACTTGAGCGTTCGCTTGAAAACGAGGGAGAGGCAATGAATTTAACAAAAGATGAGGAAAAATATTTCGCCCATGAGTCGGCAGTTATAGACGAGAATGTCGCGATTGGCGAGGGCACTCGCATCTGGCACTTCAGCCATATAATGGAGGGCTCGAAGATAGGCAATGACTGCAGGATTGGGCAGAACGTTGTAATAGGGCCGAAGGCGCGGATAGGCAACAGCGTCAAAATCCAGAACAACGTTTCGGTTTACGAAGGGGTTGTCCTCGAGGACTATGTGTTTTGTGGGCCGTCGATGGTTTTCACCAACGTCTTCAATCCAAGGAGTGAGATTCCGAGAATGTCCGAAATAAAGACTACCCTTGTAAAACGAGGCGCTACCATAGGGGCCAATGCAACGGTCATATGCGGAAACACCATAGGAAGTTATGCATTTATTGGGGCTGGCGCGGTGGTGACCAAGGAGGTGCCCGACTTCGCACTGATGGTTGGAAATCCGGCCAAACGTGTCGCGTGGGTCTGCAAGTGTGGTGAAAAGCTCAAACTCAAGAAGGGCAGATACGAGTGCAGTTGCGAAAATACTTACAAACTGACAAAAGGCGCTATGGAACATACCGGCAATAAATCAGAGAAAAAGAGCAAATTCCGACGCTCTACCTGAACTCGAGTATGGCGGATGTAGATAAAATACTTGTCTGAATGTCTGGCGAAATGTTACTCTATAATGAATTTATAGTCGCCGAGCTGTGGAAGACAAGCAAAGAGGCATTTTAAAATTAGATGATAATAATTCTATTCCTGATAGTCTATTTTCTGCTTATCCCGTCCGAGGCGTTTGCCTGGGGTCCGCTTACACATATGTATCTCGGGAGTGAAATATCCTTCTTTGCCTCTCTGCTACCGGCGGCCGTGGCCGGGCTGCTTAGGAGATACCGGGAGGACTTCCTCTATGGGAATATCATGGCAGATATAGTCTTGGGAAAGAAGTATTCGCCTGCCAAGAAGAATTCGCATAGCTGGGATGTGGCGGCGGGACTAATGGAAGCGGCAAAGACGAAGCCCGAAAAGGCTTTTTCACTGGGATATATGAGCCATCTTGCAGCCGACACAGTAGCTCATGGAAGGTATACGGCAGGCAGCAGAAACCTGGGTCATGCATTTCTTGAGCTTGGAGCCGACAGCCTCATAGACAAGGGATACTGGATTGAGGCCGTGGGCATTGACAAAAAGGTACAGGCCCGGAACGATGCGCTTCTTGAAAAGTGTCTGGACGTAGTAGTCTTTTCGTTTAAGACCAACAAGAAGTTTTTTAAGGGCTATGTTGCGCTTTCGTGCATGAACAATGAGGGGCTTACAGGCCTCTTTACCAACAGTGCTTCCCGCCTTAAGAGGAAGGGACTAATCGAGAGCCTTCACGAGGAATCTTTGGACAGGATGATAGATGTGTTGTCCAATGGCACCCGCTCGGAAGTTCTGAAGAAAAATCCGAGTGCCAACCTAAAGCGCAACAGGTTTTTTAAGGCACTACTTAACTGAGCCCTGCTCCCCATGCGCGACATGCTCGGCAGAGGACGGGCCGTTAGTGTTAGTGAAGCCCAGAGGTTACTTCTCGAGAACATTACATTAACAGACCATCCAGATGTTAGCATTCAACTTGTCGAGGCATTCGGACGCGTACTCGCCGCTGATATAATCTCACCCGAAGACCTTCCGGGTTTTTCTCGTTCAACCGTAGATGGCTATGTAGTATTGGCAGGTGACACATTTGGTGCATCCGAGACTGCACCGGCATATTTAAAGGTAGTTAATGAGATACTTATGGGGCAAGAGGCGGATTTCGCGATAAGAAAGGGCGAAACGGCCAAGATAGCCACGGGAGGCATGTTGCCGGATGGGGCGGATGCGGTTGTAATGTTCGAGCACTCCAATATCCTTGATGATTCTATGATAGAAATTCAGAGGGCTGTAGCCCCGGGAGACAATGTAGTTCAAAGGGGCGAGGACGTCAGGGCGGGGGAACCGATAATTGGCAAGGGACACAGGCTCAGGCCACATGATGTAGCAGTAATTGCCGGAGTAGGATTTTCGGAGGTTAAAGTTTTCGAACAGCCGGCCGTATCAATAATCTCCACCGGTGACGAGGTGGTATCCGAAGGCATGCCGGTCAGACCGGGCCAGGTGCGGGACATGAACTCGTTGCTTCTGGCTGGACTCCTCATGAAAGACGGTGGATTACCTGTCAGAAGGGGCATCATCAAAGATAGTTTCGATGCCCTTAAATCCGCTGTGGAGATGTCGCTTAAAGAAAGCGATATGGTGCTTATTACGGGAGGGAGTTCGGTGGGTATAAAGGACGTGACCGAAAACGTCATAAGCGATTTGGGCAAAGTACTTTTTCACAGCGTCTCCATGAAACCAGGCAAGCCGATGCTGGCAGGCATTTCCGATGGAAAACTCGTATTCGGTCTTCCTGGACACCCGAGGGCTGTTGCGGTGTGTTACGAGGTTTTTATCAGGCCATTAGTGGAAAGACTGTCAGGGACAAGTGCGGATGAGGCAGCCGCCATGAAAGGGACAGTGAGGGCACGTCTCTCAAAGAGCGTAAGCTCTTCACAGGGGCGGCAGGAGGTTATAAGCGTTGCCCTGGAAGTTCGAGATGATGATTTATGGGCCGAGCCGATATTGGGCAAGTCGGGGCTTTTGAGCATGTTGATAAGAGCAGACGGAACCATCACCATACCTGCGGATAAGCCGGGACTTCGAGAAGGGCAGCCGGTCGATGTGAAGCTAATCTGAGCTTCTACTTGCTCAGTTCCTTGCCGAGTCTTGTCTCTACCGATTTTACCTTTTCTTCAATCCTGTTGGGTTTACCCTTTCTGTCATCAATGCTTATGGTTGTTATTGCCCGCTCTGAGGTATCCATGACTACGCTGTGGCATTTTTTCAAAAGTTCCATTACATTGTTCCATTCGCCCTCCNNATGCTATCGCCGATACTTGAGCCAACACCCAGAGGAAGAATACTAAATTCTACAAGCATAGGAAGCCTCCTTGACTGAAATTTCAATTCAAGGATAGCAGAATGCAGAGCAAAACAAAAGGCAAATAAAAGGGGCAAGGTATATATATGCCTTGCCCCTCGGGTTTGTACTATTTGGAGATTATTTTATGGCCTGTTTCAACATCTTGCCCGGTGTGAACTTTGGTGTCTTGGATGCGGCAATCTTAATTTCTTCGCCCGTCCTCGGGTTACGGCCTTTACGGGCCTTCCTCTTAGCTACGGAAAAAGTGCCGAAGCCCACAAGAGTAACTTTCTGGTCCTTCTTTAATGATTTCTTGATTGCGTCGAGAGCGGCGTCAAGAGCCCTCCCTGCGTCAGCTTTGCTGAGCCCTGCGCTGGAAGCGACCTTGTCGACGAGATCAGCCTTAGTCATTTACGTCCCCCCTTTCCATATACGATTTTCTCTGTAGTCTTCCTTGCCCTATGGAATTTAGATAAAGACTGGAATTTAAAGTATCAGGAACAAATAGAGGTTGTCAAGATAAAAATAAAGTTAACTGTAGTCAAAGTCTAAAACTATGAATATACCTTGCAATTACAAGGCAGACAGACTAAAATTGTTTTTGTAGTAAAATTGCTTATATAAACAGCTGGTTGTATTGATGGACAAGAGACAGAAAGACAAAAGACGTTTCAGAAGATATCAAAAGAAAGCCAAATGCGAGGTTTCCTTGCGGGGGAAATCGTACAAAGCGGAAACAGTCGACTATTCCGTCGAAGGCATTGGCATCAAGATGGAAAACGCTCCATCTATTAAGAACGGTGACGTTCTAAAAATAGAGAATTGTTATTCAGGTATGTCTTTCGGCGGAGAAGTGATGTGGTCAATAAAGGATAAGTCTACTACTAAGATTGGTTTGCGAAGGATGGGGATGCTTTCGGGTGCGTTGCAGGACTTCAATCTTTCGGATGTAATCTTTGGACTGCATAAGAGTAATAAGACTGGCATGCTATACGTAGTTAAAAACCCTCTTAGAAAAAGTATATATATGGATAGGGGTGAGCTGGTTTTTGCCGCTTCAAACGACCCTTCAGATAGGCTTGGAGTGCTGCTTCTTGAAGAAGGCAAGATTAATGAAGAGCAGTATGCTCAAGCAGGGAAAATATCGGTAAAGACTGGCAAGAGGATAGGTACAGTGCTTGTTGAATNNTCGGTACTGTTCTTGTTGAACTCGGATGGCTTGATGCCAAAGGCTTGTTTCAGGCCGTTACGGAGTATGTCGAAAATATTATAGAGGGACTATTCAGCATTAGAGGAGCAGATTTTCTTTTCAAAGAGGGGCCTCTTCCTACCAACGAAGTTATTAAGATGAGCCTTTCGGTGGGGAACCTCATATATAGGGGTATCAAGAAAATAGAAAACCGCGACTATATCAAACGAGTCGCCCCACAATCAGATGTGGCAGTAGGTTTTTCGCATGATCCTTTATATCTGTTCCAGGATATTAAGTTTGGTGATGCGGATAAGAAACTCCTGAAGTTAATTAAGGGCAGGAAGACTGTTAAGAAGCTGATAGAAGAGTCCGACATGGACGAGTTCGAGACTCTACGGACTCTGCATGCATTGCTGAGCACCAGGATGCTCGAGGTGCTCGAGGCCCAAGAGGAGGCGGATGACATATCCGTAGATACGGTTGTCGATGAGGAACCCAAAGAAAACTACGAAGAAA
>JABAOC010025098.1_pt3 | contig 10188 bp, 9 predicted proteins | sample 7062161 | NCBI WGS metagenome assembly JABAOC01 (sample SAMN14538625, study PRJNA623070) | marine sediment metagenome | biome: marine biome [ENVO:00000428]; feature: marine pelagic biome [ENVO:01000023]; material: deep marine sediment [ENVO:00002113] | place: India: Gulf of Khambhat ...
TCAATTTTATTTTTATCTTATCGGGATTTTAATCATGTACAAAAAAAGCTATCAAATATTGAAGGCTTAGCCGACATGTTAACCATAACAACAGGGATGAAGATAGGATTCATCGGATATCTCATAACCAGCATATTTCTGTCCCAGCAGTACAGCGCAATTTTGTATCAGTGGATCGGACTTTCGGTTGCAACTAAAGCATTAGTAACAAAAAAAATTGAAAATAATTTGCAAAATTACACTTCGCTAGGAGCGATTTAATATTTGTTTAGTGACCATGCTCAATATAGTTGCCACATAATAACCTATAACGATGGATTTATATTAACTCTATAAAGAAACAACAAACATTACAATAATAATATGAATTCCGGATAGAAAGATATGGATTTTGTTTTTTCGATAAGTCTAATAATCATATTGTACGTGTATTTGGGATATCCTCTCCTGCTATTACTTTTAAGTAGTTTTCGCCCTAAACGAGTGGAAAAAAGGGTTATAGAACCAACTGTAACAATAATAATTACTGCTTATAATGAGGAATTACATATACGGGAAAAAATTGAAAATACACTCGAACTCGATTATCCACTGGAAAAACTGGAAATTATTGTTGCATCCGATGCCTCAACCGATAAAACTGATGATATCGTGAGATATTTTGAAGATGAAGGTGTAAAACTTTTGCGTAATGAACCCAGAAGGGGTAAAACAGCAATGCAAAATACTGCAGCTACGTATGCGAAAGGGGAAATTGTTGTTTTCTCTGACGCTACCACCTATTATGAAAAAAATGTCCTGAGAGAAATAGTTCAAAACTTTGCTGATCAGGAAGTTGGATGTGTTGGGGGTCTTCTCCAATATAGGGATGAAAAGGGAAATGTGTCAGGAACCGGTGGAGGGATGTACTGGAGGTATGAAACGTGGGTGAAAAAAAGAGAGTCCTTAATGGGATCCCTGATAGGAGTAAGTGGTTGTCTTTATGCAGTAAGAAAGTCTATTTATCGGCCAATTCCTGAAGACCTCATCAGCGATTTTTTAATTGCTTTTGAAGTATCCCGGTCTGGTTATCGGACTGTGCTCGAGCCTAAAGCAATTTCGGTGGAATCGACAGAGCATCGTGTAGAAATTGAATTCAAGATGAGAGTGAGAGTAGCGCTGAGAACCTTTCTCGCTATTATAAGGTCATCCTGGGCGCTAAACATATTCCGTTATCCGAGACTTGCCTGGCAACTTTGGTCACATAAGGTATTTCGTTACACGATACCGTTATTTCTCATTCTTATATTTATTTGTAGCATATTTGGAAATGGGGTCATATACCGAATTTTCCTTACCGGCCAAGTACTTTTTTACGGGGTCGCTGCGATTGGTTGTCTATCACGAAAAAGTTTAGGAAGATATCAGTTTTTCAATATCCCATTTTATTTCTGCCTTGTGAACACAGCTTCTTTTGTAGCGTTCGTGAAGATGTTACGAGGTGAGAAATACATAACCTGGGAAACTGTGAGAAGTTAATGAATTTAGTTAGAATAACTGTGAGATCAAAAGAGTTGTTCTAAGAACAGTATCATTCATTTTTAAAGCATATTTGTATATAATTTTGCCATCACTAAATAAAGTAAAAAAATAATTGTTTGTAGACTTTTTATAAAACATTCATAAACGGTATGATTATTTGTAATTCATCAAAGAAAAAACGATGTGCGCACTTTGGAAGAGAAAGAATACATACCCATTTTTTTGTTTCAAATCGATTGTACTTCATACAGAGGACATATACGAAGAAATTTTAATAAATAGGACGCGCCTTCATGATTACTTAAGTAAATTATTGACAAAACAATGTAGTTTAAGTTTTTTAAGACATAAAATATTTTGAATTTTTAGAATTTAAATTCCCATTACCTATTGTAGCTAATAATTATTGGATAGCTTGTAGTTACGAATTGTGATGTGACTCTATACTTTAGTATCTTGATGCAAAGTTTTTATATGGAAATGAAAATATTACAGATAATAAGTCGATTGAAAACGGGTGGAGCTGAAAAAGTTGCTGTAACCCTTGCAAACGAACTGAATAAAAATGGAATTTTTGTGAAATTAAGTTATTTCTCTGCGGATTCAATGGGTGGATTAATATACGATGATCAGATAATTTATAATCCAAATTACAGATTTCCCGGGTTAATATACTTGTTAAACTTATGTAAATTCATCCGGGTTAACAATATCGAAATAGTTCATGCACATATTCCAGGAGGATTAAACACTTTGTTTGGATTAGTAGCAGCTAAAATAACGGGAAGGAAATATATAACTACAATACACGGGAATATTTTTCGAAGTATTAGTATGAGACTATTTGTCTATAAATTGATTTTATACTTTTCGGATAAAATAGTGGCTGTATCTGATTTTATTAAGCAACAATTATTAGAAAAAACAAATTTTTCTCCTAATAAAATTATGACAATATACAACGGAATAGATATATCCCCCATGTATAATGATTTTTGTGTATCTGAGAAGAAGAAGGAGTTGAATCTTGACCCAAAAACGATTGTTATTGGTTCTATCGGGAACGTAAGGTGGGTCAAAGGTTATGATGTATTAATACAGTCTATGTATCTATTAAAAAAGATGTATAACTTTAAGTTATTAATTGTTGGTTCTTATACGAATAGAAAAGATATAAAATTTAAGCGAGTGTTGGATGAAAAAATCGCAAAACTAAATTTGAAAGATGAAATAATTTTTCTTGGCGAGCGACAAGATATATTTGAGATTTTGTCAATAGTAGATATATTTGTCTTGACATCAAGAAGCGAGGGAACCCCTCTGTCACTATTGGAGGCAATGTTATCTAAAAAAGCAATTGTAGCAACAAGCGTTGGTGGTATTCCATTCATTATTAAACAAAATATCAATGGATTATTGGTGTCAACGGAAAATCCATTTCAATTAGCGGAAGCGATTTCTCTATTGAAAAATGATAATGCGCTTTCTAAAAAACTAGGTGAAGAAGCTCGAAAAACGGTAATTAGCGATTACAGCTTAAATAAAATGACGAATAGGTATCTTGATCTTTATAAAAAAACAATACTTTCGTGATCAGTGAGAATTTATAGCAGAAAGCAATCCCCTTTAATTTATTTTTAAACTGAAACGTAATATATGTTACTAATATATCCAATAAAATGAATGGTAAAAATATGAAAATTGTTGCTGTAGGAGATATTTTTCTCGGAGACTACACTATTTGTATCGGTTATGGAATACGGAGCATGATAGAAAAAAAAGGGCATGAATTTATTATTAAAGATATCGCTGGATATTTGAAACATTCCGATATCGTATTTGGAAACCTTGAAACGGTATTATCTGATATTGACCTTGATTCAAAAAACATTATCTCCCTTGCGTGTCGCGGCAAACCAGAATTCGTAAAAGTTTTAACGGATTCTGGGTTCAATTACATCAATATAGCCAACAACCATATCCTCCAGCATGGAGAACGCGCATTTCATGAAACGATCCGAATTCTTGAAGAAAATGATATCAATGTGGTTGGTGTAAATAAAAAGGGGAAATATATCTGTAATCCAGTTGTCAAAAAGATAAAGGATCTAAATGTTGCTTTTCTAGGATATTGCTTTTGCCCAGAATTTTATTACAAAAATGATGTGCTTTATGCAGCAGGGTCGAGAAATGATATTTTAAATGAGATAAAAGCTGTTAAAAGCAATGCAGACATTCTTATCATCTCTTGTCATTGGGGGGTTGAACTCATTGATAAACCATCCATTAATACAAGAATACTGGCAAGAATGATAGTAGACTCTGGAGCAGATATTATCATAGGACATCATCCTCACGTGGTTCAGGGAATTGAGGAATACAAAGGGTCAATCATATTATATAGTTTAGGGAATTTTATATTTGACATAACCTTCTCTAGGGAACTCAGAACATCTGTTTTAGTTGAAATAACGATTGATGAGCACAAGAATATTAGTTATGCAATGATTCCATTAAAGATCACTTCTCAATATAAACCGGTTTTAATGAACGATAAGGATTCTGAAAAATTCAAAAAGTATCTATATAATATTTCTAATCATCTGAATGATGATCCAAATTATGAGGATTTAGAGGAAAACCATTATGAGTACTATTCTAAAGCATTTAGAATAAAAAGAAAGATGCAAATGCAGAAAGTTTTTTATTTAATAAAGAATTTAACAAAATTGGATGTTATTGTTTATGGTTATTTGGCAAGAAAAATGTTCAATAAGTTTATTAATTACTTTAAGTTTCGGTTTGCTAATTTCAATAAAACATAAGAAATAACTTTAAGTATAGATATAAATCTAATATTAAAAAAGAAGACATATCTGAAAGGTGAAATCATGAATGTTGGAATTGTAGGGTGCGGTTTGATAGCAGAAAAACATGTTTCTTTTATTCGGAGTATGCGAGGTGTAAAAATAGTGGGCATTGTAGATAGGGACTCCGATAGACTTCATCTATTTTCCAAAAAATACGAGATAGAAAATTGTTACCAAAATTTTACGGATCTTCTTGACTCCCATGAAGTTGATATACTCCATATTCTTACGCCTCCTTTAGAGAATAGAGATATTGCATTCTCAGCAATTAAAAATGGGATTCACCTTTACATTGAAAAACCGATAGCGTTAACCGCAGAAGAGGTAAGAGAAATTTACCGTTTTGCTGAATCAAGAGATGTAAAGGTCTGTGCGGGGTACAATTTACTATATGAACCGATGTTTCTCGAAGCATTGGAACAAATACAAAAACCTGAATTTGGAAAGGTAGTTCACGTCGAAAGCCATTACGGAATGAATATGCGGCGCTATGATAGGCAGAAAACAACGAAAGATAACAAGATCCACTGGAGTTATGACCTTCCGGGGGGATTTAACCAGAATTATATTAGTCACCCATTATATTTATTGGTAAAGTTCATCGAAGCACCTAGGGTTAGGGAGGTTTTGTTTAGAAGTAATGGAGCATTGCCACAAAACATTTGCGATGAGATTAAAGTTCTCATTGAGGGTGATAATGCCACAGGACTTTTAGCGCTATCATATTCGAGTGAACCCTATAAAAATTATCTTAAAATCATAGGCGAAAAACAAACGATAAAAATTGATTGGTTTAATCGTACAAAAATTCATTACAAGAGTCCTAGATTACCGAAAGTGCTTACCCATATATTTTATGATAATCTCAGTGAAGCAGGGCAATTAGTTGGTACGACAATTAAAAACACTGTTAATATTATCACGAAAAGATATGTGTCTTACCAGGGGATCAAAACGCTGATTGATAAGTTTTATCATAGTATTCAGTGGTCATTGCCATCACCGATACCTTCCGAGTTGGCAATTACAACAGAGGAGATGTCTGAAAATATCATGAAGAAGTGCACAAAAAAACATTTGAATTTTACTCCGCGCAAAAGCTTTCAGAAAAACATAAAACATCAAGAAAAAATACTTGTCACGGGAGCATCTGGGTTAGTCGGTTTAGCAACGGTTAGGTTGTTGGTTGAACATGGATATTTTGTAAGGGCACTTGTGAGGAAGTTAAGTTATATTTCCGAGTTGGAAAAGATGGGAATAGAAATATATTTCGGGGATGTAAGGGATTATGATTCTTTTAAAGCTGCTGCAGAAGGAGTCGATACCATAGTTCACCTTGCAGCAGCAACGAAAGGGCCTGCGAAGGAATTTCTCGAAATTACTGTAGGCGGTGTTGAGAATTTATTAAAAATGACAAGAGATATGAATATTGCAAGAGTCATATATATGAGTTCAATGAGTGTATATGACTTAAAAGATTGTAAGCGGGGACAGGTTTTGGATGAGGACCATACTCTGGAAAGGCATCCAGAAGACAGGGGGCCTTATACGCTTTCAAAAACGAAAGCGGAGAAGTTAGTACTTGGAGAGTTGTCCCGAAATAGGACGACCTGGACAATTTTACGCCCATCAGTAATTTTCGGTCGTGGGAAAAATATTTTTTTTGGATCTCTCGGATTTTCAATTGGAAAAAAGTTGAGAATACTTATTGGCCCAGGAAATAGGAAAATTAGGCTAATTCATGTCGATGATGTGGCAAATGCTGTCATATTGTCTTTGAAAAATGACATCAGCCGAGGGAAAATTTACAACATCGATTACCCAGTAAAAATCAGCAAAAATGAATATGTTAGGAAATACATTGTTCCTAAAAATGGAAAGGGGTTAAATCTTTACATCCCCTATACAATATTTTATTCGGGTGTCTTTTTCGTTGAGGTTTTATTTTTTCTTTTAAAAAGGAAACCGTTTTTAACCAGGTATCGTCTTATGTCATCTCAAAAGGATGTTCATTTTGACATTTCGAGAATTCAAAATGATCTCGGATGGAATCCGATTCTTTCATTGGATGATTCCATGAGGGAAACTTTTGATATATCTTAATAACCGATAATGATGTTGAAAAAATGATATGCAATAATTGATACGTATCATGATAATCTTTCACTTTTTCTCGGTTTTATATATTTGGTCGAAAACTTGGTAAGGGAAACGTAACAGAAATTTATTTAGTTTGATTAGTCCACCAGCTTATATTCATTTACTCATTGTAGAGGAATAATGTTTAAGACAAGGTTTTATATTTATTCATCAACAGGTTATCACATGCATTTTAACGTTGACATTCATATTCTCACAGGGAAATATATTTATTAAGAAGATATCAGATACATTCTGATCTAAGTGAAGCTGAAGCAATTTATTATAGATAATCAATCAGTTAGGCGATTGATGCAAGAATATTAAATAAGAAAATGCATCCAAGTATTGGGAAAATTGTATATAATATTGGACAATTTGTAAATGGAGAGCCTGTTGCTGCTCTTCTTAGAGAATTGGACCAATCACAGTGGATTCCAACAGAAGAATTACATAATTTGCAATGGGTCAAAATAAAAAATCTCTTAAAACACGCTTACGAAAGCGTTCCTTTTTACCGTTCAAGGTTTGAATCTTTAGAGATAACACCTGATGATATAACAACATGGGACGATTTCAATAAAATCCCATTCTTGACGAGAGAGGATATTCGAATACACAAAGAATCGATTTTATCTAAAAATCCAATAGAAAGGTCGATTAGGGCTTTAACATCAGGTTCTTCAGGGAAACCTATCTCGATCCAGAGATGTTTAACTTCCTGGGGATATAATCACGCTAATTCTTTTAGAGCATTGGGATGGTATGGTGCAAATATTGGGGATAAGTGGGCAAAGATTAGCGGAACAAATGCAGAATATCCAAAAAGGATATTTGAGGAAATAAAAAATATAATATTTAATCGAATAAAGCTCCCCACATTTGAGTTGTCGGGCACAACGTGTTTGAAATTTTTTCGTAAAATGAAAAATTTTTCACCGGCTTATATTTATGGCTACCCGTCGGCAATATATTACTTTGCATCTGTTTTGGATGATGAGGGTATAGATGGCAGGGATTTGAAGCTAAGTGTTATTGTCTGTTCAGGTGAAACTCTTAAAGATTATTATAGAAATTACATTGAAAAATTTTTCGACTGTAAAGTATCGAATGATTATGCAGCAGCTGAAGTTGGAACCATAGCCATTGAATGTCCCGATGGAAATATGCATATACCTTTAGAATCAATTTATGTCGAAAATATCAATGATACGATATCGTGCGGAGATAATAAAGAATTGGTGGTGACTGATTTACATAGTTTCAATATGCCCATTATAAGATATCGTATTGGAGATTTTGCTGATCTCACCAGCAGAAAATGTACTTGCGGCAGGAAACTCCCATTGATGGAACCTCCAAAGGGAAGAATCTCATCAATGATTACCACGGCTGATGGGAAAATCATGCATTCAATAATATTCGACTTTATTTTTGAACAGCTGATGGGAATTGGTTGCGACATTAAGCAATATCAGGTAATTCAAAAGAGTCTCAAGGACTTTACTGTTAAAATCGTTGGGGAGATCAACGAGGAACAAGTCAATTCAATTGAGGCGATGCTTAAAAGGTATCTCGGGAAAAATTCGACTCTTGAATTATTATCTGTTAAACAAATCAGCAACTCCCCCAGTGGGAAATTTAAAAATTTTATAAATCTTCTTAAAGCATAAAGATTTGTGGGTTCTAATAAACAAATAATCTTTCGTTATTGTTTGTTATAGAGAATAAAAATATAATTAAATAAATATTTAATAGCAAGGTACTTTAATACAAAGGCTTAAGTAAACAATCTTCTTGTAAAGGTTTAAGATTGTCTAATTGAACAAAACAATTTTTTTCTTTAAAAAACTTAAGAAAATGCTTTATGTAAAATTTAATTTTATAGCTTATTTTAATTATCTATATTTCAATAGGAGTTCAATTAGATGAAGATTTGTTTTTTAGCAGATGCAAATCATCCAAACACTCAGAACTGGGTTAAATACTTCGCAAACGAACTTGGTCATGAAGTATATCTAATAACATTTAATAAGTCTGATAGAGATCTGGGTAAGACAAAAGAAATAATTATTGATTCGATATTTTTAAAAAGCAAGATTAAATATTTGTTCTCGATACGAAAAACAAATAAAATTTTGAGAAACATAAAACCAGATATTCTTATAGGTTATCGACCGACAAGTTATGGGTTCATGGCAGCATGTACTGGTTTTCATCCATGTGTTATCGCACTTCAGGGGCAAACAATTGTATGGCCATCCAACTCAACGATAAAAAAACTCTTTTCCGGATTCGCTATCAAGAAGTCGGACCTGATTAACGCATGGGCTGATCATATGTCTGATGATATTATAAAATTGGGATGGAAAAACAAAGATAAGATAAGAGTATTTACTAGAGGTGTTAGGATTCCAAAAAATAAAATTGAAAAAAAGGTGAATACGAACTTAGTTATTGTAAGCACAAGAAGTCTCAATCCAGTCTATGGATTTGATCAAATAATCTCGGCACTGCCTTTGGTTGTCAAAAACGTTAAAGAATTTAAGTATAAAATATCTGGAGATGGTGAAGAGAGAAGAAGTTTGCAAAATCTTGTTATAAAACTCGGTATGGAGAAATATGTTGAGTTCCTCGGTAAAATTGATTATGAAACTGTAATGAGTCTTTTAAAGACTTCCCACATTTATGTCTCGGCTGTGCCAACTGACGGAGTTTCTGCGTCTCTATTGGAAGCTATGGCATATGGAGTATTCCCGATTGTTACCGATAACACACCAAATAGAATTTGGATTGAAGATGGTGTTAACGGATTTCTATTTACTCATGGTGATATTAATGCCCTAGCTGAAAAAATTACGAAAGCACTTGTTAAAAAAGATATAAGAGAAAAAGCTGCTACAATTAATTATCAGATAGTAAAAGAAAAAGCTGATTGGGATAAGAATATGAAGAAAATGGAAACGGAGTATATGGAATTGGTTAAGCAATTTGGCTGATCTGATATGAAATTTAAAAAATTTTTAGTAATATGAATCGAAAAAGAGTTCATCTTCAATAAAAGAAGAACCCCTTTTTAAGTTTATTTTAAGTCAATTAGTCCTATAATGGTAAAGTTTTAGAGATATAAATGGGTATAAATGCGGCTTTCGAATTTTTATTTTCAGAAAATATTAGTAGATTTCCCGGCAAAAAATATAAAAATATTACAAATCTTTTCGATTTATAAATTTTTCGGAGCTTCCAAATTCTATTTAATATTTGATTACGCCTGCCATCAATAATCTCGTTTGTATAAATTACTAATAGAGTTATTTGGTTATGCATCGATCAATGCACCTCGAATCTCAGGCGTTGTGGCAAAATAAAAATGATTTACGCAGGAGGCGAAGGTAAGAGTTTATTCCAATTTGCCGATGATGAAAGGGACATAATGTTTGGAAAGTTTAACGGTATTTATACTCTAAATACGTCAAAGGGTGACTGTTTAAATATTAAGTTTGAAATCGAATGGTTTTGGCTACAAATTTGTTGTTTGCGCCCAATTATTAGTGATTTTGATAGAAAAAATTAACATGCGAGAGAACAACTTTTATCATACCTATTCCAGACTTAATAAAACAGGGGCAGAAGGTGGAACAGTATCAGGTTGTTCTCC
>JABAOC010056817.1_pt3 | contig 10187 bp, 8 predicted proteins | sample 7062161 | NCBI WGS metagenome assembly JABAOC01 (sample SAMN14538625, study PRJNA623070) | marine sediment metagenome | biome: marine biome [ENVO:00000428]; feature: marine pelagic biome [ENVO:01000023]; material: deep marine sediment [ENVO:00002113] | place: India: Gulf of Khambhat ...
CGGCCCGGAGGCACCTCCCGCCCCGGTCGAGGCGACTCTACCAGAGCGGGGAGAACCGGTCCATGCCAGTGTCTACGGGAAACTTGCCCGCAGCCCCGGAGCAGCCGCGAGCCTAGAGGCCGCGGAGGCGCTCGCGGTACCCCTTGGGCGAGAGATCGTTGGCCCGAGCGAACGCGCGGGTGAAGTGGGCCGGATCGGCGTAACCGACCGAACGTGCGATCTCGGAGATGGTGAGGTCGGTGTTCTCGAGGAGGTCCCGCGCCGCCGTCAGACGGAGCTCGCGGATGTGGTCGGCGAGCGAACGCCCGACATAGGTGGAGAACAGGTAGCTCAAGTGGCTTGGGCTGTAGCCGACAGCCTTCGCCACATCGGACACCCGAAGCGCGGAGCGGAAGCTCGCGTCACAGTACTGGAGCGCGGCCTGGATGATCCGCCACGTGCGGGGCTCGGCGCAGACGGTCGGGGATTCACGCGGCCGCAGGCGGAGGATATTGCCGCGGCGGAGTCGGCGGATGAGGATGCAGCTCAGGTAGTTGAGAAGGCTGTGAGTGGCGCGGTCCCAGTCCAAGTCCTTGTGCTCGAGTTCCAGCGAGACGGCCTCTGCGATGCTGACGATGCTGGTGCGCCCGGGCAGCTCGACTGCGGGGCCGGATCGATACGTCGAGGGAGGAACGTAGCTCGTCTGGTCGAGGCGCGCGAAAGTGGAGTCGCAGTAGCACCAGAACATGACATAGGGGCAGGCGGAATCCGAGGGAAGCTCAGCATGCTCCACCCCTCGGTCGATGAAGAGCAGCCGTCCCGGCGTGAGGTCGAAGCTCCTGCTGTTCGTTACGATCGTGGCGCGCCCTTCGGTGACAAGGGCAACCTCGTGGCCGTCGGAGGCATGGGTTCGGAAGGACTGGCGCTGCGCAATCGCGCCGTGAGCCGCCCTGTGGGCAGCGGCATGGAGCACCGCCTCCGCGGGTCTCTCGACGGCCAGCTCACGGAGGCGGTTCTCGAAAAGCTCGTCTGCCCCGCCCATCTTCGTTTCCCCTGAGCCCGTGCTGGGGGATCATGCTGCGCCGTGGCCTCCTTCTCCCCCAGAGGACGGAAGCCTCCTGCCGCCGCCTTCTCCAGAGGCGGCGGACGAATCACCGGCTCCCAGCATCGCGGCCCTCACCGGCACGAGGAGCGACATGGGGCTGCCTCGGGCGCCTGGAGATCGTGAGGCTGCGGCAGGAGAGGTGATTGTCCGCCGAGGCATAGGGATGGCCGGCACTTGCCAGGTTGGTGACACAGCACGCGAAGAGGCCGCCCATCTTGTCGCGAGGAGAGATGAACACAGCCTGCCCCGCCTCGTTCGTCACACCCGACTGGACGCCCGAGATGCAGCCGGACCAGGTGATCTCGACCACGACGCCGGACAGAGGCGCGCAATCCTGATCGTGGACCGTCACGATCGCCTGCGCCCGACAGCGCGGAGGGGCGGCCGCTTCGAGCGCTATCGCGCCCACATGGCTGCTGTAGCTGGCCACTCGGACGTAGTCCACCTTGGTCTCGGTGTCGCTGCCATAGGCGTTGCTGACCTCCAGGCTGACCGTGTAGTTGCCTAGGCTCTCGTAGGTATGGCTCGGGTGCTGCTGCGCCGAGGTTCCCATATCGCCGAAGTCCCACAGCCACGTGTCGGGCGCGCCGGTCGACTCATCGGTGAACTGAACCAGCAGCGGCGGGTTGCCGGCCGTGGGCTCGGCGGAGAAGTCGGCGATGGGGGGCGAAGGCCCGTGCGAGAGCGTCACCTCATCGAACACCGTGCCATCGTTGTAGCGGGCCTTCATGACCGCGCTGAGGCCGCTCACATCGATCGTGCAATGATGGTGGGCGGAGACGCAGTACTCGGAGTACGGATTCGGGGTTGCGTAGCACGGGTAGAGGTTAGCGCCGCCCCCGCCGGTGGTGATGTAGTGGACCCCGTCCTTGTAGCTCCTCTCGTACAGGTGATCGTGACCCGTGAAGACCATGTCAACGCCATACTGCTCGAAGAGAGGGACGAGCCAGGTCTGGACGCCGGCAGTGCCCCCGTGGGGCCCCGAACTATAGGCGGGGTAGTGGGTGAACACGAAGATCCATTCGACGTCGTTCGCCTCCAGGTCGCTCACCAGCCAACTGTGCTGGGCACTGCCCGGGCTGTAGTCGGCGTCCGTATCAAGGCACACGAAGTGGGCGGTCCCATAGTCGAAAGAGTACCATTGCGCGCCGCCAATGCCGCCCCCGGAGGGGGTCGAAAAGAGATCGAAGTAGTGAACGGAGTGACCCTCGTGGTTCCCCAAGGACGGGAAGAGGCAAGTGTTGCGAAGGAGCGGCTGTGCCGGGTCGAAGAACTCGCGCTGCCAGTTGGCGGCGCTCGTGCCCTCGGTGACAAAGTCGCCAGTGTGCAGGACGAAACGAGGCGAACTCGCGATGATGGCGCGCACGACCGCGGCGTGGTCGTCCGCATAGGTGCGGCTGTCTCCATAGGCGACGAACCTGAAAGGCGTGGACCCGATGAAGGCGGTCTGGAACGTGCTGTCGCCGCTCGAGATCGACCCCGACGTCACCAGGTAGTGGTACAGGCTGTCCGGCTCGAGCCCGACGACGGCCATCTCGTGCACGATGACGGGCGTCGGGTCGTAGACATAGCTGCCGTAGGCCGAAGTCGGCCCATAGTCCACGCGGGAGTCGCCGGCCTCCGCCGTCTCCCACATGATGACGACCTCGCCGCCCTGCGCGTTTTGCAGATAGGGCCCCTTGACGAAGCCGGCTTGGGCCAGCGCTGTCGAGCAGGCGATCAGGAGAAACGCAACTGCCAGGGGCATGAGGGTGAATCGGCTTCTCATGGTGCTGAGCCTCCTCCGCAAGAGCCGCCTTGCGCACATCCTTGTCAGAGCGGGGCCGAGCGAGTCCCGCCCCGCTGCCCAACCAGTGTAGTGCGGGCCAAGTCCAGATGAAAGCCTGGGCGAATGGCTTCTGTGTCAATCGTTGTGCCCGTCATCGACCAAGGAGCAGGGCTCTGCGCGATTGGCTCCACTGCTCGCGCCGGCGCCGACAGGGCGACGGACCTGGGGCAGGGGCAAGCATGCAGCCTGCAGAAGAGCATCGCGGAGCCAAGTCGTCGCGGAGCCGGAGGAGGAAGACGTGCATGGTCGATAAGGTTCGGATCGGAGTCGTCGGGGTGGGAGGAATGGGACAGGGGCACTGCGCCTACATGCACGAGCTGGACGTGGGGCAGCTCACGGCCGTCTGCGACCGTGCACCCGAGGTGGCGCAGATGGTCGGAGAAGAGCACAAAGTGCCCTACTTCGCCAGCTCCACCGATCTGCTCGATTCCGGGCTGGTAGACGCGATCTTGATTGCGACGCCGCACTACTTCCACCCGCCCGCGGCGATCGACGCATTCAAGCGCGGCGTGCACGTCTTGAGCGAGAAGCCGATCGCCGCCAGCGTGAAAGAGGCCTCCAGGATGATCCGCGCGGCCGAGCGCAGCGGCAAGGTGTTCTCGGCCATGTTTCAACTGCGCGCGCTGCCAGTCTATCAAGCGGCGAGGAAACTGATAGACGAGGGGGCGGTCGGCGAGGTGATCCGGACGAATCTGATCCTGGGCATGTATCGCTCGCAGGCGTACTACGACTCGGGCGGCTGGCGGGCAACCTGGAAGGGAGAAGGAGGCGGCGTGCTTCTCAACCAGGCGCCGCACGGCTTGGATCTCTTCACATGGCTGGCAGGCCTGCCGAAGCTCGTGGCTGCCCAGACCCGGACCAGGGCCCACGATATCGAGGTGGAGGACGAGGCCTGCGCGCTGTTGGAGTACCCGAACGGCGCCCACGGCTACATCTTCGCAGGCGTGACCGAAGTGCCCGAGACGAACAGGCTGGAGATCTGCGGGGATCGCGGAAAGATACTGATAGATGATGAGGGGCTGAGATACTGGGAGATTCCGCAGACGGTCAGCCGCTTCACCCGGGAGAACGCGGAGATATGGGGCCGACCGGCGGCGAAGGAAGTGAAAGCGGCCCAGCCCAAGCGCGAGACAGGCCACATCGCGATCACGCGCAACTTCTGCCGCGCGATTCTCTACGGCGAGGAGCTCATAGCGCCTGGCAAGGAGGGAATCTGGTCGCTGGAGCTCGCGAATGCGATGGTTCTTTCGAGCTATCGGGGGAAGACGGTGCGGCTGCCGGTGAAGCGCGCCGAGTATGAGGGGCTGCTGGACGAACTGAGGACGAAGTCGAGGCCGAAGCGGCAGGTGGTAGAGCGGCGAGTGACTGACACGGCCTTCACGAAGAAGCGATAGGGCCCCGACAGCCGAGACGGGCTCAGTGCTCGGGCAGGAGGCCGGCCATTGTCAGCACGCGCATGATCTGCAGCCGGAAGTAGATGGCGAGGACGGCGATGATCCACGCGGCCACCAGGAGCCTGACGAAGCGGTGGCGGAGAGGGCCGGTGCGTCTGTCTCGCAGATCGCTCATCCTTCCACCTCCAGGGGCAAGAGCACGCTGTCGGCCTCGTCGCGTGAGATGATCTCCGTCCGCGCGACACAACCGCCGTGGTGGCCCGGGTGGACGACCAAGGCGCGCCCCGAGCCCCTCATCACGAAGTCGCGGTGAGCGTGGCCGCCCAAGACGAGGTCGACATCGGGCAGAGCCGCGACCTCGGCGTCCACGCGATCGCCGCAGTGTGACAGGCAGACGATGAGATCGGCCTCTCGATGGAGGGTGGCGGAGAGTTCCGCGGCCGTGGACACAGGGTCCTCGAACACATAGTCGGTCACCCGCGACCAGAGCGAGCCGGGGCGGGTCACCTGGGGGGCGAGGCCGATGACCGCGACTCGGCCGGCGGGAGTGTCGAACAGGGCGTGAGTGCGGACCACGTCGGGCGGGGGCCGACGGGAGGGGCGGAGGTTGGCGGCGAGCACGGGAAAGGAGGCCCCGCGCAGCTTCCGTTCGAGGACCCATCGGGTCGGATGTGATTCGCGATTCCCCATGGCCATCGCATCATAGCCGATCCGGGCCATCTGGACCAGGATCGGCTCCCCCGCCAGGCGGAAGACGAGGTTCCCCGCCGCGATCGCGTCGCCTGCATCCAGGAGCAGCGCCCCCGCTCGCCCCCTCTTGAGATCCGCAAGCTGACGGGCGACGGCCGGTGAGAGCCGGTTGTGCAAGTCGGCAGTGTGAAAGAAGGTGAAGGCCGACACGGATCACCAGTCCACGTAGCTGTGGCGGCGAAGGAACTCGAAGTACTCGCGCATGGAGCCGCAGTTGGGATCGATCCGTCGAGCGAACTCGTCCGCCGAGAGGGTGCGACCGCGTCGGAGTTCGCGGGCGGCGAGTCGGCTCGCCTCGGCCAGCGAGCGACGGCCGTCACACCAATTGAGAAGGGCGAAGAGTTCCGAGGACCAGCGGGGGCTGGACTTGCCCTCTCTCGCCTCGGGCTGAATGCGGTCGAAGGTGAGCGGCCCCGCCACCAGGCGACGCGGACGGATGCTCGCGAGTTCCCCCTGAAGCTCGGCGGCGCCGGGAAGGTGCCCGGGCCGGCCGGCTCGGCGGGCGATGCCGGCGGCTTCGTCCTTGCCCGCGCGGCGGACGTCACGCTGCAGAGCTCTGACATCCGGGCGAACCGCCGAGCGCTCGCCCGCGGGCAGGAGCTTGAGCGTCGAGACGACGGCCTCGGCGTGGCGCTCGGCCAGATATCCGATCTGACGCAGGGAGTCATCGAGCTCGGCCTCTCCGAGATGTTCGAGCTCGGCGATGCCGGCTGCGCTGAGCGCGGCCTTGCCCCGGGCGGCGGCGAGGTGAGCGAAATCGCGCACGAGGTGCTGATCGGGCGCCGCGATGAGGTAGGCATAGGCGGCCGCGATGCGTGCGGCGAGCTCCTGCAGCCGCGCGTCGATGACCTCGGGCGTGTCCGCCGAGGTGTGCCACGTACGACTGTGCCCGCCGATCCACGGACACGGTATATCGATCGTCTTGTCGGCGACGATATTGTCCGTCATGGAGTAAGGGGCTTCCCGCCACGCGTAGACGGGGGCGGTCGACATCACCTGCCCGGTGATAGCAAGGGCCAGCGCGTCGGCGAAGCTCATCTGCGAATGTGGATTCACGACGATCTCCGGCGGCCGAAGAGCGAGGCCCGGAAGGCCCGATGGAGAGTCGAGGCAGAGCCCGGCAATCGTGCGCCGGGCCTCACACCGCTGCTCGGCCCAGAACATCGTCGTGTAGCATTCGGAGACGAAGAAGAGTCGAATCGTCCGCTTCGGCGGCGCAAGCTTCCCCTGGTCGATGAGCGACTGAATGGCGCGGGCGGCCTCCAGCATGACAGCTACCCCGGACGCGTTGTCGACCGCACCTTGCTCGAACTGGTGGCCGATGAGAAGCACCTCTTCCTTGCAGGAGCCCGCTATGACGCCGGTAACCGTGGGCAGCGTTCCCTCCTGGATGCTCGTGCGAACCGTGGCGCGGCCCCTGAGCTTCTCGCCCGCGACGAGCCGGGCGCGGACCCGCTCGCCCGTGCGAGGAGACACCTGAAATGACCACCCGAGCGTGTGGCGACTCGTCAGTCCCCAATCGCCGGGGAGATCCCCAAAGGCATTGACCCACGCGACGGCGTCGGGGAGGTCCGCCCCCGCGCTCTGAAAGTCGGAGACGATGCCGACTGCGCCCCTTTGCAGGAGCGAGCCCTTCGCCCGGGCGGGGTCGGCCGAGGTGAAGACCATCTTCCCCCGCACCGATTCGGCGGCAGCCGTCGGCGCGGCCACGGGGTCCTCCACCAGGATCAGCTCGGCCTCGATCCCGCCCGGCGGTGTGGGCGCGCTCCACATCGCAAGACAGGTCGGCACCCTCGAACGATCCGCAATGCGCTCCGCCTTTCCACGAGCCGGCATGATATCGAAGGTGGCCTCCCCGGCCTCCCAGGCCAGTGGCATCATCCAATCGCCGAAGAGCGTGTGCCCGTCGGCCGGGGCCTCCAATATCTCCACACCGGTCAGGCCCGCGGCACGGAGACGGTCGGCGCTGGCCCGGGCGCTTTCGTGGAAGCTCGAAAACGTATAATGACGGTCCAAGGAGTAGATGGCCGCCGCGTCATCCCACGCGCGCTTGCCGTCTATCTCTCCCTCAAGCAAAGCCAGCAGGTCGCGGAACATGGGCGGCACCTGTGATGGCTGCTATCTGAGGATTTCGGTCGGCGAGAGGGGACACCTGCTGCGGGGGAACGAGGGGCCTTTGGCGCCGCCCGCAACGAGGCCAGCCGGCGACCGACCGGGCCGCGCGCGAGGCATCCGCCAGGCCTGCCCTCCCGCCGTTGGAGACATGCCGGCGGGGGCAGGAGCCGCTCTGCCCTCCGTCGAACTACCCCCGAGCTGAATCCTGCCGCCCCGTCTGTTATCATGGGGCGGGTTGCTCTTCTTTGGCCGGCCGCCTGCGCGGCGTGACGGCACAGACGCCGCTGTCACAGCGGTGGCCGCATTCATCACCGCCCTCGAGGAGGACAGCACGTGAGCGAAGCCGCTCTTGTCCCGAAGAACGTCGCCAGAGTCGAGACCGAGTTCCGGCGGATTCAGACTCCCATGCCGGTGCCCGAATCCATCCCGATCCTCGAAGCGCTCTATCGCGACGAGCCGCGTTCGATGAGAGGGCAGGGATATGTCTTCTGGGATCGCGCCGAGGGATTCCAGGTCCACGACGCCTGGGGCAACACCTGGATCGACTGGAGCTCCGGCGTGCTCGTCGCCAACGCCGGCCACGGCCGGCCCGAGATCGCGGAGGCGATCTGCGAGCAGGCCCGCAAGTCGCTGCTCCACAACTACTGCTTCCCGAGCGAGATCCGCGCCCAGCTCGTGGAGAGGCTGGCGAAGCTCGCGCCCGACCCGCTGGAGAAGGTCTTCCTGCTGACCACCGGCGCCGAGACCACCGAGGCCGCCATCAAGCTCGCCCGCACGCACGGCCGGACCGTCGGCGGCGACACGAAGATCGGCGTCGTCAGCTACGAGGGCGCCTTCCACGGGCGGACCCTCGGCGCGCAGATGATCGGCGGCATCCCGGCCCTCAAGGAATGGATCGTCAACCTCGACCCGGACATGGTTCAGGTCCCCTTTCCGGACGGGTTCCGGTGCGCGGATACGAGCTTCGACTTCTTCCTGAAGGCCCTCGGGGAGAAGGGCTTCGGCCCGGGTCGCATCGCGGGTGTCATCAGCGAGACCTACCAGGGCGGGAGCGCCGCCTTCTGGCCGAAGGAATACGCCCGGCAGATGCGCGCGTGGTGTGACGCGCACGACATCGTGTTGATCCTTGACGAGGTCCAGGCGGCGTTCGGCCGCACCGGCACGATGTGGGGGTTCGAGCACTACGACATCGTGCCCGACATCATCTGCTGCGGCAAGGGCATCACGAGCGGGCTGCCGCTGTCTGCCGTGATCGGCCGCGCCGATCTGATGGACCAGTACCCGCCTGGGAGCATGACGAGCACGCACACCGGCAATCCCGTCTGTGCGGCCGCCTCCCTGGCCAACCTGGACATCATCGTGAACGAGAAGCTGCCGGAGAAGGCGGCGAAGACCGGAGAGGTCCTGCACAAAGGCCTCCGCGAGATCCAGAGCGATCACCCCGACATCTGCGGCGCGGTGATGGGCAAGGGCCTGGTAGCGGGGCTGCACATCGTCCAGCCCGGCGGGATCGAACCCGACCCAGCGCTCGCCGGCGACATCGTCACACGCTGCGCCGAGAAGGGCCTCCTCATGTTCCACCCGGTCGGGTTTGGGGGAGCGACGGTGAAGATCGCGCCTCCGCTCATCACGCCCGAGGAGGCCGTGGTCGAAGGGATTGCGGTGCTGCGGGAGGCCATCGAGGAGGCGCGCTCATGAGCTGGGACAACCGGATGAACGTCTTGGTCATCGGCGGCGGGATGATCAGCCAGGAGGTCGCCATCCCGACGCTGCTCCAGGAACGCATGCGGGGTGTTGTGGGAGACCTGCACGTGTCCGCGCTCAACTCCGGCATCATCAAGCAGTGCGAGGAGCTCTTCCCGGGCGGGCAGTTCCACGGATACCCCGACCCCGCGAAGCACCCCGCGGACGAGAGCCATCCGAGGATGTACGAGGAGGCGATGGGCAAGCTCGGACGACACGGAGTGGTCGTCGTCGCCACCCCCGATCACCTCCACACGCGGATGACCCTCGAAGCGATCGAGGCCGGCCACGACGTGATCGTCATGAAGCCGCTCTGCCTCAAGGTGGACGAGGCCCATCAGATCATCGACCTGGCCGAGAGGAAGAAGCGGTATGTCGCCACCGATTACCACAAGCGGATGGACCGCGCAGTGCGCCTCGCGCGCCGACGAGTGCGCCGGGGGGACCTGGGCGAGATGCTGCACGGCCACGCCTGGATCGAAGAGCCGAAGTACATGCCGCTGAAGTACTTCCGGCTGTGGGCCCACGAATCGAGCCCGTTCGAGTACGTCGGCGTCCACTACGTCGACGCCTGGTATTTCATCACCGGCCTGCGGCCCGCGCGCGTCGCCGCCTTCGGCCAGAAGAAGTTCCTCCCGACCACCGGCAGCGATGCGTACGACGCGGTGCAAGCGGTGATCGAATGGGAAGACGGCTCGGTGCTCTGGGTACAGACCTCCTGGGTGTGCTCGGAGAAGAACTCGGCCATGACCAACCAGGGCCTCCAGATCAGCGGCACCAAGGGCGAGTACTGGGCCGACCACAAGTTCCGCAACCTGCACCTCCTCACCGATGAGGACGGCTTCCAGCAGATCAACCCGAACTTCTTCCGCCACTACGATAGCTGGGAGCAGGAGGGGACGGTCGAGTACGTCGGCTATGGCTTCGAGAGCATCTCCCGGTGGCTGCGCGATATCCACAGGGTCCACGTCGAAACCGAGGGGATGTCGGAGCAGGAGTCGCTCGCCCATCGGGAGAAGCTCTTCAGGGAATGGGAGGCCGGCCAGCGGCCGCTGCCGCGCCAGGCGCTCATCGGGGTCGCGGTCAACGAAGCCGTACGGCTGAGTCTCGACAACAACAACGCTTACGTGGTATTCGACGCAGACATGAACCCGAACCTGCCGAAGTGACCGGACCAGGGGCTCAGTTCGAGGCGGGCCGGGTAACACCCGGCCCGCTGTTTCTTTCTTCCGAGGGCACGGCGAAACGACACGCCCAGCAGCTGCCTGCCCCG
>JABAOC010028925.1_pt3 | contig 10186 bp, 5 predicted proteins | sample 7062161 | NCBI WGS metagenome assembly JABAOC01 (sample SAMN14538625, study PRJNA623070) | marine sediment metagenome | biome: marine biome [ENVO:00000428]; feature: marine pelagic biome [ENVO:01000023]; material: deep marine sediment [ENVO:00002113] | place: India: Gulf of Khambhat ...
CGTCCACGTAGGCCCCGCGGCCCGGTCCTGGGGTCTGGCCGGGCAGGTTAAAATAAATAACCGCTTTGTCCGCATCAACCACAGTGTTGTTTTCGAAAGTTAAAAATGAGTTTTCCTTGATGAGCGCAACATGGTCGATATCGCGGAAGACATTACGGGCCAGACAATAGTCTTTTCCGCCGCCTGCGGAGATTACATTCGCCTCGCCGGTGCTGGTGTTATAAACGTCTTTATGGTAGTGCTTAAAAACATTGCCCTCGATATGGGCGTCGGTATCAAGATCGAGGGCGTCATCGCCACCACCCATAAAGACATTATCGAGGATTTGTGCGATGGGGTTCGGACGCGAGGGGCCGTTAAAGTCAATCGCATCATTATGTCCCTTGGTGGTTCCGAAGACATTATTTTCGATGATGAAGTAACCGTCTTCGGGGATACCGCGACCCCAGATATGCTCGCTGCGGTTGTCCGTGGTCGGCGGCTCATACGAAGAGAAGATATCAGTGAACACACAGCCGGACACAATCAGAGATGAATTAACCGTGCTGATACGGCGCAGGTCGGTATTGTCGAATGTAACGTGGTCGAGCAAAAGGTTGGAGTTTTCAAGGCCGACCAAGCCGTTGTCGGTCCGCCCATACTCGATTACCGCGTATGTAATGCGATTGTCGCGCTTCGTGTTGATGAATTGAATGCCGTCCCACGTGCCGTCTGTGCCCGGTGTGCGTGTGAACATAATCAGCTCATATTCGGTGCCCTCGGCAATAAGGCGGCCCTTAATATTGATTTTTGCACCCGGGTCGAAGAAGACTGTGGTTCCCGGCATAATAGTAAGGTCAATACCAGACGGCACGGTCAGCTCGGCTGTAAGGCGATAAGGACCCTCTTGCGGCGTCCAGGTGGTGTTCTCAGTTAAAGCACCTTCGGCGTCACCGGGCTGCCCATATTGGTAGTATCCCTGAGTGACGGCGAGGCCGTCGTCGTTACCTGCATTGATGCATGGGGAATTTTCCAAGAGGTGGTAGTTATTATTGGCCGAATCAACGAACAGCGGTGCCTGGCTGATATTGTTGGTCCCGGGCCATATCTCGCCGACATCAGAGTAATCAATGTGGATATCCGCAGGGTCGTAATCGGTCTGCACGGGGTCGGCGGCAAGGATGATGGAGTTGATTATGAAATATTCAATCGTCGGGTCGGTGGGATTGTACTTGTTGAAGGCCTGAATGCCGACGTCACGGCAAACGAGCGTGGCGTGGTTAAGAAAGACCTGAGCGGTACTGCGGCTTGTGGCCTTGGCCGAGATACCGATGCCGTTGTTCACAATCAGCACATAGTCAAGTGTTACCTCACCGTCAAAGATGCTAATGCCCTTGTCGAAGCAGTCGCGAAAGATATAATCCTCGACTAAGACGTTCGGACCCAATGTGTCCAGCCCATCGTCGTCTGTATCGGCAATCACACCCCGGCGAAGTGTTACATCCTGTCCGGCACTCTGGCTGTGTATATAATAGATACCATCGTTGTCATCCGGCCCGAGCATTTCGGTTATCCAGTTGTCCTCAAACAACAGGGCAGTGCTGCTAATCTCAGGCCCCATTACCGACCTGGCCAATTGGCAGTTGCGGAAGGTCAGGTCCGAGCCGGAGGCCGATTGCATAACCTTGCCGAGATTATCAGTGATAGAGGCATAATCGAAAGTGATATTAGAACCTTCCGGCCGAATAACCGGGCCCGAGCCGGTATGTCCGCCGCCGGGTGAGTGGCCGCCACGAGTGATGTTCGTGTACTGATATATTGACGGCGCTGAGTAGTCGTGGTGGATTTCACCCCAGGCCCTGGCCGGGTGCGATGATGTGAATGTTACCGGCGCCGAGGCAGTTCCGAGAGACTCGATAGTGCCCTTGACGTCGATGTCCGTTCCCTGTGAGCCTGAGCTTACCCCGTCAAGCACGACGAGTGTGCCCGGCTGGATGGTCAGTGTGTGGCCACTGGGAATCAGCAGGTCATCAGTTATATATATGATGCCATTCCAGATAGTTGAGTTACCTTCAAGTGTGCCGGAGACACTTGTTATTGACTCACCGGTCATGTCAGTCAGTAAACGGCTGTCCTCCATACCGTTGACATTGGCCGTCAAAATGAAGTCGCCACTACCTATAAAAGTTACCAGCGCGCTTCCTAAACCATTGCGCAGGACAATCCGGTTTGTGGAGAGGTTGATGTTCGGGTTGTCCACTGAGAGCGTCGCCACGGCGTCCCACAGCTCGCGATCAACACTGCCGTCGCTTCGCACGACCTCGACCCGAACCAGAACGCCAATGCCCGGCAGATAGCTGTCGCGGACCAGGAGCTTTGTGCTCAAATCAGACACATCGGTTGGGGCTTCGCCATTATTGTTTTTCGGGTAGTCGTTGAACTGGCCGGTGTGGTACCAGATGTCGATGTACCCACGTTCGAGCTCGTTGCCGGTGCCGTTTTGGCCATCGAAGGTCTGCACGACAATGCGGTTTATGCCCGGCTTGAGCGAACCTGCACCACGAGGAAACAGGATGCCATCAAGCTCCAGGTCGAAACTAATGTCACCGCTGGTGCCGGCATTCTGGTGGACCTCGACGGCCAGAACATTAAGGCCGTCATTGAGCAGGCTTGCATCCACAGTGAAGTCGAAGAAGGTATATTCAACAGCACCGGCGATGTTGCTGTTGGCAGTCGTGAGATAGTTAATCCGGCCGTCAGGCATGTTGCTGCGAGCAACTTCCACCCCGTTGAGGTAAACCACCGCCCCATCGTCGCGCATCAGTGCCAGGTGCAGGCTCGCATATTGTGATGCATTATCCACGTGAAAGTAATGCCGGAAATATGTAGTGATAAAGCGGTCACCGGAAGGGCCACCATTGACCTGGGTTACTTCCGGGCGGTTATTGCCTGAGTCTCCGTAGCCCAGCTCGGCAGGCCCTTCGAGCCAGGATGAATCGTCGTAATTTGGATGTCCGAACCAGCTTGTCCCGTTAGCAGATGTTCCCTGATTGGAACCGTCGTCGAGATATTTCCAGACCGAGCCACGCTCTACGAGCGGCTCAGCCGTAGTGCCTTCTGGGCCGAAAAACCAGGTTCCATCTTTCTGAGACCATTCAGCGAACTGTCCGTTCACCAGTACAGAGCGGGTTGTAACTGCGTTGGCTGTGCCCGATAGTGTGAAAGTATTTTTGGTCCTCCGGTGGTGATAGCCGCCAAGCAACGGAAGATTGCTGCTGATTGTCAGTTGGCCTTGTGGAATCTGCTCCAGAACATAGCCAATGCGGTCCACGACGAATTGTTTCATTTGGTTTATCTTCGCCTGCGGGATCCAGTCACCCAGTACATGGTCTATCAACGGATTGAAATTCTCCGGAGCAAAGAGCGTGTCTATCAGGTCGAGATACTGGTTGTAATAGATCCTCAGAATCTCCGGATGGTTAAGCAATCGGTTTAATCCTGCAACTTGCTCGTAGAAAGTTAAGATGTTGCGGCCGGGGTCAGCGCTACGATGCCCTAGTATCGTGTCCAGGTCGTGCGGGACGAGCCAGAACCGTGGGTCCTTAACGCCTCGATATATCAAGTAATCGTCACCTCTGCCGGTATTCAGGCCGCCCTCGCGATTGCCTGACAGCGAATCAACAGCGAGATATCGCATCCATTGTTCGATGTTAATGACCTGGCCGACCCTTTCCATGAACTCGGTATCAGAGATGCCATCATTGTTGAGCTCGTACGTCAAGTTGATCAAATCAGTCCAGTCATCATCGGACTCGTTAGTATGCTTGGAATAACCCCTGCGGTAGGCATCGGGATTGTCACCTTGGTAAGCCAGCTCCGCCGGTCCCTGGTCGTCGGCGCCGCGATAAATGTTTCCGGCGCTGTCATCGGGGAAATGGTTGTCGGCCCAGTCGCTGTTGAGCACCTCCAAAGCGACGTATGAACCGTACATACGAGATGGGTCGTCCAAAGCTAAGTTTTCACCATTCACTCTGACTTGCACGGCGGTTGCGTCCGCTGCCGGCAGTCCCGCCATGCGCCACAGCACGCTGCCCATTATCTGTGAAAACGCGTATTTGCTGTTAATATTCAGTGCGGTAACACCCTTCCAGGGCTGGTCATGTGGAATGTTGAGGCGATAGTTGTTGGGCGGCGGCGTTCGGGTTCCTTTGCCGCGATTACGGACGCCCACTAAGTATCTGGTCTCTATATCCACTCCATCAACAGTGATGAATGTGCCATTCATCTGGGCATCCGAGTTTCTATCAGAGGAGTGAGACCCAATATACGCCAGTCTGCCCCGTTCGGCCTCGGTCATTATGAGGTAATAAATCGGCTGATTGCCCAAGGTCCAATACGGCTCGAGCGAATCGTCCACCAGATAGAGCAGGTTGGTGACCTGCTCTGAGAAGCCGTCCACAAAGCTCGGCGCGGGCCAAGTTCGCGAATTGGCCCCAGCATCGCTCGCTTCGAGGTAAAACTCGACGATTGTGCCATTTGGCTGGGAGGGCAGCTCCACGCCATACACACCATCATCAACTTCACCGTCACCATGTGCTCCGTCGTCAAACATTATCAGGCTGTTGTAGTCATCCGGGTCATGGTGTGGGTAGTTTTCTCTACTGTATGCCGAGACATCAACGCGATAGTGCAATGTCACCGTGATACCGCGCATCAGCTCGTTTATGATACGGGCCGTTACTGTCACCGGGTCGTCGGACCCCGGGATGGCCGGATAATGCGACACGTCCAAAATCAAAGGTGCAATGTCATTAGAGGTAACGGAGTTAATTCTACCGGGTGTGCCATCATTAGGAACGCTGGCTGCCCAGTTTTGCCCGTATTCATTAGGCAATAACGGATTGATTAGCTCCAGCGATTTACCACCGCCATCGTGCTCATTCAACCAAAGCCATCCACGGTGGCCACGATCTACCGGTCCCAGCTCGCGCAGGGCCCAATCACCCTCGTCGGCATAGCGGACCCGGTCAATCATCACCCCTACGTTGTTAACCAGCTCAATCGTTTCACCACTGTTGCTCAGCCTTCCGTTCCAGCCGCCGATGACGTTGGTAACGCCGGGATATTGGGCTGTAAAAGCATTCATGTTCGCCGCTACGACAAGGTAGTCTCCGCCGCCGAGCGTTATGTACGGGAAAAGAAAGTCCACACCATTGTTGAATTGCCAGCCGGCTAAGTTGACTGAGTTACTCCCCCGGTTAAACAGCTCGATGTACTCGACGCCGATGTTCTCGGCCCCGGGAGAGGGATGGTAGGGGTGGTACATAATCTCGTTGATGAGCACTTCGGTGGGCTCGGCATTGTTGGACCATCCCGGCGTAGGGCTGCGAAGAACCTGCCAGTTATCGCTGCCGTCAGGCAGACGAGCGGTGGAGCTATCTTCGGTCTGTGGGCCAAATGTAACACTATCGATAAGTGTAATGCCGTCAGTCTCGAACAGGCCGATTTGCTCGCCGTCGGCGCTGAGTTTAAAACCTGCATGCAGCGTCCCTTCGTTAGTTTCACCATCAGCCCAAATCAATAAGTAGCCCCGCGGGTCGATAGTGGTCGCAACAGGATTATTATCAGGGACCCGCCATCCGCCGGGAACAGACAGGTCATCTGTCAGATACAACCCCCCTATATTAACGGCATTTTCCCCGTAGTTGTAAATTTCTATCCAGTCGTCATAATCGCCCTGTGGGTCCCGGATGAAGCCATTATTCTGAGCCATAAACTCGTTGATGACTAACGTATTTTGCCTGGAATCCGCTGCGGTGTACGGTCCGGCACCAGCCGAAGCGGTCAGAGATGATACGACCAAAGCCAGTGATATCACCAAGATTTTCTCAGATATGGCTATTTTCTATCTCCATCCTAAAATGCCTGAAGCCGCCGATTGCCGTCTTATCTTTGTGGATTGCCGTTTCGCCCTTACTGCTTCGCTTTTGCGAAGCAAAACGGTGGGGGCAAAACGGATCTGGCGCAACTTATGGGCCTCGGAACCATGACTACAAAATATATATAACCTTTTAGTATTTTAACATATATAGAACAATTGAGTCAATTAAAATAGTCGAGTCGATGTCTCTTTATGCCATTACTGACCAGTTTCTTGAAGCATTTTCCGCCGGTAGGTCCGAATATTTCACGGTTTTTGAAGAGTGATTCCTTTTTACCGCCTCAGTCTTTGAACCTTCTCATCCACTTTGGCCAGTCCTCCGGCTTGACGCCGCCGGCTTTGGTCCAGGAACCTTTAGTGTTAAACCATTGGTGCCACTTCAAGGTCCACAACTCCTTTAATCCAACCTTTCTGACAGAACCGTCCATAAACAGGCCATTTATTCCCGCATCATGGCGGTCGATGCAAAAATACTGCATTGCGCTATAGTGCTCATCCCAACCCAGCGCGGTCTTAGGCGGATAACCTTCATCCATCGGAGGTGGGTCCAAGTAGTGTGGACGCGCGCCCCTCCAAACACAATCCAGAAGCACCGGCACATTCATGGCAGAGGAGGTCATCCAGTGATCCATAACCCAGTCATTCAGGCCGTAGCTGCAGAAAGGCTTAGGCTCAAATAACAACCAGGCGTGAAATTTGGTGCCGGCTCCTATGTACTTCAACGCCCAGAAACGTTTTTTGGCTGCACTATCAATAAGCGGGTCTGTGATTAGGTCGTCAGGGTTTTCGACGTAGTGCTTCGTGGCCATGGGGCATAAGAAGAGTGAGTCTTTACAGCCTTGGTAGTAAAGCTTCAAAGGCTCTATCCAGGTGCCACCGTGCGACGGCTTAAAGAACTTACCATCGTTATTTGCTTTATACATCGAAAACATTACATCCCATTGGTGCAAATTAGATCGACAGGCAACGGATTTCGATTGTCTCCTAATCCGCTGCAATGTCGGTAACAAGATCGCGAGCAATAATGCAATGATGGAAATTACCACCAAAAGCTCTATTAACGTAAAAGCGTTTCGTTTACGCATGCCGATTCCACTTCTCTTTCAAAGAAGGCTTTTTCAAACCGAGAATTCTCGCCAGAGACGGTGAGTTCCGCTGGCATGTCTGTGGGACCCCGCAAGGCGGGAATCCTCTCCCATAATTATAACACGCCTGGAGGCGGTAATGCAAGATTTCAGCGTCAAATTTCCGAACTAACAGGAACCGCTCCAGCCCAGACCGATTACGTTCTTTTGGGCTGATTTTTAAGTTGTGGGAGGTTCTGAATACCTCTTACGAGGAGTTCGCCGCTAAAAAGGCCTCTGAGGCGCTGTTTTTTGGCCCTGAGGCTAAAATCCAATATGTTCTTGCTTACACAGAGAAAAATATGGATACATACGCTTGCCCCTGTTGTAAGGGGTCTTCGACTTATGGGCGTACAGTCAGCTTATATTCTCAAGCTAAGGAAAAAGGGAACTAAGAAATGGGGCCCTGATCCATCAGACCAGAGCCCTTTGCAATTGGCTTTGATTTTTAGCCTACACATCTGTTTAAGTCACCTACGCTCCAAAGCTTCAGCGACGGGGCGTTGCCCTCCTTAGTCTCAGCCCTCCCTGCCCGCCGCCCCGACTCGCGTCGGGAGACGCGGGGGCAGGCGAATGATAACACAATCGTATCCGAATTCCCGCAAGGCGGGCTCCCCCCATGACCACCCCCAGGCTGAGCAGTTAGTTTACAATGACCGACGTCTTCGCAGCCAGCCTACAAAGCTGACACCAATACCACCTAATACGATAGCACCAGGAGCAGGTATCGGTACATAAGTAACTGTAAGCGTGGATGATTTTAAGGTTACGGCCCAGAAGTTCTGATTGTGCGTCGAATCAATATCCATGAATATATTGATAGTCCCATCCATCAAGTCGGCAAAGGTTGAGGTGGGAAGAGGAAGGGATGTTGTATTCCAAACATCATCCTCGTCCATTAGCTCCCCCAAATAGATCCCAGTGGTATCTGTTCCAACATATATCTTATCAACTTCGGGATACGCCCCGGGGTCCACGTCCCAGGCCCTAATCGCTAATGTTGCGGAAATTATCGAAACGGGCGCCGGTCCCGGCGGGCTAAAGGTGTGGGTCCAGTCCCAGTCTTCATCCCACCAACGGTACCAGGGCGCATCTTCTCGTCTGGAATCAGTCTCATCATAAGGAAAGAAATAGGTCCCGGCCTGACCATCGCTGTCATCGACCATATCCGCAACTGTTATATTTGCATGTACCGGGCTGTTGACGGACAGCATCAACACTGCAAAAACGCAAAATGCAATTAACTTTTTCATAATTCTGTCCTTTTACAGAGTCTGTATTCTAAAGTTATTTTAAAAAGCCCTGCGTCTTTTCAGCCAGCCGACAACTCCTACACCAATGCTACCTAACAAAATAGCTCCAGGTGCGGGAATGCAGATCGTATCCACGTGAATCCAATCCAAGGTAGCAGGAATAGGCTGCCCAGTTCCTTCCATCGCCGGAGCAATTTGAAAGCTGATATCTTCCCAATGCGGATTCGGGTAGATTCGGAACCCCCATTCAGCTACCTGACTGGGCCCACCCGGTCCAAGACTTTCCACCTTATAGTCTTGCGGTTCGAGGCCGTTATGTGCTCCTGCCGTCCAACCTTGAATTGTACCTGTATACCCGACATCAATCCAAATTTCTTTAAACGTGTTGGGAATTTCATAGTTTTCGATCTTCAACGTAACGTAAATAATCCCATACTCGTAATCGTAGAACACGTCGGGCTCCCATGTACCGCTCGGGGTAGTGACAATGGCTTCTGCGGTCGAAGGATTTACTAACTCCTCAGGAGTGAACGTCCAGGTGGAGGGCCCTCCTATGACCATCTCTGGAGCAGTGAAATCGAAGGCCTGATGGGTAGTGCCACCGGCCTGCTCGTCCCACCATCCGAGGTGAGGAGATGGACCAATAGGAGTTGCGTTACCCAGAGCCGTTGTGGCCGTTAAGGCCAATACTATAAATGTTAATAATAATCGTTTCATTTTAATTTCTCCTTAGTAGTGCATAACATTACAAAGGTACTAAGTAGCAATTACACCCCATCTCCAACCTGAAGGGCCCGCGCGCAACGACCCTCCGTATAGAAAGGAGGTTACAATAATAAGGCCGGGGTCAGGCGGGCCGCGGGCCAGTTGAGCAAAAGCGGATACCAGCGAAAAATGAATATACTGCTCAGCTCTCGCAGCCGGGCAGATAACTACAGAATCCAGTAAGGATGAAAAGTGAGTTATTGCAAATTTAGAAAGTCCGGCGTCTCTCTTGGTTCGCACAGAGACTATGCGCTTACGCGGTGCAATAAGGTTGCTTCTCTGCGCTTGCAATGACGCAAGAGACGCTGGGAATAGCAACGACATTGTGCCAGCAGGTATCGCAGCTAAATGGTGAAGCAGGCCAATGTATTTTGTGCCTTCGATATCACTACGCAAACGACAGCAATCTTCAATCCGATACAGACAGGCAGTATTATCGGTCGTTTTTCGCTGATTGTGTTTTTGGGGGTTCATATGGGCAGCTAATTGAGGAATGGCATTAAATCCAGCTTGGCCTGCCCACAGCAGGCCGGCCAGGGCTGCCAGCCAGAGCCTGCGGTCCTTGACCAATGAAACACAAAGGAATCCGGTTAAGACCATGAAAAACGCAGCAGGTATGGGTGGCAAAATCTTTGCGCCGACAGGTGTCGAGTTCGTTAAATCAGCGGGTGGCTTTAGAAGCTCTACGCCGATATTAGCCAACTGAGCATTAGAAGGTTCGATAATAAGGCTTGTTTTGTGTACAAAGGGGATATGTGCTTGCGAAGTCGGTGACACAGCACGAGCAACGAAGTTCTCATTGCAATTGCTCATCGTTGGCCCGGCTGTTACCGTCGTGGCCGTAACGAACAACAGCAATATAATCTGCAATGTATTATTTTTACCTAAGATGATTATTTTCCCCCCTCGGCTATTCCGGCGCAATAACTGTTATATGAAGGATGAATCCCCCCACGAGGAACATTTTTATTGTTTATTATTATATCAGATTCAGAACCGAATGTCCAGCAAAAAATGGGAAAAACAGAAGGTTGTAAAAAAATTGAGAGCCAAAATCGCTTAGGATTTTCCCCTCACAATCACCGCATTTAAGCCAAATAAAAAAGCCCCTGCGGTGCGGAGGG